>Ga0315905_10008212_pt1 | contig 10548 bp, 9 predicted proteins | sample LakEriMetagenome_5_FD_203522 | JGI IMG/M metagenome (GOLD analysis project Ga0315905, IMG submission 203522) | Freshwater fungal communities from buoy surface, Lake Erie, Ohio, United States - Buoy 4 MA121 | ecosystem: Environmental > Aquatic > Freshwater > Lake | place: USA: Lake Erie, Ohio... | reverse complement strand
GCGGCGCGCCCGGCCCCCCCCCCCCCCCCCCCCCCCCCCCCCCCCCCCCCCCCCCCCCCCGCCGCGGGGGGGGGGGGCGGCCCCGGCGCCGGCATGCCGCACCATGCAGCAGTTGCAGCACCCATGCAGCCCTGCCCCGCCCCCGCCCTCACCCCTCCTGATTGCAGTCCTCGCGCCCAATGAACTGGGAGAAGGGCTGCAGCAGCCTGCGGGCGGCGTGGGGCGCCAGCCCGACCTCGGCGCGCGCGGCGGTGACGCAAAAAAGCAGGACGAGCAGGGCCAGGCTGGAGGCCCCCACACGAGCGGAGAACGAAGCCATGGCTCTAATCGGAGATTTTTGTGTCGAGCTGGTTTGGGTGTGTGACGCGGGCGGGCTTCCGACGAATAAGAGCGCGGGGTCTCGGCAACTGCACGGCAGGTGCGCTCCCAACGGCCTGACGCCGAACGCGCGCCAGATCGCGATTTACAGCAAGTAAAGCCCATCTTGCTCGAACGGGGTCCCTCCGCGGCGCTGCAGGTCACCGCTGTGCTTCTTTCGGCACCGGCCCAGAAAAAGTCAACGTCTCGCCCCCGCGCAGCACGCCCGCGGCTCGCCAGGCGGCGCAAGAGCCGTTACTTGCAGGCAGGGGCGGCCGACTGGGTGCATGCACGCCCAGGACTGCCTGCCTGCCTGCCCCTTGAGAAGAAGAAAGCCCCCCTGAAGGCCAAGGACCACGTGCGCATCCGCGTCACTCGCGTTGCGTCACTCGGGCAGCAGGTGGGGGGTCGACCTGCGGGGATGGGCAGCACGGCACCCGCGCCCAGCGCTCAGCGGCGCGGCCCCCACTCCAGCAGCAGCAGCAGCAGCAGCAGCAGCAGCAGCAGCAGCAGCAGCAGCAGCAGCAGCAGCAGCAGCAGCAGCAGCAGCAGCCGCCGCCGCCAAGCAGCAGCAGCAGCAGCAGCAGCCGCCGCCAAGCAGCAGCACGCGCCAGCAAGCTCGTCGCCGCACACGCGCACCTGGGTCATCAGCTGCTCCAGCGCATCAAAGGCCACGGACACGATGTTGGTGGCCGGCAGCTGGGGCAGGGGAGGGGCCGGTGCCAGGAGCTGCTGTGCGGCTTGGCCCACCCCGGCAACCATGGGCCCTGGGGCAGCAGGCGGCGCCGCCGGCGGCACCTGCGCCGGCGGCTGCTGCGGTGCTGCCGGGACTGGGGGCACGGCCACCGCCCCTGCTGCACCCGGCACCGGCTGCTGCAGCGGGGCTGCTGCTGCAGAGGACACCAGCACACCAGCAGCCAGAACGCCTGGCACCACCTGCTGGCGGGCTGCTGGGACCGCGGGCACGAGCGCTCCCTGTGCCGCTGCCCCCTGCCTCTGCCTGCCGCCCCCGCCGTCGGCACCCCGGCGCCCGCGCCCGGGCAGGCGCACGCCAGCCGCTGCAGCCACACGCCCGCCCTGCTGCCCTCCCAGGGCACCCCTGGCCGCTGCGGCGCCCCTGCCCTGCTGCCCGCGCATCCAGCCGCCGCCGGCGGCTGCTGCACTGCTCCTACCCAGACCGGCGCCCTGGCCGCCGCCGTCAGCTGCCGCTGCAGCGGCGGCACCCCCACCCTGCAGCCCACCCCGACCGCCAGCCGGGCCCCTCGGCACCTTTGGTGACACCTCTGGGGAGGAGGAGATGACGATCATGTCGCGGCCGGCTCTGTCATGCTGGGGGGAAATATCCATGTCGTCGTCGCCTGCCTGCCCGCCTGGCGGGTGGCCTGCAGGCTGCTGCAGCTGCCCCAGGTCACCGGCAGCTGCCGGGCCGCTGACCTGTACTGCTGCCGGGCCGCTGGCCTGCCCTGCTGGAGGCCATGCTGCCAGGCGAGCGCCTGGTGCTGCCAGCGCCACGCCTGCTGCGCCACGCGGCACAGCCGGCAGCTGCGCCTGGCCTGGCCCACCACCCACCGCCGCGCCCCGCCCTGTTGGAGGGTATGGGGAGGACCACCCCTGCAACAGCAGCTGCACCAGCGGGTATGACGAAGCTGCTGCGGTGGCACCGCCGCCCTGCAACCCATGCCAGGCGCCGCCGTTGCCAGCAGCTGCCGCGGCTGCATTGATGACGCCCTGTTGCTGCCCATACCAGCCGTCGCCAGCGGCAGCTGCTGCAGCGTCGCTCCTGCCCCGGCCACGACCACGCACTGCTGGGGCGGCGCCGCCATCCTGCAGCGCACCCAGTCCACCACCGATTGCTGCTGCTGCGGCGCTGCTGCCCTGCAGCCCACCCAGGTCGCCACCGACTGCTACGGCTGCGGCGCCGCTGCCCTGCAGCCCACCCAGGTCGCCAGTGGCCGCTGCTGCTGCGGCGCCGCTGCCCTGCAGCCCGTCCAGGCCGCCAGCCGGGTCATCAGGCGCCTTGGGGGACATGTGTGGGAATGGGGGGATGGAGCCGAGGTCGCGGCTGGGTGGGGGGCCACTGCCAGGCGTGGCCGGCTCAGCGCCCGCCTGGCCACCCACTGGGCTGCTGGGGTCCCCATGCTGCGCCATCTGCAGCAGCACCTCAGCCATCTGCTTCCCCCGCTGAGTCAGCGGCGAGGCGGCGGGCTGTGCTGGTGGTGAGCCGACAAACTGCTGGGAGGCCGGGTCGCCGCGGAGCTGCTGCAGGGCTGTGGCCGTGGCCATCCTCCAGAACCAGCCTTCGCTGCCTGTGGGACTGCCAGCCAGGGCGGCCGCCCCCATGCCGCCCCCATCGCCGGGCTGGTGCGGGGAGGGTGGGAGGTGCGCCGCGCCGCGCGTGCTGAACCGAGTGCCTGCCCTGGGCCCGCGGGGCGCTGGGCGGCCCCTGCGCGCGGGCGGCGGTGGGGGTGAGGGCGGGGACCGCGCCCGCCGCGTGCCGCGCCGCCCAGTCCCACGGGATGCTGCGCCGGCGATGCTGACAGCGCGCCTGATCGTGCGCACAGGCCGCCTGCTGGCGGCACCTGCAGCTGCCTGCGGCGGCGCGGCTGCGGGGTCCCTGACCCGCAGCTGCAGCTGCTGGCTGCCGCTGACGCGCACGGCCGTGACTTGCCAGCCCCACCAGCGCTCGGGGACGGTGAAGCTGTGGGTGTTGGGGTTGCCTTTGCTGCAGCACAGGGTGGCTGGGTGGGCTGGCGGCAGCTCTGCATCCCCCGGGTCGGACAGGCAGCTGACGCGCAGCGACAGCTCGAACGTGGGCTTGACTTGGTGGTAGTAGTCGTCTGCAAACACGTGCGGCAGCTCGAACTCGCCGGACTGCAGCGACTCTGGGCCGTCCTGCGGGCAGCAGGCAGGACGCGCGCGTGTGAGGGCGGCAGCTGTGTGCCTGTCATGTCCCTGTGGTTGCTTCTTGCCATCGCATGGCTGGCCCACCCCAAGGGTGCAGAGCAGCGCGCCGAGGACGCACCTCCAGCGAGTGCCAGGGGACGTCCCAGCTGGCGGTGCCCCCCTTGCCATCCGGGAGCCAGACCACCTCGCACTCCCGGGGCGACTGCCGCCACCTGTTCATGCTGCACGTCCACTGCCCATCCGTCTCGTCTGCTGGCACGCCCCTGGGGATCTGCATGGTGGCACGGCAGTGCTCACAATGAAGCTGGGGCATCCCGCAAGCAAGGCTGCATGTTGCGGTGCCTAGGTGAGGCCAGCTGCGCGTCGGCAGGCAAGAGCACAGCCCCTGCCTCACTCATGCCAGGCACCCAGCCCTGGGCACAGCATTCAGCGGTGGCAAGGGCACGTCACCCACCTCGCGCCAGAGGAAGCACTTGCTGCACCGGACACGCCTGTGAAGCCGACCCAGCATGCTGCCACCAGCCGGCGCCGCCGCCGCAGCAGCGGCGGCGGCGGCGGCGTTGCCAGCCGCAGCTGCAGGCCTGCGCTTCACGGGGCTCCTGCGCTTCACAGGGCTGCCGTCCCCACCCAAGCGGACGACGGTGCCTTCCCCCTGCCGCCCAGCAGCTGCAAGCTCTTCCAGCCGCTGCTGTGCAGCCAGATCAGACACCAGACTCCACTCCTCCTTGCTCAAGTTCCGCCAGGCCAGCAGCCCAGCAGGCGGGTACTGCACTGCAAACAGCAGCAAGTAGCAGCAGTTGCCGGTGGGTGCTTTGTCCCTGCAGCAGGAGGCACGCAACGCATGCTGCCCTGAGGCATGCACCTGCCCCACCCCTCCCCTGCTGCTGAGACAACCCTAGCAGCGCAGCCCGTGCCTGCGTGCAGCGTGCCTTCGTCCCAGTCGGTGACCTGTGCCAGGTACCTGCAGTCAAAGTCAAAGCAGCGGTCAGCAGCCTCGGTCATGCCAGCCCAAGCACTGCAACCCGATGTCAGCGACGGTCAATGTGCCGACGGCCCAGGTGCCCACGTGCCGCAAGTGCTGTCGGCCATGGGGCAGTAGCGTGCATTGTCATGCCCGCACTCACGGTTCATTGGCTTGCGTTGAATAGATGTCCACCCAGCGCCCCACCAGGGCAGCACCACGCGGCACCATGGGCTGCGTGCGCTGTTCCCGCGCCGGCGGCGCTGCAGGCTGCTCAGCGGGCTGCATGCGTGGCGCACGCCGGCGCTGCGGCTCGTCACGCGGACCCTGCTGCGGGGCCTCCTGCTGCGGCTCCTGCAGCTGCTGCGGCGGCATCTGCAGCTGCCTGGATGGCTGCGGCGGCAGCAACGCCGGCGTCTCACGCGGGCCAGGGGGCGGCTGGCGGCGCCGCTCTGCAGGCTGCTGCGACTGCTGCGCGGCTGCCGCCATCAGCCGCGTCTTGGCGTGCCCCGCGGGCGGTGACTCCTGGTTGGCATCTTCCTCGTCTGAGCTGTCCGGGAACCGGCAGGGGTCGGGGGGAGGCCCTCGCGCTGGCTGTGGGGGCAGGCGCAGGCTGCCACCCAGGCTGGGCGGCATTGTGGGGGCTGCGTCGCCTGCCCAGGCCTCAGGCTGGGATTGTGGGTCGGCGTTGTTGCTCGGGCGCTTGGAAGGAGAACCGGGCCTGTTGGAAGGCGAGCCGGGCTGCTGGGGGGCCATGGGTCCGGGTTGCTGAGCTGGCGGCTGCCAGGCCGCCTGGGCGGCAGCCTGCTGCGCCTGTGCTGCGCCTGGTCCCTGCTGAGGGGGGTGTATGCCAGGGGCTGAGCTGGCAGCGCGCTGCTCTGTGGGTGAAGGAGCAGGGCCCTGCGGAGCGGCGCGCTGCGAAACGGGCTGTGTGGGCGGGGTGACAGCTTCATGCTCAGCCGCGCGCTCGGATAAGGGCGGGGCTGCGCTGTCGGCTGGCCACTGAGAGAGGCGCTTTCTGGGTGGAGCTGACATTGTGGCAAGCGCCACACTGCGACAGCTGGTTGCTGCGGCAGATGAGTAGCGACGCTCACAGCATCACTGCCGGTAGATGGCAATCGAACTGCGGGGCAGGGGCGAGGACCTGGGTCGGATGTGCGCCTTGCCGGAATGTCGGGCGCATGGAGGAGGCGGCAGCGTCGGCGGGCAGGCGACCAGGCAGGGAAACGCGCACGCGGGCACGCTGACGTCCACGCCAACGATCCAACATGCAGCCCAGGGCGTGGCCTTGCCTGCCTGAGGCTCCCTCCCCGCGCGGCCGCGTCAAAGCGGTCCAATCTGCGACGAGCGAAGGCTGCTGGCCTGATCGCCACGTTGAGAAAAAGAACGATCCTAAGTGATTGTGAAGCTGGGCGGGCGCTGGCTTGCGATTTGACCCCATGCAGCTGGCCCGCATATCGCGCGGTTTTGTGGGTGCAACCCGCGCCCAAGGCCACTGCAGGGGTTGCTTGCAAGCGGCCGTCACGAGCGTTGGTTTGCTTTGGTTTGGTTTGGTTTGGTGTGGTGAGCGGCACCTCATCCCACACTGCACAGGCTGGCAATCTGGTCCTTGCAGCTGGGCACAGCCAAGCTTCATCTGCCAGGGTGACGCAGCAGCTGCGTGCTGTGCGCCAAACCCAAATTTTCGCTGGCCCCAGGCAGGGCCCCCCAAATGTGGCAGCGTGGCAAAATCTGGCTGGCTCCAGGGCCTCCCAATGTCCCCAGGAAACGCGGATCTACGGGCTAGGGTTCCCACCCGGATGCTGGTCCAAGCAGTGCACACACACTGCATGTGGTGGTCAATCCTTGTGTTGGCGGCTGGTGGGCGTGGCGCATCCACGCATCTACAGCTTTGCGGTGCCTTGTGGCGCATGCACAAGCAAGTTCAGCATGGTGTGTGGTGGCCCCTGGTGGACCCGAAAAGATAGGTGGCGCGTTGATAGCCGACATACAAAACCGGGCAGCATGGTGTGTGGTGGCCCCTGGCGGACCCGAAAAGATAGGGAAAAGATAGGTGGTGCATTGATCGCCGACATAAAACCCGGGCAGTAGGGTGCGTGGTGGCCCCTGGCGGACCCAAAGGACAGCCCTGCCAGCCGACGACAGCGCCCGCGCTGAGCCAGGTGTGTGGTGGCCCCTGACGGACCCAAATGATGGCTGGCACCCTGCGGGCTGGCAACAAGCACTCTGCTTGCCGGGTGCACAATCTCGTCACGAAAGGGGTGGGGGAGGGAAAGCCTGCCCCGAACATGGCTGGAACCGCCGACGAAGACGCGCCCAACAAAGCGCCGGACCCAGTGGGGAATTGAGTTGAGGGCAAGAAGCGACACCCCACCCCATTCCAGAGCTATCTTGAATGCTGCTCATCAGGTGGCGCTGCCAGGCGCGGGAACACACGCCATGCATCACTGCTCCTAACCGCACTTGTCAGCAGGGGCAGCGCGGCGGGCGTTGGCCTGCAACGGCCTGTGCGCAGCGCGCCAGCTGAGGCGGGCGGACGCCTCCAGCGCGGCTGCCACAAGCACCGACACTGCGCAAAAGGCCAAAAGCACACCACCACTGAAGGTCCCGTGGGCCGTGCCGCGCAGGGACGCCCAGGTGGTCAGCGCGCTGCCGGCGGCGGCTGCCGCCTGCTGCCGGGGCGACAGGCGCAGCAGGGCAGGGCGCCCCACAAACTCCATGCCCACCAGCACCCACGCCCGCGGATGCACCGCCCGCATCATGTCCTGTGATGTGTCTCCCAGCAGCGCCACAATGAGGCCGGCCTGGCAGCCAGCCAGAATCTGGCCTGCCGCCCACAGCCAGCCGCGGTGGGCAACGTAGGCCGGCCGCCGGCCGACATACACAGCACCCGGCATCAGCGTGCACACCCAGAAGATGCACGTGCACACCAAGAACGCCCCCGCGCGCTCGTCTGTGGAGGCTCGCACGTGCTCTTGGCTGGTCATCAGGGCCATGAGTGCTGTCATAGCGGTCGCTGCCAGCGTCCAGGCGTCGCCCACTGCCAGGCGCTGCGCCCTGCTGAGTTGGAAGGCCGCCTCCTCGCGCGCATCGCTGAAGCCCAGCAGGTCTCGCATGCACAGGTGGCTGCCGGGCGCCGCCGGCAGCAGCGGCAGGCTGAGGCTGCAGCTTCGCCTTGGCTGCTGGCTCCTGGCTGGTGAGGTCCGAGGGCGGCACCGGTGCTGCGCCAGCATCATCGTCGCCGCCGGCGGTGCCAACAGCGATGGAGGCTCCTGCATGGGCGGCGCATTGGAGCTGTGGTGAGCACTGCCCACACACCAGGCTGGTGTGGGCGCACAAAGCCAGATGCAAAAGCGAGTGAGCAAAGGTCTGGACGCAGCAACCACTCCTGCATCAGCAGAGTTGCCCTGCACCTGTGTCGCATCTGGCGGGGCTGCCTGGCTGGTCGTCAGGGTTGGTGCCATGCCCATGCAGCCCATCCCACTCGACGCCAGCAGCCGCTGGCAGGCGTGCATACTGTTGGCCGCCAGGTAGGCCAGCATGTGCGCTCGCAGCCCGGGGGCTGCCGCCACCCCGGCCATCAGCTCGCCAAACTCGCTGGCAAAGTCTGACAGCATGGCGTACGCCGCGCTAGCTGCTGCCGCCTCCTGGGCAGGGCTGCCAGTGCTGCTGCTGCTGCCGGCGCCCGGGCTACCCTGCGCGGCTGCAGCTGCCGCCTGCCGCTCCAGCTCATTGCTGACCATGCCGGCCCACAGGTGGGCGACCTGCGGACGGAGCGCGCAGGAGATGAGCGGGGGCTGGCACACCACCAGCATGGTGTGTGGTTCAGGCCGCATGCCAATGCGCACAGCGACCACATCAGGGCGTGACCAGGGCGAGGGCTGGCGCTGTTGCTGGCTGGGCAGCGGCAGCGGCAGCGGCAGCGGCAGCGGCAGCGGCAGCGGCAGCGGCAGCGGCAGCGGCAGCGGCAGCGGCAGCGGCAGCGGCAGCGGCAGCGGCAGCGGCAGCGGCAGCGGCAGCGGCAGCGGCAGCGGCAGCGGCAGCGGCAGCGGCTCCTGCGCACAAGCCAGCGGGCAGCCCACCTCGTCGCATGCACACTTGTCCGGCAGCACCAGCAGCGGCAGGCTGGCAACGTGCTGGTCGGCCGTGCCTGCTGGGCCGGCTGTGAGCAGGTGAACCAGCAGCAGGGGCCCCGCCTGGAGGGGGACCTTCACCTGCAGTTGCGCAGACCCCGCGGGGTGTCAGGAGGCGGCAAGGCTGTGCAGATGCACATGCTGGTGCAAGGCAGACTGACTGAGACTTGAAGCCGCCCAAGCCTGTGAGCCTGACAAACTGGGCGACGATTGGGCAGGCAGTGGGAGACGCACCTGCAGCTTGCCGCCGCCGCCACCCGGCTGGTCCAGTGTCGCATCCAGCACACTGTCGGACATCAGCTCGCCAGCTGCCGCCGTCACCAGGACACGCAGCTGCGCCTGCTGCCCTTCCCCGCCCAGCAGCTGCTGCAGGACTGGCGCGGGCAGGACAGCATCAATGGTGCAGCTGGCGTCGCCGCTGCGCAGCACCACCGGGTCGGCCCACACGCCTTGGGCTGATGGCGCGCAGCCAAAGCTGGTGCTGGTGGTGGCGGTGCTGGTGGTGGCGGTGCTGGTGGTGGCGGTGCTGGTGGTGGCGGTGCTGCTGCCATGCCCGCAGCCGCGCTCCTGGATGGACAGGTGCATCAGCTGCGCGCTGCTGGGCAGCACCAGCTGCAGGTCGGCAGCCAGCTGGCTGGCAGGGCGCGCCCCCTGCTGCGCTGCGTACTCCAGGATGGCGGTCAGGCAGCCGGGGGCGTGGGTGTAGCGCAGCATGCAAGGCGCGCCATCGACCGTCCCTGCCGCCAGGGGCGTGCTGCCAGCCCAGCCCAGGCCCCCAGACGGAGCCCCCTGGGCCGTGGCAGGCGCCGCCGCACCCCCACCCGCAGCTGCCTGCTGGCCAGCGACTGGCGGCGGCCATGCAGCCTGCTGGATGAGCACTGGCAGCTGGACGGCCAGCTGCGCGTACTGCGCGTGGGGCAGCTGGAGCTTCAGGGTGGCGTGCACAGCGCGCAGGTACCTGCTGTACCGCATGCGCACGGCAGCATCTGCAGCAGGGCGAGCCGCGGGCGCACAGGTTGCCTGCCAGAACTCGGGGGAGCAGCGGCTGCGGGCGTCGAGCGCCCGCATGCACCCATGTCACTGCAGCGGGCGCGTCTGGCTGCTGAGCGCAGCATCATGTGCAGGCCAGGTGACTGGGCACAGATCCACACCATGCCCCCCCTCCCCCTGCACCAGCGGCTGCCCGCGCCGCGGGCACTTGGTGCATGCCCGTGCACCAGCGGCTGCCCGCGCCGCGGGCACCAGCGCGAGCCTGCATGCGTGCTGCGCGCCGCACCTGGCTTCAGGGCCACGGCACGAGGCTGCAGGCTCTCCAGCTTGTAGCTTGGCGCTGCTGGGAGGCTGCTGCTTGCTGCGCCACTGGGGCCGCTGCGGGTGGCGGGTTCAGCAGCCCGCTGCGTCCCCGCGTCCTTTGCTGCTGCGGCTGGCAAGGGCGACACGGCCGGTACTGACGACGACGATGCCTGCTGCTGGCCCTTGCCTGCAGGGCGCTGGGCGATGGCTGCCGCTGCCGCCGCCGCCACTGCTGCGCGTCTGGCCACCTGCCGCTGGCGCAGCAGCTGGGCAGCGCTCAGCAGCATGACCGGCAGCGACCGCACAGCCCAGGCCAGCAGCAGCCGCTGCATGCGGCGCTGCGCCAGCACGGCCGCCAGGCTGGCCCAAGAAAAAGGCCCAGGGGCCGTCAGCGCCACGGAGCCGGCGGGGTCAAACACGCCCGGGCCGTAGCGGACCGCCATGACCGCCAGAGCCGTTGGATTCAGCCACTGCAGGGATGCGGGTTCAGGCAGCAGGCCTGGCGTGAGCGGGAGGTGGCGTGACCTTCACTGTGCTGACGCCAAGCAATGCCGCCCTGTCGGGGCACCAAACAGGGCGGTGCATGGGCGCGGGCGCAGCACGGAGTGATGACAGCAGGGAGGGGGCTCACCGTGGTGACCCCTGCCGCCACCTGCCACCAGGGAGGCAACATGAGGCAGGCAGTGTACACGGCAGGCACCATGGCGGGCGACTGCACTAGGTCTAAGAGGACCTGTGGGGCAAGGCAGGACAGGGGGGTGGGCGTCGGGAGGCTGGGCGTCGGCGGGCCGGCGGCAGCACGCGTGCGCCCAGCAGCGCATGGGCAATGCGCGGCGCATCGAGCACACCGCACTGCGGCAAGCCAGCACCGAGCGGGGGGGGGGGGGGGGGGAGCCAAAA
>Ga0315905_10008211_pt1 | contig 10548 bp, 7 predicted proteins | sample LakEriMetagenome_5_FD_203522 | JGI IMG/M metagenome (GOLD analysis project Ga0315905, IMG submission 203522) | Freshwater fungal communities from buoy surface, Lake Erie, Ohio, United States - Buoy 4 MA121 | ecosystem: Environmental > Aquatic > Freshwater > Lake | place: USA: Lake Erie, Ohio... | reverse complement strand
CATCATTGCCGCATAAACATCGTACAATTGTTTCCTTCGGGCTTCTGTAAAATAATTCCACAAGATTGGTTTATTACAAACACGACATGGAACATCAATTGAAATATCATATCCTAACTCTCCAAATTGCCAAATCATTCTTGGACCAGGCTGTGAAAAGAATATTACAGCTGCAGTTTGCATTCTTCCAAGTGCAATATATTCATCTTTTGTATTATGATTTGGATTTGCAGAACTTCCAAAAGTTATATTTTTATACATCAAACGCTCCTCGTCGTGGCTTTCCATATAGGTCACTAAATGCGGAACTGTCCAAGTTCGAGAAGTGTAAATCCCATTGCTAATATTTGAAGTAGAGGTATAGCCCATTGTGGCATCGTTGTACGAATGAGTAAGATTACCCCAAAGCATCATGCCATATTCTGCTAATTGTTTTTCTTCTGCGTTATCACACCAATGTTCTAAAATGACGTATGCATTCGGTTTAACAGACCAAATGGAATCAGCCATGCGTTTTAAAATATTTATTCGATCAGTGCTAAAGCCATTTCCGTTATTAATGAATCCTTTGGTATAGTCGAATCGAAATCCATCTACCTTATATTCTTCTAGCCAGAAACTATTTACTCTATCAATATAGTCTTTTGTAGCTTGTTGTGTATGATCAAAATCATAGCCCCAACAATAGGGTTCGTGCGGACAAATAGCATTAAACCAAGGACTATTGGCAGCAGGTCTATTATTTATCGCGTCCCAATACATATTTACCATGGGGTTTTGACCAAAAGCATGATTAAGAACCATATCAACAATAACGGCAATTCCACGTCCATGACAAGAATCGACAAATTCTTTAAATTTTTGAGGAGTACCATAATATTTATCCAATGCCATGTGAAAGGAAGGATTATATCCCCAACTTTCGTTATTTTCAAATTCGCCCGGAGGCATTAATTCAATAGCATTGATGCCCAGTTTATCCAAATAATCGAGTGTGTCGATCAAGGTTTGGTAATTTCTTTTTTGAACAAAATCTCGAACCAATAATTCATAAATCAATAAATCTTTATTTGCAGGAGCGGTAAAATTTGTGTTTTGCCAATTGTAGGCAGGTGAGCCAGGATGCATCACTGTTACAAATCCTGTAGTTAATCCCGTTGGGTAGGGGTGAGGATTTGGATTAGTTAACGCGCCTATTGCAGCATCATTATTTTTATCTAGAACCAATGGACTGAGTGGATCAGCTAATTTTAAATTTCCATCAATTAAATACTGATAGCCATAACGTTGTCCTGGTGTTAGCCCATCAATTGTTATCCACCAGGTTGTTGAATCTAAGGATAAATTCATGTAGTAATTTGCTGATGGAACCCATTGATTAAAATCACCAATCACATAAACGTGTTCCTTTTCAGGAGCATATAAACGTAAAACCACAGTTGAATCATTGATGTAATTTATTCCATTTTTTGTTCCAGTAGGTGGGTTTTGATAAGTTATTGATGGATTTACGGTGTAATAAGCACTATCCTCAACCACCTCTGTTCCATTATCGGCAACTAATTTAATGAGGTGAGTTCCTTGCGTAGTTGCTGTTAAAGTATAGTTTAAAATTGTTACAGCACTTGTTGATGTTATTAGCTGCCCATCTTCGTATAAGGATAATGTACATGCTTCACTGGACTGACCATTAATTGAAAGTGTTTCCCCAATGTTTAAAATGGTTGAATTGTTATTTGGACTGAAAAGTTGTGCTTGTAACCCACTTCCAGGTTGTGCCAAGTCGTAATAAATATCTGAGCCATCTGCTTCTCTTCCAACGATGGATCCATTCGTAGTTCTGAAAACAAATGCTAATTTCAATACTGTAACCGTTCCGGGTACTGAATAAAACTGGTCAATATCTATCGTTATTTGATGCTTATTATTTCCAATATTAGTCATGGCAACATCTGGATCGGCAGTTCCCCACGTTCCTTGTACATATTGCCAATTGGTAGGTGAAGTACTCGTTGATGTAATCAATCCCGTATGACAATAAATTTGACTTTGGTTAATCAGTGCCGCATTTCCTAGTGTTGCATCATACGTAATGGTCACAACATCATTAACCGTTGGAAATGCTGGATTAACGGTTAGAACTTGAGATTTAGCCAAAAATGTCAAACAAATTGAAAAAACTAAGATTGAATACTTCATAATTTTTGTATTTATAAAAAAGGCCCAAGTTTTTCAACTTAGGCCTTCTCTGTATTAAAATTCAATTATTTTTTGATCAATTTACCAGAACCAACTTTGTTTCCTGATTTAAGTTGATAAAAGTAAGTTCCTGTAGCAAAAGTGCTAATATTAACAGTGTTACTTGTAGTTTTCATTAATACTTTTCCAGTTAAATCTGTAATGATAACTTCGAAATCTTTTACGTCAGCAACGAAGGTAATAATGTCGTCAGCAGGAACTGGATAAGCAGAAGCATTTAGTTTCTCTAAATCTTTGATTCCTAATCCTGGTTCAACTGAACCACCAAAACTGAACTGTCCAGTGTAACGGTTGAATGAAATTGTATCATATGTACCAGCAGCAACAGCGATGTCTGGACCATTTACAAATGCAGTGTCAGCAGGAAAATCAGCAGGGCCACCCCAATTTGTTGCCCATCCACCATTTGCTCTAAATTTAGCTACACCATCACCGATTGTATAGTTGTACAAATAATGCGTGATACCTCCATCTGTAGATTCCATAGGAACATCAACTGACCAATCGAATGGAGGAATAGCTGAACCAATCAATCCAATTGGAACTTGTTGGAAGTTGTAAGCAAGTGTATTCTTGTTGAATGATACATTGTAGTATCCAACGGTTAATGGAATATCATTACCATTTTCTGTTGCAGTTCCAGAAGGAAACGCAGTCCCACCCCAATTTGTTGAAGTTGGAGTAGTTCTCTGGAATTTTACATTTGGCGCAACGAAAAATTTATCAGTATAAATGTAATCGATGCCATCTAATGTAGCCATTTCAACTACAGATGCGTAGGCATTAAATCCACCTGTAAATCCAATTACATCATAACCAGTCGAAACTGAGGTAAAGCTGTAATCACCAGTAGTGATATCAAAAGAGATATCATACGTTCCAGCAGGAACAGGAATGTTTGAGCCACCTTGAATACCGGTACCAGAAGGGAAAGCCGCATCTCCCCAATTAACAGCCCAATCAGCATCTTGTCTAAATTTCACTCCTCCAGTTACTGTGATCGTATAACCAGTTAGTGTGAAAGTAACATTGTCCGAAGTGTTCATTACCTCATCGGTTGACCAATTTGTGAAATCGCCAATCATCCCAATTGACTGAGCGAATGTTAGCGTGCTAAAAGCAAGCGCTGAAATTAAAGTAAACAGTTTTTTCATAGAGTTAAAATTTTAAGTGAATAACTTAGTGTCATATTGACCCAAAATTAATGATAAATTTTATTCTTACAAATTTTTAAGTCAAATATTCCCGTTTTTAAGACAATTAATTGAATAAAAAGTTTACTTAAAAAAAGTAATTTTTAATTTTTAGAGTGTTCCAGGTGATAGTTTGCCAATGCTTCAATTGGTCTTCGTATGATTTGACCTAATTTTAATCCTTTTCTTTCACATGCCTGTGACAATTCATCGCTAAGTAAAGCAGCTATTGAACCCACAAAAGATACTTCCACATCTCGGTAATTGGGGAAACACAATACGTGATTTTCGATAAATAAATCAAATCCTTTTTGAATAAGTTTTTGTGAATATTCTAAATCTTTATTCTCGATAATAATAGGACTCAAAGATGCTAAAAACACATTTGCATTTGGTTCCATGTAAACCTTGCGAAAAATAGCATCTTTATTTAATTCCAAATTTCTGATGTCAGAATCCATTTTTTTTGGTAATCGATTATATAAAAAATCAGTAAGCATCTGTTTCCCAAAAAAACTACCGCTTCCTTCATCTCCTAATATATAACCAAGTGCCGGAACAACCTCTGTAAGTTTATTTCCATTAAAAAACACAGAGTTAGAACCTGTTCCTAAAATACAAGCAATAACATCATTTCCTCTGTAAACAGATAATCCAGCAGCAGATAAATCATGATCAACATGAACTTCTGAATTTTTGAAAACTGATTTTATTCCCGATTTAATAGTTTCTTGTAATTCACGGGAAGAGCATCCAGCGCCGTAAAAATGAATTTCTCCACTTTTTGAAAACCAGTTGCTCAAAAAAGAATCACCTTCCAAATTTTCTTTGACAAATTCAGAAGTATGAAAAAATGGATTAAAACCAATTGTGTTATGCTGAAAACGCTTATCCTCATCAATTATTAGCCAATCTGCCTTGGTTGATCCGCTCTCTATAATTGTTATCATTTCTAAAATTTTATGCAAGTTACGAAAAAAGTTAGTGTCATTTAAACATTAAGTATTAAATTTGGTTAATTAATTATGGAAAAGTTAAAAATAAAGTCATTTAACCTTGTTATTTTCGGAGGTGATGGTGATCTCTCAAAAAGAAAAATACTTCCTGCCCTTTATCAACGTTATGTAGATGGTCAACTAAATGCCAATTTTAAGATTATTTGCATTCGGAGAAAAGATTCAGCACTTAATTTTTTTGATGAACTAAAGGCTTTTATGCCTGGTAATGAAGAAGAAAAGTATAATTTCTTTCCGAAATTCATCGCTGGAATTCAGCTTATTACAATTCCTGACGCCTCAAATGAGTCTTATCTTGAATTAAAAAACGTTATACAAGAAAATCCAGATTGGCAGAAAGTGTATTATTTTTCTGTGCCATCATCAGCTTATGGAGAAATTTGTAATGCGTTAAAGTCTTCTAATTTAATCGATAAGAAAAGTAAGGTTGTTCTAGAAAAACCATTAGGATTTGACCTTAGTTCGAGTAAAAAAATAAACGATACAATATCAACTTGTTTTAATGAAGATCAAATCTTTCGTATCGATCATTATTTAGGAAAAGAGACCGTTCAAAATTTGATGGTATTGCGATTTGCCAATCATCTCTTTGAAAAAGCATGGAACAAAGAAAATATTGAGAATATACAAATAACAGTTTCCGAAAGTTTGGGTGTTGAAGCTAGAGCTGGATATTACGATAAAACTGGTGCTCTGTTGGATATGATTCAAAATCATTTACTTCAGTTACTTTGTTTGGTTTGTATGGAGCCACCAGCAAGCTTAGATGCAAATGCTGTTCGAAATGAAAAATTGAAAGTTCTACAGTCCTTGCGTTTGTTTTCAAAGGATACATTAACAGATAACGTTGTTCGTGGTCAATATACGAGAGGATCAGTTGGTGAAACCCAAGTAAATTCCTATTTGGAAGATATTGAGCAATATAAATCGGAAACAGAAACTTTCGTTGCCATTAAAACATACATTGATAACTGGCGTTGGAAAGGAACTCCCATTTATTTGCGAACAGGGAAAAGAATGAAAAAACGTTATTCAGATATCGTTATAACTTTTAAAGAAATTGCACATAATATTTTTCCGGATTCTCAATATCCTTTGCAGAATAAATTAATCATACGCTTGCAACCTGAAGAACGTATTGAATTGGTTCAGTTAAGTAAAATCCCTGGTCCGGGTGGATATCGCTTTAAACCTATTTCGTTAAAATTAGATTTCGTTGATTCCTTTGATGAGCGAATGCCTGATGCATATGAACGATTACTAATTGATGTTCTTCGCGGGAATCAAACCCTATTCATGCGTTACGATGAATTGGAAGCAGCTTGGAAATGGATAGAATCAATCACAGATAATTGGAAAGATATTATTCCGTTAACTTTATATGAATCAGGAACGTGGGGGCCTGGCGATCAAATTTTAGACGAGGGAACACAATGGCAAACGAAATACACATAAACGAGTATAAATCAAAAGACGATCTTTTTATAAATTGTTCTAATGCAATTCTTACTGAAATGAATAAATCCATTTCATCTAATAATGGTTGCAATGTACTTTTGTCAGGAGGAAGCACACCTGAACCTCTCTATGAATTATTTGCCAAAAACGAAAATCTTGTTTCAAAAGTTCAATGGGGTTTAGTCGACGAACGCTTTATTGAAACTACAAGTGACTATTCTAATGAAAAAATGATTAGACGGGCATTAGGTAATCAAGCACGAGTAGTTGGAATGGTATCCGATGAAATTAATTATGAGAATAATTTACTGGAAGTAAATAAACGCTATAAATCCTTTGTTGATAAAACTGAAATTTCAATCTTAGGAATGGGAGGAGATGGACATTTTGCTTCCTTATTTCCTGGTGATGAAAGCAGAGAAAAAGTATTGGATTCAAATGAAAAAGCAATTTTTAACTCAACAGCACCTTCATTTCCTGAAAGGCGAGTGACTTGTAGCTTCCAGATGATTGTGGAAAGTAAGAGTATTTATTTGATTATTACTGGAAAATCTAAAAAGGATGTTTTGTTAAATTCTGAACTCAATTTACCGATACATAAATTACTTGCAAAACGAAACGATATAAAAATTTACTATGCAGATTAATTCAAAAATTCAAGAAGTTACCGATCGCATCAAAAAAAGATCAGAGAAGTCTCGCGAGGAATATCTCAAAAAAGTAGAAGCTAATTTTAAACCATTAAATTATCGTCAAGGATTATCTTGTGGAAATTTGGCTCACGGATTTGCAGCTTGCGATTCTCACGATAAAAAAACAATATCAGATTCTGTATCCGCCAATATTGGATTGATTACGGCATATAACGATATGTTATCGGCACACAAAACATATGAAGATTATCCAAAATTTCTAAGAAAATTCGCCAATGAATTTGGAGGTACACTTCAAGTTGCCGGAGCCACTCCTGCCATGTGCGATGGGGTTACGCAGGGAAAAGAAGGGATGGATTTGTCATTGTTAAGTAGAGATGTAATTGCTTTCTCTGCGGCCATTGCATTGTCTCACGATATGTTTGACGGAGTAATGAACCTCGGCATTTGTGATAAGATTGTACCCGGACTCATTATCGGAAATTTAAGTTTTGGTCATCTACCGAGTGTATTTGTACCAGGTGGTCCAATGGAAACAGGTATTTCTAACGAAGAAAAATCACGTATTCGACAACTGTTTGCCGAAGGAAAAATTGGTCGCGAAGAATTATTGAAAGGAGAGTCAGATTCCTACCATTCACCTGGAACTTGTACGTTTTACGGCACAGCCAATTCCAATCAAATGCTAATGGAAATTATGGGATTGCAACTTCCAGGAAGTAGTTTTGTTAATCCAGGTACTCCATTACGTGAGGCTCTTAATAAAGAAGCAGTTCGTGTACTTATTGAAAATATCAATGCAAGAGATATTAGAAAAACAATTGGATTTTCTTACGACGAAAAAACAGTTGTGAACGGAATAATAGGCCTTTTAGCATCTGGAGGTTCTACAAATCATACGCTACATCTGCCTGCCATGGCAAAAGCAGCAGGGATTCACATAACATGGGATGATTTTTCAGAATTGTCGTCTGTTGTTCCTCTACTTTGCCGTATTTATCCGAACGGCGCTGCCGATGTAAATCATTTTCATGCTGCTGGTGGAATGGGCTTTTTAATCAGAACTTTACTCGAAAATGGACTACTGCATGAGGATGTAAATACCATCGTTGGAAGAGGCCTATCTAATTACACGAAAGAACCAAAAATTAATGATGGAAAAATCCATTTCGTTGATGGTTCTGAGAAATCTTTGAATGAAAGTATTATACGAGAAGCAAAAAATCCATTCTCGTCACAAGGAGGAATTAAAGTGTTGAAAGGAAATTTGGGAACTTCGGTAATAAAGACATCAGCAGTTGAAGATCAACATTTGGTAATTGAAGCAGAGGCAATCGTTTTTGATGATCAAGATGATTTTATTGAAGCATTTAAAAAAGATGAATTAAATAAAGATTTTATAGCTGTTATTCCATTCCAAGGACCAAAGTTTAAAGGAATGCCCGAACTTCATAAACTAACACCTTCGCTGACTGTTCTTTTAAAACGCGGATATAAAGTAGCATTGGTAACAGATGGAAGAATGTCAGGAGCATCAGGAAAAGTACCTTCGGCAATTCATTTATACCCAGAAGCGGCTGAAGGAGGATTGATTTCTAAAATCCAAACTGGCGATAGAATGCGATTGGATGCTCTTGCGGGTGAATTGAAATGCTTTGCAGAAGATTTAGAACAACGAGCATCAAGAATAATTCCCTATCAAAATCTAAGTCATGGAAGGGAATTGTTTGAGAAAGTTCGTGGATTGATAAGTAACGGAGAAGAAGGAGCTGGAATTTTTTAAGGAAAGAATATGCAAAATAACATTGAAGCAATTTTACAGGCAAACGCAATTATTCCTGTTGTCACTATTCAGAATGAAGCTGAAATTGACTCTATTTATCAAATGCTTAGTTCGAAAGGAATCAGTTGCGTTGAAATTACACTAAGAACTGAATATGCTTTTGAAGCAATTGCCGAATTTAAAAAGCGTTATGGAGCTGAATTTAAAGTTGGAGTTGGTACTGTAATCAATGAAGGTCAAGTAAAGAAATGTATGGAACTTAACGTTGATTTTATTGTGAGTCCAGGTCTTACTGAGAATTTAGCTAAGGTTCTTAGAGCTAGTAAAATTCCCTTTTTGCCTGGTGCAGTAACTCCGAGTGAAATAATTTCCGGTCAAGAGTTAGGGGTTGAGTACTTTAAATTTTTCCCGGCTAATCTTTTTGGTGGATTAGAAACCCTAAGGGCCTATGCAAGTGTTTTTAAAGGAGTTAAGTTTTGCCCGACAGGGGGAGTAAATGAATCAAATTACCAGGATTTTTTAAAATTAGAGAATGTAGTCTCAGTAGGAGGGACTTGGGTTTTAAAATAAAAAACATGGAAACAATTAAACTTGGAATTAATGGATTTGGCCGTATTGGTCGCATGGTTTTTAGGGCAGCGTTAAATAATCCGAGAATTGAAGTGGTTGCGATTAATGATTTGGTTGAACCTGAGTATTTAGCCTATATGCTAAAATATGATTCAACACATGGAAAACTGGCAAATAAAATCGAAGTTTCTGATGGTAATTTAATCGTAGATGGTAAAAATATTAGAATTACAGATAAGAAAAATCCTTCTGAAATTGGCTGGGGAGAATTAGGGGATTTAACTGTTGTTGAGTCAACGGGATTATTTCTTGATCAGGAGAAAGCCAGTGCTCACTTGACTGCAGGAGCGAGTAAAATAATTCTTTCCGCGCCTCCGAAAGATGATACGCCGATTTTCGTCATGGGAGTAAATCATGGAAACTACAATTCAGATATGAAAATTGTATCCAATGCCTCTTGCACAACGAATTGTTTAGCGCCAATAGCCAAAGTTCTTCACGATAATTTTGGAATTCGCTCAGGACTGATGTGCACCGTGCATGCTGTTACTGCCACTCAAAAAACTGTAGATAGTCCCTCAAGCAAGGACTGGAGAGGAGGTCGTGGTGCCATGCAAAACATTATCCCGTCATCAACGGGTGCGGCTTCTGCTGTTGGAAAAGTAATTCCTGTACTCAAAGGAAAATTAACGGGTGTGGCGTATCGTGTGCCAACTCCCAATGTTTCAGTAGTGGATTTAAGTGTAAATCTGGAAAAGAAAACAACCTACGATGAAATTAAATCTGCCATGAAATCTGCGTCTGAAAATACAATGAAAGGAATTTTAGGTTATGTCGAGGATGATGTGGTTTCAACTGATTTTCTAGGTGACTCTCACATCTCCATTTTTGATGCAAAGGCAGGTTTGATGGTGGGGGATGATTTCGCAAAGGTTGTCGCTTGGTACGATAACGAATTTGGGTATGCAACCAAACTTGTTGATTTAATTGAGTTTACAAATAATGGTTTTAAAAGCTAAATCGTAAAATTCAATTTTACAAGTAAGACGAAGCTTTTTAGACGGAATGATAATTTTACGTTAATTAACTATTATTTCTACCTTATGCATTAACATTTTATTTTATTTTTTCAATATTCTATTATATTTTTACACAAAACTATACTCGAATTTGAAAGCTATGCGCATCAAGGTTATTTTTCTTCATATTTTTCTTTTTTTTACTTGTTATATTGTTAACGCCCAAATGTTTACTTTTAATTATACGGGTTCAGTCCAAACATGGACTGTGCCTGCCGGGGTTACAAGTGTGAATTTTACAGTTGCCGGAGCTAAGGGTGGCGGTATCAATGGAGGTAATGGTGCTGTAATTACAAAAAATTGCTTTAATGTCACGCCTGGACAGGTTTTGAGCATCTACGTTGGAGGAATGGGTACTCAAGGTGCTAATTCTGGAGGATGGAATGGGGGTGGTACAGGTCACACAACAGCAACAGTTGCATATAGATCTTGGGGTGGTGGCGGAGCATCAGATATTAGAATAGGAGGAACAGCACTTGCAAATAGAGTAATTGTTGCAGGTGGTGGTGGTGGTAGAGGAGGTGGTTCATCTCCCGT
>Ga0315905_10008210_pt1 | contig 10548 bp, 2 predicted proteins | sample LakEriMetagenome_5_FD_203522 | JGI IMG/M metagenome (GOLD analysis project Ga0315905, IMG submission 203522) | Freshwater fungal communities from buoy surface, Lake Erie, Ohio, United States - Buoy 4 MA121 | ecosystem: Environmental > Aquatic > Freshwater > Lake | place: USA: Lake Erie, Ohio... | reverse complement strand
CCGCCGCCGCCGCCGCCGCCGCCGGGCGCCCGCCGCCGGTGGTGCAGTGGCGGCGGCGGCGGCGGCGCAAGCCCCGCCCCGCCGCCGTCCAGCACGGGCACCGACGCCGCCGAGGCGTGCGCGACGGCCGACGCGCGCTCGACGGCCCCCAGGCGCAGGTACGCCTTGACGGCCGCGGCGGCCAGGGGGGCGGGAAGCGAGGGCGGGAAGGGCGCGGACGAGGCGAGCTCGGCTGCTGGCGGCAGCGGCGGCGGGGCCGACGCCGCCCCCCGGCTGCGGCGGCGGGCGCGGGCGGCGGCGGCGGAGGCGAGCGACGGCGGCCACGCCGCGGGCGGCGGGAAGGCGGCGCGCCCGGACCGGCTGATGGCCGCGTACATCTCGCCCAGCGTCGCGGGCTCGCCGCCGCCGCCGCTGCTGCTGCTGCTGCTGCTGCTGCTGCTGCTGCTGCCGCTGCCATGACGCTGCCGGGCCGCCGCCGCCGCTCGCGCTCCCTCCTGCTCCTGCTCCCGATCCTCCTCTTCCTCCCGCCCGTTCGCCTCGGGCCACAGCACCCCGGCCATGGCCGTCACGGGCACGCCCCCAGGGGCCACGAGCTCGCTGCGCAGCAGGGCGTCCAGGTCGCCCACGCTGGCGGCGCGCGCGAGCAGGGACGCGGCGCGGTCGCACGGAAGCAGCGGCGACGCCGACGAGCGCAGGGCGGCGGCAGCCGGGAGGGGCGGGGCGGCAAAGGCCAAGGACTGCCTCGGCGACGACGACGCGCGGGCCGCTGCTCCTCCGCCTAGCGCGTGGTGGTTGTGGCGCTGTTGCTGCGAGTAGGCCCGAGCCGATTGGGTGGACGCCGCCGCTGCGCCGCCCCCGAGCGGGAGGGCAGCGGCCCACGGGGCCGCCCCCCCGCCAGCGGCAAACGCAGGCGGCGCGGCCGGCTGGTCCCCCCACGCGTCCTGCTGCTGCTCCTCCTCCTCCTCGTCGTCGTCGTCGTACGGCCACTCGCCTCCCAACGCGGCGGCACCGCCGCCTGCTGCCGCCGCCGCCCACCACCGCTCGCGGAGCTCGCGCGCCGCCGCGACCACCGCGCTGCCGCCGGAGAAGAGCGCGCGCGACAGCGACAGGCCCCCTCCCTCCTCCTCCCCCCCCTCCTTAGTCTCGTCCCTCGCCGCCGCCGCCGGCGCCGCCAGGTCGCACTCGACGCAGGCGCCGACGAGCGCGTGCAGGACCGAGGGGGCGTAGGCGGGGGGCCGGAAGGAGGAGGGCGCGGTACGGGCGCCGGCGGCGGCCAGGGGCGCCTCGGCCTGCTGCTGCTGCTGCTGCTGCTGCTGCTGCTGCTGCTGCGGCGGCGCCGCCGCGTCGTCCTTGGCCGCCGCCGCCGCATCATTGCTCAGCTGGCCGCCGCCGAGGACGCGCCACAGGCCCAGCGCGAGGCCGGCGTCGTGCACGGCCCCGGCCGCCTCGATCATCAGCGCCACGGACGTGGCTTGGGCGGGCACGGGCGGGTAGGGGCGGGTCGTGGCGGGGGCAACGGCCCCACCGCTGCTGCTGTTGCCGCCAGCACCCGCATCGACGCCAAACAGCCGCGCCCCGACGGTCAGCACGCCGCGCGGGTCGCCGGCCTCCCGGTACGCCCGGAGCACGCGCTGCGCCGCCAGCCCCGCCTGCGACGCGGGCAGCGCGCCGCGCTCGAGCGCGAGCTCCAGAAAGGCGGCCGCGTGGCGCGCCGAGCCGCCGGGCGCCGCCGCCATCTCCGCGGCCGCGCGCGCGGCGGCGGCCGCGACGATGCCCCGGCCCGCGTTGCGCTGCTGCTGCTGCTGCTGCTGCTGCTGCTGCTGCGGATGCGGCGGCGGCGCAAGGGAGGAGCGGGGTGTCGGGGGGACGGAGGACGCTTGATGACCAGCAGGCGCCGTCGTCGTCGTCGTCGTCGTCGTCGTCGTCGCCGGCGGCGCCCGCAGCAGCGCAAACAGCGCGTCCACGTCCACGTCGCGCGCGGCGACGGCCGCGCTCGAGACGTAGGCCTCGGCGGCGGCGCGCAGCCCACTGCGGCGGGCCAGGCGCTCGGCGCGCTCGGCGGCGGCCGCTGCGCGGCGCGCGTCGCCGGCCGTGCGCGGCGGCTGCGCGGCGCGAGACGACGCTCCCGCTGCCGCCGACGCTCCGGCCGCCGCCGCGTCGGCGTCGGTACTGCTCCCGCCGCCGCCGCCGCGCGCGGCCTCCATCGCCTGCTGGAACGCGGCCAGCTTGCGCAGGAGGGTGCGACGCGACGGCAAGAGCGGGGCCGGGTCGGCGGGCGCCGTCGCCGAGGGCCGCGCGGCGCGCGCGTTGGACTGCTGCCGATGCTGCTGGTGGTGGTGCTGCTGAGGCGTGGAGGAGGAGGAGGAGGAGGAGAACACGGTCACGCGCTGCGCGAGCGCCTGCGCCAGCGGGCGCTCGCCCGCGACCAGGAGCGGCGCGCCCGTCGGCGGGGCCGCGTGCGCGCGCGCCGCCGCGCAGAGCAGCGCGCGGATCATTGGGACAAACAACCGGGGCAGAGGGGGTTGTTCCAGTGACAAGCCGCCCGCGCAGAGAGAAGGTGCTGGTGCTGCTGCTGCTGCTGCTGCTGTCAAGGCTATCAGGGATTCGCGAGGAGATGGGTCAGAGCTGGCCGAGGCAAAAACTAAAGCGAGCAGCCAAGGGTGCGTGGCGCATCTGGCTGCTTTTGGCTCGTCGCGCGCGGAGCGGCACGGGATCGCCGGCGGCGGCAGCGCGCGCAGACGCCGACGCCCCGCGCCCCCCCCTCTCTCTCGCTTCCTCGTTTTTTTCCCCCTCATCATCACAAAACAACCGAAAGCCTAGTTGCCCCGCACGTGCCCCTTGAAGTTCTTGGCGCTCTTGCGCCGGCGCCCCTCGTCCGCGCGGCGCCGCAGCTGCGCCGTGCGCGCCGCCGAGGGCAGCGCCTTGCTCTTCTGCTTCTGCCGCTCGGTCGTGCCGCCCGTCTTTTTCTGCTTGAGCGACGCGCGGCTGCCAAACTCCCCGCGCCCCTCGCGCCCGGCCATCACGCTCGCGAGGCGCTCCGCCTTGTCCTTGCGGCGCTTGACGCGGCCCACCAGCGACGCCGGGTCGACGCGGCGCTCTCCGGCCCGCCGGCGCGCCTCCTCGAGCGCCAGGGCCTCGTCGGCCTCTTGGTGCGCCGCCTCGAGCAGCCGGCGGCGCTTGGCGCGCGACGCCTGCAGGTCGCGGCGGCTGCCCTCGGCGGCGCGCTTGCCGCCAGGGGCGAGGCCGTGGCGCGCGAGGGCGGCCTCGACGAGCTGGCGCTTGCGGAGGGCGCGGATGCGCGCAAAGTCCTCGGGCGTGAGGATGCGGGTGGCCTCGATCGGCAGAGAGGGGTCGGCGTCGCCCTCGCCGCCGCCGCCCTCGCCGCCCTCGTCGGCCGCGCGACGCCTGGCCTCCTCCTCCTCCTGCTCCTGCTTCTTCTTGGCGGCGGCGGCGGCCAGCTGCCGGCGCAGGTCTGCGAGGCTGCCGGCCTGCGGGGCGCGCGCGCCCGCGCCCGCCGCGGCGGCCGCGGCCGCGGCCTCGACGGCCGACGGGTCGGGCCGCGCGGCCTTGGCCGGGCGGCCGCCGTCCTCCTCGTCGTCCTCCTCCTCCTCGTCGTCGTCGTCGTCGTCCTCCTCCTCCTCCTCCTCCGACCCGCCCTCGCTCCCGCTCACGGGCTCCTCCTCCTCCCCCGCCTCGCTGCCGCCCTCCGACGACCCGGACAGCGCGCCCGCCTCGGCCGACGAGAGCGGCGACTCCTCCTCGTCCGAAGACGCGCCGCCGCCGTCGTCGTCGTCGTCGCCGCCCTCCCCCCGCCGCGCGCGCCGCTTGCCCGCCCCCCCTTCTTCTTCTTCTTCCTCTTCTTCCGCCGCCATCAAGCCCTCGAGCAGCTCCCCGCTGCTCGTCGAGTCGAGGTCGAGGCCGTAGTCGTCGTCGTCCTCGTCCCCCGACGCGTCCGAGCCGCGCTCCAGGGCCGCCTGCAGCAGGTCGGCGCCGGCCACGCGGTCGGCCACGGCCGAGGCGCCGTACGCGGCGGGCGCGCGGTAGACGGGCGCGGGCCGCTTGCCGCCGCTCGCGCCGCCGCCGCCCTCGTCGCCCGCCGCCGCCGCCGCCGCCGCCGCCGCCTCGAGCGCCGCCGCGCGCCCGCGGTCCTTCTTCGCGAGCAGGCCCGGGTGCACCTCCCGGAACAGGGCGACCAGGGCGCGCGCCGCCGTGCCCACCTCGCGGTCGCCCCGGTGCCGGCGGTACTCGGCCAGGTCGGCCAGCAGGTCGGCGTCCATGGCCGCGGGGCAGCGGAGCGACACCTCGCGGATCGCGCGGAGGCCCGCGACCATCGACTCGGGCCTCGAGCGGTCAGAGACGAACCCGTCCGCCAGGCCGCGCAGCACGGGCGCCAGCGCCTCGGGCGGCACGAGGTCGTGGCACGCCTGCGCGAGGGCCGCGAGCACCTGCGCGCCGTCGCGCGCGTGCGGCGTGGCGTAGCGCATCAGCCACGGGTAGAGGTTGGGAAGGAGCAGGCGGTGCGCGCCGACGCAGCGCGACAGCACGGCGAGCGCGGCGAGGCGCGTCTCCCAGCGCTCGCGGCACGCCTGCAGGCGCGCGAAGAGGCGCTCGGCAAAGTCCTGCGGGTCGTGCAGGAGGTGGAGCGCGGCAAAGGCGCCGCCGCTGCCGCGCGCGGCGGCGCCGCCCGAGCCGACGCCCCCGTAGGAAGGCCCGCCGCCGCCCGCGCCGCCGCCGCCCGCCGCCGCCGCCTCGTCGCGCCGCGCCTGCTTGCGCAGGCTCGTCATCACCCGCTTGAGCTTGGCCTGCTTCTTCTTCTTGGACGCGAGCGTGCCCTTCTTCATGGCCTTGTACACGTCCTCCTTGCTCGGCTGCACGGCCTGCGCCGCGGCCGACGCGCGGTTGCTGCGCTTGTTGGCGGCGGCGTCTTTTTTCGCGGCGGTGCCGCCGCCCCCGCCCTCGCCGCCGTCGTCGTCGTCGTCGCTGTCGTCGCCGTCGGCGCCCGCGAGCTCGTCCTCCCCCAGGAAGAAGCGCAGCGCGCCGAGCATGACGCGCCCGCTCGGGTGGAAGACGGCCGAGGCGATCACGTTGACGCACCGCGCGTCGCGCCACACGCCGCGGCGCCACAGCTCGGTCAGCACGGCCAGCGCGCGCTTGGCGGCCGCCTCGTCGGCCGCGGTGCTGGTCGTCGCCGCCGTCGTCGTCGCGCCGCCGGCGCCGGCGCCGCCCTGCGGCCGCTGCTGCTGCTGCTGCTGCTGCAGCACGCCGTACAGGTACGACTGCAGCTGGCGGTTCAGGCGCTCGTTGCGCGTCTTGGCGTTGCTCGCGCGCACGTCCGCCACGATGTGACGGTGCAGCAGCTCGCGCAGCGCGCGGTCCTCGACGCGAAAGAGGCGGAACAGCAGCGGCAGCAGCGCCGTCGCCGGCAGCTGCCCTCGGTTGCGCAGCAAGATGAGCGCCTGCACGAGCGCGCGCCGCAGCGCCGGGTCGAGCGCCGCGTGCTGGAGCTCGAGCAGGGATGCGACCTCGGCCGCGAACCCGGCCGTCTCGGCCGGGAAGCAGCGCGAGACCTGCGCGACGAACGCGACGAGCTCGGCCAGCTGCTTGCTGCTGCCGGCGTCGGCGGCGGAGGCTGCGGTCGGCGCGGCGGCGGCCTGGGCGTCGTTTGCGGCGCCGCCGGCCTCGTCTGCGGCGGCGGCGGCGCCGGCCGCCGCGGGGCGCAGCATGAACAGCTCGAGCGTGGCCCGGTAGTGGCGGTACTGCAGCAGGAACTCGTCGCGGTAGCCCTCCGGGTCGCGCTTGACGCTCGACTGCAGCGCCAAGAGGTCGGACGTGCCCGCGTTGCCGCCGCCGCCGCCGGCGCCGGTGCCGGCCGCGCCGGTCGTGGCGGCGGTGGCGGCCGACATTCTGTGCGTCTGTCGCTGTCCCTCTCTCGCGCGCGCTGATGTTGCGACGGGCGTTCGCGGGAAGGGGAGCGGGAGGGGCGGGTTGATCCTGCGAGGTGTGTCGGTGCTGGAGTCTGGCGCGCGCGCGTGTGCTGCTCCGATGCCGGGGGGCCCGGCAAAAAGTCGGCGGAAGGGACGACGCGGCCGCTTTTCGCTTTGGAGGGGCGCGGGCGTGTGCTGCGGATCTGTTCGAAACTGTGATGGGCGCTATCGATAAGAGTAAGTGACACGGCAGGTTCGTGTTTGCGCGCGCCGCTTTCGAGCCGGGCGAGAGAGGGTGGGACGGCTGCCGCCGCCGCCGCCCGGGCCGGCGGCCGCGTCGTTGTGGCCGCACCGATACCTGTGTGAAGGGAGGGGGGCGCCTCGCCTCTCTGCTGCGCCCGCTCACTCCAATCGCGAATTATCAACAGGTATCGAGGCACGCATTCTGCCATCGGCCTGTCGCTGTCGCCAGAGAGACCGCGCACGCAAAGCGCAAGCACACGCACACCACCCGCTGGGCCGCGCCATCCCGCAGACCAGTCTCGCCCGTGGCAGCCATCCACGCGCCAAGCACTACTTGCGCGCGCGATCACTAGTGCGCGCGCAGCTCGCGCCCGCAGCTCGTCTCCTGCTCGCGGCGCGATCGCAAGAGAGCGCCTCGGGGGGGCCGTCGCGCCGACGTGGTCGACCCTCCGGCTCTTCCGCGGCCGCGACTTGACTCGGAGCGCGCGCGCCACGCCACACCACACCGCACCCGACCAACCAACCGACCAAGCAACAAAAATGGTCCACGTCCCCTTCTTCAACTTTGACATCCCCGAGCCGCGCCTCGCCGAGCTCCTCCCGCGCGCCGCCGACGCCGTGCTGCGCGGCGCCTCGCGCGCGTGCGACGCCGCGCGCGACGCCCTCTTCCCGCTCACCCCCGAGCAGCGCGCCGAGCACGAGCGCGCCCTCGTCGCGGGCCTGCCGCGCGAGATGCGCCGCGCCCACAAGCGCATCCTCCTGCAGGGCAACGAGCGCGACGCCCTCGCCGTCAGCTCCGAGCTCGAGGACGCGTCGTACGCCTACTACCGCCGGCAGATGCGCGCGGCGGTCGTCGGCCGCTCGGACGAGGACACCGACGACGCGGCGTGGCGGCGGCTGGTGGCCGGCGGGGACGCCGTGCGGGAGGCGCGGCGCGCGGCCGAGGGGGCCGAGCGCGGGCTGCTCACGCCGCCTTTGGAGTCGGCGGCGGCGGCGATGAGCCCGGGAGACGAGGAGGAGGAGGAGGAGGAGGGGGAGGCAGAGGCGGCGGCAGGAGCAGCGTCCGCGGCGGGGCCGTGGCGGCCGCCGGGCCGAGGCGACGCAGACGCAGACGCGGCGGCGGCGGCGGCAAAGCAGCAGCAGCAGCAGCGGCGGCGGCGGCAGGGGCGAGGGCAAGAGCCGCCGCTGTCGCTGGCGGGCGGTTTAGGCAGCGGCGCCGCGGGCCTGGCCGTGGGCGCGGCTGCGCTGGAGCTCGCGCGCGCGCTCGCCGGGGCGATGCGCGCGCGGTCGCGGCGGCGCGCCAAGGAGGAGCGGCGGCGCAAGGCTCGGGAGCAGGAGGCGGCGGCGGGAGCGGCGGCAGCGGCGACGCCCGCGCGTCGTCGGCGGCGGCCGCCGGGCGGCGGCGGGGTGCCGCGCGCGCCGCGCCCGACCGCCACGGATTAGTGATGATGATGGTGTCATTTTTGTAACTGCGGATTCGTTTCGCGCCTGAGGAAAGGAAAAAAAAGCGGATGGGCGGGGGAAAAAAAACACGTCGGTCGTTTTTTTTTTTTTGCGCGGTCGTGCGCGCGCGCGCGCGCGCGCGGCGCCGTGATCGTCTCTCTCTCTCTCTCTCTCTCTCTCTCTCTCTCTCTCTCTCGTGTTGTACCCGACCCCCATGTCTGTCGCCTGCGTCGACGACAGCACACAAAAAGAAACCCCGTCCCAAAATAAAGACCAAAAACTCGAACAAGCAAACAGAAAGCCACACGCCTCAGTGCCCGCCGGCCGACGAGGCGCCGTCGTCGGCGCTGCCCGCGCCCGACGCCGAGGGACCGCCCGCCAGGCTCATCATGCCCCCCCCTCCCCCGCCCCCGCCGACGCTCGCGCCGCCCCCGCCTGCCGCGGCAGCCCCCGAGCCGCCCTTCAGGCCCATCGCGGCCGCCAGCAGGCCCTCGCAGTCGACGGTCGCCGGCAGCTGCCCGAGCAGCTCGGCCACGAGCAGCGCCTCGGCGGCCGCGCGCCGCGACAGCGGCCGCGCGAGCAGCGCCGCCGTCGCCGCGAGGCCCGCGGCCACCAGCACCAGGCCCGCCACCTGCACCGTGCGCGCGGTGCCGAACAGGCCCTTGAGCGCCACGGCGTAGTCGTTGCCCACGATGCGCAGGCCGTGGAACAGGTCGAGGCGGCTCACGCGCCAGATGTAGGCCAGGCGCGGGGAGGCCAGGTTCACTTGCGCGGCGCCGTCGTGCGCCAGGAGCAGCGCCTCGGCCACGGTGCGGTCGATCATGCCGTCCAGGCCCGACTGGATGTGCTGTTTTTTTTGCGCGGGGTGTGGGTGTGTGTGTGTGTGTGGTGTGTGTGTGTGTGTTGGGGGGGGATCGAGGTCAGCCGGCGGCGGAACGAGCAAGGGGACGGCAATTTCCCGCCCCTTCTTTTTGTTTTGGGGAAGGGAGCGCGAGCGCGCGCGCGCGTTGCTCGGCGGCGCGCCCCGGCCAGAGCGGCGAAATAAGGGGACCACAAAAAAAGAAGAGCTCACCAGCCACATCGGGTCGTCCATCGCCGGGCACGCCTCCACCCACGTCTCCATGTACCCGCGCAGGCACTCGGCCTCCGCCCCCCTGGACCGCCCCCCGCGGAAGAACGTGCCCGGCAGGCCGCGCTGGTCCCAAAGGGCCGCCCGCAGCGGGTTGGCGGCGGTCGCGACGCTGAGGCCCGTGTCGGGCGCGCGGCCGAACTCGCCGGGCGCGTCGGAGCTGCGGCCGAAGAGAAAGGCGTTGTAGTCGGCGCGGAGCTCGCGCGCGGCGAGGGCGAGGGCGGACTGGGCGCCGGCGAGGCGCGCGCCCGCGGACGCGAGGGCGGCGGCGTTGACGGCGGCGGCGGCGGCGGTCGCGTTGGCGGCGGCGGCGGCGGCGGCGGTCGCGTTGGCCGCGGCCAGCGCGCCGAGCTCCTCGCCGAGCATGGCCGCCTCCACCGCGCCCAGGACCACGCGCTGCACGCGCGTCGACAGCATGTCCGCGTGCGCCCCGGCCTTGAACGGCAGCTTGACGTCCTCGAGCCGCACGGCCGACAGCGCAAAGATGGCGGCCGCCGCGCCGCCGAGGGCCAGCATGGCGAGCGCGACGACGGCGCCGGCCGCGCGCTCGTCGCGCAGCATCTTGCGCCGCGTGGCAGCGGCGCCCTTGGCGGCGGCGGGGGAGCGTGCGCCGAGCGCGACGAGGGCGCGCGAGGCCCAGCCGCCCGTCGGGGCGGCGGCGGCGGCGGCGGCGGCGGCGGCCTTGCGCGGCGAGCCGGGAGCGCCGCCCCCAGCAGCCCCGCCCGGGGGCGCGCCGCTGCCCGCGTCCACGTACAGCGCGACCATGGCGCCCGCGTCGGGCCCTGCCGCGGGCGCGACCTTGGCGCCGCCGGCTCCGGGGGCCGGGAGCGCCAGCGGCGGCGGCGGCTGCGACGACGGCGCGGTCGCGTTGGCAATCATCGGCGGCGGCGGCGGCGCGGCGCCCCCTGCGCCGCCCCCACCCCCGCCCCCCCCAACGATGTCGCTCTCGTCGTCGCTGTCGTCGTCCGCGTCCGCCACGCGCACGACCCGGCTCGCCATGCCGCGCAGCAGCGCCGTCGGCAGGCCCACGAGCGCCGCCGCGAGCGCGTACCGGCGCGCGACGAGGCCCTGGCCGAGCCAGAGGCAGTAGAGCGCCGCCCCGAGGAAGACGCCTCCGGCCTCGACGGCGGCAAAGGCGCGCAGCAGGCGCACCGACGCCTCGATGCTGTCGAGGTGCTCGGCGACCTTGCCGCGCACGGTGAGAAAGACGCCGCGGTAGACGGCCCCGGGCAGGGTGCGCGCGACGATCACCCAGGGGCGCGACGCGCGCAGGGGGGTCGGGGGCGGAGGCGGGGCGGCCGCGCGCGCGGCGTCGACGGCGGCCGCGGCCAGCTCGGCCGCGATCGCGGCGTCGACGGTGGCGGCGGCGCTGTAGGTTCCCGAGGCCCCCGCCGCCTCGAGGAGGAGGAGCTGGCGGCGGCGGCGGCTGCTGCTGCGCCGGCGCCCGGCGTAGGAGGAGGAGGAGGAGGGAGGCGAGGCCGAAGAAGACGGCGATTGCAGCGAGGCGGCGGCCGCGGCGGCGGCCAGCGCCGCCGCGGCGTTGCTGCCGTCGCCAACCTGCACGCCGCCGGCCTCGAACGCCGCCTCGCCCTGCAGCACGCCCTCCCCGCCGTCCTCGAGGAAGGCCGCGCGCAGCGCCTCGGCGCGCGCCGCGGCCGCCTCGGACCCGGGCAGCGCCCAGTCGCTCGCGTTGAGGCGGCGGCGCCCCGTCAAAAAGCCGCGGTTCGAGGCGACCTCGCGCGCGGCCGCGGCGGCGGCGTTGCCGACCTCCCAGAGGGACGCGAGGCGCGGCGGGGAGCGGAGCGGGGG
>Ga0315905_10008209_pt1 | contig 10548 bp, 11 predicted proteins | sample LakEriMetagenome_5_FD_203522 | JGI IMG/M metagenome (GOLD analysis project Ga0315905, IMG submission 203522) | Freshwater fungal communities from buoy surface, Lake Erie, Ohio, United States - Buoy 4 MA121 | ecosystem: Environmental > Aquatic > Freshwater > Lake | place: USA: Lake Erie, Ohio... | reverse complement strand
TGTTCTTGAGCATAGCGCCAGACTACGCGATCGCTACTTTCCATCGACAATCCAACCTCTCTAAAGGTGACAAATTGGACAGACTGAAACTCAAGCCAACCACGTTTTGCCAATATACCAAGAAAAATCAGCGCATAACCGTCGAGGTTGTAGTCAACTAAGAAAGTCATTGTTTTTGTGCGGCACGTCTGGCTCTCTGCTCCTCAAGCTTTGCCCAAAACGCTTCTTGCCCTGGTTTATGTGGCATTGCTGCAATTCGAGCAAAGCGTTCACGGTTACGATCTTCCCAGTACTGGCGAATTTCTTCCCTATTCTGAAGAACCTCTTGATATTCAACCTCGACCTGAGCTTGGTTTGCCTCAATGTAGGACAAAGCTGCGTCAATTTGCGCGTTCGTGAGGTTAAATGTGTCACGAATCAGTTTAGGAGGATAATCAGCTTTTAGGAGATCGATCACATCATAGAGGGTGATGCGCGTGCCAGCGATCGTCAGTCCTCGCTCTGTACGGATAATTTTCGCTTGTTGGTTTGCCGTCCAGGTCATTCCCTTAGATCCTTAGAATCCACTTAATGGTCAATGGTTTCACCAGACAAATATTGGTCAATTTTTTCTGACCAATCAGGTTCACCGTTCATTATAGCCCGCCCCTTACCCGACAAAATCAGTGTACTGCTAGGCCGTGCCTTCGTCATCCCACTTAGACTCACAGCTTCAATCAATGTGCATGGTGCGTTCCCCAAAATCGATCGCTGGACCGGTAGGAATTGCATTAGGGAACGCACCCTACAAGACCGGCGATCGCTACAATCGGAACGATCGCACTTGACTCGCTGGTCGGCATAACGGCAAAGTTGAGCCGCTGCCGGATTTCCTTTGCTCAAACATATCACTCTTGGGTAGTCGGCTCCAACGCCTTGTTAAACTGTTGTTGATGTTGCAGTGATACTAATTGTCTGCCACTCGCGACTTGTCTTTTCTGCCAATCAGCAAATATGGCTTTGAAATCATAATTAAAAGATTTAGCATGCTCTTCTCGTATTCTGTGCAATTCTTCAAGAATTTCATCTTCCCACATAAATTTACTCTCCCATTAATTCATAGGGTGTACAAATGGTCGGCAATTTATAGCCAAAATCACGGCAGATTTCGGTAAGCTTTTTTTGGATTTGAGCGTTAGCAATATGTTTACAGTTCCATGTTAGCAAGTAATCTAATCCATGAACGGTGGCTACGGCAATGTGAATAGCATCATCGGATGCTTTGGCGGGAAGATTACTTCTAGTGAGGAATTGCATTCCCAGGTCTTCTATAGTGTCGGTAAGCTCAAGCACAGAGAGACTTTGCAGAATCTCTAGCCTCTTGCTTGCCATTTCTGTATCGCCCTGTACCGCTTCATCTAAGACAACTTGCGAGATGTAAAGGGTAAATTGACTACGGCGAGTTTCCCACCATCTTCTGGTTATTTCCAAATTTGCCATGAAGATCAAGTTGTTGCTTGGTCTAACAGCTAGATAGCCAATAATGCTGGTTTCAATATAGACGGTTTCCCTCACAGCACTTTCTGAATTTTATTTGTCTCTCATTCTATTGCATTTGAGCTTTATTTTGAGGGTTTGCGAGGGAATTAGTGCGTTCACTTCGTTAACGCACCCTACAAGTTCAGCGATCGCACTCCCCGTTAACGCCAGTGCGCCTATCTGTTTTGGCTCTGATTGCGTCCTTGTTCCCCGCTTCAGCCTCTAGATTTCCGAGTCTAGTCACTGGGGGCAGGTTGGGAGTCACTGTATCCCTTACAGGGTAGGTCTTTCTCCTACATCCTTTTTGTCATTTATGCTGTTTGATCAGCACTCTAGGCTATTTATTCCCCTAGAAACGAATCGCACCCTTACATTTCATTAACGCACCTTACCAGATCAGCGATCGCTAACCATCGGCCGCCCGCGAATCACCTTTCAGAAGCTTCGGTAACGATTCATCGAATGTTTTCGTAGAACTTATGTACGCCTAGTTGGACGTAAGGATTTTTTCCTCGTGTCCAATCAGGAGCGGCGATATAAGTGGCATAGTAGTGGGTAGAGCGACGGACGGGATTCGCGATCGCCCGATCAATCACTTGCCGAGCGATGACTAGACATCGATCGAATATCCGATTACCTGGTCGAACCGCTATGATGACGGCCCGGCTAGGATCGTTGGCATTCCAACAAGAATATTGATACGGTTTCAAACAAACTTCACGGATCGTATTGCCCCACCAATAGTCTCCCCTCGCCTGGGCGATACTCACACGATTGATCACCGTATAACCCACGCCGATTTTTCCTTGGTCGGACTCGCCACGCGCTTCGCCAAAAATCGTTCTCGCTAACACATCCACATCACTGGCGATCGCTTCAAAAGGGAGGTTGCCCAGTTCTATCGGAAGTTCGGCATCTTCTTGACTACGGGCTATTTCTTCTAGAATTTGTCTAGAAAACGCTTCCTCAATTTCATCGGAGCGCGTGATGATGGGACGGGATAATAGGGTGAATTGATTTTGAGGGGCCAATTCCTCGGCAAGATTGTTAGCTTGCAGTTGACCACCCAGTCGCTCGAATAAAGTTCTGCCAATTTGACGAATAGCCTCTGGCGTTTGGGGTGTGCCGTCTCCCGACCCTGGAAAGATGAGGTAAATCACGTTTTCCGAAAGGCCCTGACCACTAATATTGCTATCGAAGTAGTCGCCAACTAACGAACGGGCAAGGGCCAGAGAACCACTCAACAGTTTATAACTGTGGCTTACATTGGCAAAAACCGCAAACTCTACCTGACCATCCACAATAACCGCGACGATATCGCCCAAGGCAACACCGAAAAACTCATACCCTTCTGGCAGAGCGATATAGGGGATTTCTTCGGAATTGACGTATTGCTCCTGTCCGGATAGTTCCGGGTCTCTCAAACTGGTCGTGAGATAGCCCCGACAGGGATCGAATTGGGCGGCACGGGGGGAGCCATCGAGGGAAAGCGGTAGAGAGCCATCAATATAAAGTTCGCCTCCTTCGAGTTCTAAAAAGATCTTGCAATCTACAAAGGGCTGAAGGATATGGTTTGCTCGATCAATGATGGGAACGATCGCCCCCAAAGATGTGAGGGAATTTTCCGGCGGTTGGTAAGGATTATTGGCGGATCTTTCGGCGGCGATCGCTACAGTAGTTTCCGCCACCTGTTGATCCTCCCCATTAAACCCTTTAACCAGAATCGTCTTCTCGCCAAATTGCGGGGTCTCCGTGCTGACAATCCAGAGACCGTTGGCTTCTCGGCGAGTGGTTAAATTGCCGTCAATCCCGGTCGCGATAATATTCTCGATACCGTTCTCAGCCGTTATCTCGAGCGAGATCGGCCCCCCACCGAGTTCAAGGGGTGGAGTTGTGGCGGCGATCGATAGTTCAGGAATAATGCCACTTCCAAATGCCGTTCGCGCCGTACCGGTTAGAAATTGTAGCCAAACACTTTGGTTCGCGATATCCCCGGCGATTCCCAAGCGGGAGAGGGCTTGACGAACAGCAGCCTTCGTATTATTTCCGTAGCCACCATCAATTCCCGTCGCCCCAACCGATAGGCCGAAAACATTGACTAGCGCGGCTTGCAGAAATTTCACCAGACTTAACGCGCCGGGGCGAAAACCGACTGGCGATCCGTCATCGACATGGAAATGATCCCGATGATCCGCGTTGTAGTTATAGTCCAGAACCGTACCGAAATGCTTTCTTAAAACCGCTTCAATTCCGAAGTAAAATTTCCGGTTTCCTCCTTGATAGCCATCGTATAAGGTGATAAATTTTCTCCCCGACCAGAAAATCCCATCGAGGTCAAACGCTCTGCCCTGACCATGAAAAGATGGTTTATCCACAAAAGCCCCCGCCGAGGTTATGACCTCCGCTTTTCCGTAGGGATTGAGGTTCCATAATTCCCCAATACAGGCATTTAACTTATTTTCAAAACCTTGGGTGCAATAATAACGATAGGGTCTCCCTCGCGTGGGATAGTCCGCAGGGCGATCGCGATTGTAATGAACGGGAACATTCCCTAGAGTCGTGAAATAGTTATCAGGTCTGGTAGGCATATCGCGTTAATTCCTCTATATGTGACGTGATTTGAGTAGATTTGAGTAGATTTGAGTAGATTTGAGGACTAAGAACAAACAATCATTGCTTTTTCAACCATTGCTTGATATCGGTGAGAATGGTGGGGGTAATCCGAGTAGCAGAATTCAATTGGAAAGAACCACCGATGCCGTAGGTGTGAACACCCACGACTTGCCGGTTCCCGGTATTATCGAGTTCGATCCAGACGGGTGCGCCACTCTGCCCTCCGTAGGTATCGATCGCGTAGTAAAAACGGCTGTCTCCGATGTCAGAAACTAGATCACGGTGGAACAGTTGGTAGATTCCAAATCCTCCCGCCGCATCGTAGGGATAGCCCGAAAGATTGACAGCCGCTCTATCGAGTCTATTATTGTCGGCGATCGCGACAGAAAACCAGCCCGTTCTTTCACCGAGAGGTTCGTCTAAATAAATTACGCCGTAATCAAAGTCCGGGTTCGTTCCCCGACTAGCTACCCATTCTTCCGGCACTTCAAACTTCTGGGAAGTAACTGGCGGGTAGGGAAAATTATTGCCATCGCGACCGGGAGAAACCTGAATTTGAGTGGCCCATCCCCCCATTTGACGTTCTTCATAGATACAATGGCCAGCGGTAATGATGGTCTTCGGCCCAGCAAACCAACCTGTCCCTACAAAACTGCCTCTCGGCCCTTGGATTGATAAGGAACAGATCATCCGCCAAGGTGTGTTGTGGGTATCGAGAATCCGAACGCGATCGTCTCTACCCACGATAGATTCAAGGGGAAGGGGAGGAGGATTAAGCCGTGCAGCCCCCGGTGAACTGGCATAGGCAGGAATAATATTTTGAGCTCCCGTCGGCATTGCCAAGAATTCGGGGACTGTTCCCTGTCCTTTCACTAAAAGCTTACTCGCAGAGAAAAATGGCTCGCCCGGATCACTGCCTGTAGATCCCTCAGTCGGTGTTAATAGCTCTAGCGGGAATAATTCCCTTGCAAATTCGGCGACAAGAGGCGTGGGGTTGCTCATCATAGAGCGTAATGGAATAACCAGAGAAGCCAAATCGATAATCTGCCCGATAATCTCCGCCAAAGTGATCAGATCTTGGATGGTTTTATTGTAATTTCTTAGAGTTTCTTGTACATCCTTCAGCCGTTGGCTAATCTCGCTCAGACGTTGGTTCGCATCCCGTATTTTGGGGGCTAGTTCCTCGGTCATTTTTTTACCTACCACCCGCACTAGAAGCTGTCTGTATTCTGTCCCTTTAATAAACCATTGCAATCGCTGTTCGGCATTGAAAGCCTGATTATTACTAGAATTTTCAAAACAATCATTAGTGACTTGAAATAAAGTGGGGATATCCAGTTCGTTCATTTCTATTTTTCTCCTTCAATTTGAGCGAGTTGTTTGACGGCAACAATAAGTTGTTCAACATCAGTTTTAAACCGATCTAACCAAGCTTTGACCTCAGCTAAATCCTTAGGATTACCATCAGATTTTGCCAATTTGACTAATTTGGAATGGGTCTCTAGCAGATCGTTGGGAACGATAGAGGGTTTCGTAACTATGGCTAAATCGTAGGCAGTTTTAGCCGAGAGAATATCATTCAGTAATTTGCTTCTTTCCTCTGGTTTTAATTGGGCGCGTCGTTGGTTATAATTAATGATTAATAGTTTGTAGCGTTGATTGGCTCCCGTTACGGTCAGTGGATAGACGTAAGCATCGAGATCGTTGCCGATTTCTGTCAGAATCGTGTTGATCGGTGCTTCTGCGTCGATAATTGCCTGACGAACGGCACTCCACTGGGCTTCTTGAATAGCCATTTTTCCAAGGATACCGATAATGGTACCGAGCGGAGTAAGGTAGCGTTCGGAAATACTTAGATCTGGTTTGATACTGGGATCGTCTGTTTTATTTGCCTCGGCTTCTTTCTGTTTTTCCTCGGCTTTTTTTTGTAAGTCTCCAAATTTCTTTTCGAGGGATTGAAGACGTGTTGTTAAGGTAATAATATTACCTTGAAATTGTTCTGCTGAACTATCCCCTGCTAGAGCGGCTAAATTTTTACTATAGGCGGATAGCTCCCTAAGAATGTCTAATCTAGCTTGAATACTTGCTAAGGGAATAGGAGGCTGTTTTAAGGGAGAAGCAAAAAATTGTCCTGACTGTCCGTCCCATTTAGTATCTAGACATTGATAGTTAATAAAATCACCAAGTTCACAACCGGGGTTGAGTTCGATGACCATGGTATAGAGTTTAACTTCCTGCTCGTTAATATTGGTATAGTAAGCGGCGATCGCTTCGGTTCCCGTTTGCACGGAGCGATCAAACTCAGCAATTTCTTTGAGTAACGTTTCTCGGCCTCCCCCGCATCCCGTCACCAATAGCAAGATACCCAATAGCGACCCGCGTAGCAATTTAAAGTGTTTATATCTTGGTGCTTCGCGAGTGCCTAGCCTTAAACGCGTGTCAATAGTTACCATGGGTGTAGTCCCCCCCTCGATCTTTAGAAATCAACCAAACCAATCTGCATCAGTTCCCCGCGTGTCAAGGTGGACAAAATTGCGACTCCGGTAAATACCGACTCCACCTCGAAAAACAAAGCTACCGACTCCGGGAAGCGTAAAAGTTTGTCCTCGATAGCTTTTTAGCTTAGCTCCCCATTGATCGGGCGTTCCTCCTGCCGCGACAAAATCTAATGCCTTTCCAGCACTATGTTGGGAATTAGGTTCTCCACCGACACAAGAAGATGCATTGTAGTCGGGATCTCGGTAGGAACTGGTAATCCTAATAGGATGTCCGATCTCATCGCGTAAACGGTCTAAAACCTTTAAGGTTCGACCTAAGTTGTTCCACAGCGATTGAGGTGGGGCAGAATTGCGGATACTGCCACAAGTCCGACTCCAATAGGGGGTCAACTCACGCCCTCTAAAATATCGCAATCCTAAACCATCGATGAAGTTTTCTAAACCCGTGTTCTCGATGGGTAGCCCTTCTTCACCCGCTTCAAAGGGTTCGAGTTCTAAATAGGGAGCGTTACTTTGTAGGGTGAAAAGAAGAGATTCGATATTTTTCAAACGCTCTTCGATGAGTTCGAGATCGCAAGAATAATCTGTAGAATTTTCTGTCATATGCCTATCTGTTGTTGCAAGAATTAATCCCTATATTTTAGCATTGAGCGGCAAGCGATCGCCTTCCAACTCAACACAGACATATCTCAATATTCTCCGTCCCCATGATGGGTTATACATCGATCGCTTCACAATTGTTTATCTTTGCGATCATCGATCCACTGTCTGAACTTGAGCGGAAAACAGATTCTCTATGATTGCCTAATCTCGAACTGCTGATGTTTGCGGTCGCCGATCCATTTTCGGGACTTGCAAACGCAGTCGATTCGTCTTGCTTGCTGATTTGCGTTAGCTTGCTTGGCGTAGCCAATCGCACTCAGACAATCTTAATGGACTCAATGGGCGCTATCGGTTTCGGTATAACGTTGCCCATCACCTGCCGCAGAAAACCTTTGGATCATACCGATCAACTTTCAACGGTCAGTGTGCATGGGCGTTGTTAGACTACGATTGCTTACCTCAAGAAATTCATGAGCATAGTGCGTTCCCAATAATCTATCGGTGGAGTACGGGAATTGCAGTAGGAAACACTCCCTAGAAGACCAACAATCGTACTTATTCAATTACCCTAAGAATCCTAACGTATTTTGCCTGAAATCTCTCACCTGAGAGGCTATGGTGAAAACAGTTGGAGTCGGGACTAGCTTTTCTAACTCATCTTCCAAACTCTTTATCTCTTCTGAATTTTCATTAGGTGAGTGCGAAAGAAGCTCCATTCTTTTGTACTCTAGTTGAGACCTTTTGTTTTCTAACTCAATATCTATCCTTGGGTCAGCAATACCACCACATGCCAAATAAAGTTCACGAGCATCAACCTCACTTAAGTTATCTAAAGAAACTCCCGATAAATCTAAACTTTTCTTCATAAGTCCAATAACATCTGGAGCGCCCGGTATTTTGTTGGCAGCAGCAGCGCGTCCAGATAGATGTTTCAACCTTTCTTTGTAAGGAGCCTTATCCTGAAAAGATATAACCTCTCCCACTACAGGAACATCCTTAGAGAAATTTTTAACCCATTTTTTAATTTTGCCGAAGAAATTTGACATGAAAAAACCTCAATAAATTACTACGAACGCTTTGAATTAATCTAAGCTTTGCTGAGCTGGCTTGACAAATCTGTATTCTACTCAACTAAACGCAACCCGAATTGCAACTATCACATGGATTGCGGTCTTCTAAGAAACTAGAATTTTAGGCAGAGTCAGACTGAGTTTCCAAGATAAGCTTAGCACCTAATTTCTGGGCTTTGCGTTGCAAATTGTGAAGAAGTCGCTGATGATACCGTTCATCCTCTTGTTCTGGTGGAATTGCAGAGAAAGACACTTGATGCCTCAGCATATGGTAAACAATACGCGCCAGTTTATGGGCTGTGGCGACCACTGCCTTCGGGGTTCCCAGCTTAGTCTTCATCCGTCGATAAAAACTCCCTAATGCTGTCTGACTGCGTCCTAAACTGGCGGCGGCTTGTCGAAATGCCAAGTTCGCCCGACTATCGGTCTTCTTGGTTCTCGTGCGAATTATTTTGCCACCGGTCTTCTGGTTTTGGGGGCATAGCCCGAGCCAAGAGGTGAAGTGCTTAACCGTAGGCCATTTGCTCATATCAGTGCCTATCTCCGACAAAATGCTCTGAATACTCAAGATATTCAGCCCGTCAATCTGAGTTAAATCCACCCCAGCCATTTGATACAGGGCTGGTCGGATATCTGACGGTGGATCGTTTTTGGGGCGAATGGCAGGAGGACGAGTGGCTGGGAGTAGAGGTTGTTCATTGATATCTATTTTGGGATCAAAACACGCTAGTTGTCGCTCGATCTCTCCATCACAAGCTCTTAGCTTCTCTGTATAGAGGTCGTAGAGTTCAACTGTCTGTCGTAAGGTGAACAGAAGTTCCTCACGATAGTCTCCTTCCAGTGATTTGGCAATTTCTTTTTCATTTTTACGACAGCGATGATCTCTATGCTTGGCTAATTCCTTGGGGTCGTGCTGACCGGACAAAATATCCCGAATAATGCGTAGTCCAGTCACTCGGAGTGACATCGCTGATGACGTTGGTTAGCTTTAGATTCATCTGCTGTAGAACCTTCTGGATATGCTGAATATGACTGGCTCGATAGCGCAGGAGCATTTCTCGATGACGGACTAACGCACGCAATACACAGGTTTGTTCGTCGGGACGGAAAGATTTATGCAGTAGTCCATAGGTATGCAGTTGTTGAATCCATTGACAGTCTAAAATGTCTGTCTTTTTGCCCGTGACATTTTTGATGTATCGGGCATTGACCAAATACACTTCAAATCCCAAGGATTCGAGGATTTGGAAAATAGGTATCCAATATACGCCTGTCGATTCCATTGCTACTGTCGTTACTTGACATTCTCGAAGCCATTGGGCTAGGGCATTCAAGTCGGCGGTAAAGGTGGGAAATACCCTGACTGATTGCTCTGTCCTCCCGGATGGCACACAGGCGTAAATTTCTCGGTCTCCTACGTCTAATCCGGCTGCATTCAGGTTGATTTGGGATAAACTATAGCGGTTCTCGCATCTGTGCGGCACACTTAAACCTCTGCTGATTAAGCTGTTCAGGATCGGGAATGTACCTCTTGTGAATCAGAAATGCTATATCTAATCTTGGCACTTTTACTGCTTTTGATGAGCCACAAGTAGGACTACCTTTAGTCTTAACTTTTCTCTTCATTAGGTCTGTCGTTCCTCAACTTTAGGGAATTAAGTTCAGACCCAACGATGTTCTGATATTCGCTAGTCTTCTAAACGGGGTCTCTTTACAGAGCCACCAATGCCTAAACCATCCATCGCTGGAACCACGCTAACTATCGGGCTATGAAGCACCAAGCTCGCCTCGGTCTTAACTGTCCGAACAGTCTCATTTTATCTTTGATAGCGTTATTCTATATCCTATTGAATTTCCTTCAGTTTCTTTCACCCTGAAGGTGCGTAGCGCTGTCGATCGCTAACTACTTATTGAATCCTATTTTCTCGCCAAAGGATTGGGTTTATTTTCTCTATTTTGGCGATATACTGTTGATAATTGAACAAGTTAACGGATTGAATTGATATGTTATTATCTACTCCTGAAACAATTCAGCATATTCTTTGGCAAGGGCCACTAGAATTGGACAACGAACAAATTGCGGAAGAAAGATTTGGATTTATGTCACCTCCCTCACGGCCCAGCTATGCACCAACTGTTAGCATCGGACAACCAGAAGTTTGGCCATTAGCTGAACTTTATTCTGGTGCAATTCCCTCTTGGTTAGAGGTAAAACAGAATGAGGCACAGTTTTTTTTAGTCCGTTT
>Ga0315905_10008208_pt1 | contig 10550 bp, 11 predicted proteins | sample LakEriMetagenome_5_FD_203522 | JGI IMG/M metagenome (GOLD analysis project Ga0315905, IMG submission 203522) | Freshwater fungal communities from buoy surface, Lake Erie, Ohio, United States - Buoy 4 MA121 | ecosystem: Environmental > Aquatic > Freshwater > Lake | place: USA: Lake Erie, Ohio... | reverse complement strand
GTTGTGCTTCAGGCCAGAGCACACCTGCAGGAAACGATCATTGCAAGACGTCTGCAACACAAATGCACTGGTGACTGACAGCCACCTAGATGGGGGGTAATGTGTTTATTCTGGCTAATTCGTTCTCTTGGTGTTCGGATCTTTGAGCTTCGCTGCTTGGGGGTTCGGAACTTTGGGTGGCTAGTCCGTTCTCTGGGTGTTTGGATCTTTGGTCTTCGCTGCTTGGGGGTTCGGAATTTTGGGTTTACGGTATTCTGGTTAGCTGGGTATTTGGGTGTCCGGATTCCTGGGTTTACTGTACCCCTGGATCTTCGGATTCTTCAGCACACTTGGATCTCAGGCTCTATGTGTGGATGTTTGCTGCGGGTCGTATGGTTCTTCGGTTTTTTCTTGGGTCGCATGGCACGCTGGTAGCTGTTTCAGCGCCATTTATGATGCCTCTACGCGACTCGGACATTCCAATGAATGTTCCCTTTACGTTCTGTAATAAACAACCTTTTACCCCGAAACCACCCACTCACCCATCCGAGTCCTGCCCTGCCTGCATTGTAGGAGTGAGAAGGGGAAACCCCGATTAAGAACTCCAATGTTTCGATGAACTGGTTACACCTCCGCCAAACATCCTCGGCCCGAAACACGAGCGACTGCGGAAGCCCCATACTCGAAAGAGTCCCGGGTAGGATCGATCCGGGGAAACCTTGATGAGGACCTCCGCCGTGGGCGGCAGTCACCTGCCTGGATTGCTCTCTGGGCCTTGCGGATGATTACGTTACCACGAAGTTGCCACTCCATAAGTCCATAAGGTTGCGCGCATGAGGCATGCGCGGACTGCGGGGGTCAACGTGGGGACTGGAGTACCGAGAGCCAATGTCTTACGCAGTGGGTGGGCGACGCCGGACGGTCAAGTCGTGCTGTCTGACGAGGACCTGCCACTGGCGTGTCAGGCAGTGTGCGCGTGCGTGCAGGCGTGTCGGGACTGGCAGTGTTGTGTCTTTCCTCGGTGCGGGGCCTGACATGCGTGAGCGCTTGGTCGCAGCGCCCGATGGCCTTTTCAAAACTGTTGCTTGCATCAAGGAAAAAAACATCTGTATATTTCGTACCCATTTTTTTGTTTTCGTACTGTACCAATCTTGGTACGAAAAGTACTCCTAAAGGTACGAATCGTGAGTAGCATATACAACCACCTACGGACAAGAGTGAGCTGACACTGTTCAGGCCAAAGTACCAAAATCGTAATCGTAACCAAAGTGACTGCAGAGGCATGAGTATCAATATCTCTTTGCACACTGAAAAGTGGCCGCCACCCTACATAGCCTAAAACAATTACCAAGGCGGGGTAACAACGCGGCATTATCGCCTCTTATGCGCCTACAGATGTGGCGATCGTGTGTACTTACACTAGCACTGGAGAACCTCTGGTACTTACGCACGAAAGGACAAGTCCATAAGTGGCAAGCAGCTCTCTCTCTCTCTATGAAACGCACGTTTGGTCACTTCGAACAACCCCTGCCAATGTCGCTGGATCTGGGAATCCCACGCTGGCACTCCAGCAAGCCAAGCAGCTGTGTCAGTTGCATTTCCGATACACATACGGATCCCCCTCCACAGTGCCTGCACTACTATACGCCCTCAGGGTCGCAAACAGAAGCTTAGGCCCAAAGGACAGCCTGGAAAACCGCATCCAGAGGGCGTATGGAGATCTGGAGATGTTGTCATCGTACCCCTCGCTTGTTCCCCTCCCTCCGTCGGTGTCGAACGATACAACCAAGCACAAGGAGAAGGCCTACGGACGCGTGCTGAAGTACCGGGTGAGCGAGGTATGGCGACGGGCAGTCTCGATGGATGGAAACCCACCACAGGGGAGGATGGCGGCGTTTATGAATCATACATATGACGATCTTACCAGAACCTGTTCACCCCAGCACCCTATCTGCGTAGCTTTTCGGCGGATTCAGCATACTACTTGTTTCGAATTCGAACTCAGAATATCATCCCTACGCAGGAACCCAGACCAAATGGAGTGCTCAAAACATAAACATGGATAGGAGGTGCCCGCTCTGCCCAGGAAGCAAGCTGGGCAGTGAAGCTCACTTGTATCTCTCATGCCCACTTACGTCATCAATGGCGGATCCGCTCATTGCGGAGCTTCGCACACTCTTTCCGTGGGATGTGTACACACAACATCAGCAGATGGCAGTACTTGTAGGAACCATGCCTCAAGTGCAGCATCATAAGCAGTGGTTCATGACTATTCTGCCACGGTGTCATGCCCTAGCAGTGCAACTCACGCTCACGGTGCAGAAAGAACTGCAAATATCGGCAGTCAAGGCAGGGATGACGGCAAGCCAGCTGAGGGCCGCTTTAGCAAAAGCAAAAGCAAAAGCAAAAGCAAAAAAGCAAAAGCAAAAAAAGCTTTCAGTGCACCACAGGCGACGGCAGGAGGAGTCCTTTTCCGGGCTCCGTCCCCTGTGGCAAAGAGCTCTAGCGACGAGGAGTAGGTTCTCCTTCTTCACGCCCGCTCGTGATTGAGCAAGTGGGACATAACATAGGAGTACAACAAGGAGTAAAAACAAATCCACCACAAGAAGCGGAAGAGAGTGCCGATCCTTAAGGTTCCCACGCGTGTGCCGCCCTGTGATGATGTTCCCGCATGCCCCTGCCTGTTTCTCCTTCCTCCCTTTTCCCCTTGATGCTCATGCAATGCTCTTGCCTGGTTCTCCTCCCTCCCCCTTCCCCTCCCACTTGCCTGAGCGTGCTGGTCCTTGCCAACCAACATCCCGGGCCCCCGATGTCTACTGTGTCTTAGTATTACACGCATGGACGTATGTGTATGTGTCTACGGTGTCTTAGTAATACGCGCATGGACGTATGAGTAAAAAGACACTCTAATACGGGCATGGACCTATGAGTATGAGTGTCTACTGTGTCTTAGTAATACGCGCATGGACGTATGAGTACGGGCAAGATCGTGACTATTACATACACGTAGAGGAGTTTTACACTGGGAATCGCCACCGGTTTCTCCCCTGTATGTTCTCTATAGGGGGTTTAAATTCCTCGAAGGTTGAAAACCCTTCTCAATGTCACGGTTAAATCCCGTTATTGGACACACGTGCTTGCGGCTTTAGCCGTTAGTGAGTCATCCGCGGCCCTGCGGCAATGGGGGGCTCCTCAAACAACTCATGATATTTGGGAAATCTGGGCTGCAGGGGCTTCCCACGCGGGTGGCTCTTCCTCTCCGGGACATTCAGCTGCGGCTGTCCAAAGGGGCTACTGGGTTCCCCCTATTCACAATATAGAGCTACTTATAGGACTCTGTAGCAGGCCCGGGGAGGACCCCAATGCCTGGAAACAATTCGAACCGGAGCCGACACGGGCAATAGAGCCTCGGCATAGGCCGCCTCGGCAGCGATGGATTCTGGATGGGGGACTACGGGGGGGGGTCCGAGTAGGTCGCCCTTTTGGCGCACGCCGAAGGAGTCCTGTAAGGGGCTCGGCTCGGTGACCTTCAAAATAAACACTCAACACACACGGTCCTCGGTCACGGTGAACTTGAGTAAGAACATTGGTTGCCTGAGATCTATCTTCGCTCTGAGCATCGCTGAGCTCAGACACCCCCCCTCGCCTGAAGGATCGATGGCGAAGTTAGATGGCTTGATGATTACGAGACCTTGAATCTTGCGTCTTGACCTTGATCTCTTGACATTGAGAGAGAGTGTGTTGTTTGTTGGTACTCAATTTAGTATCCTCTACACCTCCGAGTAGAAATCAAGTAGATTTCGGCCCGACAGGATTTACGCTATCTGTCGATCTGAGCTAGCCTTTGAAATCAAGTAGATTTCGGCCCGAGAGGATTTACGCTCTCTGTCGATCTGAGCTAGCCTTTCAGGTTGAGCTCAGACATAATGGTATGGTTGGAAGGGGTGGGTTTCATTAATATAAGTCACTAGTAGCATCCGTCACACAGGGAAGGGTGATGTGAAACGGAAAGCGCGGGACAGGTGCACGGCGAGTCACCCCCATATCCCATATATCTGTGTACTAGGAGCCGAGCATCCCGACACGTGGACAGCCGCGGACAATCTGGGAGACTCCCTCTCGCGCCAAGGAAAGTACGATGAGGCGGAGAAGATGCGAAGAGGTTTGCGCTTGGTTTCTATGTCAACTTGAAGTGGGACGCATGGACTCTGAGAGCGGAGACGCCATCAAGACGCTGCAGGCCGGCGCTGCGTGAGACCGGTAGGGTTTCCGTAGAATTTCTGCACAATACATTGCGTGAACAATATCGAGGTTTCTCATCGCTCGGAGCGAGGAAGGGAAACGGGGCGGAAGTGGTGTCTTGAGGCCCTCTGAAGCCACGCCGATTGCACTCAGGCATCGGACATCACGATAGGAACCTTTTCGGGTTTGTATTTTGTTATATATTTCAGATATGGCATTTGCTAAACTTTTCACATGAGACTGCCAGCCTGCGCTGTGGCATGTCATATACAGAAACGCGGCTTGGAACGTGGGAGATGCTGGAATGCGAGGGCGTGTATGGGTGCACGCATTGGTGGCTTCAAGAAATCTCTGTCTCCATCTTTGCGTCTGCACCAGCACACATTTCCACCTCCATCCTCGCCCTCCTTGACGGCGCCAGTTCTCTGCATATCCTCCAATTGCATGCATGCCTCCTCCACCTGCAGCTCCGTCAGGCCTTGCTCATCCTCTGCGGTTGGCAAGGGAAGGCGATCGTCGCCTGACTCCTTGACCACCTGCATTGACCGCAGGCACATGCCGGGGCACATTTTTCTCGACCTGCGCAGGTCCCTTTTCCCCATTGAGCGCGTGCCACACCTTGAGCTTCCCGTCCAGAGACGCGGTCAGCAAACGCCTGGCAGAAGTTCTGAAAAAGTCAGTCCCATCGATCCTTTGCTACACCAAGACACGTATAAGGACACTAGAGAGAGTACTTTTCAGAATGCGTGCCCATCGTCCAGCGCACTCACGGCACACACTGCGCCGTAGTGGTCACGCAGCACACGGCTCAGCGTCCAGGTTTCCGGGTCCCACTCTGAAGCGGACATGTCGGCGCCAGTAGTTATCACCTTGTCCCCCACAAGGCCCACGGACAGGATTGGGCCGCTGTGTGCGGTGAGCGTGTGTTCTAAGCTCCACGTCGATAGATCGTATACACGCAGCGCCCCGTCGGCCCATCCCGACAGCCTATGTGTGTGTGTGTGTGTGTGCGGAGCATGTGGTCAGTTGCCCGCCCCCGTCCGACAACGTGCGGAGAACCTGCGCATTGATTTTCTCTAAACCCATGACTGAGGTTGTCAGTGGGGCGGGGGGTGGGTGGGGCGGGAGTGAGAGGGCAGGGGGGGAGGGGTATTACTCACAGTTTTTCGCGGGGTTTGCCGGTCTCGGGGCATCGCACTTGAATAACCTGCAGCGAACGCACCCACACGGGCTCTGCGATTGTGCCCCGCGGTCCTAAGAGTTTGCGCTCTACCTCGAGGTGATTCTTCTCCCACACCCACACCGATCCCTGGTCAACTGCCGAGAACATGTGGTGCTTGCTGCAGGCCAGGCCCCCCACCTCCGTGCCCGCCAAGTTGGCTGCTTCTCGAGCGATGGCCAGGCGCGGGTCAATGTCGAGGTTTTTCGACATCTGCTTGCCGTCTGACATTGCGCGCAGCACCTGTGTGTGGCCGCTCAGCCTGTTGCGCACCTTCCACGACACAGTGTCCCAAACGAGCATCTTCCCACTACAACCCACCACGAGCCACGAGCCCACGACTTGTAACGAAATGGCCCCTTCGTCGTGGCCCTCCAACGTGCGGAGACAAGTGTTAGAGGCCAGATCCCAGACCTTCACCGTCGTGTCTTGCGACGCTGAGTACAAGAGATTCCTGTCCGTGTCGACAACAATTGCGTTTACCCACCCCTCATGCCCCTGCATCACGCCGAGCTTCTCCCACGTCGCCGTATCGTAGATGGTGACGCAGTTGTCGGAGCCCCCGCTGTACAGCCGGTTCCCCGCCACCTGGAGATCAAAGGCGACGCCCGCGAGAACGAGTTCGTGCTCAATGCTCTTGGCCCCGCGGTGCAAGTCCTGGGGGCTCATCGATGGCCCTACGAGCCCACGTCGCCCGAGCTCTGCGAGAGGAACGCCGCTGGAACCTCCTCCTTGCGTTGCTGCAAGCTCGTTTTCACGCCGGCGCATTTCAATGAACCCGGGGTTGAGAAAGAGCTCGCGCTCCACCAGGTCCCTGTCGCCATCTCCCTCATCCGCAAGCTGCAGAGCGGCCTCCACGCCGCGGCGGCGCCCCTTGGTCAGCATCGTCACCTTGCGCATGAGCTCCTTGTTGTTAAGCTCACGCTGCCGCTGTGTCTCGACAACGTAGCTGGCCTCCTCGTGCGTGTACGCGGCAGGGGACTCGCCCTCGGGGCGCATCGAGCGCAGGCGGCTCTTCCACCGCCCCTTGGTGCCGGCCTGCTTGGACACACTCCTCTTCTGCATCTCCCAATCTGACTCCAGTTCCTCAGAATACTCGTAGGTTTCGAACGTGTTTCGCTCTACGACCGTGACGTCGGTAATAGACTCCTCACCATCTTTGTATCCCGTCATGCTGCCCGTCTGGCGCGCGGTGAGGCCGCGCTGCGGGGCCGGCGCCGGAAGTCCGAGCCTGGACCCGCCCGCCATGTCGTCGGCCTTCTCCAGCAGTCTGCGCGCAGCCTCGCGCCGGATGGCCACCTGGTTCAGAAACTCCTCTGGAACCCCCGACGGCTGCGCTGCATGCTTGTCCCCTCCCCCAATGGTCCGGCTCGAAGCCTGTCCCCGAAACTCATCCCCAGTCTCCACCTGCTTCATGGCATTGTCCATGTTCACTGTTTTCTGGCTCGCAACTGGTGCGCGGACAGACTGCGGTGGGAGCCGGCTGCCGATCCCACGGCGCCGTGGGACCTTTTCGGGCTTGCTGTCGGTACGGGCTACACCGCTAACGGCGGAGTGCCCTGCCACACCCGCTCGTTTCACCACCGACTTGAAGGAAGCGTTCACTCCGTCGGCAACGGCGTCGGCGCCTTTCCGGCGCCCCTCGTGCCGCGGTCGCGACTCTCCAGATGCCCCCGGGCGGGGCTGCACGGATACCATCAACATCGGCGCGATGGTTGCGATCCTCGCGCACGACGCCGGAGCGCGGCGGCACAACTGCAGCATCGCGTGCCCCGGAGGCGTCTGCGCCCACGAGCCGACAAACGACGGCAGCTTGCTCGACGCCCCGCGGCACCCCGCCGGCGTTTTGACCATTGCCTCGGCGCACGGGCGATGCGCCGCAGACGGCCGGTTGGTCGACGAGCACGGCAGTGCAAGGAGCAGCAGACCACACACGACGACGTGCCGCGCCGCCGGTGCTCGGCGGCGCGTAGGCAGCGCCCCCCGCGACGCTCCGCCGTCGCCAGCGGGCATCGCCTCCCAATCCCACACGCCCCTTTCCTTCGCGCATCTCAGCATTGCTTTGTGGTGCCTTCACGGCAGGACTAGCACAGTGAAGTTGACATGGATGGGACGCAAATCTGCTGTGGGCGGTCCAATGCCGGCTGGCGACGTAGGACGCTAAACTCTGCAGTCCGACACGGGAGACGCCTCCCTGCCGACGCCGCCTGCGCCCGGGATGCGCCTGTATGAGATTGAGGCGCAACTCTGCAAAGAAATGCTCTCTTCCTCGCGTCTGTGTCGCGTTGGATGTGGATTTTTTTACCCGCTTAGATGTGGGATGAGTCACCGGGTAAAACATTTTGAATATTTTTAGTTTTGGTACAAAAATAAATCTCTTTCATGCGGATACCGCACAAATCCGCAATTTTCCGTAACACAAAAAGTGTTGCAAATAATCGGAGAAATCAGGGAGTCAGGACGGCCAGGATGCGCGGGGCATGGGCATGGTCGGCGGTGTGACGGGACAAATGCTCCGGCATGTCACGCCTGCAACAGGTTTTATTGTTATTGTTATTGTTATAAAAAAAGAAACGTCAGACATGAGCAGGGTGAAACGCACCTTATGTGTTGGCTGTTGTGTTGCTGTGTGTGTGTATGTGTGTGTGTGCGTGTAATGTAGCTCTTACCATTCACACACACAAATACACACACCTGCTTCAAACAGAGTGGCCAGCAGTGCCGGGTATAGTGGGAGCCTCAGCGCAGCAAAATGCTGCTGGTGGGTGGGGTATGGGGGGGCGGTTGATTCAGTCACCTGCTGCTAGAGGAGGGTGGACGCATCAGCAGCATCATCATCATCATCAGCAGCATCATCCTCATCATCAGCAGCAGCAGCAGCAACAACAGCAACAGCAGCAGCAGCAGCAGCAGCAGCAGCAGCAGCAGCAACAGTGGGTATAGGTAGATCCCACATTTAATCACCAGATGCAGGTGTGAGTAGTAGTTACTGTCACAAAATAGATTTGATATATCAAGTAATTTAAGTAAAATTATTCATACTAGATTTATCTACTAATGAAATTATCAACTTTCAAAATTGGATGACTGGAATCACTAAAATTATTCAAATTTTAGGTGGTATTGATGGCGAGGGGCATTCATTATCAGATCTAATAAGTGATACTGTTGGTGGTGTTCTCACAATAGGCGGAGCTCTCACATCTGTTGACGCTTTTACTTATGTTCCTACAGTAATGAAATCATTATTTATTAAGAGTTCTATTGTTTCTTCTGTAACTTCTGGATTAGACATAGGTAGTGATTTTACAGGTAAATTTGTTGAACAAGGATATACAACAATTGCTGAATCAAATTCTGCAGATGCTTTTGAACATGTATCGCAGGACAAACTAATTTCATTCTTATGGGATAATTACAGTGGGCGGACCCAAGTAATGAATATTAAAATACATATTGATGGAGGTAAAAAAACATATTTTGAAAATATTGGTGGTACATATAATGTACATAGTGCAGTGCCTCACAATTTATTTAGAACAATGTTTGAAAATCAATATGTTTCAAAATCAATATATATGTTCCTGATATATTTTTGGAGCTGTTTTGTTGCTGATAATACTGTAAATCATGATTATTATCCCGGCACGTTTTCATTGAATCAACTCAAAACAAATGTAGAAACTTTATCAAGTAATGTATTTAACACAAAAAGGCTAAAATTTGCTTCGTCATTTACATCGCCGGATGTTTATGTTTTTAAAAGTTTATGTTATGAAGTGGTTGTGAAGCCAAAAATTTATAAACGGGCCAGTAACTACTACTGATGTGACCAGCCGTGTTTTCTCTGTTTTGGTAATTGACTGAATAAGAGCATTGACTGTTGAGATTCCATCAAATACAACCAGGAACTCATGGTCAGGACATCGGAGGAAAACTAAACCGGCAGAGGGGTAAGTTCCTGACGAAGCCTCAAAATTAGTTGCACCACAAAGTGGTCAATATTGTACGAACTAGATATCGCGTGAGACGTAAGACTGATAGAATGTTCTTAGAATGTTCTAGAAGAACCAACGCAGTGGAACTTCCATAATTCACCAAGAATAGAACAAAGTCTATTAGAGAAGACGAGCACGAGTCTCATCTATTCCCGTCTCTTAAGAGTACGTTGACACGGCATTAAAGGCACATTACCTCGACACCTGTTGGACTTCACAATCCCCAGCTCTTCTTGAGGCTATGGCCCTGGCACGCCGAGCCGTCGAGTAGCGCCGCCGCCGTGCGAGTCAAGCGTCGCTGGTCGCCGCCGCAGTGCGAGTCAAGCGTCGCTGGTCCAGCGCGGTCCCGAGCGTTCACCGGCGTCCAGCGCAGCTCCGCCGAGCGTCGTCCAGCCCAGCGCTTCAAGTTCTTCTTCAAGTGCGCGCAAGAAGTTCGAAGAACTTCTTCTTTTTTTCTTTTCAACCCGGTGCAGGTCGAAGTCGAGAATGCCCACCGAGCACAAGGCCCTCACCTTCCCGTCCAAATCCGAGTGTCCCACGTTCAGTGCCTCCGAATGGGCCTCCAACCGGCGTCATGCTTTCCTGAAGTTCAAGCGACTTCTCCTTTCCATGTTCACAGCCCTCGACTTTGTCGTGGGTAACGACAACTATGGCGGAGAGTGGTCCCTGATCGGTGACACCGCTGCGCGCAAGGCCCACAAGACGTACCCCCCTCCGACCTTCGCACCCCGCCGGCGTGTTCATCGTCAAACCCAGCTTTTCTTGTACAGGATTCTCTTAGACATCTCCTGGAGAGGGTGGGGCTAGCGAACGGCCTCATGTGCGTGAGAATGATGGAGGAGAGGCACTTTGGCGACAGGGCTGAGAGCATTTTGACAAGTGACATCGACAAGCTACCGCAATTTGGTGGGCCCCCAATTTTGGCATATTTCTCCACGAGGGAGATCAGGAACGAGGTAGAATCCCAAGGAGCACTAGTCACCTGCTGGATAGGGTCGGCTGAGCGCAACTGCCTCGTGCTCGCATGTGGGCAAATTGAGAAGGTGACACTTGCCCAAGAGCAGGAGGTGGGTCCTGCAGCAGCGTGTAAGCGACTGACTCAACGTGCAGAA
>Ga0315905_10008206_pt1 | contig 10551 bp, 8 predicted proteins | sample LakEriMetagenome_5_FD_203522 | JGI IMG/M metagenome (GOLD analysis project Ga0315905, IMG submission 203522) | Freshwater fungal communities from buoy surface, Lake Erie, Ohio, United States - Buoy 4 MA121 | ecosystem: Environmental > Aquatic > Freshwater > Lake | place: USA: Lake Erie, Ohio... | reverse complement strand
GCGAGTGCGGGGGAGGCGGTGCGATTTGCGGGTTTGTGCGAGGCGGCCGGGATTGAGTGCCGGGTGGCGTCGAGTATTGCGGCGGTGCGGTGGCGGAAGCTGGTGTGGAACATTCCGTTCAATGGGCTGGCGATTGCGGGCGGGGGGATTGATACGAGCCGGATTCTGGGGGAGCCTGCGCTGGAGCGATTAGTGAGGGAATTGATGGGGGAGGTGATCGGGGCGGCGGAGCGGTTAGGGTATCCGATGGCGGCAGGGTTGATCGAGGATCAGCTGGCGGCGACGCGGACGATGGCGGCGTACCGGCCGAGCAGCATGATTGATTATGTGGAGGGGCGGGAAGTGGAGGTGGAATCGATCTGGGGCGAGCCGGCGCGGCGTGCGGCGGCGGCCGGGGTGGCGGTGCCGAAGCTGGAGATGCTGTACGGTTTGATCAGCGGGTTAGTGGGGCTGCGGCGGGGAAGTTGAGTGGAGAGGCGGTTTGACAGGGCGGGTGCAGGGTTCTAAGGAAGGGTTCCCCCTATTTTTTGCGACTATGAAGATCACCCCTTTGATTTGTGCCGTGGCGACGGTTGTGCTGGCCCCTGTTTCGGAGGGCGCGGTGATTGTGCAGGAGTTGTTTGACGGGATGGGTCTGGATGTGAGCATCAATGGGCAGGGGGACAGCGGGTCGTCGGTGGGGTTGAGCGGGACGTGGGTGCAGAATGCGGGAGGCACGGCGATTTCGACGGCTAGCAATTTCAATGTGCAGCCGCTGCCGGGGTTGCCGCCGCAGACGGTGGGGCTGGGTGGCGTGTGGAAGGGGGGCGGCGGGGATTGGAACACGGGGATCTGGGCGACGCGGCCGATGGCGTCGGTGATTGATTTCGGAGTGGACTCGACGCTGTATTTCAGCTTGCGGATCAACAACACGGGGGACGTGGCGGGTGGTTTCGGATTTGCGTCGGGCAGTGCGGCGAACTCGGAATTCGTCGGAGTCGGCGGGCATTGGGATAACCACACTGACCTTGGGGGGGCGCAGGCGAGGAATTCGCTTTATACGACGTGGGGGACGCTGGATCAGAATCTGGCGGGTAACAATGACGGGCCTTACGCGATGAGGGCGCACACGGCGGCGGGGACCTTGAATGGCCGGGCGCTGGTGGTGGGTCGGCTGACGACGCGGTCGGCGGGGTTGGATGCGCTGGATGTGAAGCTGTATTTTGATGGCGGCACGATTGATAACAACCTGGACACGATCGGGTGGTCGTTGAGCGACACGTTCAGTTCGAGCATGGCGGCGTCGAATCTGCTGTTGTGGCTGAACGGGTCCGGGAACGGGGAGCTGGATGCGATCCGGGTGGGGACGACGTGGGAAGATGTGACCGGAGTGGTGGCGGTGCCGGAGCCGTCGGTGGCTGGGTTGGGGGTGATTGGATTGGTGGCGCTGCTGCGTCGTCGTCGGGGTGTTTGAGGGTGAGCTTTTGGGGTTCGCTCTTCACTCGTTCTGAACGGTGAAAAGCGGGACGCCCCATTCGTTGAGGCGGTGGGTGAGGAGGTCGGCCGCGCCGCCTGGAGCGATGTGGACTAATCAGTCATCAGCTGGGTGACTGCGGACAGCCGGATTGACAGAATTGACGAGATTGACTAGCTTGACGGTATGAGTTGGCTGACAACGGAGATTGATCCCGGCGAGCACAGTCAGATCGAGTGCATTCGTTCCAGGACGCTTGTGGCGTCGGGTGCTCTGCGCGTGAGTGAGGAGACAGGAAGGGATCCTTTTGGTGATGATTAAACTCAACCAGCCGGCCGAAGAGTTGGCAGCTCGGAAGCGTGTGTCGGTGGAAATTCGCGGCTGTTTTGCCTGTTCCGAGTCGGCTCGCAAAAAGGCGTGGAAGGCGGTTCTGGCGCTTCGACCTGGTCGGAAGAAGGGGAAGGGAGTGAGATTGACTTACATCGACATTTTTTATGATGGTAGCTATCAATGGTGCGATTTCACTGAGGAACAGGAGATTGCATTGATGCCTGAGATTGTCGATCTCATGTTGAGGGACAAGGATTTCGGGGAAGCTGACTGGTCCGGGTTAGTATTTGTTGGGAACATGTTGAGAAGTCGCCGTCTATACGACGCCTGCAATCCTCAGCAGAGGTCTGCGATAGCCAATGTCATCGAGTATCTGATGAAATATCGAGTGGTGCGGCACGGTTGTGGAATCTTCATGGGTGAGTTCGAGTATTCGCTGATCCTATGGCGGGATTCGAAATGGAGCTGTGACGGCTGATGGGGCGGTCGGAGAGAGGGTTGCCGCCCCTGCCGGGGCGTGGTTTATTATAATGTTAGACCGGTGGCTTTCGCCACCGGCTGGTTCGGAGAGGGCGTGTGGGGAGAGCGGGTAGGCGCACTCCGTGCGCGAGAGAGAGCTGTAATTCTGACAGCAGTCCAGAGCCTGCGGCGGGCTGGTTCGGAGAGGGCTTGTGGGGAGAGGGGGTGGTTAGTCTTCGGGGTCGGTGGGTGGGGTGCGGGAGGGTTTGGGGGATTTGAGTTGGGGTTTGGATTCTGGGTAGGAGGAGGCGAGGATGGCGCGGAGTCTGGCGACGGTGTCGGGATGGGAGGGGGCGAGGTTGCGGGATTCCGAGGGATCGGAGTCGTAGTCGTAGAGTTCGCACTGGGCGGAATCTGGGGGAGCGCCGGGGATTTTCCATTCGACGAGGCGGTGCTGTGGGGTGCGGAGGGCGCGGCCGATTAGGTTCTTCTGGCGGGGGAAGGTGTGGAGGATGTGGGCTTTGGTGGGGGTGGCGGGGTTGCGGAGGGTGGGGGCGAAGCTGGAGCCGTCGAGGTCTTTGGGGGCGGGGAGACTGGCGAGGGCGGCGAGGGTTGGGTAGAGGTCGACGGATTCGACGAGGGCTGGGGAGCGGCCGGTGGCGATGCCTGGGCCTGCGATGATGAGGGGGATGCGGGCGGCTTGTTCGTAATTGGAGTGTTTGCACCAGAGTCCGTGGTCGCCGAGGTGCCAGCCGTGGTCGCCCCAGAGGACGACGATGGTTTTGTCAGAGAGATGGAGGGCGTCGAGGGAGTCGAGGACCTTGCCGATCATGGCGTCGGTGTAGGAGACGGCGGCGTGGTAGCCGTGGATGAGGGTGCGCTGGAGGTCTGGGCTGAGGGGGCCTTCGTCGGGGATGGCGGAGTAGCGGCGGAGTTCGCCGCTGGGGTGGCCTGCGAAGGCGGGGGCGTCGACGGGGAGGGACGTTAGGGAAGCGATGGGGAAGGCGGCGCGGTCGTAGAGGTCCCAGTAGCGTTTGGGGGCGCAGAAGGGGAGGTGGGGTTTGAGGAAGCCGACGGCGAGGAAGAAAGGGGAGTCGGGGTGAGCGGCGGCGGATTGGAGACGGGTGATGGCTTCGTTAGCGAGCTGGCCGTCGCGGTAGGCGTCGTCGGGGACGTCGGCGGCTTCCCATGCAGCGCCGCGCGGGTCTTTGGCGCTGAGTTTGGAGATGGGTCCGGCGGCTTTGCCGGTTTTGTCGGCGATTTCGCTTTCGGGGAGGAGGTAGGTGGGTGCGGAGCCTTTGAAGAATGGGGTGGACCATGAGATGGGGTCCTCGTGGTTGCCGTTGCCGGCGTGGAAGATTTTGCCGAGGCCTTCGGCGCGCCAGCCGGAGGCTTTGAAGTACTGGGGGAGCGTGATGGCGTCGGGGGCGGAGAGGCGGAAGTGGGTGGCGAGGTCGTAGATGCCGAGACGTCCGGGGCGGAGCCCGGTCATGAGGGCGTTGCGGGAGGGGGAGCAGACGGCCTGATTGGTGTAGGCGCGGTCGAAGGTGAGGCCGCGTGCGGCGAGGCGGTCGATGCTGGGGGATTTCACGGTGGAGTTCCCGTAGCAGCCGAGGAGCGGTTTGAGGTCGTCGACGCAGATGAGGAGGATGTTAGGGCGCGGGGTGGCGGGCGCGTCGGCGGCGCGGGCCGGGGAGAAGGGGATGGCGAGGAATGCGGCGAGGCAGAGGAGGAGCAGGCGCATGAGGGGGCGGAGGTGGGAGTGAGAAGTGAGAAGTGGGAGTGGCTGGTGCGGAGGGGGCGAGACTTGTTGTGAGAGGGGTCAGCGTGGGGGAGGGGCTGGCATTTCGGCTGGTTTGACGCAGCGGAAGCCGACGTGGTTGCTGGCGGTTTTTTCTTCGCCTTTGCCGCGGGTGCCGACGAGGTAGCGGGTGCAGTACTGTGCGGAGCAGAGGAAGGAACCGCCGCGGTGGACGCGTTTTTTTTCGGAGGGTTCTGCTGGGTCGTAGGGGGCTTTGGGGCCCTGGGGGTTGCGTTCGATGGTGCCGAGGAGTTTGCGTCGGGCGTAGGTGTCTGGGCGGTACCAGTCGCTGACCCATTCCCATGCGTTGCCTGCGATGTCGAAGAGACCGTAGGCGTTAGGAGGGAATCGGGAGACGGGGGCGAGGCCTGGGAAGCCGTCTTCGCCGGAGTCTTTGACTGGGAAAGAGCCCTCGTAGATGTTGGCCATCCATTTTCCGCCGGGTTTGAGTTCGGCGCCCCATGAGTAGGGGAGACCGGCGGCGCCGCCGCGGGCGGCGAATTCCCATTCGGCTTCGGTGGGGAGACGTTTGCCGGCCCATTTGGCGTAGGCGGCGGCGTCGGGGTAGGCGATCTGGACGACGGGGAATTTCTCGCGGCCTTTGATATCGGATTTAGGGCCTTCCGGGTGACGCCAGTCGGCTCCGACCTCGTAGCGCCACCATTGGAAGTAGTTGTCGAGTCTGACGGGTTTTTCGGTGGGGGTGAAGACGGTGGAGCCGGCGACGAGGTTTTCTGGTGGGGCGGTGGGGAATTCTTCCTTGGTGGGGGCGATTTCGGCGATGGTGCGGTAGCCGGTGGCGGCGACGAAGGCGGCGAAGGCCTCGTTAGTGACCTCGGTCTGGTCCATGAAGAAGCCATCGACGTAGACCCGGTGGACGGGTTGGGCGTCGCGGGTGACGCCGGGTTGTTCGCAGAGGGATTCGTCCTTGGCGTCGGAGCCCATGGAGAATTCGCCGCCGGGGATCCAGACCATGCCTTGCGGGGGCGGGGAGGGGGCGGGTTTGGTGTTAGGGACGGTGGGCTGGAAGGGCGTGCGGGCGGGGCCCTCGGCGCGGGCAGCCGAGGTTAGGAGGGCGGCGGAGAGGACGAGGAGGAGGGAAGGATTCATGTCAGGGAGTGGCTTCGTTCGCGAACGTGCTGTATTTTCCTGCGGGTTTCATGATGAATGTTTCCATCGTCATCATCTGCCTGCTAAAACTTCCAAGTCACTCCTGACATGTAGATCAGACCGTCAAAAAGCTCGTCCCCATGGGAGCGAAGATAGCTGGTCCGCCGGTAGTCCATCTCAAAACTCAATTGCAGACGTGAGCTAAGGTCCCAAACGAGCGTGCCGAAAGTGGTCTCGTTGCGTAAGATAGACCCGGTCCAGAGGTCGTGTCTGTCGGCAGCGTCAATACCATAGCCCAGATGCAGGTGCAGGTCGTCACGCAGGTAAGCGTAGATTTCCGCCCATCCTCCTGAGGCGCTGATGGAGCTTCCGGTGATCCTGTTGTAACTCTGACCGATGCCTCCAAGATATTCGCCGAGCCCCTTCCCGATAAAGAATTCCCCGGTGATGCCAACTCTGTCAGTGAGAGCGGCGTGGAGATCAGTGCCGAAGGCCCAGCTTTCAATGGGGGTCTGGCGGAGGTTTCCATTCCCGGCGCTCTTCAAAGTTCGCATCCCTCCGTACATCCCGGAAACTGCGATTTCCATGGGCCTTGTCCTGCGGTGGCCTGCCCTATCGGTTGATTTGCCGATACCGAAGTTCAGGCGTCCTTCAAGGTTCGGATGGCCATCGTCCTCGAGGACCGAGCTATTGTCGACGATTCTAGTGGTGATGGGGTCGCTTACGGCAAGCTGGAGGGACGCTTGCCAGTCTTCATTCGGATGGAAGAAGCGTTCCATGCGGATCTGGTTTCTGAAAGCCCCGATATTTCCCGAGTCGCCGAGGAGGGTATTGGGAATCGTTCTCGGGTCCCGCGGATTGAGCAGGTCATACTGCAAGCCAGCGGCAAAGCGCCAGTCCTCGTTTTTGACTTCCCCATAGGCGACGTAGGGGCCGAAGCCGTAGCCTTCGGCAGTGAGGCTGTTCTGAAAGCCAAATACAGCGAGGGCACCAACCTGCCAATCTGCGATCTTCGGCCCTGTGAAGGCGAAATTAAGCCGTGATTGGCGGCCATTGAAATCGGTAGTTCCCTGAGGGGACAGGGGGAGGAGATACAGAGGAGAGCCGGGCACAAATGGACGGCGGTCGCTATACATGCTCATGAAGTTGAAATCCCCCGAAATGGTGAGATTTGAATCTCCGTTGAGCAAGGAGACGGTAATGTCCTGCTCCTCAGGGGGGCTAGGGATGACCATGGGGGTTACTTCCTTGCCATGCACAGCGCTGCGTGCAGGCAATGCCGGGGCTGACTGCAGGATCCGGGCCGGCGGATTTGCGGGCCTGGGCTCGACGAGGAGGGTGCCTTTGAGTTGCGCCACCTCCTCGGACAGGCGTTTGTTCTGAGCAGCCTGCTCCAACAGAAGCTGGCGCAGCGCGGCGAGTTCATTTTCCATGGCGCTGAGCCTGTCAGGATCGCCGCCGCAGGCATTTGCGATACCAAGGCTGAGCAGCAGCCAGGGTCTGAGAGTTGACGTGAAGGGCATGACTAGCTGAGGTGCTGGGAGCCGTCTGGAGAAATTGGTCAACGCGTGCTGCGTTCGCCTGATGCAGCGGCGGCGGCGAGTCGCGACAGAGCATCGCGATCCACTGCGCTGAGCGGCCGGAGCCTCGGTATCAAGGAGGGACGGAGAGTACAATCGCAACCTGCCGAGGCGACCGTTGTGGAAGAGCCAGTGGCTGTGGAAGCGGTGGATGCTGCCGTTTTGAAGATGGTGCGGCCTTCCTTGATGGTTTCCATCACTGAGATGCTCCTGATGTCCGTGGGTGCGACTTTGAGGGGGTTTTTGTCCAGAATCACAAGGTCAGCGAGTTTTTCTGGCTCGAGCGTCCCCTTGGTTTTTTCCTCCTTGATCTGGTAAGCCGCCGTGGCGGTGACGGCGCGCAGGGCGGCATAAGGTGAAACGCGTTCATCAGGACCGAGGACAGCACCGCTCGGTGCGATGCGGTTTACTCCTGCGTCGACGAGTTCAATGACAGAGGGAACAGGTGAGACCGGCGCATCGTGGGAGAAGGTGAAAGGCATTCCCTGCCTTGAGAAGGTATTGGCGGCGTTTGCCTTGGCGGCGCGCTCGGGACCCCAAAGGCGAGCCACTGAGTCACCCTGCCTGCTCAAAGAGGTTGTGAGGAAACTGGGAATGGCTCCTACGGCCTTGATTCTGGCCAAATGGTCCTCGCGGATATTCGCGGCGTGGATGAACACGGGGCGGTGGTCGCGCATTCCGTACTTTCTGACTGCCTTTTCGATCGCGCGGAGCGCCTGATCTGCGGCGGCGTCTCCGAGCATGTGCATGTTGAGCTGCAGATTGGTCGTCCAGTATTTGTCGAAGGCGGCATCCAGCACGGCGTCAGGAATCTGCTGGTAACCCAAAAACTCACCTACTTTTCCGGGAGGATTGACGGCGAAGGGCTTGGTCATCCAGCAGGAGTCCGGGCTGCCGTCGAGCCAGAATTTGATACCGCCGAGGCGGACCCGGTTGATGTAGCGTTTGTCGAGATCGGGCCGTTCCGCCAGCAGTTTGAGAGAAGTTCCCTCTGGATGCCTGTTGTATTCCGAGGCTATGGAATAGGCTGCATTGATGGTATCGTCGGTGGCGGTGTCTTTGGCGGCGATATAGAGATCGATGGGGAGCAGATTCTTATCGATGGCATTGCGGACGATGGCGATGTCGTCGGCTCCGAGTCCGAGTCCGCCTTCCTGTGCGGTGGTCTGACCATGTCTGGCCCAAAGCTCCGCGGCGCCGATGACGACTTTGTCAGCGAGATCGCCGGTAAACGCTGGGCGCTGAATGCGGACTGCGTTCAGCGCTGTTTCTTCCATGGGCCCCAGCAGCGATTTTCCATCTGGCTTGCGGGAGAAGTTACCCCCGACGGGATCGGGTGTTTCGGCCGTGATTCCGGTGACTTTAAATAGAGCCGAGTTGCCGGAGGCCAGGTGCCCTGAGCCGTCCACAATCATGACGGGCCGGTCAGCCGAAACGGTGTCGAGTTCCTCGATGGTTGGTGTCCTGCCCTCCTTCAGCACCCGTGCTTTGTAGCCCATGCCGACGATCCATTGTCCTGCGGGAACATTGGGAGCGTGCGCCTTCATTCTGGCCAGCAAATCGGGGATATCAGGAGAGTCGAACAGATCGGCATCCATGAGATTTTTCCCGAACAAGATCATGTGGCCATGGGTGTCGATAAAACCGGGCAGCAGCGTCTTTCCGCCCAAATCGACCATCCGGGTGGTGTGGCCTTTGGTCTTAAGGACGCCAGCGGCAGGCCCGAGGGCGAGGATCTTTCCGTCTTTTACTGCGAGAGCCTCGACATAAGCGGGATCATTCCCAGCCATGGTGAGGATGTCGCCGCCGGAATAAATGGTATCTGCGAAGGTGACGGAATTGGTGGCGGCACCCTGCGGACGCTCGCAACCAGCAAACAGCCCGAGCGTGACTCCGAGCAGCAGGATGGATTTTGTTTTCATGGTTCTGGTTTTGCTTCGCTGGTGGACCCGCGGGCCGCCACGTGAGAGACAGCCAGCGCGTTTTACGGTTGAAGCGGGTTGGCGTTATCTGATGAGTTTACCTGTGTTCCTGATGAGCTTCCGCATGTTGTTCAGGTTGAGCGAACCCGCCGTGCGGCTGGCTGGATAGTCCTTGAAGGTCATGAGAAACTTCCGTTGATGTCAGGGAGTGGCTTCGATGTCGGGGAGGACCCATGAGCGGTCGAAGTAGGGCTGGGTGGGGCCGTAGAGGCGGAAGTAGGTGAACCAGCCTTTGCCGGGGAGGGTTTTGATCCAGTTGGATTCCGGTTTGCCGGCAGGGGGGGTGGGGCCGAAGAAGAGGTCGACGGAGCCGTCGGGGTTTCTGACGATGTTGTCGCGGGAGGAGCGGTCCGGGGGGACGCCGGTGTCGACGAAGCAGCGGGTTTCGTTATCGTAGACGGTGAAGGACCAGAACTGGGCGACGGGGGCGTCTTTGGGGACGGAGAGTTTGTAGGATTTGCTGCCGTCGAGCCACTGGCCGGAGCTGTCTTTGGAGGATTCGAGGTAGACCTGGCCGAAGCCGACGGTGCGGCCCATCATGCCGACGGAGACGCCGACGGCTTCGTAGAACCATGAGGTGCGTTCATCGAGCTGGGTATGATAGGGAGCTTCCTGATTGGTTTCCTTGAGGGCGAGGGAGATTTCCCAGCGTTTGCCTTGCCAGACCCTTGCGTTTTCGAAGCGTTTTTCGTAGCCGATGGAGCGGGCCATGAGTTCGCCGGTGAGGGAAGCATCGATTAGGATTTTCTTCTGGCGGTCGGAGGGTTGGAACGGCTTGCCTTTTTCGATGCCGAGGGGTTGGAGCATGCCCATGATGAGGCGGTCGCGTTCGATGACGGGTTCCTGATTGATGATGGAGGAGAGACCGGTCCAGAAGGCGAGGCCGCGTGGTTGTTCGCCGCTCCATTTGCGGCCGTCCGGGGAGATGTGGCGGGTGGGAGGTGGGTTCTCGCGCTGACTGTAGGGGTAGATGCGGAGGGCCTTGACGAGAGCGAGGGCTTTGGTGGGATCGGGGTCGAGGGCGCGGTGAGCGGACCAGACGTTGACGGTGGGGGAGCGGAAGACGAAGTATCCCTCGGGGTGGATTTCGGGGTCATCGGGGCCGAGGATGAGGTACTTGCCGCCTGCGCCTTTGTCCGGGCCGGTCTGACCGGAGTCGGTGATGGGGCGCTGCCAGAAGTCGGTGAAGCCGCCGGCGGTGGGGCCTGCGGGGATTTCGAAGACGAGGGGGCCGGTCTCCTTCATGTTCGGGAAGGACATGATGTAGGGAGTGGTGGCGTTGGCGGTGAGGAGGCCGAGTTTGTCTTTGAAGGTGAGGTAGTCGACGTAGTCGAGATTGCCTGCGCCGAATTTGGATAGGTGTTCCTGCTGCCATTGCTGCATGGCCATGATGGGGAGTGCCCAGAGGTAGGCCTGGCAGGCGCGCTGGTGGTCGAGGGTGTCGAAGACCCTGGTGATGGTGTCGGGGGATGGGTAGCCGTTGGTGAGTTCGAGGTTGCCGATGGCGGACTGGAAGGTGCCGGTGGTGGGGAGACTCTGGGCGAGTGCCGAGGAGAGGGAAAAGGCGGCGGCGAGCAGGGTGAGGGCGGGAGAGAATAGGGATTTCATGAAGGAGAGAGGACTAGTGATGGATAGCGGAACGGAGGGTGTGTCAGTCGGCTTTCGGGGGATGGATGGAGAGCCAGTCGTTTTTCATGCTGACGACGGACCAGTGGTTGGCGGGGGCGGCGTCGAGGGCTTTGTCGAGACGGCCGATGGAGGACGAGCGGTCGTAGGCGAATTCGCGTGTGGGGTCGTCGTGGTGGACGAGGAGGCCGAAGCGCGGTCCCTGGCCGG
>Ga0315905_10008205_pt1 | contig 10551 bp, 11 predicted proteins | sample LakEriMetagenome_5_FD_203522 | JGI IMG/M metagenome (GOLD analysis project Ga0315905, IMG submission 203522) | Freshwater fungal communities from buoy surface, Lake Erie, Ohio, United States - Buoy 4 MA121 | ecosystem: Environmental > Aquatic > Freshwater > Lake | place: USA: Lake Erie, Ohio... | reverse complement strand
CAACACTGTATACTATGTACTGTGAGTTACTTATGTAGTGCACGATTGAAAAAGAGGGGGAAACTCATTCAGGAGATGAGAGAGAGTAAGAGCTTGAGTGAGAGTTAGGGTAAGGTAGAAGTTAGAAAGAGACAGTGACTAAACCGGCAGAGGGTTAAGCTCCTGTATTTAACACCAGTGAGTTGAGATCCAGTATTCAGTTAACTTAACTTCTGTTAGCAAGTTAGCAAGTTTTTGCGAAGGGGGAGGAACCGGGAAAACAACGAGTGGGTTTTGGCAAGTCGACAGTCAAGTGTGTTTTGGCAAGTCGACAGGCGTCTTCAGCCACAAGAGGGAGCGATCGACCAGAATAAGAAGAAGCGCAAGTAATCTCGATTAGGATTAGCGGAAACGAAAGCAAGGTCGACTAGAGTTAGAAGGGGCGCAAACAACATCAAACGCCAGCGAAAAGAAAAAGGGCAGACAATTGAACTTCGGCGTGTAGCGTGGAATTTAGTTTCTGGGCTATATATCGAGGAATATTTCAGTCTAGAGGAAAGGTATAGATAGGATCGAGCGTGGCAGTCGCTCGTTTAGAAAGGGAGCCATGCAAGGGCGCTAAACCGTGACATGAGCGTGTCACGGACGTCCTGGCACAAGGAAGTGATTCTAGGTCGGAACAGTGTATTTAGGGTGTTCCGTCTATATTGGTGGTGTCGGATCTAATGTTGACATGAGCTTTGAGTAAAGGCTCTTGTGCGACAAGGACACGGGACAGGAGGCGAAGAGCGCCTTAGCAGCCATAAGGGTGTCGCTTACGCGGGCAGTGCTTCTGCACCGTATTTGGCGCAGCCCAAGTCAGAATGCGAGCACGCAGCGCGACGACTCGCTGCAAGGACCAGATCACGTACGACATTTCTTACGCTCGCGTCCAGCAGCACCATGACTGTGTCTTGCTGTTGAATCGCACAGGGAGCATGCAGGCAGCTGCTGGGTGTGTGGAATGCACTGCTGGCACACGCGTGCCTCGGTCTGGAATGCCACGAGTTTTCGTCTGCGCCCGCGAGCAGGGCATCACCGCCCCCTGAGACACACACCGGCACACGCACACCCAGAGAGAGAGAGATAGAGAGAGATTTCGAGAGAGAGAGCGAGCTCATCGCCACACACACACAAGATCTGGCCACAGGTGTGGGTGTGGGTGTGTGTATGTATTTGTGTGTATGTGTGTGTGTGCGAGTGCGTGTGTGTGTGTGTGTGTGTGTGTGTTTTGTGTGTGCATGTGTGTGTGACTGCTGTCACGTATGCCGCACATCACACGTGGCCTGAGCGATGACCGCATCAGGCCACCGTGCAGTATCGAAGACGCCGCCAGCGATGCCAAGCGCACGCGCAAGATTTTCACTTGCGTCGCGAAAAAACACCTCCTTGAGCAACATCTCCAGCGCCAGCATACTTGTCTCCTTGGTCGCCTCCTCCTGCAGGACGCCGTCATAGTGCTCATACTCGCATTCGCCGTCGCGCTGCACGGGCACGTGAAGCGTAAATGCCACCGGCACGGCCAGTCCCCGTGACCCAGCTGTCCCCGTGACCCAGCTGCTGCGCCAGAGAAGCACAGCCAGGACGCAAGGCGATGTTCGCCCCAGCGGTCCCAACAACGCGTGCGCACTGCACAAGTTGCTTGATGAGCACGACATGCCGACCAGCAGCGTCGACGCCAATCTGCAGATCCGCGAGCTCAGCATCACCGCCCCCTGGGACACACGCAGGCACATTCCCAACACGTCATCGCGTGCGTCAAAGGCCCTCCACAGGCACCAATATGACTGGCACTGTCCGAACTCGACACCCCCCCTGGCGCCGCTCGCGCGGCCCTGCCGGCCCGCGCAGCCCCGCGCAGCTCACCTCTTTTTGCCCCGCGCCCCTTGGGCACTTGGGTAAGCCGGCAAAACGGCTCGCGAGGTCGTGAACTCCAACTGTCGACGAGCTGTAACCCCCGCATCCTCCAGGGGCGCGGCATGTTTGATGGAAAGGCTTTTCTTTTGGGAGGAACCCCCAACGGGGAAACCGAGGCACGAACGCCCTCCGCCCCCAAATTTGCCTGGACCAGGTATTGATTCAATTTATATTTTTTTTTGAAAATTCTTCTGGCAGCCGAAGCTGCAGAAGCCACATCACACGGCGGGCATCGGGGATGAGGCATGGTGCGAGCGCGCCAGCGTGAGCGCCCGAGGCCCTCCACAGGTCGGAGCTCCGGTGCGAGAACAGGTGCACGCCAGAGCTGACAGGCTGTGAACAAATGCCAACGAGGGGCGACTCCGCGGTTTGCGGCAAGGCGCCCGGAGAGGGTCACTAGACTGGGTGAACTACAGAGCTTGCACGCCCGTGTGCGCAGGTACGGCGCGCACAACGCCCCATCAGCGATGAGCGCCCCCTCGCACCCCACTCCGTGCATCCTGCCAAAACGGCGCGTGCATGCGGGAAAGAAGACGACTGACTACAGCTGATCGCCCTTGTACGACCACAGCCACCGCCAGCGGGGCTGCTGTCAACATTTCTCTCAAGAGATTCTTTCGGGGCAAAGCCGGTCGCGGGGAGCCGACAAGGTCGGCATCACCCTCTTGCGCTCCCCCCTGTCTTGCCCTGTTGCTGCAAGGTCGATCGAGCGCAAACCTTGACGCACACTTGCCGTGGTTGCCCATACGACAGGCTTGCGGACAATCTAGTCCTGGGATCTGTTGGCTTCGACACAAGCGACGGCTTCCAGGCAAGCAAGCACTTCGACGGCAGGGACGATCGCAAGAAACGGGCAGCCGAGAGGCGTGCAAAGTATTTGCAGCAGGAACTTACACAGCAGGGCCCGAGGACCTGCTCGCCGCCGCCCTCGCCCCCCCTTCCCCCGCCTGGCTTGGGTCCGTACGTGCCTTTGTTTGAAGAAGAAGACGGGCCGGGGCGAAACTCGAGAACAAGCTCGAAATCACGCGCGCAAAAAGGTAGCATCCAAGAGCGTGTCCAGCTGCTCGAGAAGCATCTGCGACATCCAGAGGCTCGCGAGCCAGAGGATTCAGGCTCCAGTCATTTCCCCGCCCAGGGGCCTGGTCGTGTGTCATCTTCTACATCTGTGTCTCCGCGACCCGACATCCCAGTATCTCCGGATCGCGTGGTGGTCCTGCAGGCGGAGGAGATTGCGTCTGCCAAGGAAAAAGTGCGACGTTCGCCTAAGAGCTCGGGCTTCTTCGGGCAACTTTTTGCCCGTGGTGGGGAAAAGAAGGCTACCGCGGGGCAGGCGAGTGGAGACGTGAAGATGGCAGGCGTGCCGCCCGCGCCGACCTCTGGAGTGGACATGTCGCTGATGGCGACGATATTGCAACTCGCCTCTAAGGAGCTCGCGATGCAATCCCCCACCAGCGACGATTCGTGGAAGGGTACGCTTGAGGGCAATATCGATGTCAAAATCTACGCGCCGCTCAGTAGCAAAACCTTGCGACAGACGTGCGGCGTGAGCTGGGATATTCTCACTGAAAGCTTCCTTGACACTGCGCATACTGCAGTTCACGTCGGGCAGCGACGGTTGGGGACCGTCAAGAAGAGGGGCATCTTCAGTAGGGAAGAGGACCAAATTTTGCTTGCACCTTCGGGGCCCTATGTAGCCAAGACAATCTCGGCACAAGAATGCAAGTATCTGGCACGCATCGCATCCCGCTACTGCGAGCACTTTCAAGATTGCCAAAATTCGCTGCTGCCTCGATTTTATTGCATCGTTCGCATCGGCAAGGGTAGGCGCGTCAAGACGACGGAGCACTGGGTCGTCACAGACAACCTCAACGACCTGCCGCTTCCCGTTCAGCTCACATACGACCTAAAGGGGGTCAGCTCCCGAAACACGGTGGTTGCCAGTGGAAATGAGCCTCTGGTTGTTCTCAAGGAAGGCAACCTTCCTCTGCGTCTCAATGAGCGCAGGCTGCCCCAGGTTCGAACACTACCGAGGATTTCCAAAGACTGTGCGTTGTTCATTCGTCTCTCTGAAACAGCCAGCACTGCAATGGCCACGTGCTGTCTAGCACGTTAAACGTGTTTCGCATTTAGGAAAAGGCAGACGTGGCTAGAATTGGCTCATTCCAGGCAATTGATGGTGTGCAGGTGTCGCCCTGGGGTGTGAGGCAGCTTTTGATGGCATTGTCCGTCGATTGTTCAATATTGGAAGAGCTCAAGTCAACAAACTACTCTTTGCTCGTCCTGGTGTGCCCAGGTGCTTATGTTTTTTGCATTCGACTGATAAGAAAAGTACCCTAGCATGGCTAACTCTTTCCCGCGCCCGGTTGCCCACCGTGGTCATACGTGCACAGCAAGAGGAGAAGTAGACGAAATGAATTATCTTGATCGTGCGCCGCGTCGGCCTCCCTACATTCGACTGGATGGGGAAGATTGCACGTTGTTTGCGGTGCGACGCAAAGCCCTCCGATGGCACATTGTTTACTTGGAGCTTTGTTTGATTGTATTGTGTGCTTGGAGCTTTGATTGATTCTAGCTTTCCCAGTACTTGCTGTCCGCGTCGCTTCTCTCGTAATGCGTGTTTGCACAATAGGTGCTCGTGGACTGTCTGCAAGAGTGGGCACCTGCGAAGGCCATGACGCGAATGTTCTCGCTCTTCAAGGGTCCAACAAAGGCCGCCGAGGCTTTTGGACTAACGCCCAATCGATATTCGGTGCGACTGAAAGCATTCTTGGAAAACGCCATGGGTGAGAAGGGGGAAACCGACACGCTGAATCAAGCATGGTCAGATGCAGTACGAACTGCTGGAGCAAAACAACGGCAGGAGCAGCGCCAAGGCACACGACAACAATTGCAAGATCAACCTTACGATAAATCACCTGATGTGCACGGATCTATTCGCCCTCTCTCGCAAGCCTTGACGAGCATGGAAATCGAGATCCAGAATAAGCGCTTGGTAACACTTGTCTCTGTCTCTCTAACGCGTCTCCTAATCCCGCATCACTTTCCCTTCCCGCCTACCAGTAGTCACATGTATCTCGGTGCAATAGTGACGGCGCAGAGTCACATGTAGGTGGTATGTCTAGCCCCTGGTTGACGGCTTGCTACTCCTTGACTGCCGCAGGCTCAAGCACGCCAATCAATGTCACCAACGGCTTCAAGCGGAACAGGCAATAGTCCACACGCCAGTGCACACCCCATCTTGTCACAAGCAGCGTCAAGCAGAGCCGTTGAAGATGAGCCTCGACAACGTCCGCACTCTATCCAGCAGAGTGCCGTCCGTAATTACTCAATTCCATCACCATCAAACACGCAATTGAATGCGACAGGTGCGCCCAGACCTGAAGAAGCAGCAACAGCAGCAGCGTGGGCATCGATTACAAGCCCTGCTACCTCAACAAAGCCCATTGCTACCTCAACACCGCCCATGACTGCGGTGTACGGAAAGCCGATTGCTACCTCAGCAACGCCCATGACAAGCCCTGCTACCTCAACAACCCGCCCAGCCGCAATCACGAGCTCAGTTTCCAGGGGAGAATCAGGAGCTTGTCCCGCTGCTGCTGCATTGGTATCTCGAGAGAGTGAGAGGAACAAAGAAGTTGATGGGGAAGCAGAGAGGGAAGCACAGACATCCGAGGCACAGAAGGAAGCACAGACATCCCAAGCACAGACATCGGGCAGCCCAACAGCGCTGCGCCTCCAGACAGCGAGCCCATCGGGTCTGAGAACAAGTCTTCGCCCCACCAAAGGAAGCCCAGCAGCAGCAGAGATCCATGCAATCGCAGAAGAGGAGAGGAAGCGCCGCGCCGAGCAGAAGCGCAAACAATTTATACAGCAGGGTGGGATCGCGATCTGAGGTCGTGCCCAGATGAGGTGTGTTTTTAGATTTGTGTTTTCTGAAATGCCCCGGTTGCAGGGCAGTACGAGCCTACTGGCACCGGTAGGCCTTGAGCGGTAGGACATTCGCCGTAGGCCCTTCGCACTTTATGCCCATGCACCAAGCCGCAGCAGAATCGCAGAAGACCTTGTAGCATTCCTCCATCAATTATTTTGTATGTTTAATTGCAACAGAGTTCCTACCTTAAGGCCCTAATAACACCTCAGGTAGGATGCAGTTTTGCAAGTGCGATCTAGTCGCCACGTCAATTAGGACTTCCTCTAAATTTCTTCTCCGCGCTTGAAAGAGAACAAAGGACGGCGTAGGGAGTGCGTAAGTGCTGAAACACTGGGGGACAGGCCTGGGAACGCAGGAAGCGACAGTGGCGCAGATGGTCGACGGCATGCGACTGTGCCCCAGATGGTCCACGCCGCTGTTGCCATGAACCGCCACCATCGTGAGCATCAGTCTACGCAACATCTGCTTCGGGCACTTGGGTGCTCTCATCTTCCTGCATGCGAGGCATCGCCTCGTCAGCCGTCAGCAGGTCGGGTACGTACACCAAGAAGGGGGCACAGTCGCAGGCCAAAATGCAAAGCATGTGATGAGGCAAGGTTGAAAACATGTTGTGAATAAGGCAAGGTTTAAAACATGTTTTCGCTGTTTTCACTATGAATAAACACTCTCTCTCTCTGTGGTGTTGAAGGAAGGTGGAGGAGCTCAAGACAACACGGATCAACACGGATGGAGAAGCAGGACCTGGTTTGCAATTTGATGAGGCGTCAAGATCTCGGCGGCCAAACTGAAGCGAGCGTGGGCCATTTTCCTGAAGACAAATGAGAGGCCCATGCTTCTGAGCTTCGTCACAAGTCCACTATCGCCGCATTTGATGATGGGCGAACGGGAGAAGTAAAGCGGCGCAGACAGCAGGCCAAGCGCCCGAGGCACCGCAGGCAAAGCGCCCACCAGCGCCTGAAAAAAAGACACCAAAAGTGCACTGGCAGGGAGTGCACGAGCAGGGAGTCGGGCAAACACTCGAACTCACGACCGTCGACCTGGCAGGAAGCTTGCTATTCACAACGCGATATACGCGAGTCTCGAGAGACTGCGCCGCCATTCCCGCCTGCTTTCTCGAAAGCTCTGCCACTTTGACCTATGTCTCATGAGCATGCACCATGAGTTAGCCGCAAGCTGTGCGTGAGCGTGTCTGAGACGCGTATGTGACAAATGATGTCATCATGATTCATCTCTGCTATCATTCATGCATGCTTGCTTCGTGTCTTGGTGTCTTGGTATTATGTGGAGGGTGCATAGCTGCACCAAGATGTGGAGGGTGCATAGCTGCACCAAGATGTGGCATTGTGGCACAGCTGCACCAACATGTGCCATTGTCGCACCAACATGTGCCATTGTCATAGTATGTGGAGGGTCCATAGCTCCACCAACATCGTGTTTGGTGTGTGTCGAGTCATTATTTTTTAAGGACACCGATGACGTGAAATCGAGGCGCGCAACATGGAGGTGCGCAACATGGAGGTGCGCAACATGGTCTCATGGCACGGTGATGAGCCGGGCAACAGTGAGGTAGGTCCTTTCAGGACCTGAAAGGAGCCATGGAGTTGGTCTCCTCCGATGCCGTCGTGCGAATAGATAAGTACACACAGGCTGCTTTCTTCCTGGCTCTGGTCCGGCAGCTCGATCACAAAAGACTCATCCTTCCACTCTATCTCCCATGCGGCCGCAGCGTTTTTGCTCTTCTTCACCTGTGCTTACCGAGCGGTTACCTTGACCACTATCGTTGACTCACCACTTAGGACAGGTAAAGAGACAGAGAGAGCGCGCGCGTGCGCGAGAGAGAGAGAGGCACCTGGGACTGGTCGATGTCGTTGTCAACATCCTTGACAAAGACTAGAACGTAGGCATCAGCCTTGCCAAAGATGGGCTGCGTGATTGAAAGTCCCCGAGCACGCATCTTGCTAACTCTTATCACGTTGTGAGAATCTTCCGCGGGGTCGAGCTCCCGGAGCACCTTCTTGGCGGGATCTGGTATGTCCTGGACCCCTTTGGCACGCGCTACACACGACAAGAGGCGCGACGCCCGTTGCAGCTTCGGCATCATCCACGAGATCTGCTGTGTCAGGGACACCTTGCGCATCAACCCTTCCACCTTGATGGTTTCTAGAATATCGTGTTCCTGGGTTTCCATGTCCTCCTCGTTGTAGCGCTCAATGATGTCATTGACGAGACTGCCGGCTTCGCTGTCGGTGTCGCTCTGAGAGTCTGAATCGGATTCGCCGTCGTCTGACTTCTTCAAGTAATGCATGGGCCCTGTTTGTTGCCCACCAACCATGGGGATACCTCGTGCGCACGCGTGCGGCTTTGTTGTCAGCTTCTTCAGGTCCTTCGCCCAAAAGCTCACGCCCCCGTCAGCACCTTTGAGCGTCATCGACTTGTGCGTGTGACTGTTGAAGCTCTCGATGATATGCTGGCGCAACTTCGACATCACCGGCACCCCCTCTGCTTTCGTGTGAATTCGAATGACGGACTGGAGGTAGCCGTCGGACCAAAACTGTTGGGTGGACTTGGTGAGCATATTGTAGAGCATGCTTGCCGTCGACTTGAGGTCTTGGTCCACCGTGGTGTTGCTGGTTGCTTCCATTGAGGCCTTGGAGTCCAGGTAGCTTCCAATCACTATGCAGCAGAAGATATTCAACATGATGAGCAAGCCCAGAACGATAAGCGTCCATTTGTAAAGCTCAAGGACCCATTTGTGATTGTCGGCAGTAGCATTTTCGCATGCATCAAAATCGAAGGCCCCTGTGAGGATGAAGTTGACCATTGCTTGCATGCCATCCAACCAGGTGCTCAAAGAGGCGTGCTGATGCCCAAAGAGCTGCATACCCACAAATGAGTAGGAGCCCATGATGAGCAAGAAGAGAAAAAGGTAGGTGGTCAGGTCCGGGATCATGGCTTTCAAGGTTCCTGTTACTGGTGCCCATTTCGGTTGGAAATGACAGGCGGCCAGAAAGCGAAACAAGAAAAGGAGCAAAGAAGTCCCGAGAATACAATAGCAATGGGCCTCCTGAGCCAGGAGCCTCTCGAGGTCCAGGACGAAGTGCAGCCACTTGAATTCGCTTTGGGGGTCAGTCGCAAGCCAGCGGGCGTTGCTGTTGGGCTGCGCCAGCGGGGCGTATGTGCTTGCTGATTCCAGTCTAAACTTGCTCAGATTTACATTGAACAAGTACCAGAGAATGGAGTAGTACACTTGTAAAGCATACGAGGTCCAGTCCAGCCAGACACGCGGTTTGCTCAGATGTTTCAAGAGAATCAGGCGCCGAAAAGCAAACCACACCTCCTGCATGCTCATTCCTATTTCGAAAACCCCCATCAAAACGACGAGCACTTGGAGCAAGATAATGTTCCAGTTTAGCTCCATACTGTTGCCAGGGACGGAATAGGGGGCCGTCTTGATCATCTGCAGAAGATAGTCCCATTTGATGCTGCCCCCATTTTCCCAGCGGAACTGGAGGGTGGCAAGGCCAAGTATCATGTTCTGGACGTTGAGCACTGGAATGTGGAGGTCTATCTCTTTGACCTGATCATCAATGAAGCCGCCCTCTTTGAGGAGCGCAACAATATTGGCTGCTGAGCGGGACGAAAGGCGCGTGTCGAGGTACGCAATGTACGAATGCTCAAATTGCTCGACGACGAGCGACGCATTCTTTGGCCCTTTGCCCACTGCGTCGTGAGCGTGCGGGAAGAAAGCAAAAGGCATTCCGTCTCCACTCGTTGCCTCTGAGGGTACAAAAGAGCCGGTGGCACGGCGATCGGTAGATGCAGTAGCATTGCGACGCTCCGAGGAGTGGTAGAAGTCCTCAATGCGCAGGTTGCCGTCGTACAGACCCGAGGATGCCAGAAAGATGGAGTCAAAGCCAAACGGTGTCGAATCCCACTCCGACGACAGGCACACCCCGGCGGCGTTGGTAAATGCTTGCAAGCCCCTGTTGGCTTGAGAGGGACACTTGTGGGCCTTGCCTCGGCGCAACACCATGCCCATCCCTCCTATCACCTCGTTGCCCGGAGTAATGAAGCGATGCGCAACCGCTGCAGCAGGTGCTATTTTTGGCGGCCCTGCGCTCTCGCTTTGATATCTCCATACTTGAAAGGCGTGTGTGTCTTGGCACTTCCACTGTTTCTCCGTGAGCTTGGTCCCACTCACACACTCTGGCAGGCGTCCTGACCCAGGGCACATACTCAATGGACACACTCCATCCACTGCGTCGCCTGAATCTACTTGGCAGAAGGAGCACAATTCGCAGTACCCACCCTTTGCACAAAACTGTCCAGCCTTGCCAGTGAGAGGGTCGAGCACGGAGAGATCGCAGCCGTCATGCCATGTGCATGCAGCGCCTTTGCCTGCCAGCTGCAGCAGATGTCTGTCGGCAGTGAGCAGATGTTGCTGGCTCCTTTGGCCCTGCCTCCGCCGGCTAGCGTTCACATTCTCATGGTGCAATGAAGGCAGACTCTCAACACCATAGGCGCCTTGCCGTTTACTGCGCGCCGCGCCCACTGCGCCGCCGATAACAGCGTGGCTATTCGTGGAGGAAGAACTCCAACGTCGGCGATCAGCAGCTGAGCAGCGCAACGAGTTTGCTTTCAGGTGCTCTTTGTTGGTGGTGTTTGCCACGCCTTGTAAGCCTGCA
>Ga0315905_10008204_pt1 | contig 10552 bp, 9 predicted proteins | sample LakEriMetagenome_5_FD_203522 | JGI IMG/M metagenome (GOLD analysis project Ga0315905, IMG submission 203522) | Freshwater fungal communities from buoy surface, Lake Erie, Ohio, United States - Buoy 4 MA121 | ecosystem: Environmental > Aquatic > Freshwater > Lake | place: USA: Lake Erie, Ohio... | reverse complement strand
AATTATAAAACAAATGAAATTTTAAATAGTTTCCAAGATTTAAATGTATATTAAGTTTATCTAGAATTAATTTTTTGTAATACATTTGTTATAAATAAATGCATTGCAAATAATAAAGAAAATTTATTTTATTACGATTCTCACTATCTTTCTCTGCAAGGATCAAAATATGTTGTTGACAGTATTCTGAATATTATTAAACGTATCCAAAGCAATTAAACTTACAAATATTTTTTTAGTTAGCTTTAATATTCTTATAATAAATATTATTTGCATAGTAAGCTTTAAATTATTGTTGCTGTATGAAAAAAAAAATTTTGATAACTGGACATTGTGGTTACGTGGGGACCCAGCTGGTAAAAAAATTATTACAAAAAAACTGCGAAGTAATTGGAATTGATACCATGTGGTATCACGAAATTAAAATTGATCATCCTAATTTAATCTCAAAAAAGATAGATATTAGAGAAATATCAAAATTTGATTTCCCCAAAAATATCGATTGCGTATTTCATTTGGCAAATATTGCAAATGACCCATCAGTTGAATTGAATGAAAAAATGTCATGGGAAGTTAATGTCTTGGCCGGGTATCAATTGATAAAAAGATGTGTAGATCACAATGCGAAGAGATTTATCTTTGCAAGCTCGGGCAGCGTTTATGGATTGAAAAATGAGCTCAAAGTAACCGAGGATTTAAATTTAGTACCGATATCTGCTTATAATAAAACAAAAATGGTAGCTGAAAGAGTCTTTATGTCTTTTAATGATAAAATAGAAGTTTTTAATATAAGACCAGCCACAGTTTGCGGTATTTCTGAAAGGATGAGATTAGATCTTTCTGTAAATATGCTTACTTATCAGGCAATTAAAAATAATGTCATTAATATTTTTGGAGGGAGTCAAATTAGACCAAATATTCATATAGATGATCTAGTAGATGTTTATATGCATTTTTTTGAACAAGATCATCCAACAGGCATTTATAATGCTGGATTTGAAAATCTCAAAATTATTGAAATTGCTAAAATGATTCAAAAAATAACAAATGCCTCTTTAAATATTGATGAAAAAACTAACGACCCTAGATCGTATAGACTTTCTTCTGATAAGCTTTTAAAAACTGGGTTTGAGCCAAAAAAAACGGTCGAAATGGCAATCAATGAACTAGTTGCTTTGTACAAAAGTAATTTAGGTGCATTTAATGATTCCCACCTTAATGTAACGTGGTTAAAAAAAAATAAACTTAATTAAATGGAAATAAATTTATTAAAAAATTATCCTAAGATAAAGAGAAATTTAGATAAAAGATTGTCAGAAAAAACAACAGAAGTCATTCAAACAGCAAGAAAATTTGGTGAAGATTTTTTTGATGGAGATAGAAAGTATGGCTATGGTGGATTTTCTTACAATCCCAAATACTGGACAGAGGTAGTAAGGGATTTTGTAAGCTATTACAAGCTTCAACCAGGATCAAAAGTTTTGGATGTCGGATGCGCTAAAGGATTTATGCTATTTGATTTAAAAAGACAATTTCCAGAAATAGAAGTAAGAGGAATCGATATTTCCGATTATGCTATTAAAAACGCTCATGAAAAGATAAAAGAATTCTTAAAAGTAGGGGATGCAAAAAAAATACAATTTGAAGATAATTACTTTGATTTGGTTATTTCAATAAATACAGTTCATAATTTAGAATTTGAAGACTGTAAAAGATCCATCAAAGAAATTTCGAGAGTTTCTAAAAAAAATTCATTTCTAACAGTAGACGCCTTTAATAATAAAGAAGAAAAGGAAAGAATGCATATGTGGAACTTAACAGCAAAAACAATTATGTCAGTTGATGATTGGAAAAAAACATTTATTGATATAGATTATAAAAGTGACTATTTCTGGTTTATCCCTTAAAGTTAAAAAAAAAATATTTGAAGTTTGTAGTTTAATTAGACTTACTGAACTTGAAATATCAAAAAAATATTCTGAAAATAAAATGCGCTGTCCTGTACATTTGTCTGTTGGGCAAGAAGGAGTAGCAGCAGTATTGTCCACTTTATTATTAAAAAAAGATTTTGTAGTAAGCACCCATAGAGCGCATGCACATTATATATGCAAGGGCGGCAGCATTAGAAAAATGATATCTGAAATATATGGAAAATCTACGGGCTGTTCAGGTGGCAAGGGTGGTTCTATGCATCTAGTAGATAAAAAAAATGGTTTCATGGGATCATCCGCCATTGTCGGAAATAGTATACCCATAGGCGTTGGTTTAGGTATGTCTTTAAAGCTAAAAAAATACAAAAATATTTCCGTTATTTTTTTAGGAGATGCAGCAGTTGAAACGGGTGTTTTTTTTGAGTCAGTAAATTTTGCTATAGTCAAAAAATTACCAGTAGTATTTATTTGTGAAAATAATCTTTATTCTGTTTATACTCATTTAAAAGACAGGCAGCCACAAAACAGAAAGATTTTTAAAATGGTAGAGGGATTAGGAATAAAATCTTTTCACTTTGATGGGTCTAAGCCATTTTCATTTGCAACAAAACTTAAAAAAATTTTAAACAATGTAAGAAAAGAATCGCGACCTTGTTTTATTGAGTTTTCTACTTACAGATATCTCGAGCATTGCGGACCTCTTAATGATGATCATTTGCAATATAGGTCCAAAACAGAATTAAAAAAATGGTCTCTAAAAGATCCATATTTAAATTTAAAAAATATTTTAAGTGGTAACTTAAAAATAAAAAAATACTTAGATGTTATTGAAGAAAAAAATATAAAAAATATTAAACTAGCTTTTAAATTTGCTGAAAAATCTAAGTTTCCAAACAAAAAAAATCTGTTAACAAATGTCTATAAAAAAAAATAGAAAAATTACTTTCATTCAGGCAATAAACGAATGCATTATGAGCGAAATGTCCCGTAATAAAAATATTGTTACTTTTGGTCTTGGCATTAACGATCCTAAAAGAATATTTGGGTCAACTGCAAGATTAGTTGAAAAATTTGGTAAAAACAGAGTTTTTGATGTTCCAACTTCAGAAAATTCATTAACAGGAATTGGTTTAGGATTATCATTAGGCGGCAATCCAGTTTTAATAACACATCAAAGAGCAGATTTCTTTTTATTAGCTTTTGATCAGTTGATTAATTCTATTTCCAAGTGGAATTATATGTTTGATGGTAATTCTGGATTAGTAAATGTTACTATTAGACTTATAGTGGGCAGAGGGTGGGGACAGGGTCCGACACATTCGCAAAATTTACAATCAGTCTTAAGTCATTTTCCTGGGCTGAAAGTTGTAATTCCCACAACTCCATATGATGCCAAGGGATTATTGGCCTCAGCAATTAGAGATCCAAATCCAGTAATTTTTTTAGAGCATAGATGGCTTCATAATTCTGAAGGAATAGTGCCAAATAAAGATTATTTAGTTAATTTAAGTAAATCTAGGATTTTAAAAAAAGGTAAGGATTTAACTGTAATATCCACATCTTATATGACACCAGAAATTAAAAATATTTATTCAGAACTAAGTGCTTTAAAAATTGATATAGAGCATATAGATTTAATTAGTATCAAGCCACTGGATAAAAGTACAATCGTAAATTCTGTCAAAAAAACTGGAAGAGTGATTGTTTTAGATTCTGGATTTAAAACAAATTCTATCTCTGCAGAAATTATAACTACAATAAATGAAAAATGTTTTAAATATTTAAAAAATAAACCGATGCGAATTACAGCTCCAGATTTACCAGAGCCAGCAAGTTATGGACTGACAAAATATTATTACCCAAATAAGGAGTTTATAGTTAAAAACATTGCAGATATTCTAAAAATTAAAAAAAAGTTTTTTTATAAAAAAAAAGTTGAACATCACGACGTTCCTGGCAAGTGGTTTGAGGGTCCATTTTAATGTTGCAAGCCGCCATTTTAAGAAAAAAGTCAAAAATTGAAATACATAATTTTAAAATTCCAAAAGAATTGAGAGATGACCAGGTTCTAATAAAAACTAAATATGCCGGCATATGTGGTTCTCAAATTATGGAGTATCTAGGCAAAAGAGGTAAAGATTATTATTTACCACACGGGTTTGGTCATGAAGCGGTTGGAAGAGTTCAAGCTATAGGGAAACGAGTTAAGAAAGTGAAAATTGGCGATGAAGTTATTTTAAGCTGGATAAAGGGTGCTGGTCTAGATTTTGGTGGATTTGTATTAAAAAACACTAGGAACCAAAAAATTAATTTTGGTCCATTGTCGGCTTTTTCTTCTAATGTAATAGCATGCGAAAATAGGGTATTTATAAAGCCGGCTAAAATGAATTTTCTAGAAGCTGTTTTGTATGGCTGCGCAGTCCCAACAGGAGCTGGAATGGTTTTAAACCAGTTGAAAGAATTAAAAAAAAAAAATAAAATTTGCTTAATAGGCGTTGGAGGAGTTGGGATGGCTGTATTATTAACTTTACTAAAAAAAAAAAGCGACATCTATATTATTGAAAATAATAAATTTAAAATAAATTTTTTAAAAAAATTTGATGTAAATTTTCTATCAAGTAAATCTGATCTAAAAAAATATAATAATTATTTTAATTATTGTATTGAAACTTCAGGCTCTGCAAAAATGATAGAATTGGGATTAAGCTTAATTAAATCAAATGGAAAAATAGTTTTTGCATCCCATCCAGCTAAATCTGAGAGAATTAGAATTAATCCTCATGATTTGATACAAGGTAAAAAAATTTATGGAAGCTGGGGTGGTTGTTGCAAGCCAGACAAGGACATAAAAAAAATTTTTAAATTTTTTAATGATAAAAATATATTTAGCCTAAACTTAAAAATTAAAAAGTATAAATTAAACGAAATATCATTAGCGTTTAAAGATATTTTGAAGGGGAAGGCACAAAGAGCGATTATAAAATTTTAAATTTATTTTTTATGAATATATTCTAAATTTTTATTTTTAAATTTAGAAAAATTTTTTTTTACCCAGTTAATAGTTTGATTAATACCAGTTTCTAGACTAGTTGTAGCTTTCCAGTTAAGCTGATTAAAAATTTTTTCCGAATTTAATTTGTAAATGAAATCTTTTCCCAGCCTGTCATTTTTTGTCTCAATCACAAATTTTTGATAATCTACATTTAATTTTTTACAAATTTTTTTAACTAGTTCTTTAATGCTAATAAAATTTTTATCTGACAAATTATAAGACTCCCCCATTTTACCTTTTTTTAATATTTTATAATATCCTTCACTAATATCATCTATGTGAACAAAAGATCTTTTTGATGCGCCACCACCATGAAGAAATATTTTTTCATTTTTTAGTATTTTTGTGATGGTTTTGGGAATTATTCTATACAACTGTTGTCCTTCTCCATAAACGTTAGCAGCTCTTGAAAATTTTACAGGAAATTTATTTATTTTTGCTATAGCTTCAAGATGATAATCCATCGCTAATCGTGATATTGCATATGGAGTAGATGGTTTTTTTGAGGAGTTTTCATATATTGTACCCTTAAAATCTCCATATACCTCTGGAGTCGAGATGTGCAAATAACTATTAATATTTTCGGTTTTAATCTTTTCAATAAAAGCAACGGTAGATAGTAAGTTAGTTCTGTACCAATCCAAAGGATTAAAAAAACTTTCTTCAACCATGCCTTGGGATGAAAAATTAATAATACTTTTTATATCATTTTTTTTAATAATTTTTAAAATCTTCAATCTGTCATTTGGGTTGTTCAAGTCGAGTTGATAAAAAATGAAATTTTTGACATTATTGTTATTTTTGTAGGGTAAAAATTCAATAGCTGGCTCGCAAGATCTACTTATTCCAAAAACTTTGAATTTTTTTTTTAATAATAGGTTTGCAAAATGCGATCCTGAAAATGAATTGCTACCCATAATAAGAAATTTTTCCATTCGATATTCAAACTTTTTTTAAAAACGTATCGTATATATATTTATTTATCATTATTTTCTTAAGCTATTGTCACAGTAGTTATTTATTATAGTAATTACAAATTTTATTTTATAATAATTAAATATTTTATAGTTAGGTATATATTTCATATTTTTTACATTTTTTTAACTAACAAATTTTTCGTTTTATAAAATTTAATCGTTTTTAATATAGTTTTTTTTGTATCGATAATTTTAATTTTATTTGCAATAACTTTTCTAGTACTTATTGAAAAAGAATTGTTACCATCAATTGTTTTGATTTTAGAACGGCTGTTGAATTTTAATTTTATCAATTGGATTATATTTTTTAATTTCTCTCTTTTCTTCGAACATAGGTTAAAAGTATTATTTTTACGTTTGATTTTGCATATATGCGAATTTATAATTTTTGCTAATGTATTTGTATGTATTATATTATTAGTAAGTGAGTTGGGATTCTTATATGTCAAAGGTTTATGACGGTAAAGTGAATCAAAAACTTTATTCATAAATGTTGTTTTGCTACTAAAGTCACCAATGACTCCAGGAAGTCTCAAAATTAAATAATTTACAGAATTTTTTTTTGCATATTTTTTTATGTGGTTCTCTACTAAAATTTTTGATTTTCCATAATAATTTGATTTGTAAGATTTGTAATGATCATCTAGTAATTTTTTTTTAATTCTTCCATAGATAGCTAATGTTGATATTAATATTATAGATTTAAATTTAATTCCTGAATTTAAAATTTTTGCTATTCCTATTTTATTAACATTGAGCATTCTTTTGTTAATTTGAGAATTTGCAGGAGTCGATGCGGCCAAATGAATTAAATAATCAATCTTTTCATTTATATTCAATTTTTTATTAAAAGAGTATTTAATTTGCTTTAGATTAATGTGTTTTAATGAAATTTTTTTTCTTCTAAAAGTGGATACAACAAAATATTTTTTTATAAAATATTTTACAAGATCCTGTCCAATTAGACTATTACCCCCAGTAATAAGAATTTTTTTTTTTGAACGCATTTATTAATAAACTGGCAGAGTAAATAGTATTAAATTAAATATTAATACTATCTTTATATTTATATTCCTCGCCAATTATTGGACCATTGTAGGTCCCTTTTTCAATCTGATTTTTAATTTGAATTGATTGCCAAATACAGTCGTCCATATCCACTTCATATCTATAGGTACCAGCCCTTCCTATAGAATATACTCCATTTGGCATTTCCATAAAATATTTATTTGCTTTCCTTTGCTCTGACGAGACAGGTAGCGGATAATGTTTTCCATTTAGCGATGGTATTTCCATTCCAACTAGGCTCGTTTTAGACTTGTGCTTAGTAAATTTTTTGTATTCCACAAGTCTAGTAAACTTTTCTTGGTTTGGATAGTAAAGAAAAAAAACATCTTTTGGAAATACATTTTCTGTAGGAAAAACTATTTTATGTAAATCTCTTCCTATAAATTTAAGTTCGCCAAATTTATAGTTAAAAAGAAAATCTGGTGGAATAGTATTTATTAAAATATCATAAGTATGCTTTAATTTATTGGAATAAATTATTTTTTTAGATAAAGAAATTTTTTTAATGTTTTGATTAAATAGTACTTTAATTTTTTTATTTTTTGTAATTCCATCGAAATACCTATTATATCCATCTTTGTGGCTTGGATAGCAAGATATCCAGTCATCAAAAGCTGCCTCTTTGCCACTTTTAATTGTATAACCTTTGGGAGACCACTTATAAGTGTCGATTTTCTTACAATCTTCTACTAGCCACATTTTTTTATTATAATCATTTATAATTTTTACGAACAAAGTTTTACCAACTGACCTAATCCAAAATTCTTCTAAATTTTTTGACAAATGAACATTTTTTTGTTTTTTTATTTCATTTCTTATTTTTTTTGAATCGGGCATCATATCTATATCTGTTTGATTTATTGGATAATTATAAAATTGATTATCTTTTTCGACATAACTTTTAAATTGATGATGGTTGCAGCTTTTCAAATCAAGAAATTTTTTAAGATATAAATAAGTCTCTTTTTTTTGAGTGAGAAAATGTCTGGGGCCGTATGTAAATGGGTGCCCGCCATAAAAAAAAGTTCTCACACCAGCACCTAAAAAATTTGATTTTTCTAAAATAGTTATTTTAATTCCTGGAATTTTGGAAAGCATTTCAGCCGAAGAACAGCCAGCCATTCCACCGCCAATGATTAAAATATTCATATTTTATGAAGTATCATAATTCAACAGTTATTCAAAAGATATTTTCATGATATATTATTGATGATTAAAAAATATAAATATATATGACCAAAATTATTGATGAATCTAATTTAAAAAAAATTATTGATAATTTAAAAAAAAAAAATAAAAAAATAGTTCTTTGTCACGGTGTATTTGATCTTCTTCATGTAGGTCACTTAGAATACTTTAAGCAGGCTAAGTCAGCAGGGGATATTTTGATCGTAAGTGTAACTACTAATAAATATGTAAATAAAGCGCCGGGTAGACCTTATTTTAATACAAAACAAAGAATGAGCCTTTTATCTTCTCTTTCAATTGTAGATTACGTCTTGGCCAGCGACTTTGAGACTGCAGAAAATGTAATAAAAGTTATAAAACCAAATATTTACTATAAAGGACCAGATTATAAAAATAATAAAAAAGATATTACAAATAATATAAAAAAAGAAATAAATATTACAAAAAAATTTAAAGGTAGAGTTTCTTATTCAAGCGGAGTCACATATAGCTCCTCATCATTACTTAATAAAAATAATACAACTGATTATCAAATAGAAAAATTTGTTGTTAATTTAAAAAAAAAATATTCCTTTAATTTTATTAATAAGATAATTGATGAGGCATCAAAAATTTCAGTTCTAGTTGTTGGTGAAACAATTTTAGATAAATTTACTTTTTGTAAACATTTGGGAAGATCTGGGAAAGAGAACATCGAAACGTTGGAGAAAATTGGCGAAAAAGTTTTTATAGGCGGTTGTTTGTCTTTAGCGAAGAATGTCTCTGCTATTACTCAAAAAGTAAACGTTTGTTCAGTTATAGGCAACAGTCAAAAAGATCTAAATTTTATTAAAAAAAAAATTTCAAAAAATATGAAAATTAAATTCATTAAAGTACATGACTCACCTACTATTTTAAAAGAAAAAATAGTTGAAGTAATAGATAATAGAAAATTATTAGGTCTTTATTGGTTCAATGAAAAACCACTTTCGGAAAAACATTCAATAAATTTCGCTAAAATAGTTTTAAAAGAAATAACAAAATATCAAATTGTATTAATTTCAGATTATGGTCACGGTTTAATCTCTAAGGAGCTAGCTTGTGGTATAATCAAAAACAAAAAAAAAGATTTGTTTGTTAATACACAGTTAAATGCAGCAAATTTTGGTTATCATACAATAGGTAAATATAAAAATAGTTCGTGTGCAGTTATTAATGAAGTGGAGCTTAGACATGAAATGAGAAATAGATATCAGGACATATCTAGTCTTTTGCCGTTATTATCTAAAAAATTAAATATAAAGAATCTTATAGTTACCGCAGGTGCTAAAGGATCCTATGGTTTTATAAAAGGTTCACGCAATATTTATCATTGTCCAGCATTTACAAATGACTATAAAGATAAAATAGGGGCAGGAGACTGCTATATGGGAATATTTTCAACAATCTATAAAATTTACCCCAAAGATATTGAACTTGCTATGTTTGTGGCATCGTTAGCAACTATAGATATAATGTCAGGCTACGGCAGTGAATTTGTAGTAGATAAAACTAGATTGAAAAAAAGAGTACTTTATACATTAAAATAGATCATTAAAAAAATATGAAAATTAAAAATATTAATAAAATATTTTACGAAAAAGGTTACATCATTGGAAATATAGAGGATTCAAATTATTTTAAAAAAATAGAAAATGAAATTACAAAAATTACGCTAAAATTTTTAAAAAAAAAAAAAAAACCAAATTTTTTTCTAGAAAATTTACACAAATATATTTCTTATGAAAAAATTAATGAACTTAGAGTTAATATATACAAACAGCTGAATAAAAAAAAATGGTTTAGAGAAGCTTATTTTAACTTGGCTAAAAATAGCATTATAAAAGTAGTCGGAGATGAATTGGCAATGCAAAATAATGTTAATTTTTCTTTTCAATTGCCAAATGATCGAACATCACAACTTTCTATGCATGCTGATAGCCTGAGTGGAGAAAGTGCATTTCAGATTGTTCTATGGGTCCCTTTTATGAATGTTCAGAAAACTAGCTCCATGTATATTTTAAATAAAAAAGAAAGTATAATAAATATAAAAAATTTAAAAAAATTTCAGAATCACGGAATGCATAAAATTTACCACAATAATAAAAAAAAAATTAAATTTTTAACTATAAAAAAAAATCAATTTTTGTTGTTTTCGCCAAATTTGTTACATGGAAATGTAATAAATCAGGAAAAGTCGACTAGAATATCCATGAACAGTAGATTTAAAAATTTATTCTCACCCTACAACAACAAAAGTCACTTTGGTAAAAGATTGGGTTATTTTTATAGCCCATTGAATGTAAAACCTGTCACAC
>Ga0315905_10008201_pt1 | contig 10554 bp, 9 predicted proteins | sample LakEriMetagenome_5_FD_203522 | JGI IMG/M metagenome (GOLD analysis project Ga0315905, IMG submission 203522) | Freshwater fungal communities from buoy surface, Lake Erie, Ohio, United States - Buoy 4 MA121 | ecosystem: Environmental > Aquatic > Freshwater > Lake | place: USA: Lake Erie, Ohio... | reverse complement strand
TGTTCAAGTGGCCTGCTTACCCAAAAGTTGCAAAGTGGAAATTTCCATGATTGCAGTGTGCAGCTAATCAACCATTACATTTGAACATGTTCCTGAAAAAAATTCTGTATTACCTCGATCCGCGCAATCTGTTCAAACGCGAAAAAGTCGACATGAACTTGCGATTCATGCATGGTATCAATAAAATTTCGATACTGATGTTTCTCGTTTGTCTTGTGGTATTGCTCGTTCGCTGGATATCGCGCAATTAATCCCACTGCAAGGTTTGCGCTATTCGATTGATATCCCCGCGCACAAATGACAGAACCGGAGCAATGGAATCTGGATTAGGTGGATTGAAAAAATACAATGCTCCGCGTAAAAAATGGTTGGTGCTGTCAGTCAAAAAGAACTGGGCGTTGGAAGCAGCATCGCCTTCGATATCGTATACAATACCATACACTTTTCTGAGCGAGTCACTCACCATGGTTCGACGAAGGGCAGAGGCCTTCATTTCATGCTTTGCTGCAAAACCGTAAGCATCTTCAATTAACTCGGGAAGTCTATTATTGACAGGCATATACGTGCAGTGTATGCGTGCGTTGTACTTGGGATAGTAGATATTGAACCAACACGAGTCGACAGACATACGATCTCGGAAAAGTTCAACTTTTGCTGAAGTCGATACTTCCATCGAAAGGGGACATTCAGAATCGTACAATCGATATTCGGGCTCCGGCAAGGCTATTCGAAAGTATCCGCGCGGTTTTGGAACTCCCGTCTCCTCCCTTCCAAACCAATACCAGCCAACCAGGGATAAAACAAGAGCACACGCTAGTATAACCGCTTTTCTTTTCATCAGGTTCAGCTGGCTTAATGAGGCAGGGTTACTTTAACTCGTTTAATTTTCCTTTTATCGGCAGCCTCGACAAACATGACAAAACCCTGGAACTCCACACTATCACCACGCTCCAAAAGTTTTCCGGCACGCTCAATCATAAAGCCTGCTAGTGTGCTACTATCACCGCGATGCTCTTCAAACAAGGCCCCATCCATATCGATTACCTTATAAAAATCAACAAGCGGTGTTTTGCCTTCCACTATATATGTGTAATCATCCAGCTTGGAATAATGCACATCCTCTTCATCAAACTCATCCTTTATTTCCCCAACAATCTCCTCCAATATATCCTCTAGCGTAACGAGTCCGGATGTCCCTCCATACTCGTCAACCACTATAGCCAAGTGTATTTTGTTGTGCTGAAACTCCTGTAAGAGATCATCAATCATTTTGTTTTCGGGCACATAAAACGGCTGCATGATGAGCGCTTGCCAATCAAATTCATCCTTTTCGATATGCGGAAGTAGGTCCTTGATAAACAAAAAACCCTCGATTTCATCCGTAGAGTCTTTGATCACCGGCATTCGTGAATAGCCCTTATCAAGCACGATCTTCAAAACCTCCTGAAACGATTGGCCTATGGAAAGAAAAACTATGTCGGTTCGCGGAGTCATAATCTGAGCAGCCTCCTTTCCCCCGAATGTAACAATACCCTCGAGTATTTTATGTTCCTCTTCGGTGCGGCCATCATCGGCGGTAAGTTCAAGAGCGTGCCCTAGTTCATCTACTGAAATATTACTCCGCACCTTGTTCTTCAATCGTGTTTCGAGCAAGGAGGATGATCGCATCAAAAACCAGGTGAGCGGACTGCACAAGCGTCTGATGACCTCGAGTGGCATAGCCATAAAGCGCGCCACCTGCATATTGTTTCCGGTTGCATATACTTTGGGTATAACCTCGCCAAACAATACGATTACAAACGTGATAACCACCACATCGATGAGCGTTCGGAGCCACTCCGGATAATTGGCCGCTTCAAACCAACTTGCTGTCAACTGAGATGAAATAAGGACAATCGCAATGTTCACCGCATTATTTGCAATGAGAATCGTGGCCAACAATCGCTTGGGTCCGTTCTCACGATCAGGCGTCTCGAGCAATTCCAAAATTCGGAGATCCGAACTATTCTTCGAATCTTCCAGGTCAGCTTTTTGTGCTGGAGTGAGCGAGAACAACGCAACCTCACTGCTTGATATAAGAGCACTGCATATAATAAGAAGCAACACCGCCACCATAGGGCCAGTGTTGCTCCAAACTGATAACAAGGTAGACGCTAAATGAGCGCTTGCAATAAATGTTTCCAATCAAAGGATATTAGTTCAACTTAAAAGGGAAGATCATCATCACCCACAGCAACCGGTGTTGGTACCGGGGCCGGTGAAGAATGTTCCATAGACATATTCTGGGTGTTGCCCTCTCCTGCACCACGAGTGCCCGTGATCACAATTTCATTGGCCACAACCTCAGTGAAATAGCGGGTTTCCCCTTCTTTGGTTTGATACTGTCGGGTGCGCAAGCTGCCTTCAATATATACTTGACTTCCTTTGTGAAGAAACTGCGCAAGCTTGGTGAGCCCTGGTCGAGTTACACGCACATTGTGCCATTCGGTAGGTAAATCAACACGAGCCGCCTTTTCCTTATCCCAATAGCTTTCGGTAGTTGCCATTGGAAAAGAAACCACTACTCCACCATTGTCGAAGTTTTTGGTCTCGGGGTCGCGACCCAAGTTGCCAAGCAAGATTACTTTGTTTACTGTTGCCATGTGTTTAAAAATTTAGGGTGAATAATTGTTTAACGCCGCAAACCTAAATCCGGCCCGGCGCTCATCCTTATTCCCCACAGGAATGATTTATAGCAAATTTATTCCAATACAAGAGGCAGCTTGCTATGATTGATGATATATCTATCAACAAGTCTTGAAACTCCCAATTGACTGATTTCACTGATATGTACCCACTTTTCATTCTCAGCTGGCGCACATTTCTTCTTCAATGAAAACTCGAAGAATGTGGCATGAATGCGTCGGTGCGACAACACATGCTCCATTTCTACCGGGCCGCTTTTCAATACAGCTCCCTTGGTTATGTCTCTTACCGAAAGCCACTCCTCATATACAGAATTGTTGAGTAGCTGCTCAGCGGCATCGACAGATGGGAAATCATACAGTCCCTTCCAAATCCCCGAATGCAATCGATGACGAACTAGCACCTGTGAATCGTGCACAACAATCATGTAATACATCCAAACATCCGTTACCTTGGTTTTGCCTGACTTGACCGGAAAATCAAAAACGCGCCCTGAGTTATATGCTTTGCAATTTGTTTTCAAAACGCATTCATCGCACGTTGGTTTTTGCGGTGTACATTGCAATGCACCAAATTCCATCATGGCTTGGTTAAATATGTCCGGGCGTTTAGGATCAATCCAACTATTCAGCATCTCTTGAATTTGCAGCTTTCCCGAGGGTTTGTCCACCGGATCGCCCATAGCAATCAACCGGGAAACCACACGCTGAACATTACCATCCATCACGGGTACGCACTCTCCGAAGCAAAAAGATGCTATCGCAGCAGCCGTATACTCTCCAATGCCCTTCAGTTTTTTCAGCTCATGGGATGTTCCCGGAAAAACACCTCCCATCTCGAAAGCAACTCGCTTGGCCGTGGCGTGCAGATTGCGGGCCCGGCTGTAGTAGCCCAACCCTTGCCAAGCCTTCAATACATCCGCCTCAGTCGCATTAGCCAAATCAAACACCGTTGGAAACAATTCTAAAAACTTGAAGTAATAAGACATGCCCTGGTTCACGCGTGTTTGCTGAAGTATCACCTCTGAGAGCCATACCGGGTAAGGATCTGTGGTGTGACGCCATGGCAGGTCACGCTTTTGCTCGTTATACCATGAAATAAGTTGATGCGCCGGGTTCATATTCTCCACAAGTGTAGCGCATACAAGCTTTTACAGGCCTATGCCACGCAGAATACGCCCTAGAAGGAATGGACAGAAACGGCAAATCCTAACTTTCAGTAAAAGAACACTTTGGAAATAAAAAAAGAGGAGTATATTTGCCGCCCGTTTCAAAATTACCTGATTGACAACAAAAAACATTACGATATGACAAAAGCAGATATAGTAACCGAAATTTCCAACAAAACCGGTATTGATCGTAACGACGTACTTGCAATTGTTGAAGGTTTCATGGGCACCGTGAAAAACGCAATGGAAAATGGAGAAAACGTTTATTTGCGCGGGTTCGGAAGTTTCATCGTGAAAAAGCGTGCGGAAAAGCTTGGTCGTAATATCCTTGCCAAGACAAGTGTAGTTATTCCGGCTCATCACATTCCTGCATTCAAGCCAGCTAAAGAGTTTATGGATGATGTGAAGGCTAAAGTGAAAGTTGATTCTAATGCCAATGCCTAAACAGCGTGTCATTCTAAGCCTGTTAATACTTGTATCAATAGGCCTGATAGTTCTTTTTTTAATGTTACCTAAACACCCAACCTCGAAAGAGGTTGCGGCGACTACCATGGATCCGGACTCTCTAAAGCTTCAACAAGCTGTAGAGCTTGTGAATGGTCCCAATCCCATGGCCGGTATAACCATACTGCGAGAAATGGTTGCTGAAGATTCCACCAATGCCGATGCGCATTACTATTTGGGATTGTTTTCGGTGAAGAGCGGACAACTCGACAAAGCGATCTCTCGCTTTGAAAAAGTAATTACCCTTCGCCCTGACGATATCAAATACCAGGTTGAGGTTGGTTATCAGTTTATGGTAATGGACACTGTAAGTTTGGCCTTGCAGTGTTTCGAACGAGGGTTGCAATTGGACTCAACCGATAATAACTCTCTGTTCTTTTCAGCACAGGCGCTTCAGCAATTGAATCGCCCGGCTGAAGCCAAACAACGCTACGAAGCACTTTTACGACACAACAACGACGAAGTGGTTGTTGCCAAAGTGAAAGAGTTTATAGATACTTTAAATATTCAATTAACACAGCAAAACAATGCCTTGCGGTAAAAAAAGAAAGCGCCATAAGATGGCCACACACAAAAGAAAGAAGCGTTTGAGAAAGAACCGCCACAAGAAGAAAGTACGCTAGTAATTTCTTCAGTGTGCTGATGCGCCAACTAGTGCGCATGAGTCCTCCAATCAGGGTGGTCGCTCTGCGCTTCCACCTGTTTTCTATTTTCTCAATTCTCCGGTTTTGACGGGTAACATCGAACTCATTATCAATTCTACTTCCACGGGAGTAGAAATTGCTTTGCTCAAAGAGAAGGTCCTTATTGAACTCCATCGCGAACAGCGTAACCAGGAGTATGCAGTCGGTGACGTTTACATGGGTAGGGTGAAAAAAATATTGCCCCATCTCAATGCGTGCTTTGTGGATGTTGGCTATAGCAAAGATGCGTTTTTGCATTACCTCGATTTAGGCCCCCAGTTTGCTTCGCTCAATGCTTTCGCTCGAAAGACAATAGCAGCCGAACAACGCTCCCCCGAATTGATGGGCTTCGCAATGCAGCCCGACATTAAGAAAGAGGGTAAAATAAAAGATGTTATTGGCCAAGGGTATGTGATTCCGGTGCAGGTCGCAAAGGAGCCGATCTCACAGAAAGGTCCCCGACTTACGTCTGAAGTAACCATTGCCGGTCGTTACCTGGTATTGGTGCCTTTCTCCAACAAAATTTCATTGTCGGGAAGGATAACAGACGATGATGAACGTGACCGTCTTCGTAAGCTCATCAGCAGCATTCGTCCTCAAAACATGGGGGTAATCATTCGAACACAAGCCGAAGGCACCAGTGTTTCAGAACTCGATCAGGACTTGCAAGACCTCGTGAAGCGATGGGAAGAACTTCACAAAAACATGCGGTCAGCAAGAGCACCTCAACGCGTGTTAGGTGAAATCAACAAGACAACTTCCATACTGCGCGACATCCTCAACGACAACTTCACAGCCATTCACGTCAACGACGATGCAGTGGCCGCTGAAGTAAAGGCATTCCTGAAAACGTTTAATCACCAGGAAAGCATTGTAAAAATGCATCGCAGCACCGATTTATTCGATGCATTCAGTATTCATCGCCAAATCAAACAGAGCTTCGGTAAACAGGTTAACCTCAAAAGCGGGGCCTACCTCATCGTTGAGCACACAGAAGCCATGCACGTCATCGACGTGAACAGCGGAAATCGCAAGAACTCGACAGTGGTCAATCAGGAAGAAAACGCCCTGCAAACCAACGTTGAGTGTGCCAAAGAAATAGCCCGCTTGTTGCGCTTACGAGACATGGGAGGCATCATCTGCATCGACTTCATCGATATGCAGAACAAAGACAATCAGCGCAAACTCAGCGATGTGCTGCGCGATGCGATGAAAGAAGATAAGGCCAAGCACAATGTTCTTCCACCGAGCCGTTTCGGCGTAGTAGAGATTACCCGCGAACGTGTGAAACCGGTAACCAAAGTAGTTACCACCGAAAAGTGCCCAAGCTGCGACGGTAAAGGCACCATACAATCTTCTCTGCTCTTCACCGAAGAAATTGAAAACAACATTCGCTTCCTTTCCGAGGAAGGAACGCACAAGCAACTGCGTCTAGCCGTGCACCCCATGGTAGAAGCCTACCTCAATCGCGGGTTCTTCTCCAACATCACCAAAACTTGGAGCAAGAAATACAAAATGAAACTGCGCGTAGAACCTTCTACCAGCGCTGCCCTGCTCGAGTACCACATCTTTGATAAGGATGGGGAAGAGGTGAATCTTTAAGGGCGAAGGGCGAGGGGCGAAGAGTAACTTCTCAACACGTCATTCTATTGCCCGCACAACCTTCCGTTGCGCGCAGTTCCACCCCTTACTCAACAAAGAAATTTCAATTCGTGTATTCGTGTATTCGTGGCAACTCAATCCGGAAATTTCAATTCGTGTATTCGTGGTAACTTAACAAGGAAACTCCAATTCGTGAATTCGTGGCTTAACACCAACCATTCATGAATTCGTGGCAACCTACCTCAAATAAGCCACAAAATGCTTCTCTACAACGCTGCTCAACGCTGCGATATTCAGATGATCACTAACCTCGGCGGCATCGCGCACACTGCCGTCCTTCATCAAAATGCGGATGACGTCATACTGACTGTTATAAGCACGATTGTCGACACTCGATTGGATTACAAAGTAACTAGCTTCTTCCGGGCTTAACCCATACTTCAAGGCGATACGCTCTGTCTCTTTTTCAACCCTCAAAGCTTCAAATGGCTCACGTTGTATCTCTATCTTGAATAAACTGCGATTCACCATGTGGGTTGCAATCATGGACAGGACTCGATCCTCATGATGCTGCCAAACTTTCAAGGCAGCTGCAATATCAAAATCATCGAGCGAAGCATAGTGCTGCAAAGCCTCTGGTTTTGAAATTAATTCTTCCTGCTTCACCTGATTGTACAAAAAGTAGTGCAATGCAGGCGAGCAATGCAAAGAAGCGCCGGATCGCGCCAGCACTTGAGCTCTGCGCAGCGCATTCACCAGCATGAACTCGGCACTCAGTACTGTTTTATGCAAGTACACTTGCCAGTACATGAATCGTCTGGCCACGATGAATTTCTCGATGCTGTAAATTCCCTTTTCTTCTACAACCAATTGATCGTCCACCACATCGAGCATCTTCAAAATGCGCTCACTACCCACTTGCCCTTCAACAACTCCACTAAAAAAACTATCACGCGCCAAATAATCCAGACGATCCATATCGAGTTGACTGCTTACCAACTGATGGAGAAACTTCTTCGGATATTCGTTATTGAAGATTGCAATGGCCATGGTGAGCTTGCCGCCAAAATGCTCGTTGAGGCGATTCATCATCAGCGATGAAATTCGCTCATGATGTACCTCGCTGGCAATGGTATACTCTAAAGCATGACTAAAGGGGCCGTGACCAATGTCGTGAAGCAAAATGGCACAAAGCAAAGACACTTCCTCTTCATCGGTAATTTCATTTCCCTTCAAGCGCAACTCATCGATGGCATTTTGCATCAAGTGCATGGCACCAATGGCATGCTGAAAACGGTTGTGCAATGCACCCGGATAGACCAAATGAGATAATCCCAATTGCGCAATGCGACGCAAACGCTGAAACCAAGGGTGATCTATCAGCTCCAGAATAAAAGCATGGCGAATCGTAATGAAGCCATACACCGGGTCGTTTATGATTTTGCGTCGAAGTGCCAAAGAAAAATAATTGGACCACAAAAATATCGAATGCATTGCTGAGTTAATCCAAAATGCCTTTCATCGTAGATTTGAACAGGCTATTACCCCCAATTATTTTGAATTATGGCAAGTGAACGCATTCTATGGGCCGACGACGAAATCGATTTGCTCAAACCCCACGTACTTTTTCTGGAGCAAAAAGGCTATGAAGTTGTAACCGTTAACAACGGGGCCGAAGCCATCGAAAAAGCGCGAGAGAGCTTTTTCGACATCGTATTTCTAGATGAAAATATGCCCGGCATCAATGGACTTACGGCGTTGCAAAAAATCAAGGACATCGACCCAACCCTTCCTGTTGTAATGATCACGAAAAGTGAAGAAGAGCATATAATGGAAGACGCTATCGGTTCGAAAATAGCCGACTACCTCATCAAACCGGTCAATCCAAACCAGATTCTGCTTTCGCTGAAAAAAAACCTAAACGAAAAACGTTTGGTTAGCGAGAAAACCACGAATGATTACCGCCAGGAGTTTCGGGAAATTGCCATGCGACTGGGCGATAAAATGAACCCTGAGGAATGGTCGGAGTTTTACAAGAAACTTGTGAGATGGAGCTTAGAACTTTCGGACTCACAAGATGAAGGAATGGCCGAGATATTCCGCACGCAACGCATTGAGGCCAATGAGCAATTCGCCAAGTTCATCAAAAACAATTACACTTCTTGGCTAAAGAACACTGCACAAGCACCGGTCATGTCGCACACGTTGGTAAAAACCAAAGTGGCTCCCATCCTCAAAGAATCGAGCGACACCGTATTCATGGTGGTGATAGATAACCTCCGTTTCGATCAGTGGCGCATAATCCAACCCAAACTCAAAGAATATTTCAGACCGGAAAGCGAGGATATCTTTTACAGCATTCTTCCCACAGCGACACATTACGCGCGCAACGCGCTGTTTGCCGGTTTAATGCCAAGCGAAATAGAACGACTCCACCCCAACCTCTGGCTCAATGAAGATGACGAGGGAGGGAAGAACATGCACGAAGAAGCTCTCATGGCTGCACAACTTAAGCGCCTTGGTTTCGATTTCAAATGGAGCTACCATAAAATCACAAACCTGAATGCCGGTAAGAAGTTGAACGACTCATTCAGCAACCTGCTAAACAACAAACTGAACGTTATCGTTTACAACTTTGTAGATATGCTGAGCCATGCGCGCACAGAAATGGAAGTAATCAAAGAGTTGGCCGACGACGAACCAGCGTACCGAAGCATTACCTCTTCCTGGTTCGACCACTCACCATTGCTCGATATTCTGAAGAAAGTATCGGAAAACAACTGCACTTTAATCATAACAACCGACCACGGAACAATTCGCGTGGAAAACCCTGTAAAGGTTGTTGGTGATCGTAATACCAACAGTAACCTGCGTTACAAGGCTGGCAGGAATCTCAACTACAACCCCAAAGAAGTTTTTGAAGTTCGCAATCCAGCCGATATTTTCTTGCCGAAAATGAATGTGAGCACATCCTACATCTTTGCTCAGAACAGTGACTTTTTCGTGTATCCCAACAACTACAATCAATTTGTACATTTCTATGAAAACACCTTCCAACACGGTGGAATTTCTATGGAAGAAATATTAATACCATTCTGCGTAATGCACTCTAAGTAACCCTACCGCATGAATACAAAATCAACACTAACACTATTCATTGTAGCATCTATTGCCTTAAGCAACTGCACAAGCAAAACTTCAATAAACGAAAAATCCCTTATGACGATTAAGCAATACCCGCTCACGACGAAGGAAGAAAAGACACTGGATTTTTTTGGGACACAGATTTCCGATCCATACATGTGGTTGGAAAACGATACGAGCGAAGCAACCGGCCAGTGGGTAGATGCCCAAATTGCCATTACACGAAATTATCTTGACAGCATTCCATTCAGAAAGAAACTAGCCGATCGTTTTACTGAATTATTCAACTTCGAAAAGGTGGGTTCACCCATCAAAGCAGGCGATTACTATTTCATGTTTCGCAACAGTGGTCTCGAACCTCAAGGAAAATACTTTGTGCGCAAAGGACTCGAGGGCCCCGAAGAAGTATTCCTCGACATCAATGCCCTCTCAACCGATGGCACCGCATCGGCCAGCTTACTAGGAGCTGATGATTCCAATCGCTACATGGCCGTATCAATAAATGAAGCCGGAAGTGATTGGGGGCGCATTGAAATTTTCGATATCGCTACCAAGTCCCGCATGCCCGATCGCCTGGAGTGGATAAAATTTAGCGGAGCCACTTGGTATAAAGACGGATTCTTTTACAATCGCTATCCCTTACCTGAAAAGGGAAAAGAGCTTAGCGGCAACAATGAATACCACATGGTTTACTACCATAAGTTGGGCACCAAGCAAGAAGATGATCAGCTTGTCTATCGTGATAATGAACGACCTCATATGTACAAT
>Ga0315905_10008199_pt1 | contig 10555 bp, 9 predicted proteins | sample LakEriMetagenome_5_FD_203522 | JGI IMG/M metagenome (GOLD analysis project Ga0315905, IMG submission 203522) | Freshwater fungal communities from buoy surface, Lake Erie, Ohio, United States - Buoy 4 MA121 | ecosystem: Environmental > Aquatic > Freshwater > Lake | place: USA: Lake Erie, Ohio... | reverse complement strand
GGCCTCCTGATCGATCGCTGGCGCTTGGGCGTGTTCGACGGCTCGATCAAGCCCGACGCCTATGAAGCCGCCTGGAACCAGATGCGCCTCAAGTACCAGGGCCTCGTCCCGCCCGCCGAGCGCCCGGCCGATGCCTTCGATCCCGGCGCGAAGTACCACATCCCGGCAGTCGTGCCCTACACGCGCTACTTCCTCGCCCGCGTGCTGCAGTTTCAGTTCTATGAGGCCGCCTGCCGCGAAGCCGGCTGGCAGGGACCGCTCCACCGCTGCAGCTTCTATGGCAACAAGGCGGTCGGCGCGAAGCTGAACGCCATGCTCTCGATGGGGGCGTCGAAGCCCTGGCCCGATGCGCTCGAAGCTTTCACCGGCAGCCGCGAGATGACCGGCAAGGCGATGATCCGCTACTTCGCCCCGTTGCAGAAGTGGCTGGAAGCGCAGAACAAGGGGCAGAATTGCGGGTGGTAACCCCAATTCCTCCCCGAGCTGGCTCGGGGAGGAGGGGCCGGTGCCGGAAGGTTGCTTGCCCGCGACACGGGCGGAACTGCCGGTAAGCGCAGGCCCTGCTCAAGCAGTTCGGTCACTGCAAACGTTCTGGTTCAGCGGAACGGCGGCTCGTTGAACGCGCGCAGCTTGCGGCTGTGCAGGCGTGCTCCCTCGGCCCGCAACAGCGCGCAGGCAGTGGTGCCGATGGCGAGGTGGCTGGAGATCGCTTCCTCATAGAAGCGGTTGGCCTGGCCCGGCAGCTTGAGTTCGCCGTGCAGCGGCTTGTCCGAAACACACAGCAGCGTCCCGTAGGGCACACGGAAGCGGTAGCCCTGCGCTGCGATTGTGGCAGATTCCATGTCGATGCCCACCGCGCGGCTTAGGCTGAGGCGCTTGGCGGAGTGCGAATAGCGCAGTTCCCAGTTGCGATCGTCGGTGGTGACGACGGTGCCGGTGCGCATCCGTCGCTTGAGGTCTGATCCGCCCGCACCGCTGACGATCTCCGCCGCCCGCGCCAGCGCCACCTGCACTTCGGCAATGGCCGGGATCGGGATCTCGGGCGGAAGCACCGGATCGAGCACGTGATCATCGCGCAAGTAGGCGTGGGCCAGCACATAATCGCCGATCTTCTGCGTGGGGCGCAGGCCGCCGCAGTGGCCGATCATCAGCCACGCCTCGGGCCGCAGCACCGCAAGGTGATCGCAGATCGTCTTGGCGTTGGAGGGGCCGACGCCGATGTTGACCAGCGTGATGCCGCTCCTGTCCGGCGCGACGAGGTGGTAGGCCGGCATCTGGTGCCGCCGCCATGCGGTGTCCGACATGCGCGCGCGGGCATTGTCGGTCGGTTCTGTCAGATGAAGCCCGCCGGCACCGGAAAGCGCGGTATACTCGCCCGTACCAAGCTGCTTGCCCGCCCAATCGACGAACTCATCCACGTAGCGGTGGTAGTTGGTGAAAAGGATATAGCGCTGGAAGTCTTCCGCCGGCGTGCCCGTATAATGCACCAGCCGCGCGAGGCTGAAATCGGTGCGCAGCCCGTCGAACAGTGCAAGCGGGAGAGGCCCGTCGCCGACGTTGTACTCGCCATCCGCGATCTCGTCGCCGATGTGCGAAAGCTCGGCATTGGGGAAGTGGCGCGCAAGCTCTTGCGGTCCGACGCTGCCCATCTGCGCGCCGAGGCTGCCGTCGAGCACATAGGCGAAAGGAATTTCCTGGCGCGAGACGGCGGCCTCGATCGTCACGTCGAAGCCCTGGAGGATGATCGCGAGCTGCTCGGCAAGGTAGTCGGCAAACAGGGCGGGGCGCGTCACCGTGCAGGTATAGGTGCCCTTCTGCGCGAGGCGGCCGAACGAGTGCCCGGTCGGCTCGATGCTCGGCTCGCCCTCGAAGTGGATACGCAGCTCCGGATAGCAATAGCTGCCGTCGTGCCGGCGTTCCTCCGGCGGCAAGGTGCCCTTGGCGGCAAAGGTCATCACATCCTCGCGCAGCCGGGCGACCGAGGCGGTGTAGATACGCGTAAGCTCGTTGAGCACGGAGGCGATATGATCCATGTCCCAAGTGTACCTGCGCGGCGTGACCATTGGAAGTCGGGTGATCAGCGCATTCGTCTGAGCACTTTCGTCGAGACCACGTGGCTCTTGAGGTCATCCGGATAGAACCACACCTCGCGCAGGTTGCCGGCGGCATATCGTCCCACCTGATCGCCGAAATGCGGCGAGGCGGGGTCGGCGCTGGTCCCGCCGATGCTCACCGCGCGGGCGCGCACCTTCGCGCCGAATTCAACCACCGCGACAAAGCTGTTGCCGCTGGTGCCGTACATCCGCTTTGTACCGGGATAGCGCTGCGCGCCGAACGAGGCGAGGCTGCCCCAGTTGCCGCTCGCAAACGGGATCGGCGTGCTCGGCTTTGCATCGTCGAAGGTCTGCGTGATTGCGCCGTCATTGCGCTGGTAGCGATTGAGCTGGCCCCACTGCACCTGCCAGGAACCGAAATCGCCGACGAGGCGGTTGACCGCATCATCGAGCGCGGCGAGGCGCTGGGCATCGGTGATGCGATTGTTCATCCGCTCCCAAAGGCTCTCCTCGTCGCCGTCGCTCATCGATGCAACCCGAGCCCACAGTGCCTCGGCATAGCCGACTGCGAGGCTGGTGGCGGTGGAGTTCAGCGACCACCTGTGGTCCCAGCCCTTGAGCAGCGTGATCGGACCGTCGCGCATCGCATCGGGCGCCGCCGCATGGGCGGCGATCAGTTGCGGGAGCAGGCGGTCGAAGGCGGGCAGGGCCGGGTCGTAGGCTGCGGCCATGAGCGTCTCGAGCGTGAAGTCGCGCCGGTCGCCCAGCACGGCAAGCGCATGAGCCTCGCGCGCATTGGCGCCGACTTCGTCCATGTAGCGCGGGAAGGCGTCCTGCTTCGGGCTGTCTGCCCCGGCTGCGGTCCACGGCGCGTTGTTGACGTTGAAAACCCAGCCGTTGGCAGGGCTGAGCACATTAGGCAGGCTCGAGACAGGATGGATGCCCTGCCACCGCGCGGCCGGGTTGCTGCCGTCGACCGGCTTCCTCCAATCGAGGCTGTTGTCGCGGATCGGCATGAACTGCGGGTGCAGATAGGCGATCTCGCCCTTGGTATCGGCAAACAAGGTGTTGTTGCTGGAATTGGCCTGCAGGCCGGCCACCTTGAGGAAGCTCGCAAGATCGCTGGTCTTGGTGCGCAGAAAGCTCTGCTCGAGCGCCGGGACCGGCCTGTTCATGAGGCCATAGGTGATCCACTTGCCGTCTTCCTCGCGCACCACGGGGCCATGCTCGCTCGCCCAGGTGGTGAAGCTGCGCTCGCCCATCGTTCCGTCGTTCCGGCGCACCGCCAGCGTGACGGTCCGGCTGCGAAAGGGCTTTACCGCGTCGCCCACCTTGTAGGCAGGCGGCTGGCCCGGCTGCAGCACCAGGGTTTCGGCGAATTCGTCGATCCGGTCTGCCCCGGTGGTGGTGTGCATCCACCCTGCCTGGCCATTGAAGCCCTGATAGATGAAGAACTGCCCCCAGGTCGCCGCGCCATAGGCGTTGAGCCCTTCGCCGCTCGTCACCTGCTGCTCGGCGCGGAAATAGAAGCTTGTGTGCGGATTGATGAGCAGCAGCGCATGGCCATCCACGGTGCGCGAGGGCGCGATTGCGATGCCGTTGGAGCCCGCCGGTTCCTTTAGCCGGCGACCCAGTTCCTCGTCGGTCATGGCGACCTGACGGCGGTCATAGAATGCCTCGAGCTGCGAGAGCGGCACCCGTTCGATATCGCCGCCAATGCTGCCTTCGGTGAAGCTCAGCGCCATCCAAGGCTCGAAATGCGTCAGGACCTTCGGCTTTACCTCCGGGTGATCGGCCAGATAGGCGTTGAGCCCGGCGGCCCAGGCATCCATCAGCGCCCGTAGCCATGCCGGGCTTCTGGCGTAGTCCGCCTTCAGCAGTGCTGGATCGATCCAGAGGCGCTGGCGAAGATCCTGCCAGACCGCGCTCTCCCCTTCGGCTTCGGCAAGGCGGCCAAGACTGACGAGGTAGTTGCGCTCGATTCGGGGGAAGTCATCTTCCGCCTGCGCATAGATCATCCCGTAGATCGCATCGGCATCGGTCTTGCCGGAAACATGCGCGATACCCCATTCGTCCCGTTCGATTTTTGCTTCACCGATTATTTCGGAACTTTTCCCCAAGGAGTTGACCGGCATGGCCCCGACAAGGAGTGCCGCAACTGCGACAGCATGTGCACGCTTCATTACCTGCTCCCGATCAACTGTTCTCGCGATGTATTGTCAAGTGTTTGGCGGAAAATGTGAATTTGTCAAAATTCCAACATCCCGAACATCTGTTCAACGAACAAATCTCTAGGATACGGGTTGAAGCAGATCAACGACGCCGCCACGGCCGCCGACGGCATCCATCATATCGGCTTCGAAACCAGGTGGGACCATTTCCTCAACGAGGACGGCAATGCCAAGACCCTCACGCTGACAGGAACCGCGATGAACGGTGCGGGCAAAAGCGTGGACAACAAGCCTGCCAATCTGCTGTCCGGGCTTGCCGGACGTGACGCACTTTCAAGCTGCAGCAGCACCGCGCTCGCGGCGGGCGACTTCGTGATGGGATCATGTCCGGGCGGCAGGGCCTCGCCTTGTCGTCCGGTCGCTCATCGCAACGCGAAGAGAGCAAGGAACGGAGAAGGGCCAGCCTTCGATTTCGGGACGCCCGGGGACCAGTTCGGCAAGGCAACAAAAAAGGGCGCTCCCCGCAAAGGAAGCGCCCCTTTTTTGTTGTCTTGTTGCCTTGCCTCAGGCTCAGGCGTCCGCGTCTGCGGCGCGCTCTTCGAGCAGGTCCGACGGGATCTCGCCCGGTTCGGCATTCGGGTCGTAGGCCTCGGTGAAGCCGCCGACCTCGGTATCGAACATCGCGTCGATGACGTCGACACCCTGCGACTGCAGCGCGGCTTCGTCGGGCGAACGGGCGACGTTGACCTTGACCGTCACGCTCACTTCGGGGTGAAGCGCGACCTTGACGGTCGAGATGCCGATGGTCTTGATCGGGCGTTCAAGCACAACCATCGACTTCGCCACCTTGGCGCCCTGTTCGATCAGCGCGTCGACGATGTCGCGTACCGAAACCGAGCCGTAGAGCTGGCCGGCGTTGGACGAGGCGCGGATCAGCACCACTTCGCGGCCTTCGACGTTGCCGGCTTCAGCCTGCGCGTCGCTGCGACGGGCGGCGTTATCGGCTTCGATCCTCGCGCGGTTGGCCTCGAACACCTTGCGGTTGGCTTCGTTGGCGCGGAGCGCCTTCTTGTTGGGCAGCAGGAAGTTGCGGGCGTAGCCGTCCTTGACGGTGACGACGTCGCCGATGGAGCCCAGCTTCTCGATGCGCTCGAGCAGGATGATCTGCATGGTCTGCGCTCCTTACTTGACGATGTAGGGAAGCAGGCCGATGTGCCGGGCGCGCTTGATCGCCTGGCCCAGCTCACGCTGCTTCTTTGCCGAAACGGCGGTGATGCGCGAAGGCACGATCTTGCCACGCTCGGACATGAAGCCCTGCAGCAGGCGCACGTCCTTGTAGTCGATGACAGGGGCGCCCTTGCCCGAGAACGGGCACGACTTGCGGCGACGGAAAAACGGACGAGCCATGGCTTATTCCCCTTCGCGTTCGCGGCGGCGGGTCCGCTCGCGGTCGTTCTTGCGCATCATGACCGAGGGGCCGGCTTCATGTTCGTCGACGCGAACAGTCATGAAGCGGATCACATCCTCGTTGATCGCGGTCTGGCGCTCGAGCTCGGCGACCACGCCCGCGGGGGCGTCGATGTCGAGCAGCACGAAGTGCGCCTTGCGGTTCTTCTGGATCTTGTAGGCCAGCGAGCGGAGCCCCCAGGTCTCGGTCTTTACGACCTTCCCGTTGTTGCTCTCGACGATTTCGGTGGCGGTGGCGGCAAGCGCGTCAACCTGAGCCTGGCTCAGATCCTGACGCGCAAGGAAGACATGCTCGTACAGAGGCATGGGCCTTGCGTCCTTCATCAATCTAACCGATCGCTGGCTGATCCGCGGTATTGCGGGGCCCCTCCGGCTTTCTTCGTGTTTCCGCAAGTGGGCGGCGCCCGTTTCGCGGAAGCGCTGGCCCTTAGCGGGAATCAGCAAAGATGCAAGGTGGAATCGGCAGGTTTCAGGCCGCGTGACGCGCCGGGGGCACTGCCTTGGGGGCGCCGTCCACTTCCGGCCTGCCCATCTCGAGCCGCTGCAGGTGGCCGATCGCGAAGTCGGCGACCAGATTGGCAAACACGGTTTCGTGCAGCGGCAGCTCGAACTCGAGGCCCGATGTCTTGTCCTTCGACCACACCACGAAGGCGAGCTTGGGAGCCAGGTCGGGGAGGAACAGGGTGACGGAATCGCCGATCCGCTGACGCGGAATGCCCTCGATGCGCGCGCCGTGCGTCGTCATGTCCTTAAGCATGACGGTTGACCGGACGAGGCCATGCTTGCAGCGCACCGGAAGCTCGAATCCGACACGCCGCGCGCGACGCTGGTTGATGTGTTCCACGCCTTCGAGATCTTCGAACATGGCCTGCTCCTGCCGCTGCCGTTTACCACGTGCAGTGAGAACGGCGGCATTCTGCCAAGCTTCAGCCCTCGCACGGCGCTCGGGAGAATTTGTGCCGTTCGGTCCGGATCGGGCAATTGTCTTTCCCGAAAGGTTCAGGGATTAAGAGACCTGTGAGCAGGGGGGAGGCACACATGCCAATTGCAGCTGACAGCGCTGAAAAGGACAGCGCCATCGCCATGAGCCAGCCAGGGCTGTTCAGCCGCTTCGCCGATCGAGAGACCGAGCGCCGCTATTCGGAGCGCGCGCGCACGCTGCGCCTGCCGTTCGTGCGGCTCTACGGCGTGATCTTCATGGTCGTTGCGCTGGCCTATTCGATCGTCAATCCGATTTTCCTTCCCTCTCACGAGAATGCGCAACTGGCGATCCTGCTTGGCGTCGCGCTGATCGTATGCGGCGGCTACATAGGCATGACGTTCTGGGGCAGCTACGTTCGCCATGCGATGATCGATTTCATTGCGCTGCTGACCCTGTCCATCCTGGTGGGCTGGATCAACGTTCTGCTGATGCAGCATCTCGCGAGCCTCAGCCAGGGGCTTCATGTTATTGGCGTCATCAACAAGCTCATCGTCGTGGCATTCGCAGCGGTCACCCTTGCGGGAATGCCGCGCAGCTTTCTCCTCTGGCTCGCCTGCGATTTTGTGGTCTGGTTCGCGCAAATCACGAGCGGTCAGCCGCAGCTTTCAGCGGTTGTCTATGCTGCGCTCAGCTTCAGTGGCGGTGCGTTGATCATGGCAGCCATCAACCTGGCCGTAGGTCGGACCAGTCGCGCAGCGTTCCAGCTGGCGGATTCGCTCGATGCGGAGCGCGCGCGCAACGAGGAACTGGTGCTCAACATGCTGCCCCCGGCGGCGGTGAACCGCATCCGCAGCGGGCTGTTGGTGGCTGATTCCTACGCCGATGCCAGCGTGATCTTCATCGACATGGTGGGTTTCTCCACTCTGGCCAAGCGCGTTTCGCCCGGCCATCTGGTCGAATTGCTCAATGTCTTCTTCAACCACGCCGATGCCTGCGCGCGCCAGTTCGGGGTGGAAAAGGTCAAGACCGTGGGCGACGCCTATCTCGCCATCGCAGGGGGCAACCTGCCTTCGGGCAACAGCGCGGATGCGGCGATAGCCTTTGCCCGCGCGGTGATCGCGGGCGTGCCCGAAATAGGCAAGGGGGCGGGCGTGGAGGTCGCCTTGCGCGCTGGCATCCACAGCGGCCCTGTGGTGGGCGGCGTGATCGGCGAGACGCGCATGGCCTACGACTATTGGGGCGACACGGTGAACATAGCTGCGCGCCTCGATGGCACTGCCCCCGTCAATGGCATTGCCGTGTCCGAGATCACCTGGCTGCGAGCGCGCGAGCGTGAAGGCTTCGGAGCGCCGATGACCATTGCGCTCAAGGGGGTTGGCGATGTTGCCGTCTACCACATGCTCCCGCTCGCCGAAGGACAAGTGGAGCAGGCGGCCTAGCCCCGGTAGCGCATCGCCACGTCACAGCGGGCGTAGCGCGCGCCGTAGTCCGCCATGATCCCGGCGTCGTGGCAAAAGCCCAGCTTCTCGTAGAGGTGGATGGCTGCCGCACAGGTCCTGTTGGTCAGCAGATAGAGCGGATCCGCGCCGATCCGCTGCGCCCGCGCTATGATCGCTGCGAGCAGGAACGCCCCGGCGCCGAGCCCGCGCGCGCTTTCCAGCACGCCCATCTTGGTGAGCTCATACCCCCCGCCGCCAGTGGGTTTCAGCGCGCAGGTTCCGACCACGCCGAGCCCCTCCGCCTCGACGAACAGGATCGTTCCGCCCGGTGCGATGATCTTCTCGCGCGGGTTTTCAAGCACTTCGCGGTCGAGCGGCTCGAGCACGAACATCGCCTCGATCCATTCCTTGTTGATATCGTGGAAGGCCGGCGCGAGATCATCGCTGAATTCGCGCAAGCGCAGCGGCGTCTGGCGGGCAGGGCCGACGCGGGCGAGCAGCGGCTGCTCGGCCAGCGCATCCTCGATCAGACCGACTTCGCCGAGGAAATCGCCCGGAATGCTTTCCAGCAGGGATCGCACCGCGCTGCCCATGCGAGGCCAGACATCTGTGAGCGCGGCGGCATGCGCTTCCTCGCCCGCAGGGGTGAGCGAGACGAGGCGCTGGCGCTGGTCGCGCCCGGGCAGGGTGTCCACCAGACCGAGGCGGGTGAGTTGTCCCACCGTGCGGGTTATGCCCGGCTGGCTGGTGCCGATGGCGGCGACGAGCTGCGTCACGCTTTGCGGTCCTTTTGCCAACGCGGCAATGAGCGCCATGTGACCGGGCTGGCAGGGTAGGCCTGCCTCGATGATCGCCATCGCGGCTTCTGCCTGCATCCGCTCGGCGAGCCGCTTCAAGCGGCTGCCGAGAAACACCGGGCCGGCCTCGCGCAAGATATCAGTCATGGCACCCTCATCTCTATAACGCGTTATATATCGCGTTATAGAGGGCGGACTGTCAAGCGTTGAGCTGGCTCTCGACGAGCGCAATCGCCGCCGCAATGGCGGCTTCGATGGGGAGTGCCGAGGTGTCGAGCAGCGCCGCGCCTTCGGCCTGGCGCAGCGGGGCAGCCGCGCGGGTGCGGTCGCGCTCGTCGCGCGCGGCAAGGTCGGTTTCGATGGCTTCGCGTGTCACGATCTCGCCGCGCTGCTGCATCTCGGCCCAGCGGCGCAGGGCACGGGCTGCGACGCTGGCGGTGACGAACAGCTTGGCCTCGGCCTCGGGGGCGATCACGGTGGCGATGTCGCGCCCATCGAGCACTGCACCGCCCGGCTGGTGCGCGAAGGCCTGCTGGCGCGTGAGCAGCGCGGCGCGGACCGCCGGGTGAACTGAGACGCGGCTCGCCAGTGCTCCGGTCTCCTCGCTCCGCAGCGCCGGGTCTTCGAGCAGGCTCTCCGGGAAATCGGCAGCGGCCAAGGCATGGTCCGGATCGTCGGGATTGCCGCCGGAGAGGTAGACCTGCCGCCCCACGGCGCGGTAGAGCAGCCCGGTATCGAGATGCGGCAGCGCGAAATGCGCGGCGAGCGCCCTGGCGATGGTGCCTTTGCCCGATGCGGTCGGCCCGTCGATGGCGATGATCATGCGGCCCCGCTGGCCTGTGCCAACAGCGCCTCGAACACCGGGAAGCTGGTCGCGATCGGACGGGTGTCGTCCACCTCGACGCCTGCGCGGCTGACAAGCCCCGCCACGGCCATCGACATGGCAATCCGGTGGTCGAGGTGCGTGGCGACCGCAGCGCCCTCAGGCGTGCCTCGCAGCGGCTCTGAGCCGGTGCCGTCGATAATGAGCCCGTCCTCGGTCTCGGTCACCATGGCGCCCGCCAGTTCGAGCGCCGTGCGCATGACGGCAATGCGGTCGCTTTCCTTTACGCGCAGTTCCTCGAGGCCCGTTGTCACGGTTCGCCCCGCTGCGAGCGCGGCCGCCACGAACAGAACCGGGAACTCGTCGACCATGCTCGGCACCACGGCTGGATCGACGGCTATGCCGGTCAGCGCGGAATGGCGCACGCGCAAGTCCGCCACCGGCTCGCCGCCAACCTCGCGCCGACCCAGTTCCTCGATCTGGCCGCCCATGTCGCGCAGCACGCCAAACAGCGCCGCGCGGGTGGGATTGAGGCCCACGTTCTCGATCACGAGGTCCGAGCCCGGCACCAGCAGCGCCGCGACGACAAAGAACGCCGCCGAGGAGGGATCGCCGGGAACCACGATGGTCTGGGGCCTGAGCTCGGCTTCGCCGACAAGATGGATGGTGCGCGTGCCGTCTGCGGCGATCTCGACGCTGAGGTCGGCGCCGAAGCCCCTCAGCATCCGCTCCGAATGGTCGCGCGTGGGGATGGGCTCGATCACCGTGGTGGTGCCCGCGGTGTTGAGGCCCGCAAGCAGCACCGCGCTTTTTACCTGCGCCGAAGCGACCGGCAGGCGGTAGCTGATCGGCACTGCCGGTGAAATGCCGCGCAGCGTCAGC
>Ga0315905_10008198_pt1 | contig 10556 bp, 10 predicted proteins | sample LakEriMetagenome_5_FD_203522 | JGI IMG/M metagenome (GOLD analysis project Ga0315905, IMG submission 203522) | Freshwater fungal communities from buoy surface, Lake Erie, Ohio, United States - Buoy 4 MA121 | ecosystem: Environmental > Aquatic > Freshwater > Lake | place: USA: Lake Erie, Ohio... | reverse complement strand
AACTACCCAGGGGCACTGGGAAAGTAACGCTTGGGGAGAGAACCACCTATGTTTAGGGCTTCGCAAGGAATCCTAGATAAGTGGACTCGGTGAACCAAGAATCCCCCGGCTTTAGCCGTGGGGAGTGTCAAGTAGTGTAATCGGCATTGATCCGCACATAGTCATAACTGAGATCACACCCCCAAGCTGTTCCATTACCTGAACCATTACCAATACTGACTTGAATGAGTATTGTATCGTCTTGCAAATAAGCGCCTTCGGCGGCGGCTTTTAGGTAATTACTAGCTGCTACTCGATCAAATTCTAGGGGTTGCCCTTGATCCATCAATTTGTACTGTCCAAGACTGATCTGTAAATCGTTTTGATCAAATTTGACCCCGGCTCGACCCGCTGCTCCGGCAATGCGGCCCCAGTTTGGATCACGGCCAAAAATCGCGGATTTCACCAACGACGATCCGGCAATGGTTCGTGCTACGGCCCGAGCGCTTTCGTCATCCGCTGCGCCACTCACTTGAATTTCAACTAAACAGGTTGCCCCTTCTCCATCCCTGGCGATCGCCTTGGCGAGATATTGACAGACCTCAGTAAGCATCGCTTCTAATTTTTCCGCATTGGGCCCCATTTCCGTAATCGCTGCGGTGCGGGATTCCCCATTGGCCAAGGCAAAGAGACTGTCATTGGTGCTGGTGTCGCCATCCACGGTGATTTGGTTAAAAGTTTTATCCGCCGCCCGGCTGAGCATTTGTTGCCAGAGGGAAGTAGAAACGGCGGCATCACAGGTGACAAAGGCGAGCATCGTGGCCATATTCGGGTGAATCATCCCCGATCCCTTAGCAATGCCGCCAATTCGCACCGGCCGACCATCAATTTCAGTTTCGAGGGCGATCGCCTTGGGGACTAAATCCGTCGTGATAATGGCCTTAGATGCCGCATCGCCGCCAGTAGACGACAAAGATTGAACCAAAGGAGAAATGCCCTGGCGTAAAATATCCATTTTGATCCGCTGACCAATCACCCCGGTGGAGGCCAATAAAATACTTTCCGGCGATAGGCCCAAGCCTTGGGCCACTAGCTGGGCACATTCCACCGCATCGTCCCAACCCTGTTTGCCCGTGCCCGCATTGGCCTGCCCCGCATTAACCAAAATCGCCCTGGCACTGGCTTTGGCTTGTAAACGCTGACGACAATAATCCACACAGGCCGCCCGTACTTGACTGGTGGTAAATACCCCAGCGGCGATCGCCTCCGTTTCCGAATAAATCAACGCCAAATCGGGAGCCCCAGACGGCTTCAGCCCGGCAGTAATCCCCGCCGCCTTAAATCCCTTAGGAGCAGTAATACTTCCGTCGATTATCTGCCAGTCAGTCATGGGAACTCCCTTGCATCTCTAAAATATAAACGGAAATTATACCAGTTCCCCCCGCCGTCCCACCGCGAAATCCCAATAGGCGTCAGGGTTTTCTAATATTGCTTCCCTCGACGGGCAACTCAATGAATACCTTTTGACTGAATGACACAGGGGCAAAAATTTGGCGATCGCCGAGCGCTCCAAGCCTTGGGTAAGCCCAATCAATACCCCTCACAATGCGCCATTGCCCTGTTCAACCTATACAACCGCTAAAAATCCCACTGATTAACAATCGTGAATAATCGAATTAAAAAATATCATGATCCTTTATGTTGTCAAAGCGACCAAGGTTTCCTATGCTTTTCATAGAGTGAACAATACAATTCCTTAACCCGTGCTGGGTAGCCCCCTTAAAAAATCCGTTAAAAATTAGCGTTTTTCGCCCCAAGGTTTAAAACGGCAGTTTAGAAAATTGGTTTGGCATTGAAGGACACGTTCCGTTCACGAAGCTGATACTGTAGAGAGTTAAGCACGAAATTAATCCTGCGTGGGAGAGCCCAAGGGCAAACCTTCGGGATCATTTTATAGTGCCCAGAGCCACAGCTAACAGCGTCGCTATTCTTAGTTTTTACCCGAACTTTTACGCTTCTAGGAGACCATACCCCCTATGTCAATTGCAGTTGGAATGATCGAAACCCGTGGATTTCCCGCCGTTGTAGAAGCAGCGGACTCGATGGTTAAAGCCGCCCGGGTCACCCTTGTCGGTTACGAAAAAATCGGTAGTGGTCGCGTCACAGTGATTGTTCGTGGGGATGTATCCGAAGTTCAAGCTTCTGTCTCCGCTGGTATTGAAGCCGCTAACCGAGTCAACGGTGGTGAAGTGCTTTCCACCCATATTATTGCCCGTCCCCACGAGAACTTGGAATACGTCCTACCCATTCGTTATACCGAAGAAGTCGAACAGTTTCGGACATACTAATCGCCCTCCTAAAAATAGTCGGTAGTCTAGTACACAAAAGACTAGATCGAACTGCCGACTCCCCACCCAATATTCTGATTTCACACCCTCTGGGAGTAACTTAAAATTATGTCAATTGCAGTTGGAATGATCGAAACCCTTGGGTTTCCCGCCGTTGTAGAAGCTGCCGATGCGATGGTTAAAGCGGCCCGTGTAACCCTTGTCGGTTATGAAAAAATTGGTAGCGGTCGTGTAACGGTCATTGTTCGTGGTGATGTGTCTGAGGTGCAAGCTTCCGTTTCCGCAGGGATTGAAAATATTCGTCGGGTTAATGGCGGCGAAGTGTTGTCAAACCACATCATTGCCCGTCCCCACGAAAACCTGGAATATGTTCTCCCGATTCGTTACACCGAAGCCGTTGAACAGTTTCGTGAAATTGTTAATCCTTCGATTATGCGCCGCTAATTTTCCCCACTAATTTATGCAACTTGCCAGAGTTTTGGGGACAGTCGTCAGCACATCAAAAACACCGAGTTTAACTGGCGTCAAGCTCTTATTGGTTCAATTTTTAGATTCCGAAGGTCGCCCCTTAGACAACTATGAAGTGGCAGGGGATACGGTGGGAGCGGGATTGAACGAATGGGTGTTAATTACTCGGGGCAGTGCGGCCCGAAAAGACCGAGGCAATGAAGAACGTCCTTTAGATGCGATGGTGGTGGGCATTATTGATACGGTCAATGTGGCCAGTCGCTCGCTCTATGACAAACGGGATGATGACCGTCCTTAACACATTTTTAGGTCGGGTCATTTTATTGGGACTGATGCGGCGAAAACCTTTAGACGAATTGGCGCTGGCGTTTCGCTGGATCTAGGAGGAAGTATTGTATGGGAGCCCGTAAAGCCTTGGCCCAAATGCCTTGGTCAAAACACTTAGTAGACCCCCAAATTGATGAGACGGCCTACGTACATTCCTTTGCCAATGTGGTGGGGGATGTACGAATTAAGGCTGGGGTTAAGATTGCCCCTGGTAGTTCAATCCGGGCTGATGAAGGCACTCCCTTTTGGTTGGGGGAAAATGCTTTGATTCAGCATGGGGTCGTTGTCCATGGCTTGGACACTGGGCGAGTATTGGGGGACGATCAACAGGAATATTCTGTCTGGATTGGGGCAGGGAGTTGTGTTGCTCATCTAGCCATGATCCATGGCCCTGTCTATATCGGTTCCCAGTGTTTTATTGGTTTTCGTTCCACGGTGTTTAATGCCAGGGTGGGACAAGGGGCGATCGTGATGATGCATGCCCTGGTTCAAAATGTGGAAATTCCCCCCGGTAAATTGGTTCCGTCGGGGGCGATGATTACCCAGCAAAGCCAAGCCGATAATCTCCCCGATGCCCAAGATGGCGATCGCCAACTAGCCCAACAAATTGCGGCTATGCAGGGACAAGCACCGTCTATCGGTCAAGTGGTTGAAACCGCCCGCCCCGTTACCGAAATCCCCTATTCAGCGGTGACTCCCGTTACCGAAACCCCCTATATAAATTCAACAGACATCATGAGTATTAATTCGGACATCAGTAACCAAATTCGTTCCCTCCTCGCCCAAGGCTATAGCATCGGGGGAGAACATGCTAACGAACGTCGTTTTAAAACCAAATCCTGGCAAACCTGTGGTACTGCTGAAGGCTATCGGCCCGAGCAGGTGATTACCACCGTGGAAGGTTGGTTACAACAGTATGTCGGAGAATACATTCGTCTGATTGGCATTGACCAAGGAGCAAAACGGCGCGTCGTCGAAGTCATCATCCAACGTCCCGGCGATACCCCCGGCGCTCCTAGTCGGGGCACCACCACCACCCGTCACCTCACTAGCACCAATGGCCACCGCACCGCCTCTAGCCAAACCAGCATGACCGGCGACACCGCCAATCAACTGCGGGCGTTAATTCACCAAGGCTGCAAAATTGGCATCGAACACGCCAATGCCCGTCGCTTCAAAACCAGTTCTTGGTTGACCGGGGGAACGATTTCTGGTCACCGCGAAAACGAAGCGCTTCAACAATTAAATCGGTTTATCGCTGAAAACCCGAATGAATATATTCGTATTATTGGTATTGATCCTAAAGCCAAGCGTCGCATTGCGGAAATCGTCGTTCACCGTCCCGATGTCAATGCGGCGGTGAGTAACGCCAGCACCCCTAACACAGGTAGCAACTTCAGTAGTTCTTCATCATCTAGCGCCTCAACTGGCGGCCTAACCCCTGACGTGATTGAAACCATTCGGGGTTTATTAGCCAGCGGTTATGGCATTGGCACCGAGCACACCGATATACGACGTTTCAAAGCCAAATCTTGGCAGAGTTGCCCCACCCTGACGACAACCCGTGAGTCTGAAGTATTGCGAGCTTTGGAAGGTTGCCTGGCAGACCATGTCGGAGAATATGTCCGCATTATTGGCATTGACCGGGATGCTAAACGACGGGTGCTAGAGCAAATCATTCAGCGCCCTGGGGATGGATCTACTGCTAATCGTACCTCCGCCACCCAAGGTAATGGTTCTAGTAAAGCCAGTGAATCATCTTTTAGTAGTTACGGCAGTAGTAACGGCAATGGCTACAGTAACTCAGCGGTGCGTTTAGACGGGGAAGTGATCAGCCAAGTCCGGTCTTTGTTGGCCCAGGGCTTCAAAATTGGCACGGAACACACGGACAAGCGCCGTTTTAAAGCCAAATCTTGGCAGAGTTGCGCCCCCATTACTAGCACCCATGAGTCTGAAGTTCTCCGGGCTTTAGAAGGATGCTTAGCGGATCACAATGGCGAGTATGTTCGTCTGTTGGGCATTGACCCCACTGCCAAACGCCGTGTAGTAGAAACGATCATTCAACGTCCCTAAGTTGTCCTTGTTGACATGACCCCGGACTTTATCATGCAGTTACCGCCTGTTCACAGTATTAGTGCAACTGAATATTTCGTGAGTGGTAACGTGATCATTCACGAAACAGCGGTGATTGCTCCGGGGGGAATTTTAGACGCAGATTCTGGCTGCCAAATTTTGATTGGGGCTGGGGTTTGTATTGGTTTAGGGACGGTGATTATTGCCTATGGGGGCGATGTTGAGATTGAGGCAGGGGTGGCGTTAGCGCCGGGGACTTTGGTTATCGGCCCCGTTAAGATTGGTCATTCTGCCTGTGTGGGTTCCCGGAGCACTATTTTTCAGCAAGATATAGAAGCCCAAGCCTTGATTCCGGCCGGGGATTTGTTGATGGTTGTGTCGACGAATTCTCCCCGTCCCCCATTAAGTGCCCAGTCTGTCTCGCCGCCATCAGACAATGCAGATATTCCGCCAATTCCGTCCCCTTGGGATAGTGTAGAGTGCCCAACGCCCACACCGGCGATCGCCAATCCATCGAATAATCAAGTTAATCCTGACCAGCCAACGGCTCATTCAGCCCCGGAATCGGTTACCCCAGAGTCGGTTCAAGCAATTTCAGAAACGGTTTCCGCCCCAGAACCAGCGAGCGTACCGGAAGTGATGCCCACAAAGCCAGAAGTGAACGAAATTGCGGACAGTCCTCGGCCAAAGTCCCCTGTGGTGGGGCAAGTTTATATTAATCAGCTATTGTTAACCCTATTCCCTGAACGTAAGTATTTTCAATACTAATCCCACCATTGTCGTTTGACCATGGGAAAAAAGGTGATCGCCCCCAGATCCATTATGGGAGAATAATTTCTATGCAAGACGATTTATTCCCCTTTTTGGGTGGTATACTACTTTTGATAGCATTCCTAGTTGTTTCAGCCAAAACTGAGATGGGAACCCGCTGGCCTTGGCGAAAATAAATAATAATCCGATAGAGACTTTTTAATCTGATTTTAATCTGAGGCGCTGGATGAGTGCTCAGATCCCTGCACCCCCTGATCCTGGAACCCTCGTCATTTCGTTCAAGCAAAGGGAGACTATATAAAATTTTTGGCATCTTCCACCACAACAGCAACAAAGTTATAAAATTTAATAATTAAATCATATTTACATTTCTTCACATGTCTCATACACAAAACAGCTTTCATATCCTTAAAGAATGCTATCAATGGGCTTGGGTGCTGAATAACGGTACAGCATTTTTTGAAACCACAACCTATGAGCATCCTCATTTTTTCCACTATCTCCACCGTCAGCCCCGCACGACTGCCGCCGCGATTTTTCCAGCAACGCAACAACCGGCGATCGCCTTACCCCCCGAAACGTTTTTGGAATTAATTTGTGGAACCGAAAAACGCCCTCCCATGTTACACAAAATTAAGCAATTAGCCTCCGCGTTTGAAGAGTTTTTAACCAGTTTTCCGGCGGTGCGCCACTTAGGGATCGACGAATTAGTTTTGTACCATGATCGGGAGCGCAATGCCATTGGCGTGATTTCCCATCAGGAATTTTCAAGCCTCCACCCTAGTCATTAATCAGGTTTTTTAAGCGGAATTTTACGGTAAAGCCTAAAACCGCTTCGGCAGACAGCTAAGATAGAAAGCCGATAATTGGCTGGATCGATCATGTTTGGCTTTCTTAATTTAAATAAACCGTTGCAATGGACATCCCATGATTGTGTGGGTAAGGTGCGGCGGATTCTGAAACAAAAAAAGGTGGGTCATGGCGGTACTTTAGATCCGTTAGCCACGGGGGTATTGCCGATCGCCGTGGGGAAAGCCACCCGTTTATTGCCCTATTTGCCGTCGGAAAAACGCTACAAGGCCATTGTGCGGTTTGGGGTGCAGACTGACAGTGATGATTTGGCGGGAAAAATAATTGCCGAGCAGGCCGCCGACCATGTGACCCTTGATTTAATTCAAGCGGAATTGCCCCATTTTTTAGGGAAAATTCGTCAAATTCCGCCCCAATATAGTGCTATACAAGTGGATGGAAAACGGCTCTATCAGTTGGCCCGGGCGGGGATTGCCTGTGATGTGCCGAGTCGAGATGTGGAAATTTTCAAGTTACAAATTGTGGATTGGCGATCGGGGGAAAAGCCTGAATTAACCCTAACGGTGGACTGTGGTGAAGGAACCTATATTCGGGCAATGGCTAGGGATTTAGGCGATCGCCTGGGAGTCGGGGCCACCTTAGCAGGGTTAGAGCGCCAATTCAGCGGAGGCATGGACATTAACCAGAGTATTTCCCTGGATGATCTGCAAGCGGTGATCACTACCCAAACGCCGCCCCCATTTTTGGATTCGCGCCAAACTTTAGCCCATTTGCCTTTAGTGAGCCTAGAGCCAGAGTTAGTCAACCGTTGGCACCAAGGGCAGCGGTTATTTATGCCGGAATTAACCACCGGCACAGTGCGAGTTGAAGATGACCAACAGACCTTTTTAGGGATCGCCATTGTCACCGATGAACCCTATGGCACAGTTTTGCGCCCCAAAGTGGTAATGGGTATTGATTAAGGTTTTAGGACAAAAGCAGAGAATGCCATTGATTAGTCCAGTTTAGAAACGCCGACCAAATGGGGGAATGAATTGCCCAGAGTAAACAGACAAATAACCCCCAAAAAAGCACATTGATAAAGTCGGATTTTTGTTGATTTAATAAAGTCGCAGTCATGATCAAAGTCAGCGCCACCATGACCAGCAGCAGTAATCCCCCCATCTGCCCAATATTATTTGGCCAGGCGATCGCCTCTTGCCAATAAGCCCACGCCAGGCCTAAAAAAAGCGAACCTGCACTGATCAAAAAAAACTGTCGCCACCAAGAGGGATAAGTTGCCGACAAAATTGTTTGGTGTGCTTCCGTCAAACCTACCGCTGCGGCCAAGGACAAAGGCGCAAATAAGGGAATGATCAAGGACGCACTTGACCAGGGCGAAAGAATCACCAGTAAGCTATAAACGCCCCCTTGGCAGAGTAAAAATCGTCCCCAACTCCAATGTTGAGATTGTTTCGCTTGCTGAAAGCCCGTTAAGGCAAAGATTAACCCCGGAAAGCTGAAAACTATCCAGAGCCAGCCCAGATTTTTATAGTCGTCGGAGATCGCTAACAGGTCGTTTTGCCACCCGCTTTGCCAGTCATAATTGCCCCACCAGGCGATCGCCGGTAACAGTCCTAAACCTAAACCAATCCAAAAGAAAGGCGTTCGCAGTAACCGAGGCGTGTCCCAACGCAGAAAAATCAACCCCGATACACCTAAAATCACCGCCGTCCCCAGATCCGTTAACGCCAACGCCGTCAAACTCAGACCCAACGCCAAGGCTCCCCGTAAATCCCGCCGACAAAATAATAAACTCGTCAAATAAATCAGAGTCAAGGGCAACAATAGACCATTACTCGTTGCCAACCGTGCCCAATACACCACCCCCAACCCTGTGCCATAGGCCACCACGGCTAATAAGGCGGTAATGCTTTTACCGTAAAGGGTTTTACCAAGGCCATACAACAACGGCAAGCTCAACAAATTGATCAAGGCAATGAAAAGGCGATCGCCCCAAAGAGACTCGCCCCAGAGGCTTTGTCCCAAGGCAATCAGGGTAACCGTTAAGGGGGATTTTCCCAACTCCCAAGCGTCATCCCAGGGATTAAACCCCACTGAAAATAGGCGCTCTAGAAATTGCTGAGCCAGATCAACCGAGGTTTCTTCAACGGGGGTTAACGGGATTTTGCCTAATTGCCAAAACAATAAAACGGCGATCGCCAAACAAACCAATAGCAGCCGTAACCATTCCCCAGACTGCTCCCGAAGCCGACGCTGTCCAATAAATCGCTCAAACTTTGGTGGAGTATTGCCCATAACCCATTTAACGGTGTCTCTTTCTAGTAAGGCAGAAAATTATGGTTTTCGACAGTAGGGTTCAATCAAGGAAATCAATTCTTTTTCCCCAAAGGGTTTCGTCAAATAATCGCTAGCCCCCGCCATCCGCGCCAAGAGTCGGTCTAAATAGGCATCCTTGCTCGTGAGCATAATGATCGGTGTCATCCGCAAGGTTTGAGAATGTTTCAACACCCGACAAATTTCATAGCCATCCAACGTCGGCATCGTAATATCACACAGAATCAAATCCGGTCGCAATGTAAACAATTCCGTCATCGCTTGGAGAGGGTCTTGCAACAGCGTCACCTGATAGCCGTGACGAGTTAAAAATAATTCCACTTGCTTACCCACCGTCAGATCATCGTCTAGGCAAACAATGTGGGGACAGTAAGCATCGGTGAGGGTTTCCCAGCCATAGCCTGCCGTTCGGGAATAACTAGGGATAGGGGAAGAAATTTGCAAGCCCCCGTGCTCAATATAGGGGTATAAGCCGTGGGCGACGGTGGCCACATCTTTTTGTAAATAACGGGCAATTTGGCGCAGGGAAATATCAGTATTAGTCCATTCCTGAAAACGTTGGGCTAATTTTTCAGGAACTTTGCTGGCTAAGCTGGATTCCTTAGCGATCGCCACCCGTTGATCCGGCGACTGAACGTATAAATATAATTGTTTCCAGGACTGGAATTGTTGCGCCACCTGACTCAGTAACGGACGAATGGCAAGGGTCGTCAAGGGGGGTTCCAAGGTTGTCCCCAACTTAAATACAAAGCTACCATTTCGCAGGCTTAATAAATCAAATAAAACTTCCTCAATCATGCCGCGAATAATGCGGTGAGCTTGGGGTGGTGTTAAGACATTCTTAGAAAGCAATTGCCATAAACAGGCATATTCAGGGATATTATTAAGTGCTAAACTCTCCAGCTTGATTTCCGCCAAGGGAATTTCCAACCGATAATGTTGAACGTAGGACTGTAGTCGCTGTAACTGGGCACAGTTTTGATCGGTGGCATAAACTAGCTTACCGTTGACAAAAAATAAGAACCAGCAGCTTGCCGAACGTAGGCGTACCGCGTCACAGATCTCCCGGCGATCGCCCCCGTCGTCCATCATCGAATGGGCAGCATCCGAACGAGGAAATGCCTCAACAAATAATTCTCCCGTTCTTTGCCCCAACTCAATTAGTTGCAGGATACTCCGGAGATCAATTTCGTTCAGGGTTCCCTGCATAACATTTCCAAAGGTGAAATCTTTTATAGTTTACTTGACGACATATCTTCTTGACCGTTACAACGATGTTAAGGATTCACCGCAATAAAAGTCGGCTAAGTCACTGTCTAAGAGGATGTCTGAAAAGTGTTCTGATGGAGTACTGGCAAGACTAGAGTATGGACAAGATTAGGTAAAAATAGAAAGAAGCAAAGCTAAAAACTCCTACTCAGAAAACAATGCGTGAATCATATC
>Ga0315905_10008197_pt1 | contig 10556 bp, 7 predicted proteins | sample LakEriMetagenome_5_FD_203522 | JGI IMG/M metagenome (GOLD analysis project Ga0315905, IMG submission 203522) | Freshwater fungal communities from buoy surface, Lake Erie, Ohio, United States - Buoy 4 MA121 | ecosystem: Environmental > Aquatic > Freshwater > Lake | place: USA: Lake Erie, Ohio... | reverse complement strand
GATGCAGAGCAAGATGGAAGGGGACAAGGTGACGGCGATGATCGAACGACCGATCGACAGCCGGGACCGGCCGACGTCGCTACGCGTCGCAGGACTTGCCGAGTTTCAAGGGAAGGGCCGCTGGGAGGCTCTAGACCTACCACTTCAGTGGAACCGCTCCCCCATCGCTGCGGTGCGTCTGGAAGTGGTTCCCGAAGCGATTTCGCTCGTGGGGCGTGGAGCGACGGCCGGGATGGTTGTCACGGGACTGGAAACGTCGGGCCGAGCTACCGATATGACCGACTCGATGCAGGTCACTGTTGCCGATGCGTCGATTGCCCGTTGGGAATCGGGTCGCTGGATCGCGCTGGCCGATGGCACCACGACGGCAACCATCCAACAAGGTGACCTGCAAAGCCAGATTCCGATCGAAGTGCGTCACAGCGGTGTGGAGCTACCAATCTCCTTCCTTCACCAGACCCTTCCAGCGCTCAGCAAAATGAATTGCAACTCGGGGGCCTGCCATGGGTCTCCAAGCGGCAAGGGGGGATTCCGCCTTTCTCTTCGCGCTTTCGACAGCCAACTCGATCAACTGACACTCATCCGCGAGGATTTTGGCCGCCGAACCAATCTTCAGGAACCGGACAAGAGCCTCCTGCTGCTCAAGCCGCTGATGCGGGTTGCGCATGGAGGAGGCTTGCAACTGCGCACCAGCGATCCGGCGTACCGCGTCATTCGCGACTGGATTGCACAAGGAGCGAAAACCGACCCGGCCGACACACCGCGCCCAACTGGAATCGAGGTGCTTCCGGCTCCACGCCCCGTCGTGCGGGATACAGGCACCAAGATTCCGCTGGTGGTGTTCGCAAGGTTCCCAGACGGATCCCGTCGGGAGATCACCGACTTGGCCGCCTATGAGAGCTCGGATGCTTCGATTGCTGTGGTGGATCCACGGGGTATCGTCAGCAGTCGGAAGCGAGGCGAAGCGGTGGTACTGGTTCGGTATCTGGAGTGGATTGAAGCGATTGCGGTCCGCTTTGAAGAGGAAGTACCTGGATATCTTTGGGAGTCGCGGCCACAGCACAATTTCATCGATGAACTGGTCGACGCCAAACTGCAGCAGATGCAGATCGCCGCATCCCCCATCTGCTCCGATTCCGAATTCCTTCGTCGTAGCACGCTGGATGTCCTGGGTCGCCTTCCCACTCCAGAAGAGGCATTGAGTTTTGCAGCGGACGTGGATCCGGCGAAACGCAACCGATGGATCGATCACCTTCTGCGTCAACCGGAATATGCTTCCTTCTGGGCTCTCAAGTGGGGAGACCTACTTCGAATGACATCCAAGCAGGTGGGTGACGATGCGGTCTACAAGTACCATCGATGGCTGGAACAGGCTTTCCGTGAAAACCTCCCCTACGATCAATTTGCACGAACGCTGTTGATGGCTACCGGGAGCACGCACTCCAATCCCCCTGCCAATTTTTACCGGACCTCAGCGGACCGCAACGACAGCGTGGAAACCTTCTCCCAGGTGTTCCTTGGAGCAAGACTTCAGTGTGCCAAGTGCCACAATCATCCGTTCGAACGATGGACCCAGGACAACTACTATGGGCTTGGGGTCTTCTTCGAGCAGGTGCAGAGGAAAAAGACCTCACGACCCAACGAACTGGTTGTGTGGATGGCACCTGCAGGTCAGGTGGTCCAACCAAGAACTGGGCAGGTGATGAAGCCCTGGCTACCTCAACAGGGCACACTGGCCGATCCGATCGCCGGCGACCCAAGGCAACCGCTTGTCGACTGGCTGCTGAACCCAGCCAACCCCTACTTTGCTCGGATTGAGGCCAACAGGATTTGGCGTCAGTGTTTCTCCCGCGGGATCGTCGATCCCATCGACGACTTCCGTGATTCGAATCCACCCTCCAATGGCCCCTTGCTGGATCGCCTTGCAAAAGAACTGGTTGATTCCAAGTACGATCGCAGGCACCTGCTAAAGACGATTCTCCAAAGTCGCACGTACCAGTCCAGCAGCATGTCCCTACCATCCAATCGTGAAGATGAACGTTACTTCTCGCACCAACGTCCTCGTCTTCTTGCCGCCGAACCACTGCTGGATGCCATCGGCCAGGTGACCGGCCTTCCCCATCAATTCGCAGGCTTCCCTGCCGGGACCAAGGCGACGCAGATCCCCGGTCCCGATCTCGCAAAAGTCGATTTCCTGAAGGTCCTGGGAAAACCCGAACGCAATTCCGTATGCGCTTGCGAGCGAACAGAGGATTCCAATCTGGGAATGGCGATCGAGTTTTTCAACGGCCAACTGTTGCATGAAAAGCTGCGCAATGAACAGAACCGATTCCGCAAGGCGATCGCTGCGGGGAAAAGTTCAGAGCAGGTGCTGGAGGAACTCTACTTATCTGCCTTGGCTAGGCGTCCGTCCCCCGATGAAATGAAGGCGGCCAGCGATCACTGGACGAAAACAGGAGATCTTTCCGCTGCGTTCGAAGATATCTGCTGGGCTCTGTTGAATACGGACGAGTTCCTTTTCCAGCACTGACCCGACTCAACCGACACACTCCATTGAGAGAATCTCCCGCATGATTTCCTGGCTAGGCGTTATTGTTATTGCGGTCGCCTATTTGCCCGGCCAACCGCCGGCCCAGCAAACGGAGGCAGCCGAGGCAGGACAAGCCCCTGCGCCCGCCGTATCGTCACCATCCGTCGCCCCGATTTCATTTCGGGAATCGATCGCGCCGATCCTGCAGGAATCGTGTGTCTCCTGCCACGGCGCGAGAAAGGCGGAGGGGGGATATCGGATCGATACGCTGGGTAAGCTGGAAATCGCTGGAGACGGTGGTACCGCTCCCATCGATCGAAAGGAATGGACGAAAAGTGAAATCTATCAGCGGATCATTTCAGAAGACTCCTCGACACGCATGCCGGCAGAGCGGGAGCCGCTGACGAAGGAACAGATTGAAGTGATCGCCAAATGGCTGGCGCAAGGGGCGGTGGTGAACGGCGTCGGTGAATCCCAGCCTCCCGCCACAACGACGCTGCTCCAGATTCTGCCGGCTCCTTTGTACCCTCCAAGTCCAGGCCAGTATCGCCATCCGATTCCGATCACAGCCGTAGCATGGACCCCCGACGGCAGTCAGTGGATCACCTCTGGATACCATGAGCTGCTGGTTTGGAATCCGGCCGATGGTAGCTTGGTGCGAAGAGTGGGGAACCTACCGCAACGTATCACCGCCATGGCTTGGAATCCCGATGGGACGCACTTGGCGATCGCAGGCGGTACTCCAGGAAGTCTTGGAGAATTGCGCGTTGTTCGATGGGAGGATGGTCAGATCCAGTCCAGCCATCTGCGTGGGACCGACTTGTTTCTGGACGTGGCCTACAGTCCATCCGGGACGCAGATCGCCATTGCCTGCTCCGATGGCTCGATCCGCCTAGTCGATGCTGTGCAGCTGACCGAGCAGAAGTCATTGCCCAGCCATGCCGATCGAGTCGAGGCGGTGGCGTGGAGCCCCGACGGGACGCGTTTGGTCTCTGCCAGCCGCGACAAGTCCGCCAAGGTCTACGATGCGGTTCAGGGAGAGCTTTTGGCTAGTTTTTCTGGCCATGGCGCAGCGGTCCATGATGCCAGATTTCTTGGGTCGCCTCAGGTCATCCTTTCCATCGGCGCTGACAACAAAGCGATCCGTTGGGAGGTAGAAGGAGCGAAAAAAACTGGAGAATGGGCAGCCGCAGGGGAGCCGTTTCAATTGGTTCAGCAGGGAGACTGGACCGCGGTCGCAGGTGCCAAATCGATTCAACTACTCGACCCTCAGGCGATGCAGTCACCGAAGAGTCTCGAGGGCCCCAGCGACTGGACGGTCAGCGCATCGATCCATGGCCCCACCGGAAAACTGCTGACCGGCAGTGTCAATGGTCAAGTGCATGCCTGGTCGCTTGCCGATGGGATGCCGCAGGGGAAACTCGATGCATGGCCTCAAGCGACGGCTACACCTCCCGCCGCCGCTCCCGCGACCCCCTGAGGTGTGCTGGCCTCCCTGACCTTATCTTCCGCCTGACCATGGCTTGACAGACCAGCCCGTCGAGGTGGCTTCGACACCGCGGTTGAGCACCGCGCGTTCGTTGGACGGCAACTGCGCGAAGACGGTGATTCGGCGAACTTCCTGCGTGCTGGGTCGGAAGTTCACATTGCCTCCTTTGGTCACAAATCGTTCCAGCGGTGCAACCAGAGTCTCTCCGGGTGCCAACGGTTGGAAATGGTAATGCACAAAGGCCTTGTTGATCGATACGGAAACGTTCTCCCACGTCTCCGAAGTCCCGTTGGTCACGACAATCGAGGGAAGCAGTCGAGGGGGGGTATCGGGCTGGTTTGGGGGAATCCATGGCCGCGTTTCGACCAGCACCTCCCCATCCAAAATCGCCTCTGGACGTTTCTCGATGCTGTTCCACATCATCCCAACCCATCCGACTCCCGCGCCGATGATTCCCAGGAGTAGAGCGGTGAACTGGAACCTAGAGAGAACGTAGGGCCTTCCCATAGAGCGGACTGTTCCTGTCATAATAAACGAAGCTTGGTCCCGGACGCCGGTCATGAGCGTCAATCGCTCATCCTATCGACTGGACCACCCAACCACTGGACCGCAGAAATAAGTGATACCGTCACACTTCCGTGCGACTCACTTGCCATGCCTCACAGCCAACCCCTTTTGACTCCAAGGAGCCTTTCGATGACCTCGCATTGTACCTCAAGACGCACCTGGATCCAGCAATCCTCTGCGGCTGCCGCTTTTTGCGTCGCAGCCTCCAAGATGAGCTGGGCGGACCAGCCGACAAAGAAAATCCTCTTTTTCAATCGAAGCGCTGGTTTCGAGCACTCGGTGGTCAAACGCGATGGCGAGGCCCCTTCATTCGCCGAACGGATGATGACCGAATTCGGAAAGAAGCACCGATTCGAAGTAATGAGCACCAAGGATGGACGCGTCTTCGAAAAGGACTACCGCGATTTTGATGCCTTCTTTTTTTATACCACGGAGGACCTGACCACCGAGGGCGGCGATCGCCAGCCGCCGATGTCCAAGCAGGGAAAAATGAACTTTCTGGAAGCGATCTCTGCCGGCAAAGGATTTGCCGGGGCTCACTGCGCGTCGGACACCTTCCATACCGCCGGAGATCGCACGAAGGGCCAGGAGACGCCCGATCCCTATATCGCCATGATCGGTGGCGAGTTTATTCGCCATGGCCAGCAGCAGACGGCGACCATGCATGTGGTCGACAAGCAGTTTCAGGGACTCGAGGGGGTACGAGAAGACTTCGATCTTCACGAGGAGTGGTATTCGCTCAAGAACTTTGCTCCCGATATGCATGTGCTCCTTGTCCAGGAGACGGAAGGGATGAAGGACGCCGACTACCAGCGCCCCGCCTATCCTGCGACATGGATCCGCAAACATGGGCAGGGCCGCGTCTTCTACACTTCGATGGGCCATCGCGAAGATGTCTGGACCAATCCGATTTTCGAGAAGGTGCTGATGGGAGGTATGAACTGGATCCTGCAGCGATTCGATGCCGACACGACCGCCAACCTCGCTGAGGTCACCCCTCAGGCTGGCGTCCTTCCCAAGTTGTAGTCGGGAAAGAAACCTTAGCACGACCGATTCTCAGCGGTTGCCAAGCCGTAACCGCTATCGGCCCATCGCGTCGGAACCTGCGGGATCAGATCAGCATCGCGAGGATAAATCGATGGTTGCGGAAAGCGCTGCCGGCGATGCATCACGGGGAAGCTGGTTCGGCGGGAGCGTCGTACTGGTCATCGAGTAGCTTTTCGAAATCGCGTGGCAGGCGCATGCCGTCGTCGGCCGCCGTGGCCTTCTGCAAATACTCGCGTGCCAACTTTTTGCTGAGCGCATTGGCAGTTGCTGACAAACCACAATAGACGCCACGGCATCCCAAATCGATCGCGTTGGATTGATCCAGTTGGAGATCAGCTAGGCCAATGGCGATTCCAACGGGCATGGCCGACCAGGGATGACTTTCATTCTTGCCCGCCACCCGAACAACCAGCCGTTCCGCATTCGCTTCGACAAATGCGACCTGATTCCCTAGCACTTCGAAGGAACTCCCTGCCGACATCTCCATTCCTGCCTTGCGCATCGCTTCGTCGAATCGCTTGCTCATTTTGGTCGCCATTTCCAGTCTGGCGACCTGGTCGCTTTCGGGAGGAGCCATAGCGAGTTGCTTGGCTGTATCTAGTTGGGTTTCAGCCTTTGAAAAGTTTTGATTCTTGATCGCCTGCAGGACCTGCCGCATCGCATCTGCGTAAAGCAATCGATCGGTTGCACTCATAGGCATCGGAACCGGTGACGGTTCGGTTGCCGGCGCCTCGGACTCCATCGGACTATCTGCGGGGGCGGCTGCCGGCGGTTGGGCAGTCGCGGTGCTATCCGCCTCGGTTCTCACGCCATCGGTCGCCATGTCGTTCGAATTGGCCTGAGCGATCTTCTGTTCGAGCCCTTGGGCGTTGGCCATCCCGGAATCGAGCCGAAATTTATCTCCGCCCTGTGCCAGCTTGGGCATCGCGGGGGAAGGGTTCCGCGGAGCCACAAGTGCTGGCGCCGTAGGATTCTGACTAGGCACTGGTACGGTGGCCGTCGGAGCGGTTTGTTCGCCCAGACGGGCCTGCGCCACTTCGGCCGCCTGGCGGTTTTGTGTCGATCGAAAGTAGAACCATGCAGCCCCCGACATCGCTGCCACCGACGCGGATGCCAGGAGAATCCATTGCAATCGCTGCGCATCTTTTCTCGCACGAGGCATGGCGGCAGAACGGGGGTTTGCGGCCGTTTTGCCGCCCACCGCAGACAACCGCCGTGCCCCCTGGCCAACAGGGGATCCGCTACCCGCACTAGACGGTCTGGATTCGATCGCCGCAGAGGCTCTGGGGAGCGCTTGCCCTTGCCCCAGCACTGCGGTCCAGGTCGACAGTCTCTGTTCGTCCGTCTCCATCCAATCCGGCCAATCGGCGTCTTCCTGCAGCAAGCCTGCTGCATCGAACAGGGCTCGGGGGTCCCCCTGCGGAAACCACTTCGACTCCTCAGCCCCCACTGGTAGTTCGACCGCAGCGTCTACCAGTTTGCGGTTGTACAGTTCCCGTTTGCTCGGATCCAAAAGGGTCGCTTTGGCCTGCTGTACTAGCCTCGCTGCCACCTCCCAAGGACCGGGATCGGAGACTTTGTCGTACTGCTTGAGCAGTTCAATCGACCTCTGCAGCGCGTTTCGGACCTGCACCTCATCGGCATCACGAGAAATCCCAAGCAAGTCGTAAAAACTGGAATGCTGCGGATCCAGCCTGCGTCCAAGCACTTTCAGCACGCTCTCCTGCAGTCCGCTCATCGCTCGCCTCCCACAAATCGCCACCCCAGCTAGACCAACGCTGCCCCCGGAAAAACACTGGATGGCAAGTTCCCACCCGAGCATCTCCCCAGATCGTATCTTTCATGCTAAACCATCCACCTGGCCTGAGACGTCTCGGGCGCAGGAAGAGTTCAGGAAAATCCCAACCACCGCGACGCAGTGTGAGGACGGACAAGCGATGCGAGACCAGAAATTGATCGCGCTTTTGGAGCACCCTTCCAGCAAGGTGCGCATGCCTGCTCTTGAACTGCTCGCCTCCAGCTATTGTACCGCCCCCAGCATTCTTCAGGCGATTCTTGCTGCATGGGACCGATTCGGGGTCGCGGAAGCCTATCCCCAGTTCGCGCAACTGAACCATATTCCCATGCATGTCGGCTTGGCCGACGAGGTGATTCGGCGCGCTGCCGAGATGGCCGAAGGGAAAAGATTGGTCGACCCGGAATGCCGCGCCGCAGGGAAACTCGCCGAGGCCCTTTCCCTTCTGCCTGGAGATCAACTGCGAGACTTCCTGGCTCCTATCGAAGAACTCAAAACACGGTCCAAAATCTTCTTTCGGATCGATTCCCAGTCGCTTCGCCAGCGGATCGCCATGTACGAAGCTTCCGAGGAAGAAATCTTATCGATCCTACAGTCGTCTGAAGAGGAGGAGGGATCGAACACGGCCGAATTCTTACAATCGGTTCAGTATGCATTGGAAGTGCTGCATTATCGCGATGGTGGTCACCCGTTGCTGGCAAGGTGGCTGAGCCTGGATGCCGCAGATGGCCCCCATCGATTCGGCAAGATGGCCATCCAGCAGGCTTCGCGTCACGCCTTGCTTGGTCATGAAGCTGCGATCGCTCAGTGGCTGGGGGTCACCGATGCAACCGACGCAGCCTGCGCCTGCATTGGACTGGCTCGATGCAGAAGCCAACAGGCGGTGGACTGCCTGATCGAAGCCTTTCCCCTGCAATCGATGGCGGGACAACTTCGCATCGCCGATATCCTCAGTCGCCTGCGACTGGATGAGGCGGCGCCAGCCATCCATCAGTTGCATTCTCATGCGCTCTCACCGGACGTACGGGAGGCGCTGCATGGAGCCCAGGTGTTGCACTTTGATTTCCAGCAGTTCGATCAATGGCTCGAATCGCTCTTCGTGCTCACCGATCGGTCGATCCATCGCCTGGCACCCCAGATCGCCCTGGCGCCGTTTCTGGCGGTCGACCAACCGGAACGAGTGCGACGCCACATCGATGAGGCGATAGGATTTCGCATCCCGCAAGCTTCTACCTAAACGCTCACGATTCGCAGACCGGGTTTCGATCGATCATTTCCAGCAGAGCAGGGGAGGGACTCGACGGCGGGAGGAATTGCATCGGTGCGTCGCGATAGTAGCCTCGCAGGAAGGCATCGATCGACAGGGTGTTTTTTCCGGCTGGCTGCACATCCAGAAGTTCCAGCCATCCCGAACCACAGCGCACCCAAGCGCGACTTGGAGACTTCCCGCTGGTCCATCCGAAGCCCCATTGGCCCGGCAACTCGGGTTCACGATGGCCGGCTCCCCGGGTCTCTTCAGGAAGCGATGCGATTGGGGCGGCGCGGCGAATCTGCAACCGCAGCTCCTTTCCTCCCGCCTCAAGGATGCCGTAGGCGCCCGGCCAGGGCTGGAGTCCGCGGATCAATCGGTCGATCTTGTCTGCGGAAAAGGACCAGTCGATCGCGGCATCGGCTTTCGTCAACCTGCGGGCGCGTGTCGCAAACTGCTTGTCCTGAACCTGCCCCTTGGCATCCTCCTGCTTGGCCTCCAGAAATGCGATCGCCTCCAGCGTCGCATCGACCCCCAGCAGAGACAGCCGGGATTCCAGTTGCCCTGCATCTTCCGAACAGCCCAACGAAGTTGCACGCACAGCCAGAACCGGCCCGCCATCCAGCCGCGGCGTCATGTGAATCACAGAAATTCCAACCTGCGTGTCGCCCTGAAGCACCGCCCAGGCGACAGGTGCCGCTCCGCGATGCCGAGGCAGCAGGGACCCATGCAGGTTGACCCCGCCCAGCTTGGCCGTAGCCAATGCAGTTGGCGAAAGGATCTGTCCGTAGTCGCATACGACCAAAAGATCGGGCTCCAGCGAGTGAAGCCTCGCGACCGCTTCGTCGGAATTGGCGCTCTCCGGCTGCTCCACCATCCACCCTGCCGCTTTAGCCCACCGTTCCACCGGATGTGGCTCGGGGAGCTTTCCCGAGGCGTTCGACGCCTGTGGACGGACCCAGACGGTCAGAATTTCATGCCTTCCCGAGGCGGCGATGGCTTGGAAGGTTGGCACGGCAAAAGGTCCCGTCCCCATGAACACCAGACGCATCGAGTGACTCTCTTTCTACGTTGGAACAGTTTGATTCCGCCGGGGCCGATCAGCCAACAGACCGGGAGTTGGCTGCATGGGATGCAGGGATGCCGATGCTACCAGCGATCGCCGCAGTCGATTCGGTTGCGGTTATCATAGAGGCTAATCACCGCGCGATGCGACGGTTTCTTCGGAACGCTCCCTTTGCCCTCAGACTCCATGCATCCTGCGACCCTTCGACGACGCCTGCGTTCCCTCTACCCTTGGGCCGTGTGGGGTAGCCTAGCGGTCCTGATCCTGACGATCTGGGCTGGACTGTACGCAATCACCCTGATGCGACTGTCCAAGTGGGAAAAGACCCCGGAAGTGGTTCAGGCAGTGGGGCTGTCGCGCGCCTTCGATGTGCTGGTCGGGTGTTGGTTTTTTGCCGTCGGTAGTTCGATCGGCAGTTTTCTGAATGTCGTCGCCTACAGGCTCCCACGGAGACTCCCCTGGATCGGGTCGTCCATGTGCCCCTACTGCAACGTTCCAATCCAACCTCGCGACAATATTCCGGTGCTGGGCTGGATTGTGTTGCGAGGACGCTGCCGTGCCTGTCGCCTGCCGATCTCCGCGCGCTATCCCACTTACGAACTTTTGGCCGGCTTGACGTTCCTTGCGATCTATCTGGTGGAAGTCTGGACACGTGGAGCCAACCTTCCGCAGGAAGCGGGTCGAACTAGTGATCTTTTCAGCATGCTGGTGGGGACGGTCGACTGGGAAACGATGGCACTGGGACTGTTTCATTGCGCGATCCTGTCCGTGCTGCTATGCGTCGCGATGATCCAACTGTCCGGGCAACAGGTT
>Ga0315905_10008195_pt1 | contig 10558 bp, 9 predicted proteins | sample LakEriMetagenome_5_FD_203522 | JGI IMG/M metagenome (GOLD analysis project Ga0315905, IMG submission 203522) | Freshwater fungal communities from buoy surface, Lake Erie, Ohio, United States - Buoy 4 MA121 | ecosystem: Environmental > Aquatic > Freshwater > Lake | place: USA: Lake Erie, Ohio... | reverse complement strand
CAGATAACAAGCTTGCCACCATTCATGTCATTGGCGTCGGGATGCGCAGCCATACAGGCGTTGCCAGTGCAGTTTTCGGTGCTTTGGCTAGGCATTCCATCAATATTCTCATGATCAATAACAGCGAGGTTCGCCTAAGTGTCGTTGTTGATCGGGACCAAGTTGTTCAGGCTGAGAAAAGCCTTCGCGATGAATTCGGGATTTGACCTGCAACTTTTTTCGCTCACTTCAACGGTTAAATCAAAAGCCAAAGGCGCGCCCTTTCGGGCGCGCCTTTGGCTATTTCCAACTAAAAATCTAGAGATTAATATCCCCATTCCTCGCCGTTTCCAGCAACACCCTTGGCTCCAAATTTTTCCCCATATCGGAAGTGCCAACCTTCGGCTGCGCGCAATCCATGAATTTGTTCAAGGGTGAGACCATACCACTTAAACCAAGGGGTTCCCTTGGTTCGAACAATTTCGTCGATTTGCTTGACACGGTCAGTGCATTCGCCTTCAGCAAAAGTGCGCTGCTTGGCAGGCCCATCCTGAAGGAAGTACTCTTTCCAGAATGCCCTGCCTCCAAGAACACCGCTAGCACCGGCCTCCATCGCCATGCCAACTTGTTTCTTGTAGTCCAAGAAATCAACCCCGGCACTCAAAAGAACCCATGGCCTCTCACTTGCTTCATTAAGCGCCTTGAGGTTAGTCATCAGTTGGGCGTCAGACTCTTGGCCCAAAAGCCCGGGGAATTCTGATTTGTAGACATCGCAAAAGCGACTAAGTTGGCGGGCGCTTTCTATGACCGTTTCAGCCTTGCGCTTCATGAAACTAGGACTGTCTTTGTTTTCTTTGCCATATGGGAAGGCAATCGGCTCTAGCAGTAAAAGGATGTCGTGCTTCTTGCATTGTTCATAGACATCTTGCACAAAAGCCAACTGGTGCTCGGCACTCTCACCCTCGGTAGGTTCAAATTGCGCCAGCAATTTCACGGCGTCTGCTCCAAGGCGCTTCACCTTGCCTACGCTGAAACCGGGCTCATATTCGCCTAGAGGAGCATTCAATTTGCTTTTTTGCCCACCAGATTTTTCCACACGAACCAATATGCCTACATCTCTTGGAACGGCATAGCTAACCATTGAGTTCCAGACACCATAATAGCCGTCTACGAGGACGGCTGACGAGTGGCGAGTGATAGTTGATGCAAGCACAATTTTGGCTTCAACTATCTCTTGGAAAGTTGGTTCCCTATCCTCACCTTTCTTCTTCAGGCTGTCCTTGATCATCGCAATCATTGAGCTGTTTTGATCGGTAGCAACCATCGTAAGCGTGCCGTTAGGGTTACTAATCCTTTGTAAGCCCCTCAATTTGCCAGGGGTAAGTCCCAGGCTAAGCATTTTTGTGGCTGTGAAGGCAGGCTGTGACATGGGCAGAAAACCTCAAGAAGATGTGTCGGCTTAGACAACCCATATGATCCGTGCAGATAAGAATTTGCTGCGGATTTTCAAAGTTTTGGCAAAGCCATGAATTCCAATTTTCCACTGAAAATCATAACTTTTTTGTCAAAAAATACAAGGTGTTGGATTGTTGCCGGCCGGACTGATAAACAGGTGCTGGCCAATTGGCCCTCAAGCTTGTAACCTCATCCTTTGCTTGGCAAGAGAGTCTTTTGTTCAGGCGTTAGGCTCCCAGAAATTCAAAGAGGGTATCCTCCCATGTCCATGTTTATCGGCGAAGCTTTGGTTGGTGACGGCAATGAAATCGCTCACATCGACCTTTTGATCGGTAGCAAGAATGGCCCTGTAGGTGTGGCTTTCGCCAACGCCTTGGCAAACCAATCGGCAGGCCACTCCTCCCTGCTGGCAGTGGTCGCGCCCAACTTGCTCTGCAAGCCAGCTACCGTAATGATCACCAAGGTGACCATCAAGGGCATGAAACAGGCCGTACAAATGTTTGGCCCCGCCCAAGCTGCAGTCGCCCGCGCGGTGGCAGACAGTGCTGCAGAAGGTATCATTCCTTCCAACCAAGCAGAAGAGTTGGTTGTGGTTTGCGGCGTTTTCATCCATCCAGCCGCTGCCGATGACAACAAGATTTTCCAATACAACTATGACGCAACCAAGCTGGCCATTGCTCGCGCAATGAAAAACGAGCCAGCCGTGACCGAAGTCACTGCAACTAAATCTACCGTCAAGCACCCGTACTCTCCTAAGTGATTCGGGTACATGTTCCAAATCCTTCACCCTAATGGGGTGCCCGGCGATGGGACATGAATAATCAGAATTGACAAGGCAGGCGCCGAATCAGGCCTCTGTCTTGTTTTTTTATTTTGGTTTGATTTTTTAAAGCAGCCGTCAAGGAACCTTGGTAATGAGCAAACGGTCCATTCTTTTAATGCTGGATTCAGATGAGCAATCCAGCGTTTTTGATAGGGTTGTGGCAATTGATTCAGGGGCCGAGGTCCTATTCGCCCATGATAATGTGCGGCTCGATCAGGTCCAGACTTTGGTTCATGGCTGCATTTTTACACGATCCCCTAAGGACCTTGCCAAAACCGCGATTTTTGTAGGTGGTTCCAATGTTGAACAGGCCGAGGCGCTTTTGGCCGAGGTCCACAGATCTATGATTCCTGATTATGGACTTCAAGTATCCACAATGCTTGACGCAAATGGTTGCAATACAACCGCCGCCGCAGCTATCCGCATGGCTGGATCACATTTGAACTTGGCCGAAACCACTGCATTGGTTTTGGGTGGAACCGGCCCGGTGGGGGCCCGCGTGGCCCTTATCCTTGCCCGGGAAGGGACTAAAGTTCGCCTTGGTTCAAGATCCTTGTCCAGGGCTCAATCTATAGCCAAGGTAATAGGTCACAAAATTGGGAACCAGGGAACTTGCCCAACTCCGTTGGAAATCGGTTCGGAGGATTCTTTGTTGGAGGCTTCCAAGGGTTGTTCGCTAATAGTGGCATGTGGTGCAGCAGGAGCCCGTTTCACCGCAGTTCAAAAAATGGCTGCATTAGGCGGGATTAGGGTTTTGATTGACCTCAATGGGGTTCCCCCGTTGGGATTGGAAGGAGTTGAGCCATTGGACAAGGCAAAAGAGAAATTTGGGGTCCTCTGCTACGGTGCGTTGGGAGTGGGCGGTTTCAAAATAAAGTTGCATAGAGCGTGTGTAGCTAATCTGTTCGAAAAAAATAATCTTAAATTAGAAGCAGCTGAAATATATGACCTGGCTAAAACTCTCCATATTTAGGTCTTAACAGCATTTTTCAAAGCTTCCATGCCTCGCCATTTAAGCAATTGAAGCAGTTCCGGATGAGGCCCCAAGGGTTTGGCAAGAAGAAATTGAATTTCCGGATTCGCTTGTGCTAGCGCCACCCGGGCTTCCTCCAAATCCCGTTGAACATGGATTCCGGCAGAAAGGAAATAGGGTAGCATCAGCACCGTGGTGATTCCGGGCGTCAAGCAGGCGGAGCCACCTTCCAAAATGTTTGGAGGGGCCAGTTCCAAATACGAAATCTCGACTTTGGAAAATCCTTCCAATCGGAGTGACTCGGCCATGGTGGCTAAATCTTGGTTGGCTGCAGCGCTTCGGCTGCCGTGGGCGATCAGTAAAAGGGCTGTGGATGTCTCGGGAAGCACTGTTAACTACCTTTAAAAGAACTGTAATGGCTAGTTATAAGCTCGGGTTTTGGTTACTGAAGGAATTATAGGTTAGCAACCAAGCCTTTGGGAGGGTGTTTTGAATGGCCGAGGAGGACCGAATCTTGGGCCGGTGGCGACTCACCCGTGAAATCGGGCGGGGGGGCATGGGGCAAGTGTGGTTAGCCCAAAGGCGTGAAGATACTCCCCCTGATGGTTTTCCTGATCAGGCGGCAATCAAAATTCTCCCATCCAGCCTGGGCCTAGAGCCCGGCATTGCCTTGCGCTTTCAGCGTGAAATGGAAATTCTTGGCAGGTTGTCCCACCCGGGAATAGTCACATTTCTCGAATCAACCGATTCCAGGGAAAATCTCGGCTTTGCCATGGAGTTTGTTGAGGGGTGCAGCCTGCAGGAGGTCCTTCAGGCCCGAGGCGCATTGCCATGGGAAGAAACGGTGGCCCTGGCCATTCAAATATGCCTACCTTTGAAGCATGCTCACGACCGTGGGGTAATTCATAGAGACCTCAAGCCTTCCAACATTCTGGTAAAAGGATGGCCTGATAGCCCCCAAGTAAAGCTGACTGATTTCGGGGTGGCAAGTTTGTTTGCAAGCAGAAGGTTGACTGCAACAGGGGGTCTGGTCGGTACGGCAGAAACTATCGCGCCTGAACAAGTGGCTGGTAAACCCGCCACAAAAAGGAGTGATTTATACAGCCTGGGGGTAGTGATCTACACTCTCATTTCAGGACAATTTCCTTTCCGGGGCCATTTGGCCGAAGTTCTTCACAAACAGCGTTTTGGCCAGCATGAAAAACTGGGCCGACTGGTAGATCTCATTCCATTTGAATTGGAAAAATTGGTGGATGAATTGCTGGCAAAAGACCCCGCTGCTAGACCACCGGATGCTGGGCTCGTTGCTAGAAGATTGCAAGTTATAGCCCGGAAGGACCAATTGGCCCAGTCAGATGGTCGCAGGCTGGCTCCAGCAAGTTCGCAAATGTCAGGGTATGAACTTCCAAAACAGGGGGAGGGGCCGGCAACTTTTGTCAGTCGGGTAGTAAGGGCCCATTTGGAAGAACAAAATCGCGGTGGTATTTGGTCCAGGTTGATGCGAACCCCATGGGTGGTTGGACCTATGCTGGGATTGGTGTGTGTGGCACTCACATGGGTGCTTTGGCCTGCTGACCCGCAAAAAATCCTTGATCAGGGCATCCAGTTGATGGCATCGACCGATCTCCACGATATTGAAAAGGGTTGGGTTGAATTTCTAGAGCCTTTGTCTCAAAAACCGGCCGGCCCAAAGCCACCAGAAGGGTTTGGAAAATATCGCGCCATGTACGAACAAAATTGCCTGGCAATAACGGCCCTATCCAGAGCTAATTCTGCAGATATACGATCTGAAGCTGAGTGGGCTTATCTATGTGCGAAAAGGTTATTCAATGAGGGACAAGTCGACCTTTCGCACAGGGTTCTTCGCGCCCTTGTAATTGCCTACCGTGGAAATAGGGTTGAAAAACCCTGGGTGGATAAATCTATGCTCGATTTGGGGGGTAATTTTGCTTCTGAATCAGAGCAAAACCTGATTACCACCTCGGAGGAAGCAGTAGAGAGGCTTCGGCAATTGACCGGATTGGGCTACGAAAGATTTCAGCCATGATTATTCAGGGAAAATTGTTTGGTGAAGGATACGAAGTCCAAGTTTATGTTTCGGATGGGTTTATTTCAAAAATTCAAGACGATCCCCTTAAATTTGAAAATGCGACAATTCGCAACTGCCATATTTTTCCACCGCTATTTGATCCCCAGATTAATGGGGCCATGAAGGTTTCATTCACAGACCCCCAAGGTGCGGAGGCTTACGATCAGGTTATCAATGAGGCTTGGAGGCATGGGGTTTCCGGTCTGCTGCCCACTGTTATTACCACCAGTGTGAATAACTTGCGTGATTGTCTCAAGGCATTGACTAAATGGCGTGATAGCAACACTGAAGTTGCTGCATCTGTTCCCGGTTTTCATTTGGAAGGGCCAGGCATAAGTCCAATCGATGGATTCAGGGGAGCTCATCCAGTTGAATCGGTTCGGCCCTGGGGAATATCCGAATACGAATCAGCTCAAGAGATTACTGGTGGTTTGGTGAAAATGGTTACTATCGCTCCGGAGATTGAGGGCAACCTTTTACTCATTCCTCAGATGGTTAGGGATAAAGTTGTCGTTTCGTTGGGCCACACGAACGCCACATGGGATGATTTGGCTCGGGCAATGGATGCGGGGGCAACCTTGTTCACCCATTGGGGTAATGGAATCGCTAACAAAATTGACCGTCATCACAATCCTTTGTGGCCAGCTTTAGCCGATGATCGCTTATTTTTGAGTCTAATCGCTGATGGTCACCATTTGCCAGATGCTATGCTAAAAGTTGCCGGGCGTTGCAAAACCTCAATTAGAACTATTTTAACTGCCGACACCGGGCCTTTGGCCGGTGCCGAACCCGGGATCTATGAGTTGTGGAATTCAAGGGTTAGGGTTTGGCCCAATGGCAAGCTGACGGTTAATGAAACCAACTACCTTGCCGGGTCAAGTTCTTGGTTGGATACCTGCATGATGAAAATGAACCTGCAGGTTCACTGCAATATGAAAGAATGTTGGAAGATGGGGTCAACCAACATTCGCAATTTGCTGGGTATGGAGGAATGGGGCTTGTTTTCTGGCAAGAAAGCAGAGCTGACAGTTATTAAGGCAAGCCACGAACTGGAAATAATTGGCTGTTTTGGTGGAGGCACTTTCGTTTCTTACTCACCAAGAATGCGTGGAAGGTCCAATTCCGAAAAAGATCCTAGTTAAAATTCATAGGTCTTTAAAAAAATATCAAAATGAATTGTGTGGAATAGAAATGAACATTTGCGGCAGTTGTGGGAGAAAAAAAGCAGTTTCTGCTCTGGTGTGTGAATTTTGCAAGGATTCAAATGCCGCGGGATTCTCACCAACCATGGAGGGGGTTCTTGAGCCGGATTTGGCAAATATCCTTGAGAAAAACAGGCAATTGCAAAACCTTGGCAAGGTGCCTGAACTGTCGGGTAAGGAACAATTTTTGGTGGTGGTTCGGGGGACACAGACCGAGGCAAAATACCCTCTTGATAAAGCTATTCAAGAATGGATTATCGGCAGGACGGAAGGGCCCGGCGTGGTCATCGATTTAACCAATCAGGAAGACCCTAGCCGTATTTGGGTTTCGCGAAGGCATGCTTTGATAACTAAAGATTACGATCAATTGTTTCTGGAAGATTTAAACAGTAGCAACGGAACCTATCTGAACTCCATTCGCGTTTATCCAGGTGATAAAAAACAATTAAAAATAGGCGATCAAATTCAAGTTGGAAATGTTTGCCTTGAGTTTGGTTGCATTTAGTAATATTTGAATATCTTGATATATTTAGCAATTATGCTGCTGTTTTGAGAATTTGGGCAAAAATATCTGCCGGTTTTTGAATTGAATATTCTAGACCGATCAGACTAAGATAATAATGGCCAATGTTCTTATATCTAAGCTTGTAATCAACTTTTTTGATTGCCCAGCTTGATTCATTTTCATTTTGGTAAAAGGGTTTTCGTGGCCCTATTTGGCTGTGTTTTGGTCAGGAAAAGCATTTCAATAGCTTTGAACTGGCAGTTTTTCTAGACTTTTGTGTTGCTTGGGGGAGGTCGCTTTATGAGCCCCAATGATGTGCCTGTGCAGGGTAACCCGGCCCGATCTCCCTTAATTGAACATAGCTCGGAATCCGTGCCCGTGGCTGGAACGCAACCAAGGGCCTCAATGCGCGAAAAAGTCCGATCCTTGCGGATTGATGACGGGGCTGGAGCCAAAAAGCCTTCCAACAAGGTTTTATTATTGGCTTCTATTGGCTGGTGCTTGGCAATGGCTACCACCGGCACATCGATCCTTTTGGGTTACAAAGCATTCCGCTCACCTGGTGTGAACTTGGAAAGCAGTGAACCTCGGGAGTCGGCCCAAAGTTCCAAAACTGCCATGGCAAAAAACAAGGATTCCACAAAATCAGGTGGAGAAAATTCGAAACAGTCCACCGCGACACCCGAGCCTGCACCAACCGAACAGGTGGCACTTGAATCCAAGGGATACGTGATTCCGGTTCATTTGATTTTGGTTACCCCTAAAGTTGGTGGAATGCTGACAAAATTGAATATCCGTGAGGGGGATATTGTTGAGAAGGGTACCTTGCTTGCCGAAATTGAAAAAGTAGACTACCAAGCCGATGTTGCCAAAGCCGAGAACTTTTTGGGGGCAGCGAAATTCAGGCTACAAGAACTTCAGGTTGGTGCCCGTCCCGAGGAAAAAGAGCAGTCAGAATTGGAGCTGCGCGAGGCGCAGCGCCAGCTCAAGCAAATGGAGCTGGATCTGGTACGAACCAAAAGGCTGAGTGACTCAGCCTCCGTTTCAGTCCGTGAGCTGGAAACATCTCAATACGGTTACGAAGCCATGCAGCAAAAGGTGAAGCGTCTTGAATCGGCGTTTGACCTGATCCGCAAGGGGCCCCGCAAGGAGCGTATCGATGCTGCCCGTTCCGAGGTGCTTCAGCTTGAAGCAGAATTGTCAAAATCCAAGTGGCGGCTTGAGAACTGCACAATCTTGGCTCCCATTGGTGGGATGATACTCACTAAAAAAGCTGAGGAAAATAACATGGTGAATCCTGCAGCTTTTAATGGATCTTTTTCCATTTGTGAATTGGCGGATCTGCGGGATGTCGAAGTGGAATTGGACATTCAAGAAAGGGACATCAGCAAGCTTTTTCTGAATCAGGAATGCTTGGTCCTTCCTGAAGCATGGCAGTCCAGCAAACGCTTTCTAGCAATTCATCCCAAAGGCTACACGGCCTATGTGAGCAGGATTATGCCCACTGCCAACCGAAGCAAAGGTGCGGTTCCTGTTAGGGTCCGAATTGTTGTTCCCAAAGATGAGCAAGGGGTTTTTCTGAAACCTGACATGGGGGCCATGGTGACTTTTTTTAATCGCGAAATACCTTCCAGCATTCGAAGCACCTACCAGGAGGAGCAGGCCAAGGTGAAGAGCGACAACAAAACAGCCCTTCAGGTTCCGGTGGCAAAGGCCAAGGATTCTGGAACGCCTTGAAATGCGCTATGTGGTCAAAGTCTTGGAAAATTCCGCATGCAGGTGATGAGATGGCTTCAATTGTTGAAATACGGAAACTGACAAAAACATTTAGCAGGGGATCCGAGCAAATTCGAGTGCTTGATGACCTTAGCCTAGAGGTTCCGGAGGGGCAATTTTTGGCTTTGATGGGGCCTTCAGGTTCGGGAAAAACCACGCTGCTTAACTTGATTGCCGGTTTGGATTCGCCTACTAGCGGCATTATCCGAGTGGGCGAGATCGATATCAGCACGATGTCGGAAGGCAAGCTTGCCAAATGGAGAACACGCCATGTGGGATTTATTTTTCAGTTTTACCATTTGCTGCCGGTGTTAAACGCGTATGAGAATGTTGAACTTCCCCTTTTGTTGTTGCCGATGAGTTCATCGGAACGGCGTCAGCGAGTGATGACTGCGCTCGATTTGGTAGGACTATCTGACCGTAATCACCACCGTCCTGGTCAATTGTCAGGCGGTCAACAGCAACGTGTTGGAATCGCGCGAGCTATAGTCACTGACCCCACATTGATTGTCGCTGACGAACCAACTGGTGACCTTGATTCGAAAAGCGCTGGTGAGATTCTGAGGCTGTTGATTGAGCTGCAAACGGGCTTGAACAAAACCATCATCATGGTGACGCACGATCCTAAGGCTGCTTTGGCGGCGGAGCGTTGTCTGCATTTAGAGAAAGGGCGTTTAGCCCAGGAAACATTCAATAACCGTGCCGAGTCGCTTCAGATTCTGGAAGCGGTGTGAGTTTGTGCGAATGGCTGTGGCACGAATTGCAATCAGGGAAAGCCAATGAACTGGGAAGATTTGGATGGTCGATTTTTGGGGTTGGTGGACACTCCGCGCCACGCCCTTGAGACAACCCTTGTCCAATTTGCCGCTTTGTTTTTTTTCGTGACCGCCTTGCTGTTTTTGCCACGGGTCTGGTTTTATATGTCGTTCATTGTGCGCAATCTTTGGCGCAACAAAATTCGCACATTCCTTACCGGTGTGGCAACCATGGTGCTGGTGTTGGTTGTGACGCTGGTCTGGACGGTGCTTTCGTTTCTCAATCTGGTGACCTCGGAGAAAGCCAGTAATCTCAAGGCGATTGTGACGGAGCGGTGGCAAGTTCCCAGCCAGATGCCGTATGCGTATGCGACGCGTTTGACCGAGGGGGCTACGAAGGAAGAGGGTGATTACTCGATAGACCCCAAGCAGGACAGCATGACTTGGGCTTTTTACGGTGGGACGCTGGACCCGGCCAACCGGACAACAGAAAATAGCCTGTTTTTCTTTGTGATGGAACCTGACCGATTTCTAACGATGATGGACGGGATTGACGAACTCACCGCTGAGAAGAAAGCAGAGGTTGAGGCGGCGATCAAAGCGATGGAATCAGATTTCAACAAGGTGATGGTTGGGGCGAACAAGCTGAGGCAACTGAACAAGAAGGTTGGGGAGCGAATCAAAGTCACCAGCCTTAATTACAAAGACATTGATATTGAATGTGAGATCATTTGCGAACTCCCTGAAGGGCGGTATGAACAGGCGGCTGTGATGCCCAGGGAGCGGCTGAACCGGGCGCTGGATGATTACGAACGGAAGAACCGTAAACCGCATCCAATGGCCAACAAGTCTTTGAATCTGGTTTGGTTGCGTGTGCCGGACACCAAGGCTTTCCAGGCGGTGGAGCGGCAGATTACCACCTCGAGCGAATTCAAAAGCCCTTCGGTGAAGGTGGAAACAGCTTCGTCTGGCGTGGCAAGTTTTTTGGACGCTTACAAGGA
>Ga0315905_10008193_pt1 | contig 10559 bp, 9 predicted proteins | sample LakEriMetagenome_5_FD_203522 | JGI IMG/M metagenome (GOLD analysis project Ga0315905, IMG submission 203522) | Freshwater fungal communities from buoy surface, Lake Erie, Ohio, United States - Buoy 4 MA121 | ecosystem: Environmental > Aquatic > Freshwater > Lake | place: USA: Lake Erie, Ohio... | reverse complement strand
CCGCACGCGCTGAGACGAATGAGCCGAGCAACATCGAACCGACGATCTCCTATCTTTGCCACCTCGCGCTGAATTCTGCGACTGCGAAACGCTATCTTTGCGAGCAGTTTGAAACCCTGCATCATGCGTCGCGCTACATGGAGGGCATTCCGGTACTGGAAACAATTCTTTCGGCAGACTTCGATCCGGAAAACCCCGCAGCGGTCAATTCGTTTCTCACCATCCTCTCTGCAGGGGATCGGCAGGCACTGCAGGCGGACCAGACGTTTCATCAAAAGACCAGTAAGGATTCCCTGCAGGATGCCGAGGAAGCATTGGCCGCATTATCGGAAAAGGTTCTCAATAAACGATACGCCATCAATCAATCCGCACTCACACAGTCGGGATTGAATGCAGCGCAAACCGTGGCACTGCTGCAGGAGGCCACTGAAATCAGCCGTCTGTTTGCCGCACTGGGTCGCCGCACCGTGGCTGATGACCGAGCATCCCTTGGAAACTATGTGAAAAAGAAAGATCCGCAAATTACCCGCTGGAAACAAAAACAATAAACCTGGATAAGAAAATGGAAACCACGGATTTCACGGATAGCACGGACAATGAATGAGTTGCGAATATCATTGTATTCACCAGTTGGGTGAGCCTGAGATTTGATGAATCAGGCCCCTTCAATCCGTAAAATTCGTGGTAAAAAACGGCATCGCAACCCTTTCCATTTTCCGTTCTAGGTTAAACCATCACCGCGGTAGCACAGCATCTTTTTTGATACGGATGCCCTCGAAGTACACCCGACAGTCATTAGTTGGCAACAACGCCAGTTGATAATATCTCAGCTCCCCGATGGCACAAAGATTTTTGAATTAATCAATCGAGCGAATCATCGACAGCGCGGGCCTGACACCAGCCTTTTTGCCAAGTCAGGCGCAGGGGCAGTCCGAACAGTGCGGAAAGATTTTCATTGGACATCACCTGTCGCTTGGAACCATCGCCAACAAGCGCGCCGCTTTTCAGCAATACCACCCGCGGGATTTCCGGTGGAATTTCCTCGGGGTGATGGGTGACTAACACCACAGTGCAGCCATGGTCGATCAGCGAACGCAAACTCCGCATCAGGTTTTGTGATGCCGTGAAATCGAGCGCAGTGAATGGCTCATCGAGCACCAGTACCTCCGGCGTGTGGACTAGGGCACGGGCGATCAAAACACGCCGGCGTTCACCGGAGGAAAGCCGGCCAAAATCCCTCTCGGCATATTCGGCAATTCCCATCAAAGCCATCGCGTCAACAGCCGCCTGCTTTTCATCCCGCGAAAATCGCATCTCGCGGGTGCGCCCATACGCAGATCGCAAGGAGGAGAGCACAACGTCCCCCACTGCTTCGCCATCCTCGAATCGCGTCACCTGCTCGGGCATGATCACCCCGATGCGATGACGTAACTCTTCAAGCGACCAGGTGTCCTCGCCAAACAATCGGCAATGACTTGTCGGCGAAAACGCCGCGTGCAGTTCCCCGGCAAGCAAGTGCATCAAGGTGCTTTTCCCCGATCCGTTAGGCCCGAGGATAGCGACACTTTCACCGCGGCGCAATGACAGCGTGAAATCAGTCAGAACCATGCGATTGCCTCGCCAGACTGAAATATTGTCGAGCTCGAAAAATGTCTCCCCCACAACCGCATGATAGGTCGAGCGAACAAATAAGACCAGCCACAAAAATGAAATTACTCGGCAGGAATGATCCGCGCCAACTCTTCATTGCCGACCCATCCACGCAGTTCGGTATCGACGAGATGGACATAGCTGAAGTCGTCCTTTACGGATTCGATCAGGACCATCTTGCCCGCCTCGCAGGTCGTAAGCACATTCGCCTTGGCAAAAGGCGATAAACGCAAACTGCAATCCTTTGCGAGGATCACCGCAAGATTATCTTCCGACTTTCTAACAAAAAGTGCGTAAGCCGATAGAACAATCAGCAACAAGGACAATGTCGTGCAGGCAAACAAGGCCAGTCGCAGGCCCCGGCGAGGCGATCGAAACCAAAATGCAAACAAGGACATCAGCAAGATCAAGCCGGCGAGAACCATGATTCCCAGGGACAATTCATTGCGACTGAAAAAATGCAGCAACCCCTGGAATGTTGGCTTTATGGAATCAATTGCCGGGATTTTTGCAGCCTTGCCAGTGAGTTCGATATTTCTCAATAAATCCGGATCGCGGGGTGAAAGCAAACGCGCACGTTCATAGCAAAGCATCGCGTTGCCGTGATCGCCCAACGCCGCATAACTGCCGCCGAGATTGTAGAGAACGGCAAAACTCGGACCTTGCTCCGACAACAAGCCGCGATACTCCTGCACCGCGTGAATGTGATCGCCCGAGCGGGCAAGTTGATTCGCCCGTTCAAAAAGATTGGATTGGCCCGCCATGATCGGGGTCGCGAAGAGCCACAGAAAAAAAACGGCGATCCATGGGATTGGAGACTTCATTAGTTGGCAGGTGCGGTTAAGAGAGCAAACGATTGCTGCAACAGCGATCGCAATTGCGGCAGGGAGTCCACAGCAGACATTCCGCTGTAGGACTGATGATCGGCCGCGCGAAAAAAAGCAGTCACGGGCGAATCCGCACCCAATCGGGATTCGACCTCGGAGAAAGTAATCGCCTGTGGCGCTTGCTGCCAGATGTCTCCGAGTTGATCTTGCAAAGCCGCGCGCGCCGCAGAAAAAAATCCAGACACATCACCACAGGCGGCGCATTTTTCCGCGCATTGTAATGCTTTGCTCGTTGCTAATCGAAGTGCCTTGCGCGTCCGACGCTGCGGGTCGTTATGGAATTTTCGATAGAAGAACGACAGTGGTACCGCCAGCGTGCCAAGCCCAAGCAATGCCAGACCATAAAGAAATGAACTACGTTGATAAAATGGTTTCAGTAGTTGCACCGCACTCTCCTTTTCGCGTGGCGGTGCTGCTGCATCAGACGAGCGCGCGACTTGCGCGGGCGCAGCAGTTGACTTGCTCGCATCCGCAGGATTTTCCTCGGCGATGTCATCGCCCGTGACCTGGATGTTCACTGCCTGAGATTTGATTTCCTTGTATTCTCCCTGATTAGGATCGAAGTAGCTGAATGCAAATCCGACATCATATTTCCCGTGTTTGCGGATCAGGGCATTGTATTGAAACACCTTGGCACCAGCGAATGACGCATAGTCGCCGGGAGTGAATTGATCCTGGCCAGGATAGGAAGTCCACAGGTCGGCGGGGCTCAGAGCGGGAGCTTTGAGCGAGGAAAAATTTCCGCTACCCTTCAATCGCAGGGCGACCTTTTGCGGTTCGCCGGTTTTCCAGGCGCTGGGAATTTCAATGGCTTCAAACTGGAATTCGCCCACCGCACCGGTGAAACTGTCGGGACGTCCCGTAGTCGGCAGCGGGCGAACTTCAATATTCTGATCCTGCGATGTCAGGGTGACTTCTTTTTCGATGAACTGAGTGCTTCTTCGATTGAAGGCATCATCAAATATTGGGTCATCGAACGGACCGCCGCGCCGCTTCCGCAATTCCGGTTTGCTGAGATCGGGCACAGCGACGACCGCTTTCAAGGACAACGATGCCGGTAGCGTTCCCGCCTTGGTGGCCGAAATCCCGCCAAACCAGGTGAGCACCTGGTATTGCTTGCCATCGAGGACTTCCGGGTGTTGCTGAGGTTGCTGGCTGACGTTTTGCAGCGTGAACCCCTTACTCTCTGGCTGAATCCCGCTGCGCAGGGAAACCTGGGAATCCTTTGGCAGCCAGGCGTTGATGCGAACGGGGGCGACTTCCCCCAAGAATGCATGCTTGCGGTTCTGGTTATCAAGTTCGACCGTGAGAAAGCCAAAACGCCGCGGGTCCGCCGCATCTTTGGCGATGTCCGCTGCATTCGGGCTCGCCTCGGCCTTCCCGCTAGCCAAAACGGTCAGCTTCAGTTCTTTGGTTAGATACTTCTGCCCGCCCACCGTGACTTCAATCGATGGAATCTGATATTCGCCTGCGACACTGGAGCCGATGATGTAATTGAACGCGAGTGAGGATTCAGCGCGGCCATTGATGATTGAAATCTGCGAACTCTGACCCTGATATTGCACCGTGAGGTTTTTCACTTCGGGAACTTCTGGTTTTGCCGACTGGCCACCGCTGACACGGATCGAAAGATTGGCCGCCTCCCCCGCTTGCAGGACTTGCGCATCGAGTGTGGCGTTTATATCAACGGCACCGGCAACGCCTAACAAAAAGACGATCGCGACGTAAATGATGTGAAAGGGATGCTTCATGGTCACCAGGTTTTCCCTCGGGTTGAATTGTCCATTTTTCCTTTTCTCTGCTGCGGCGACGCAGGAATCACGAATCGCTCTTCCCCCCGCAATGATTCCAACAACTGCCTAGCTTCCTCCCGAGTCATCTCAACTGCTGGCTGCCCGCTTTGTCTTTCCGCATTATCCCCTTTCTGCTCGGCGCCTTCCTTGCCCTTCTCGCCTTCCTTACCCTTCTCGCCTTCCTTGCCCTTCTCGCCTTCCTTATCCTTCTCGCCTTCCTTGCCCTTCTCGCCTTCCTTATCCTTCTCGCCTTCCTTATCCTTCTCGCCTTCCTTACCCTTCTCGCCTTCCTTGCCCTTCTCGCCTTCCTTGCCCTTCTCGCCTTCCTTGCCCTTCTCGCCTTCCTTGCCCTTCTCGCCTTCCTTACCCTTCTCGCCTTCCTTACTCTTTTCTTCCTCTTTACCGTCCTTGCCTTCGTCAGGCTTTTGATCTTGTTGCTGCTTTTCCTGGTCCTTCTTTTCCTGGTCCTTATCTTTTTGCGGATCCTGTTTCTGTTGCTCTTTCAATTCCTTGAGCTTGCGTTCCACCAATGCCTTGTTGAATTTCGCGTCCGTATCCGATTCATCGAGAGTCAATGCATCCTGATAAGCCTTCACAGCTTCCTCCCAGTGTTTGATTGTTTCCTTGGGATCTTTTTCTCCGGATGCCTGACCACAGCGATACAAGGTATTGCCCAAATTGTAATAGGCACGCTGCTGGAGTAACGTATCGGAGGTTTTCAACGAATCACGCAGATAGTCCGCAGCCCCGCTATAATCATTGGTCTTGTAGGCTGCAGTCCCTTGATTGTAGATCAGACGGCAATCCTCCCCGGCATGGCATGGTTTCATGTTAGCCAACAACATCAGGCAAAGCAGAGGAAGCAATGCAGGGGAAGCAGCACGGGTAATGGCTGAGGGTTTTTCACGGCGTCGATCACGCATGAAAAATTCGACCAACAGGATCAAGAGAGCTGCGCCGAGAGACCATTGGAAGCGCTCGAGAGGGATCCGTTCCTGCCGCTGATTGAGATCGGACTTGGGAACAAGCCGAAGTTTTTCCTGATAAATCGTATTGAGCCCCTCGGCACCGCGGCCCAACGGGACATACAGACCTTTGGTTGATTCGGCAATCCGTTTCAGCATGCTTTCATCAAGGGATGTTCGGACAATTTTGCCAGCGGAATCGCGCACGAAGTCGCGCTGGCCGGTGCGATACTGGATCGGGATGCTCGCACCATCGGGACTACCCACACCTACCGTATAAATGACCATGCCGTTTTTGGTGGCGGATTTCGCCGCATCAAGAACATCACCTTGAAGGTCTTCACCATCGGTGATCAGTACCAGAATCCTCTGGTTGTTCTGGTTTTCATTGAACAAGCGCTCGGCCTCCTTGATGGCGCTTGCCAGGTCTGTGCCCTGATGCTGGATCATGTTAGTGTTCAACATGTTTAACGAATCACGAAACGCATCGTAGTCAAGAGTCAGTGGGCACAGCGCATAAGCACTGCCAGCAAAGGGGATCAGACCAATGCGGTCACCTTCTAGTCGGTCGATAAAATCGAGGATGCCCATCCGTGCGCGTTCCAGCCGATTAGGAGTGAGGTCCTCTGCCAACATGCTCTTTGAGGTATCCAATGCGAAAAGAATATCAATGCCACGCCGTTTGACATCGCGAAATTCAAAACCCCTCTGCGGTCGGGCAAGGGCAACGAACAAGAGCAAGATAGCCAACAGCCAGAGAATTCTTTTCAATCGCCTGAGGCCGGGGGAAAAACCGTCTTCGAACTTCTTGCGAAAGCGCGGGTGAACAAGCTTTGCGAGATCGGCATCGCGGCGGCGATCAAATCGGACGTATAGAAAAACGATACCCGCGCAGACCAGAAATCCAACCAGGATCCAGACTGGTTGATAAAATTGCAATGAGGTGCTGTCCATGATTTCAGGGGATAGAAATAAAATATTTCACGGCAGGCGGCGGAATACGGTTTGACCCAGCACACATTCCAACAGCAGCAGAAAAATGCCCGGCACGAGGAAAAATAAAAACATTTCATCGTAATCCTCATACTGCTTGTGATTGCGAGTCGTGGTTTCCAATTGATTGATCACGTCGTAAATTTTCTCCAGCGAGTCGGTATCAGTGGCGCGGAAGGATTTGCCGCCGGTGGTCTCAGCAATATCCGCGAGCAGTTTTTCATCAATCTCCACTTTCACGTTTTGCAGTTGTGTCCGACCAAGAAAATCCCTGACCGGGTAGGGTGCCTCGCCGTTGGTTCCGGCCCCGATGGTGTAAACCTTGATGCCCATCGCCTTCGCGGCCTCGGCTGCGGTGAGGGGATTGACGGAACCGGAGGTGTTGACCCCGTCGGTCAGCAAAATGACAATCCGACTCTTGGCATCGGAGTCGCGCAAGTGATCCACGGAGGATGCAATAGCAGAGCCGATGGCGGTGCCGTCCTCAACCTGACCAATCTTCACATCGCTGAGTCGTTTGGTGATCCACTCCTGATCATGAGTCAGCGGTGCGGCGAGATACGGGCGCCCGGCAAATGCAACCATGCCGATGCGATCATTCGCACGTTGCGAAACAAACTTCGCCACCACACTTTTCACCACTTCCAGACGGTTGGATTGTTTTCCCTCCAATTTGAAATCAAGCGCCTCCATCGAACTGGAAACGTCGAGCGTCAGCATGATGTCGATTCCACTCGATTGGATTTCCGTTGTTCCTTTCACCAAGCGCGGACGTGAAAGCGCGACGATCAAGAGCGCAAAAGAGAGCAAGCCAAGAAACAATGCTAGCGCTCCGGCGCGCGAGCGGGTGCGCGCACCGGCGTGAATGGCATCATCCGTGGACGGCATGCGGATCGCCAAAGGACGCCCCATGCGACCCTTCCACAGCGCCATCAGCGGCAGCAACAGCAGCAGCAACAGGCACCAAGGGTGCGCAAGTTCAAAAGACGTACTCATGTTTCGCTATTTGTGTTTGCTGTCCTTGCCATGTGTGTCGCGGAAACAAATCCTCGGGCTGACTGAATGAGTTCCTCGCGCTGGTCGCGATTCAATTGTCCGCCGGCGAATTTCGCGAGATCGCACGATTGCAAAAATTGCTTCAACTGCGCGGCGTTGTCGGCGATTACCACTTCCTTGTGAACCAGAACTTCGCTGAGAAATTCCTCTGTTGTTCGGCGCGGCGCGGCAATAGCAAATCGATCGGTGATGTATTGGCGCAAGGTCGCCGCCGCACTGTCGGCAAATGCTTCAGCGCTCATGCTTTCCTTGCCACGGGCCAGAACAGCGAGAGACGTTAGAGCTTTTTCGACCGCAGAGGGACCTTCGCGCATAAGCCGGAATTTTCTCCACGCCAGCCATAAGAGCGGAACCAAGACGACCACTGCCGCGGCCGCGATCCACGGCACGATCGACTTTTTTGGCTGCTGCGGAATCACCAATTCGTCTCGTGGTCCACGGATATCCTCTTCGGGCGCCGGTTCCGGTGCCTGGGCGTGCAGCGGACACACCAACAGCAGCAGAACACTGGCGATACGGAAAAAAACGGCGAAGTTGTTGGCAACTTTTTGCATCAATGGATGGATTTCACCCCGACCTCTGGCGGCGATTTTGAAAAAAGCTCATCAATTGCGGCATCCAGTTTTCGCCGTTGACGCACTCCAGGAAATCGACACCCAGCGAACGAATCCTGACTGCGGTTTGTTCACGGCGCTGGCGCGAGCTGCTCGCATAGGCCTGGCGGACGCGGATGTTTCCGGTGTCCAATTCTACAACCTGTCCAGTCTCGGCATCCTCGATGCAAACGCGGCCGATGTCAGGCAATGTCTCCTCGCGCGGATCGGTGACCGAAACCGCTATCAGGTCATGCCGACGACGGGTAATCTGCAATTTCGTGCACAGCAACTTCAATCGCTCCTCCATGTTTCCGCCGAGACAAAAATCAGAAACGAGAAAGATCACCGACTTGCGGTGCAGCACCCGATTGGCAAAATCGAGAGGTTTGATAATGTCGGTTTTTTTGTGATCGGCCTGGAAAAACAACACCTCGCGGATCAAGCGCATGATGTGCATGCGGCCCTTGCCCGGAGGAATGTAGAGCTCGACCACATCACTGAACAGGATCAAGCCAACCTTGTCACGGCTGCGAATCGCCGATGCCGCGAGCACCCCGGCCGCCTCTGCGGCAAGTTCCCGTTTGGAGTTTTCCACCGAACCAAAGTCGGATGAACCGCTGATGTCGATCATCAAAAGAATCGTCAACTCGCGCTCCTCGGTGAACAGCTTGATGTGCGCCTCTCCAGTTCGGGCCGTGACGTTCCAGTCAATCGTACGCACGTCGTCGCCCGGCACATAATTTCTAACCCGGTCAAAATCCATGCCGCGACCTTTGAACACACTAGCAAAACGCCCGGCGAGAGCATCATTCACCAGTCGGCTAACCCGCACTTCCATGCGTCTCACGCGACCGAGGATTTCTGCCGCGCGGGCTTCCTCCTCTACACTAACGGGTGGTGCTTGTTTCCGCTTGATCATGGCACTGGCAACTCGTCGAGAAGACGTGCGATGATTTGCTCGCTGTTGAGCCCCTCGGCCTCGGCCTCGTAGGTGACCGTGACACGATGACGCAATACATCCATCGCCACGCTCTTGACATCGTGCGGCGTCACATACGATCTCCCTTCGAGGAAAGCATGGGCGCGACTGGTCAAAGCGATGTTGATCGTCGCCCGCGGCGAAGCACCCACCCGGATTAGCGGCGCGATATGAACACCATATTCATCTGGTCTGCGGGTGGCATGGACGAGGCGGACGATGTAGCGTTTGACCTTTTCATCCAGATAGAGGCGATTCACCACCTGGCGCGCCTCCTGGATGGCATCGAGATCTACCATCGGTGTCGGCAGCGGCATGTCCTCGGTGGTGCCGGCCAGATCCAAGACGCGCATCTCCTCGTCCTCGCTAGGGTAGTCCATGATCACCTTCATCATGAAGCGGTCTAGCTGCGCTTCGGGAAGTGGATAGGTGCCTTCCTGCTCCAGCGGGTTCTGCGTGGCGAGAACAAAAAACGGCGAGGGCAGGAGAAAGGTTTGTTCGCCGATGGTCACCTGCTTTTCCTGCATCGCCTCCAGCAAGGCGCTCTGCACCTTCGCCGGTGCGCGGTTAATTTCATCGGCGAGAATGAAGTTGGCGAAGACCGGTCCGTGTTTAACGCGAAATTTTGCCTCCTTGGGATCGTAGATCTCGGTGCCGACGATGTCCGCTGGTAGCATGTCGGGCGTGAACTGGATACGGTTAAATTTCCCATTCACCAGCGATGCCAGCGTTTTGAGCGCCAGGGTCTTAGCGAGACCGGGCACTCCTTCTAGCAGAATGTGTCCCTTAACTAGCAAAGAAATGAGTAACCGGTCGACGAGACTCGATTGACCAATCAGGTAGCGAGCGATTTCCTCTCGCAGCGGCTGGATCCAGTTCGATGACTGCTTCAATTGCGCTTCGATCAGCGCGAGATTTTCCGTGGTTGGCGGCTGTTGCATGGTATGTTGTGTCATGTCGTAAAAGTTCCCGCCTGTCCGCGCATCGCGTCATCCGGAAGGCTCACGGATAGTAAGCGACAGGATGGAATGAATTGTCTACGCTAATCGGCTCTTTCCAACATGAAAAGGAGCGCAACAAAACCGCCGCAGATGCGGCATTCAAGCCAATATTTTTTTCAACTCTGCCTGGAATGCGGCGACGTCAGCCGCGACAGGTCGATAACCCGGCGTGTCGGGATCGAGGCCCAATTGACCGCTCTGATCAACATACCAAAGGGCTTTTTCCCCATCGCTGAAAACGACCTTGCCGCTGAAAAAGGTTCCGGGAACGGTTATTTCATCCTTGCTCACGTGAAACCCTACCGAGGCATCCGCCGCCAGTACGGGTTCCTCTTTCGCAGGTTCCTCCTTGACCGGCTGCTTCAGAGTGATGCCAAGATCGAGAATCAAAAACCGGGTATCAATGTAGGTCACTCGGGTTTGAAATTCCTCATCCATCTTGCGTTGAATGTCCGCCATGGTGGCTCCCTCATCCGCCCACTGGCGAATTAATTGCTTCTGCTCCTCACTGAGTTGACTTGTTTTGAACATCGGCCACCATCCAAGCGATCTTTGCCACAAAGCCAAGAGAAAACGCGGAATATTTTCAGACTCCCAGCAGCTTGCGGTCTTCGTGATTCAATTGCCTCCACGCTCCTG
>Ga0315905_10008191_pt1 | contig 10559 bp, 6 predicted proteins | sample LakEriMetagenome_5_FD_203522 | JGI IMG/M metagenome (GOLD analysis project Ga0315905, IMG submission 203522) | Freshwater fungal communities from buoy surface, Lake Erie, Ohio, United States - Buoy 4 MA121 | ecosystem: Environmental > Aquatic > Freshwater > Lake | place: USA: Lake Erie, Ohio... | reverse complement strand
TGAAGGAATATCACGGACTTACAATCGGACAACTCCTTTTGGAGAAAGCCATCGCGATTGCAAAGTCAATGGAGATGCAATATGTTTGGTTGGGGGTATGGGAGAAAAACGAAAGGGCCATCGCCTTTTATACCAAAAATGGATTCAAAGTAGTGGGCCATCATCTTTTCAAACTGGGAGATGATATTCAGACGGACTACCTGATGAAACTGGCATTATAAAAACAGGTTAATTAATAGTTAAAGCACAGAGATAGCAACAGTAATGCTAAAATAATAGCTTCTCTTGTGCAATGAAGAAGATTCTCTTATATAAGAATGCCATCGCAAACCCCCAGGAATACCTTGAGCTGCAAGCGCATTTTTATGGAGATGCCTGCATAGAATTCACTGACTTTAGATTATTATCAGACATCATTGCCGAGGAAGAAAATCCGGTTTGCATCATCAGGCTAGAACAGGTCCGAAACCTCGAAAAAAAAATGTTCAAGGTATTGGTAGATCAGGTTGATAAAATAAAATATATAAGCCTGATCAACCCAAATGATCTAGATGTAGTACCAAGGCTTCTGAAATCAGGAACAAAAAGTGTCCTCTTCACAAACGATCCTCTACCATTGGTCATTGACTGCATCGAAAAAACACAAATCTATGGCGGCTATCTTTCCCCCAGGATCATTGCCAAAATCAACAAATCAAATCAACACATGGTTGACGTTCAGTACAAGATCACTATAAGACAAAGACAGGTTCTCCAGGAATTACTCAATGGAAAAAGCGATAAGATGATCGCAGATAAACTTAAGATCAGTTATCTAACATTAAAATCTTATCGGAAAATCTTGTACAAGCTTTTCAATGTCAGCAGTCAAGGAGAGTTGTTTGCATTGCACAGTTTGTAGATGACCGATAGATTTCACTATGATGCTTGTTCTCTTTTCAACAGCAGCAATGCAATCAGGCTGATCACAGCAGCCCCACTGAGATAATACCCAACATATTCCAATCCGTATGACGTCGCCAAAGATGTCGCGATATAAGGTGCAAGGGATGCCCCGAGGATTCCGGCAAAAGTGAAAGACAGAGAAGCACCGGAATAGCGAACCGTAGTAGGAAAAATTTCGGAAAGCGCCGTACCCAATGGACCATAGGTGAACCCCATCAGCAGCAATCCAATGGAAAGGAAGATTGTGGTGAGGGGTAAGTTACCCGCTTCAAAAAAGAGTTTGAAAGTGAGTCCGAACATCAAGATCAATATAGTAGCGATGATCAGTGTTTGGAACGTACCGATCTTATCAGCTAGTTTTGAAGAGATGGGAATACCTATTGCCAGGAAAAGAATGGCGATGAGCTGCGCCAACAGAAAGGATTCCCTTTGATAGCGCAGGTGGGATGTTCCCCAACTCAAAGTGAAAACGGTCATCAGGTAAAAAACAACAAAGGTTGTGGTAGAGGCCAAGCTGCCCAGTACAAGCATTTTGGTATGCTTTCTAAATACTGTGAAAATGGGTACTTTCACCTGCCCCTTGGATGCAATGACTTTCTGAAAGTCCGGTGTTTCCTCAATATTGAGCCTGACATATAGTCCCACAAAAACCAATATGGCACTTGCAATAAAAGGTATTCTCCATCCCCAGGATAAAAAATCCTCATTGCTCAGAAACTTTCCCAGGATCAAAAAAGAACCATTGGACAACAGGAAACCCAAAGGAGCTCCCAATTGAGGAAACATCCCATACCAGGCTTTCTTTTTAGGAGGGGCATACTCTGCAGCCAATAATACTGCACCTCCCCACTCTCCTCCCAAACCCAGACCCTGACCAAAACGGAAGATGGCCAGCAGCAATGGAGCAGCAACGCCAATGGATGCATAACCCGGAAGCAGTCCAATGGCTACGGTTGAAGGACCCATGGTCAGCAATGCGGCAACCAGGGTAGCTTTTCTGCCAATGCGGTCACCGAAATGTCCGAACAAGGCAGCGCCCAATGGACGGGCGAAGAATGCCAGTGCGAAAGTGGCGAGGGATTCCAGTGTGGCAGCAGTCGGGCTCGACATCGGAAAGAAGAGCTTAGGGAAAACAAGTACTGCTGCAGTAGAATAGATATAAAAATCAAAATACTCGATCATGGTGCCAACCATGCTGGCCAAGAGCAGTTTGCGGGGTTTGGTTGTGGGACGGGTCATGGCTAAAAGATAAGGTAAAATGAGGGATCTAAACTTTCAACCTCATTTCCTTAGAATAAAATCCGCAATATGCTCAATCAATTCAGTTGAGATCGGAACCTCCCCCTTCGTGTAAGATTCCATGTTGGCTTTTCTGTCGCCTTCAATGATTCTCAAGATGTGATTCATGTTGTTGATCAGAGCCAGTTTTGCTTTGGGATTGGCTTCAGCCAGATATTTTGCATCTTCTACAGTGACCTGGATATCATTGGTTCCCTGAACAATCAATGTGGGAATATTCAATTTAGATATTTCAGTTTGGGGATCATGCTTAAACCAAGAAATCATATAGGGTTGCACAGAAGGCCTGAACAGGGAGTAAATCATTTTGGGTACACTGTCGACAGTTTTTTCTTTCTTAAGGCTATCGATGATCGGAAAGCATATGTTTTGAATCATGGGAGGTTGATTCATTAACTGCTTTTTTAGGATCAGATCAGCGGATTGACCAGCCCCTGCAAGGGAGATAAACTGATTGGCCTCTTTTGCTGCCATCATACCTATTAATGAACCCTCACTATGACCAATGATGATAACTTTTGAAAATCGCTTGTCGGCTTTCAACAATGCAACCCATCCGCGAGCATCATCTACAAGGTCGTCAAAACGAAGATCGGCTTCACTTTTTCCAGCAGGGCTGCTTTTGGCAATTCCCCGCTTATCATATCGCAAACTAGCGATCCCTTTATTGGCCAATGCTGATGCCAGCATTTTCAATGAATTGTTTTTCATCGAAGGATTGTTCCCATCCCTGTCGGTTGGTCCGGATCCAGCAATGATCAATGCTACAGGGATCTTCTTGAAATTGGCTGGTGCCAGTTGAGTACCATAGAGATCTCCTGAACGGGTGTGCAAAATCAATTCCGTTTCAACAAAGGGATTGACTTCAGTTGTTTGTGCTTGTATGCTGTAGAAAGCAGGTAAGAGTAAGAATAGGAGGGGTATGCATTTTTTCAGTTTTGCTGCATACATAGAAACAAGTGACTTGGATATCATATAGGGTGGGTAATTAGGATGACTGTGCAGTTGAGTCTTTTTCGTTTTGCAGCTCGATGCCTCTTTTGAATATTACTGCTATTATATAAATCACTGCCGCCATCAAGATATAAGCCTGACTGTCTACCCAGAATTTATCCATTTGGCTGATTGGATATCCTTTGTATTGTAGCTTTTGTGATATTTTTTGGACCAAGAAGCTAAAAATCCCAATGAATAAAGTGATATAGCTTATTCGGCTAATTTGTATTGAAATAAAATTGCTGAAAGGTCTATCCAGATCAAGTTTGTCGAGCAATTTGATCACGGTATAAAACAGAATGGCTTTCATGAACCCAATGATCAGCACAAAGGAATAAACGAAGAAGTAAACATTCTTACTTCTGTTGTACAAGTCACTTAGATCCAATTTTTGGTAGAGATTTTTTAGTCCGAGTGGATTGAAAAAACTGTAAATAAAATTGAACAACAGAGCACCTGCTTCAATACAGATTCCGAAAAATATCGCCCAGGCTATAATCGTCAAGATCTTGAATACAAAATTGTTTTTATTCTCCATGGTTTATCTTTTGAAAGCATGCTCATTGCTTTGTATTGGCCAATATTAATTTCTATGGCATTTACTTTTTTTGAAATTGATTCATGTTTGGTTCAATACGTTCAAAATAACAGACGGAGCATTACTTATCATTTTGACCTATACCAAAACCAAACATTGCTGCAACCAAGGCAAGGTGAAGGATTAAAACCGCCTTTTGCCAGGTAGGTCTTTCATTCCATTTTTGTTCTGGCTTAAATGGATCAAAGGCAAGTCCTATTCCCAAAGAAGCGGCTGCTTGGATATAATCTTTTGAAAAAAAAGCCTGATATAGGCCTAAAAGCAAAAATCCAATGTAGAGGTATTTACTAAAGGGCGAGTTCATAATTGAGTCTTATAGATTAAAAATTTATTTCCCGTTCCAACCATCAATGATGGCTGATTTTATCTCTGTGTAATTAGAGACGAAAAAGATTACCAATATGATTAGCAAAATAATCTTCCAATTGTTTCTGAAAAGGGTTTTCAAGTCATTGATTAGCTGATTCATGTCTATTATTTTAAAGATGAAACTAAATTCATAAATGAAGGTACAAATTCAGAAATAATTGAACATTTTGGCGTCAATTGGGCGTCATTTGCCACTTACAATACAATAATACTAATAGAAGGGATGATTTTAAACTTTATACTATCGTACAATGGCAAAATATTCATAAACCTTTTTCAACTGTAAGAACATCCTCCCGTAGGGATAGGCAGCTGTAAATAAGTCTCAATAATAAAGCGCCCCCTACTAATGTAGGGGGCGCTTTATATCAGTAATCAAAACAATTAATACTTGATCAATTTTTGAGTTGTGATTAATTTCCCTGTTGCATCTTTGAATTGTATTATATAACTGCCCTTGGCTAGGCTGTTTAAATACATCCTTTCACCTGAAATCACTTTCTTATTTGTAACTACTGCTTTACCAGTCATGTCAATTACTGTTAAAAGTACATCCTTAAGTGAATTCAATTTGTATTGAATATTTATTACACCCGTTGTAGGATTGGGGAATAAATGTACATACTCATCATTGGATAGATTAGTGACTGCAGTCGTTAAGTAATAGTAACTGGCACTCATCAAACTTGTACATCCATCGGCTGTCAGCTTTAAACTGTAATTGCCATTTGATGTGGGTTTGATCCGCTGAGTCGTATCACTAATTTTTACATTATCCTTGTACCATGTGAGGCCACTACCTACCGAAGAAACCAGATTGGCAGCACTATCTCTAGTGATGGCAGGTGCAAGCGGAAGTGATTTTACTTTGAGAGATACTGTATCAGAAGTAATAGAACAGCCGTAAATATTGGTTTGAATGAGGTAAACATCCTCGGTTTTATTTAGAGTGAGTGAATTCGAAAACACATTCTTAACCGCGCCACTTTTGCTATTCCAAGAAAATTTGTCATTTGTTGAAGGCGCATTAAGCTTGATGCTATCACCCTGACAAAAACTAAATGAATTGATTTGAGACGATATTGTCGGTTTGGTTGGGCATTCAACCACTTGGGATCCGGTCCTTCTATAGTTCCCCTGGAATGTTCCCCAAATTGGAGTACTTGTGGGCAGGTTATTGAACTCAGCAACTGCACCCTTTTGAAATGAACCTTCTGGCAAAATAACTTGTCTGGTAATTGTTTCAAACGGTGTAAAAATATTTACATTAACAACACCTGCGATTGTCGAAGTTTTTGGATTATCAAAAATTCCGATCAAATTACCATTCTCAGTGCCAGCGTATACCATGTTCTCTATATACAGCAAGTTTGCAGAAATTGGAGAACCGGCTTCATGCTTCCACCTCAGATTCCTAAGTGTATCAAGGGAGTAAATTTCACCTTTAATGTTGGCAAAATTAATGGTGCCAAACTCAGTAATTGCGGGCGTTGATTTTATTGCTGCACCGCTTTTGTAAGTCCAAAGAATATTACCGGTATTGGGGTCAATTTTATACATGTTTCCTCCATTATTGCCTACATATACAAATCCATTGGCATCGATAACTGGTGAACAGTCAATTGAATCTGTAAGTGAGGTAGACCATAGTTTGGTAACAGTGGCATCGGTATTTAATCGCAACTTGATCAAATTACCCTTGTTTGTTCCAAGATACAAATTACTGCTCAAGTCAACCGCAGCCGATTTTGACACCACTTCTCCCACATTGTAAATCCATTTGGGTGTTGTTTGAATGGTATCTTTTACAATATCGAATCCATAAAGGGTTCCGCTTTCACTTGTAAAGACAAGTCTTCGATTTCCGGTTATTACAGCAGAAGCATTTATTGGTGCATCAGAAAAATAAGACCAAACCGGCCTTCCCGTTTTGTAATCAACAGCGATGAAATTTCTGTTAGAAACTCCCAAATAAATTTTACTATGAACAGAGTCAATGGTAGGGGTAACCTTGGTTATACCTCCAAGTGGGAAAGTAGGCCATAGAGGTACGCCTGACTTGTTGAACCCGTTGAAATTAATACCATTGGTAATGAGTACTGAAGAGTCAACTGTAATGGAAGGGGTATTGAATATTTTAGCCCCTACACTAAGTTGAAGCTGCGTTTTTCCTAACCTGTTTAGCTTAAATACATTTGAGCCATATTCAGATCTATTGGTTGTATCTGTAACATAAATATTGTCTCGGTTTAATGCAGATATACCACCAAAAATACCCCCCGAGAATTGTTTTGACAAAGCAGATACTTTTACCTTGAACACACTGCTGTCTTTTGCGCCATCATTGTCATATACAATCAGCTTAACAGCAGTTGTACCTTGCGGGAACTTGTATTCATAACTGGTATCTTTGCTGTTTTTTAAGGTATCGTTGATATACCATTCCAGCTTTATGATGCTACCATCAATGTCTTTTGAACCTGCAGCAGAAAAAGATGTTTTGATGAAATTATATTCCCCAGCCTCACTGTAATCTTTACTTGTAAGTCTTACAGGAATCGGACTTAAATTTCTTGGTGTAACAGACAATATATTACTTGAATCACTTTCAAATTTATCTATATCTAACGCTGCTATTTTATAATAGTATTTGACGTTGAGGGAAAGTTTATTTGTGTCAATGTAACTGGTCTTTTTGGCATCAACAGAATCAAGCAATTTCTTTGGATTTACAACAGTATCTCTGAAAATCTTAATAAACCTGATAGTTGATGTATCCTTGATACTCCAGGATAATGTGTCAATTTTGTTACCTGCCTTTATGGATTCTAAATTTGGCGCATTGACATATTTCACTTTTGTACTCAATGGTCCATCACATCCATTCTGACTTAACATGGCTGAAAACACACCATTCAAATCCAATTTGAGTTTTTGGGCAGTATCGGCCAGTTTCACATCGTTGCGATACCAGGTAATTTTAGAAACATTGGAATTTAATACGTCTCCATTGCGTGTTAGAACAGGAGTAGCGGGTTGGGGTTTTACAGCCACTTTTAATTCAGCCCTAGGGCTTTCACAATAGGTAAGAGTGGAAGTCTGACTCACATAATAAGTAAGTGTATCTGCTTTGTTAGTTGTAGGGATGGGGGCAGTTGTGGTTGCAGTTCCACCTGTAGCGGAAGTTCCATACCAGTTTAGAAAATGTCCACTAGAAACATCCGCAGTGAGCTGTGTTGCGGTGGCGCCCAGACAAAATGCAAGATCTTTTACATTTGGTTTCGAGGGGCCGGCAGCTTTTACAATTATTACTGGATCAGATGCAACTTCACACCCAGATGAGTAGTCTTGAAGTACCACATATATATACGCTGCATCCATCAATACCTTTTTGGTTGGATCCGATAATAAATTATTATACTTTGAACCGATGAAAGTTGAATCTAATTTATTCGTTGCATAGTCTACAAAATCTTGCCAGGTGTTTAAATCATAAAATTTCAAATCTTTACCCGTCCACTCGAGGTTATCACCTTTTTTCGAGTTGATCACAGACAGCTGGAATGGATTCTGCTCACTTGAACAAACTATAGACTTATCAGTATTGAACTTGGGTTTTGCAATGTTTAGGCACATGGATATTCTCCACAGGTCATTCAAGAATCCAGATGCACCATTTTTATCATACCCTGTACCTCCAAATAGCCATAGGTCTCCATTGTTATCTACCCAACCCCTTGAAGAATTCCTTGCACCAGGAAGATTAAAATTATTTCCTTTCCCTTTTGTACCATATTCACCTCGTTGATTGCTTTGATCAAATGACCCCTTTACAAGTACCCATCCTGTATCTACGGTATTGAATTTCCACAAATCACTCATTGATCCTCTCATGCTAGACCCCCCAAAGAGCCATAAATTATCCTTTGAATCATACCAGCCAATCGAATTTTGTCTGGCTCCAGGTATCTGAGATGTTCCTTCTTGATTACCGGCATCACTACCACTCATCCAGGTCCACTGACCTGAAGTAACATTGAATTTCCAAAGGTCATTCAAATTAGATGATAAAGTACTTTTATCATACCCTGTACCTCCAAATAGCCAAAAATTACCTTTGGCATCAGTCCAGCCAACAGATGAACTTCTTGCTCCCGGGATAGTTGTTGCCGAAGCAGTACCCTTGGTTCCATAAATACCCACTTGGTTAACCACATCGCTCCCTCCCATCCAGGTCCATTGATTTTTTACAATATCATACTTCCAAAGGTCATTTAAGCGTGCAAAAGTACGGGACTTATCATATCCTATTCCACCAAAGAGCCATAAATTACCGTTTGAGTCTGTCCAAGTAACAGCTTGTGATCTTGCTCCCGGAACATTTAATGCATCAGCAACTCCTTTGGTTCCATATCTTCCCGATTCAGCAGCAGTATCACTCCCAACAATCCAGGTCCATTGCTGAGACAGCATATCATATTTCCAAAGATCATTTAAGTAACTGCTTGTCCCATTTTTATCAAAGCCTAGACCGCCAAACATCCAGAGATTGCCATTTGTATCCATCCAACTCATTGACGAACTTCGTCCTCCAGGCATATTTGTTGGCGAGCTTACTCCTTTGGTCCCATAGGATGCCTCCTGAGTAACTACATCGCTTCCTCCAACCCAAATCCATTGGTTTTTTACAATATCATATTTCCAAACATCGTTCAGACGGTTAGAAGCTCCATTTTTATCATAACCCGATCCACCAAACATCCACAAATTACCCCCCTTGTCTTTCCAGGTTATGGAAGAATTTCTGGCACCTGGTAAATTCGAATTGGAAGCTACCCCTTTGCTACCATAGACACCACCCTTCGTAATTGATGTCAATCCTGACTCCCAGGACCATTGGTCTATGTCTACATGGTACTTCCAAAGATGGTTTGTTGTGCTTCCACCAAATAACCATAAATTACCCTGAGCATCAATCCATTCAGAAGTTCCAATTCTAACACCCACTGCGGTACTGGCTGATGGTACTCCTTTTGTTCCAAAATTGACTAACTCATTCCCTGTATCGCCTCCATTTACCCATGTCCACAGGTTTGTAGCAATGTTGTATTTCCATAAATCAGTCAAGCCTGCTGATGAAGCTTTTGCAAATCCCGAACCTCCAAACAACCATAAATTGCCTTTTTTGTCGGCCCATCCATGAGCGAAAATTCGAGCACCAGGCACATTCGTTCCAGCAGCAACCCCTTTTGTACCATAAACTCCCAGTTGATTACGTTGATCACTTCCGCCTACCCATGTCCACTGGTTAGTTGAAGTGCTGAATCTCCACAAGTCATTTAAATTACCAATTGCCCCTCCCTTATCATAACCCTGGCCTCCAAAAAGCCAAAAGTTTCCATTAGCATCGGTCCAACTGACTGCCGATCTTCTACTGCCTGGAGTGTTAGATGCAGATGCTACATCTTTTGTTCCATATACACCCGCTTGTCTTCCTGAATTACTACCCGCAATCCATGTCCATTGATTGGAGGTTGTATTGAATCTCCACATGTCGTTCATGTCACCCAACATGGTGGCCCCCCCAAACAACCACAAATTGCCACTGGCATCAGCCCAACCCATTGATTGAGATCTGCCCCCCGGCTGGTTAAATCCTGAGGCTATTCCCTTTGTGCCATGATTCGGCATTTGAATGTTTATCTCATTCCCATTTACAAAGGTCCATGCATTGATAAGTACATCATACTTCCACAGATCATTTAAATATGGTAATTGATTTCCGTCCTTATCATAACCCTGACCTCCATATAACCAAAGGTTACCTCTGTTGTCAGTCCAACTGACTGAATTGTATCTTGCCCCAGGAATATTTGATGGGAGAGGTGTGCCTTTGGGTCCATACCTCCCTTGTTGATTCCTTTGGTCACTACCATTCATCCATGTCCATTGTTTTGTGGATGGATTGTACCTCCACAGATCATTCAAATTACCATTTACTCCATCCCTATCATATCCCAGGCCTCCAAAAAGCCAAAGATTTCCGCTTAAATCCGTCCAGCTGGCGGAATAATTTCTTCCACCTGGAAAGTTGGCAGCATCTGGAACTCCCATTTGGCCATATTTCCCGGCCGAGAGGGGGACTCCATTTGGGCCCTGGTTCCAGACATCATCTCCTCCCATCCAAGTTATAGGGGGTTCATTTTGGGCCTGAATAAAAGAGGAAATAAAAAGGAAAAGACATGCAATGGCAATGCTGCGAATGTTGGTGTTTTTCATTGTGCAATAGGTTTGATTAAAATTTGACATTAATCAATGCAACAGTGTTAAACACGGGAATTCTAAAATTGTT
>Ga0315905_10008190_pt1 | contig 10559 bp, 10 predicted proteins | sample LakEriMetagenome_5_FD_203522 | JGI IMG/M metagenome (GOLD analysis project Ga0315905, IMG submission 203522) | Freshwater fungal communities from buoy surface, Lake Erie, Ohio, United States - Buoy 4 MA121 | ecosystem: Environmental > Aquatic > Freshwater > Lake | place: USA: Lake Erie, Ohio... | reverse complement strand
AACCCCGCGCCAAATCAATAATTCAAATGCAACAAGGTACTATTTCAGTTCAAACAGAAAACATCTTCCCGATTATCAAGAAGTTCTTGTATTCGGATCATGAAATCTTTTTAAGAGAGCTTGTCAGTAATGCTGTCGATGCATGCCAGAAAGTAAAAACGCTTTCAGCTCTTGGGGAAATTTCAGCAAGTACAGACCATTTAAAGGTCAGTGTTTCAGTGAATAAAGAAACCAAAACGATTACTATTTCAGATAATGGCATTGGTATGACTGCAGAAGAGGTTGATAAGTATATCAACCAAATCGCATTCAGCGGTGCAGAAGAATTTGTGAGCAAATACAAAGATGCTCAAATAATTGGTCATTTTGGATTGGGCTTTTACTCAGCCTTCATGGTTTCTAGTAAAGTTGAAATCATTACTAAATCACATCGTAAAGATTCAACAGCTGTGCACTGGGAATGTGATGGAACTACCAACTACACTTTGCAAGAAATAGAAAAAGTAAATCCAGGGACAGAGATTATTCTTCATATCGCTGAAGATTCAGAAGAGTTTCTAGATGACTATAGAGTTGAAGGTATCTTGACAAAGTATTGCAAGTTCATGCCTGTTTCTATTCAGTTTGGTACAAAAACCAATTGGGAAGATGATCCTAGTGGAGAGAAGGATGAGAACGATCAAGTAAAAAAGATTGAGGTTCAGGTTGAAAACATTATTAATAATCCCAACCCTGCTTGGACTAAAAAGCCTATTGATCTTAAGGAAGAAGATTACTCCAACTTCTATCACGAGCTCTACCCCTCTACGTTTGACGAACCATTGTTCAATATTCATATTAATGTAGATTATCCTTTCAACCTCACAGGGATTCTATATTTCCCGAAACTCAAAAACAATTTTGAGATTCAAAAAAACAAGGTTCAACTCTATTGCAATCAAGTATTCATCACAGATGAAGTAAAGAATATTCTACCAGAATTTTTAACGCTTCTTCATGGAGTTGTGGATTCACCGGATATTCCACTCAACGTAAGTCGCAGCTATCTTCAGGAAGACGCTAATGTGAAGAAAATCTCAAGTCACATTACCAAGAAGGTTGGAGATAAGCTTGCAAGCATGTTTAATGGCGACCGTCCCGATTTCCAAGAAAAATGGCCTGATATCGGAGTTTTCATTCAATATGGAATCTTGACGGATGAGAAATTTGCAGAGAAGGCACCGTCTTTCACGCTATATGAAACAAGCGAAGGTCAATTCTTCACATTAGAAGAATTGAAAGAAAAGATCAGTGCACTACAAACCGATAAGAAAGGAGAAACTGTTGTGTTGTATGCACAAAATAAAGAAGAGCAACATAGCTTCATTGATAGCGCTAGATCTAAGGGATATGAAGTGATCATTTTGGATGGTCCGCTCGCCTCTCATTTTATCAATCATATAGAAGGCAAAAACCAAGGCATTCGATTCAAGCGCGTAGATGCTGATGTAGTAGATAAGTTGATTGAAAAAGATGATACTTTACCAAACAAGTTATCTGAAGAACAGCAAAATGCGATTCGTCCCGTGTTGGAAAGCATCGTGGATAGCAAGAAATACAACATTCAATTTGAAAGTCTCAGTGTAGACGAAGCTCCTTTCATTGTTACACAAAATGAATTCATGCGTCGCATGAAGGAACAGAGTGCAATGGGCGGTGGCGGATTCTATGGCAGCCTTCCAGACAGCTATAACTTGGTTGCAAATGCCAATCACCCGCTTATGGAAAAGCTTCTAGAGGCGAATGAAAGTTCGAAAGAAAAGGCAAAGCAAGCTATTGATTTGGCCTTACTAGCTAAAGGATTATTAAAAGGTGAAGACCTCACCAAATTCATCAAACGAAGTTTTGAAAGTATTTGATAAAAAAAATCCCTCGGTATGCCGAGGGATTTTTTTTACTAAATTTTTTCAATCAACTCATTTCGGCGCATTTATCGCAATTACATTAATGTCACATATGATTAGTTAATCAAAGAAGTTCTCACTAAATAATTGTCATATTGTCATAAAAGCGATATATGGCACTTGTATTGACAAAGTGAACCGAAAAAATTCCATATTTACAAGATCAAATTGATCATCATGAAAAAAATTCTTATTGCCGTTGCATTACTCTTTGCCCTAGTTGTGGGTGGATTTGTTCTATTCTATTTTTATGGCACAAGCATCTATGATGGAGCTGTGACTCGTCAAGAAAAAGTAGACCAAATGTGGGCAGATGTTCAAAGTGATTATCAGCGTAGAGCTGATCTCATCCCTAACTTAGTATCAACCGTTCAGGGTGCTGCGGAAAATGAAAAAGAAATTCTCACCCAAGTGACTCAGGCTAGATCAGGAATCAGCGCTGCCACTACTCCGGCTGAATTGGATAAGCAAGCCGCAGTATTGAACCGCTCTATAAGTATACTTTTTGAAAGATATCCAGAGATTCGATCTACAGAAAACTTCCAAATGCTTCAAGCTTCTTTGGAAGGTACTGAAAATAGAATTAAGAAATCTCGTTCGGATTATAACGAAGGCGTGAAGGAATTCAATACTTACGTAAGAGGATTCTGGAGAAGCAAGGCATTATCTCTTGTTGCTTCAGACGAGGATAATTTCAAAAAACGTGACATGTTTGAAGCACAGCCAGGCAGTGAAAACGCACCTAAGGTGGACTTTAACAAGAAATAAAAATTGACAGCAAATCAAGTGATAACTGAATCGATTCGGGAAGAAATTTCCGAATCGATTCGTTTAGCAGAGCTAAATACCTCTGGTGAGATTCGTGTACATTTCGAAGACGAATGTTCAATCGACCCTATCGAAAGGGCTTGGTACATTTTTGAAAAACTCAAAATGCACGAAACCAAAGATCGCAATGGAGTGCTTTTTTATGTAGCTATTTCTGACAGAAAGTTTGCAATTATCGGAGATGAAGGAATTCATCACAAGGTTGGAAGCGATTTCTGGAATAGCACAAGAAATCATGTCATAACGCATCTCACTCAAGGAGAGTATTCACTCGCTTTGTGCAATGGTATTATGGAGGCTGGAGAACAGCTCAAACGCTATTTTCCTTATCATGAACAGGATAAAAATGAACTCTCGAATGATGTATCAATAGGAGAACAACAATGAAAAATTTTCTCCGAGTTATTCCAATTCTCATATTGCTATTTCTGGTTCATTCATCATTTGGTCAAATTGAGAAATGTTTTCCTGAAAAAAAATTGGAGTTGGTCTATGACCAATCGGGTATTCTAAGCAGTACTGAAAAATCAATATTAGAATCCAAGCTCGTTGCTTTTGAAAAAGCAACTAGCAATCAAATTGTAGTAGTTATCGTTCCTGATTTGTGTGGCTATGATAAAGCAGACTATGCCATCGAGCTTGGTGACACTTGGCAAGTTGGGCAGGCGAAAGAAGATAACGGCATTGTGATTTTAGTAAAGCCTAAAACATCCTCAGAAAAAGGAGAGGCCTACATTGCGATTGGACGAGGGCTTGAAGGAGCTATTCCCGATGGAAGTACATTTTTAATTGTTGATCGAGAATTGATTCCAGCTTTCAAACAGAAAAACTATTACCAGGGAATTGACAACGGGGTGAATGTGTTGATATCACTTGCAAAAGGAGAATATAACATTGCACAGTATAGAGGAACGCCCGCTAAGAAAGAAAAGAAAAACATCCTAGGAATAGTCATTTTCGCATTGTTCTTTATCGGCTTAATTATGGTGATTAAATATCGCCAAGCAAAGAATTATGCTCGTGTAAACAATATTGGATTCTGGGCAGCATGGGCTTTATTGAATGAGATTTCTCGACACAACAATCGTGGCGGCGGCGGAGGTTTCTTCGGTGGCGGAGGTGGATTCGGCGGAGGTGGTGGTGGCGGCGGTGGCTTTGGTGGGTTCGGCGGGGGAAGTTTTGGTGGTGGAGGTGCAGGAGGTTCTTGGTAAAAATTGAATTTTATTTTCATCTAAAATAATATTATGAGTTTTGGAAAATGGATAGGCGGCGCTCTCGGATGGGCAGTTGGTGGACCTATCGGCGGTATTCTTGGATTTGCTATCGGTGCTATGGTTGCAGACAATTCACTGTCTGTTGAAAAAGGGAATCCTCGCACAGGCAGAGGTTACGATCCTCGATACGATCGACGCTATCAGAATCAACGTCACCACACTCAGCCAGGTGACTTCTCAAGTGCCCTTCTTGTCCTTTCAGCTGCAGTAATGAAAGCAGATGGGCGTCAGCTGAAAAGTGAACTCGATTTCATTCGTGAATTCTTTAAGCGTCAATTCGGAGAGGCCGCGGCAGCTCAACAGATTGCCCTTCTTAAGGAAATTTTGAATAAGGACATTCCTGTAAAAGATGTTTGTGAGCAGATCAGATATTATATGGAACACCCCATGCGTTTGCAATTATTGCACTACTTATTTGGAATTGCTTCTTCTGATGGAACAGTAGATAAAAAAGAGGTTTTTCTGATTGAGCAAATCGCTACTTATCTCGGTATATCACCCAAGGACTACGAATCTATTAGAGCGATGTTTTATAAAGATAGCGCTAGTGCATTCAAGATTTTAGAGATTGACGAAACAGCAACGGATGAAGAAGTGAAGAAGTCGTTTCGTAAGATGGCCATGAAATACCACCCTGATAAAGTTCGTGGATTGGGTGAGCAACATGAGAAAGCTGCAGCTGAAAAATTCCGTTCAGTTCAGGAAGCTTATGACCAAATAAAGAAAGAGCGAGGTATAAAATAATCACATCTGGGAGATGCGATTCACAATAATATCTCTGCAGATATTTGCTATTTCTTCTTCTGATTTGCTTGCGAAAGTTTCTGGTTGTATTGGCTTTTCGAAATGAACGAGGATGGTTCCAGAGCGAAGATCAGAAGATCCAGAGCGCAAAATATTGATAGCATTTTTAATAGCAATAGGAGAAACTCCTACTCTACTTTCTTTTGCAATTACAAATGATCCTCGCTTAAACACTTGCACATTTCCATCTTTAGATCTCGTCCCTTCTGGAAAAGCTATTACATTTTTCCCGCCTCTAATTTTTTCACCAGCCAAACGCATACTTTTCATAGCACTTTCACGATCTTTTCTATCCACGAAAATCATTCCTACAGCAGTCATGAAATGCCCCATGATTGGAATTTTCTTTAGTTCCTTTTTTGCGATATAAAACATAGGAACATTAGAAGCACGGCAGACAGCTACTATATCGAAAAGAGATGAATGATTGGCTACATAAATATAACTTCCTCTTCTATCGATATTTTCTAAACCGGTAGCTTTAACGCGCACTCCAGAAACAAGGCAAATGACAGTGCTCCAGATATAGTGCGACATAATTTTCATCACCCAGATTTGATTCCAGGTTAATAGAAGAAGAAGAAGCCCAAGTAGTCCGCAGAAGGCTGTCCATAAAACAATAAGGAAAGCCTGGATATAAGTAAGAATTTTTCTCAAATCAATATGGTTGAAAAAGCAATGCAATATGCACATTTTTGAATGAAATCGCGATTACCTTTCAGGAATGAAACTCCTCTCCTCACTAAAGGTTTTGCTACTTGCTGGTACATTCTTTTTGAGTGGTCTTTCAGAGATATCTGCTCAAGAAAAAGATACTCTTAAGAATACTTTCTTGGCTTATCCTTTAGTGTTTTACCTACCTGAAACGCGCTATGGCGCGGGCTTGGCAACATCCTACAACTTTAGATTCAACAAAAAGGACACGATTTCCCCCCCTACTCAAATTCAATTCGGAGGAGCTTATACTCAAAACAGACAAATACTTATCTATTTGCCTTTTGATGCATACTGGCGAGATCGAAAAAACCAATTATCTGGAGAAATAGGGTACTATGACTACCTCTATTATTTCTACGGCACACAAGAGATATCCCAAGATTTCGAAGAGTCATATAGCGTGCGCTATCCTCGATTACGTATAAATTATTTGAGAAAAATTCTTCCAAATGTATTTGCAGGTGCTAGATGGTGGTATGATGATTTTAGCATTTACCGTTATCAACAAGACGGCACATTAGGTAAAGGAATTATTGCTGGTTCAGCTGGAGGCAGATCTAGCGGTCCAGGTGTTGTTTTCAATTTCGACAAGCGAGACAACGTTTATTTTTCGAGAAAAGGCCATTATCTTGAATTAGTCTATCACAATCAGGACGAGGTATTTGCTAGCAGCTATAACTTTTCTCGTTATCGTTTTGACTATAGATATTTTCAGCCTTTTGGAAAAAATATGACATTAGCTTCTCAGCTCTTCGGTGATTTCATGCAAGGCAATGTTCCATTCTTTCAAATGACTGGTATCGGAGGGCCGAAAAGAATGAGAGGCTACATCGATGGCAGGTATCGCGATCATCAGCTATTACTGGCTCAAACGGAATGGCGCCATTTTCTTTCACGCAGATGGGGGTATGTATTGTTTGCAAGCAGTGCACTAGTAGAGCATGAATGGTCTGACTTCAATTTTGCCTACACAAAATTTGCATTTGGCGGCGGAATTCGATATGCATTTGACCCCGAGAAAAAGATCAACATCCGACTGGACGCGGCTTTTGGAAAAAATACTTATGGTTTTTATTTAACAGTTGGTGAGTCATTCTGATTGTTTTGTTGAACATTTTCAAACTAAATTTGAATCATATTTCGAGAGTGAATGCCCGTATATCAATTAGATGAAGAAGAGATTTGGTTTCCGCCCCATGGGGAGTCGGATTCCGATGTGATGGCAGTTGGGGGTGATTTAAAACCTGAGCGATTGCTCACGGCATACTCACACGGTATTTTTCCTTGGTATGATGATCCCGAAGAAATTCTATGGTGGAGTCCAGCAGAGCGATGCATCGTTTATTCAGATCAGGTAAAAATCTCCAAATCGATGCGTAATATCATCAATCGCGGAGATTACAAATGGAGCATGGATAAGTCCTTCAGAGCCGTAGTGGAAGGATGTCGCAGCGGCAGTCGTGTCGGTAATACGTGGATTCATGATGAAGTAGTTGATGCCTATTCAGCCCTGCATGAAATTGGCTTGGCCCACAGCGTTGAGGTTTGGCAAAAAGGTGAACTTGTAGGTGGTCTTTATGGCATTTCCCTCGGCCATGTCTTTTTTGGAGAAAGCATGTTTTCAAAAGCTCCAAATGCGTCTAAATTTGGTTTTATCAAATTCAGTCAATTTCTTCAAAGCATGAATTGGCGCTTGATTGATTGCCAAATATTCAATCCCCATTTGGGTAGTCTTGGTGCTATCAACATTCCTCGTCAAGAATTCTTAAAGCAACTTGAAATTGAGTTGAAATATCCTACTTTGCAGGGCAAATGGACCCGCAAATAATAGATCGAATAAAGCTTGCCCTTCAAGGAGAACTACCCGGTGAGGCCGCACATGGCCGCATGATGTCTTACAACAGACCTATCGCAAAAGAAGCTCGACAGTTTGACTTACCGCCTCGCGAAAGCGCTGTAATGTGTTTGCTTTTTCCCGAAAATAATGAGCTGTGTACCCTCTTCATGTTGCGACCAGACAACCAAGGAGTGCATAGTGGTCAACTTAGTTTTCCAGGTGGAAAGAAAGAAGCATCCGATCTTACGCATTTGCATACTGCCCTGCGAGAAACAGAAGAAGAGATGGGATTTGATTCTTCAACCATTCAAATTCTTGGAGCACTTTCTGAACTCTATATTCCACCCAGTAATTTCTTAGTACAACCTTACATTGGTTTTTTAGGAAGTTTACCAGAACTAAACCCTAATGCTGATGAAGTGAAAGATATTATATCATTTCCTCTTGAAAAGTTATTTTCACCAGAAACCATTGGGCACAAGGAAATCACCTTAGCGCATAACCAACTCAAGTTGAAAGTGCCCGTTTTTATGGTGAATGATTATGCACTTTGGGGAGCCACAGCAATGATGGTTGCAGAATTGAAAATGATACTAGAAGAAAATAATATTACACTACGATGAACGCAATTGATTCATGTCTGTAAGACCTCATGTTATCACATTCCAATGAAACTATTTTTTGCACTTTCGATATTTTTCCTCGTCCTCACGAATAGTTGGGGTCAGTCGCCCAGTGAAAAAGCGGTGAGCACAATACCAATGGCATCGCCTTCTCCAGAGCTCAACACTACAGATGTCTCCACATTTAAGAATAACAAGAACTATTGGAAACAACTCACAAAAACAGATGCTACCAATCAAGCTGTTTGGGTCAGTTATTTTGATGCTGCTAAGTTTTCAAATTACGACAAGCATAGTCGATTCTTAGATAAAACAGAAATGGAAGAACTTGAAGGTATTCGCCAACAAGTGTCCGCTATCATACCTAACACCTACGCGCATTACTACATCGAATATCAAGTTCTTGGTAAGACGAGAAGTGGTTTTTCATTTCTAGAAAAAGCATATCAACTCAATCCGGATGTGACACTTTTGGATGATATGTTAGCAAAAGCCATCATTGAAAGAAATGATGTGAAGAAAAAAGAATTCATAAAGAAGCTTTACGAATCAGGAGCAATTAGCGCAGCACTTTTAGAATACAATCAAAATGTACTTTATAGCATTGAAGAAAACGGGAATCTTGTGACTTATGGTTATGCGGACACCTACCCTTTGTATATACTTCAAGAATTATTCGAGATTCGAAGAGATGTTCGAATTGTCTGTTTGGAATGGCTTGTTAATGAAGATTACAATACCAGCTGGAGCAATCGTTTAGGATATCCAAATAAATTACACACGAAAGAGAATGTTCAATTAGCGCAGATTCTCAACAAGCATGCGTCCATGCCAATCTATGTGGGATTAACACTTCCGCCAAATTTATTGGCTGCCTCAAAAGATAACTTGTACTGCACTGGATTAGCCTTGAAATACAGCCCAACCCCAATTGGACATTTAACAAGCTTAAAATCTAATTGGGAAACTTTGTTCAAGAAAAAGCAAATCGAAATAGACGAAGATATCAATGCCAACTATTTGCTTCCTCTTCTCATGTTAGAAAAGATGTATATCAGTGAAGGTGGAAATAAGACCGTTCGTCCGTTGATTGATAAGCTCGCAAAGAAGTATGCACCAAGCATTAACATTCAAAAGCAATTGAAATAATGGCCTCTAGCAAGAAGTCCCCATATCATTTGCATTCGGATGAGCATTTAATGAGGCTTGTAATGGAAAAAGATGCGAAAGCATTTGAAGCCTTGTATGATCGGTATGCAAGACTTCTTTTTAATTATTTTCATCGCATGCTATGGAAGGACAGAGAAAAAGCAAAGGATTTTACCCAAGAGCTTTTTTCAAAAATCATCCAAAAATCAGAGTTGTATAATCCCGAACGATCCTTTAAAACTTGGCTTTACAGCATCGCTCACAATATGTGTAAGAATGAATACGCCAAGCATGAAGTACGCGTAGATGCTCATGAGCAAATAAGATATAGTGGTAATGCAAGTCAACAGGAGAGTACTTCAGTGACAATGGATAAGGCCTCGTTTAAAGAAGACTTAGCCCTAGCATTATCAGAACTTGACGCAGTGAAACGCACCACATTTGAACTTCGCTTTTATCAAGAGATGAGCGTGCAGGAAATAAGCGAAGCTATGGAATGCAGCGAAGGAACTGTAAAATCCAGATTATTTTACACCTTGAAGGAGCTCAACTCAAAGCTCAAGATTTACGAGCATATTCTTAAAGCACTTCTTATTCTAATGAATTTATTGCCATGAAATTTGAATCAAAATATGATCCCGAGGATATAGAGTCTTTGTTATTGCATAAGCAATTTAACGAGCTTTATCCAGAAGAGCAAGAATTCGTATTGCGCCACTTAGAAAATGAGCAGGAATACGAGTCTATGCGCAGCGTATTGATGGAATTAAAAAACATCAGTACTACCGATGAGTGGCTAGAGCCTGATGCCTCCATCAAGAAAAATTTGATGAGAGAATTTTCTTCTGAGAAGAAATCTAGATTCGTGATTTGGCTCAATTCACTTTTTGCTTTTCCTGATAGACCATGGTATTCTCAAAGAGGAGTTCAAATTGCCTTTGGTGTCTTTATTCTAGGTTTTTTGCTTTTTAGATACGCTAGTGACAATCAACCTTCGTCACAGTTTGCTGAAAATGTTAAGCCAGCTAACGAGAATCGAGTTGATTCTACGTCGAGTGAATCAGCTGCCGCCTTGGCTGAGAAGCCTGTTGTAGATACTACCAATAAGAATCTGGCTATACCTAAAGCACCGCAAGTATTTGCCGCCCTAGCTCCAACAAAGGATAATGCAGAACCTCCCGTAGCTGTCAATACTGAAAGCAGAGCAAAGATGTCAGAAATAGAATCATCGGATGAAGTAGTACTAGATAATGTAAGAGAGGAAGTCACTTATGCAGCACCTCCCAGCGACGACTCCAAAAGTGACATGTCATCTGCAGAGGTTTTTTCGAATACAAATTCAAACACAAGCCCTAGTTCTACAACTCTTAGTAGCACTAGTGTA
>Ga0315905_10008189_pt1 | contig 10560 bp, 10 predicted proteins | sample LakEriMetagenome_5_FD_203522 | JGI IMG/M metagenome (GOLD analysis project Ga0315905, IMG submission 203522) | Freshwater fungal communities from buoy surface, Lake Erie, Ohio, United States - Buoy 4 MA121 | ecosystem: Environmental > Aquatic > Freshwater > Lake | place: USA: Lake Erie, Ohio... | reverse complement strand
CTTCTGGTGGAACAACTCCTACTATTTCTACTTCAATGGCTACTAATAAACTTATTGGTAGAAGTAGTGCAGGTACAGGGGTAATGGAAGAGATTACAGTGGGTACCGGGCTTTCTCTATCTGCAGGAACATTAAGTTCTACAGCAGAAGGAATTTTGCATGGTACAGCCTCAGGTACAAATACATACACTGTAACTATAGCAGGAGCAACAGCTTATGCTGATGGTGATGCCTATCTTATTAGATTTCCAAATGGTAATACAGGAACAGCTACACTTAATATAAGTGGACTTGGTGCTGTAACATTATATAGAAACAACGATGGTCCTATTATAGGTGGTGATATTTGGAATGGATCAGAGATGTTATGTATTTACAATTCTACAACAGGAGGGTTCCAATTAATAGGAACTTCTCCAAATGCAATGTATGCTTATGTAACAAATGATGATTCTGTTGCAATAACAAAAGGTCAGGTTGTATATGCTTTTGGAGGACAAGGAGATAGAATGACTGTAAAATTGGCTAATAATGTAGGAGATGCTACATCAGCACAAACAGTTGGGGTTGTTTTATCTACATCTATTGCAGCTAATCAGAAAGGAGTAATTATTACTCAAGGTTTGTTAGATGGTCTTAATATTCTTCCTACTGCTACGTATAATGATGGGGATCCTTTATATCTTGGAGCAACTCCAGGAAGCATTACTAATATTAAACCATATGCTCCTAATCACCTTGTATATTTAGGTAATGTAACTACAGCAAGTAATGGAGCTGCAGGAAGATGGTATGTTAGAATACAGAATGGTTATGAGCTTGATGAACTACATAATGTACAAGCACAAACTCCATCTTTAAAAGATACATTATGGTATGATAATACAGTTAGTCCTGCACAATGGAAAACTGCATCTATATCAACTATTCTTGGATATACACCTTTACAAAGATCTGTAAATGTTGTATCTACAAATACAGCAGCAGGGTCAGTTATTAGTACAGACTATGTATATCTTGTATCAGGAACTACAACTATAACACTTCCCACTCCTGTAGGAAATACTAATCAATACACTATAAAAAGAGTGGGAACTAGTACAGTGTCTATAGCCACTACATCAGGAACAATAGATGGTAGTGCATCACCAATAACTATTAACGTACAGTATGTATCTCTCACTTTAGTAAGTGATGGTACAAATTGGTTTATAATTTAATAATATGGCATATAATCCTCAAAATCCTAATGGTTCAGCAACTAGTGCAAATTCATCACCAGTTGTTATAGCTAGTGATCAAACTGTCGTTCCTGTAACAGCAACACAATCTACAGCTACATCTCTTAAAACACAAGCTGAAAATTATCAAGGAGGATCTGCTGTAAGTTCTAGTAATCCTTTATATGTAGCTCAACTATCAGTGAGTTCAGGTGGTGTTATTCCAGCTACAGGAAGTTCAGTTGGTGGAACTAGTGCTATAATAGCATATGCTAGTCCAGGTCAAGTGTATGGTTGGTATTTTTATAATCCTACAGGTAATGCTGCTTATGTTCATTTTTATGATACAAGTAGTGCTATAACAGTTGGTATAACAACAGCTTATTATGTTCTTGTTATTCCTCCAACTAGTGGTGCTAATGTATTTGGTATTGGTATTACACACGTTGATTCTATTAAAATAGGAATAAGTCAAGGAAGATCTTCAGGAACTGCTTTATCTTCAGCTTTAGATTATACAATTTTTTATAAATAATAATATATGAATATTCAACCTACAACTTCTGTAAATACACCTCTTGGTGGAGAAGTAAATCAGTTAGAAATTACAGTGAACCCCTTTGAACTTTTTCCTACAACAATTACAGTTACTTGGAAAGTAATCGGTCCATTAGTATCTAAAGAAGGTACTATTATACTTCCTCAATATATTGTTGATGTTTGGGGAACAGATGACACTGTTGTAAAAGATTATGTTCTTTTTGAATTAGGATTAGTAGAACAAACTACTACTACAACCACTACAGAAAATATTGTAATATAATATGCCAAATAGATTTTGGGTAGGTGCAGGTACTTGGAATGGGACTAATACAGTAAATTGGTCTGCTACTTCTGGTGGGGCAGGTGGGGCAAGTATACCTCTATCTACAGATGATGTATATTTTGATGCAAATTCAGGAAACTGTACTGTAACTACAAATATTAGATCTTGTAATAATTTATCATTTAGAGGAGTTAGTGGTTCAAGTAATTATACAGCAACATTCATACTAAATATATCTTTAAATGTTGGAGGTGGACTTATTTTATCCCCATCAATGACATTAGGAAACACTGGAATTGCATTTAATTTTAATGGTTCAGGTACATATAATATAGTTTCAAATGGTAAGACTGTAACTACTAATTTTAGTTTTAATAATGTCGGAATTTGGAACTTCACAGATGCTTTTACCATAACAAGGGTGCTAACAGTATCACTTGGAACTATCAATTTTACAACAAATGCAACACTTTTTACATTAACTATTAATAATGCCATTACCGGTAACTCTGGTGGTACTGTTAATATGAATGCAGGAACAATAACATCATCGGGTAATGTAAATTTATCTGCTGGTACATTGAATGTAAATACAGCTGCTTCTGTAGCAAATGCTGTTGGTGTTGGAATACTTCTTTCTGGTACTGGAGTATTAAATCTAAATGAAAATACAACAACAAATAGAGTAACAGTAACTGGAGGTAATACATTTACGATAGCAAGTGGTAAAACGCTTGAAATTACTGGTTCAGCATCAACAGTTCCATCTTCGGGGGCTATTTCTTTTGAAATTTCTTCAAACCCAAATACAACAAATTTTATAGGGTCTACAATTAAATTAACGGCTACCAACTTGACCAATCAACAAGCTTTTTATGGGAATGGATTAACATATGGAACCATATGGTTTTCAAGAGGTGCTGCAACTGGTACAAATTTTATATCTGGAAATAATAATATTAATACTTTAATAGATGATGGAACTGCTGCTCATAGAATAAGATTTGCAGATAGTTCAACACAAACTATAAATACTGGTTTTAATGTAAATGGTTCATCTGCATCTGCAAGGATTATATTGGATAGTGTTTCAAGTACTATAGCATCTACATTCAATCTTGTATATGCTGGTGTTGGTGTGGTAGAGTGTAATTTTTTAGATGTAAGGTATTCTTCTGCAACCCCATATACTGCTCCAGATGATTATACTTGGTATGCTACAGGTAGTCTTTCAACAAGTGTAACAGGTTGGTCTGTTGTTGATAATAGATATTGGGTAGGTGGTACTGGAAATTGGAATGTTTCTGCAAACTGGTCATTATTATCAGGTGGAGCTGGTAGTGCAGGAGTTCCAAGTTCAACAATTTCTGCAGTATTTGATAGTAATTCAGGTTCAGGAGTGGTAACTATAACAAGTGGTGCTACCTGTTACCAGTTAAATTGTTTAAATTTTGGAGGTAGTTTTTCAGGTAGTAATAGTTTGAGTGTTTTTCAAGATGCTATTTTAGGTACAAGTTTTGCATCTTTTACAAACATATTAAACTTAAGAATGGCAGGTGGTAGGACAAATTATTTAAATACTAATAATACAACCTTAGCATCTACTATACAAATTAACGGTTCTGGTTTTTTATTACTTAGAAGTAATCTTAATACAACTAAACAGATTTCTCATCTTTTAGGTACATTTGATACAAAATATTTAACTACATCATATAATGTTACCTGTGCAAACTACGATAATTCATCTGGTAATACTACCACCTTAAATATGAATAGTAGTACTTTTACTATTACTTCTATATCTTCTGGGTTTTGTTGGTTTGCTGTTAATCCTTTACTTACTGTAAATTCAGGAACTAGTAGTATAATTATTACAGATAATACAAATTCTAATATTAATTTTTCAGGAGGTGGAAAAACTTATTATTTAGTACATTTTAACAGAGGTGCAAGTACTGGAACTATATTTGCTGTTTCTGGTGGTGCAGCAACACTTCCTAATACATATAATGAATTTAGAGATACTGGAACTGCTGCACATGACATTCAATGGTCAACGTTAGGACAAACGTTTAATATCTTTAATGTCAACGGTGCATCTAGTAGTGCAAAGATTACACTAACTAAGCAAACTTTAGCAGGAAACTATACATTTACTTCAACTAACACGGGAATTACTTATTGTGAAAATATTATTGTAAACTTTTGTACAGCTTCACCTGCAAAAAAGTTTTATGCTAATGCTACTAATAGTACAATAGGAACAAATACTACAGGATGGAATGATAAAGTAGGATCATTTACACTATTAGGTGTAGGATGATAATTTTGGAATATTTTAAAATTTTTCTTATATTATAATGTAGAATACACACTTTTTAATACTATACGATTATGCGTCCTATTAAATCTAATTCAAATACAGAAAACTGTTCTCCCATATCATCAAATTGTGTAATATGGCAGGGACCAGATTTACCATGTATAAGCTTATGCAATGGGGATTCTATTTCTGATGTAACATATAAATTGGCTGTAGAAGTCTGTGCTTTAAAGGAAGACCTTGGTCTTTCTGATATAGATTTAACATGTCTGGTTCAAGTGTGTCAAACCACACCAGAACCTACAAAGACATTGTCTAATATACTAAAGCTATTAATAACTAAGGTTTGTTGTCTTTCAGATATTGTTAATGACATTCCTACTCCAGGTACTCCATACATAGAACCTACCTTAAATCTTCCTACGTGTTTACAATATTCAGATGGAACAGGTGGTACGGTTACAGAACTTCTTCTTAGTCAATATGTTCTTCGTATAGCTACGTTTCTTTGTCAATTAAATCAAACTGTTAATACACATACAAGTCAAATTTCTGGATTGGATAGTAGAGTTACAGCATTAGAAAATGCTCCTGATCCTACTCCTCAAATTTCTAGTTGTTTATTAGGAACTTTAGCAGATGTTGATGTAGTTCTTGAAGAACTTGAACAACAGTTTTGTGACTATAAAGTGGTATTAGGTTCTACAGGAGATATTACTACAGCTACCAGTAGACAATGTGAAGACTTAAACTCAGAGCTCCAATTAGCTACGAGACTACCAATGACTAACCTAACTGGTTGGAAATCTACTGTTCAAAATTTTGCACAGTCTATGAATAACTTATGGCTCACTGTTTGTGATCTTAGTTGTGATGATATAGTTGTTGACTTTGATTACACATGGATTGATGAATTTACTATTAATGCATTCTTTACACCAAAGACAAATGTACCTGTAGGATTCTGGGATTGCGATGGTACAAAAGGAAACATGTTTAGAGTGGTTGATGGAAACGGAGCTGAGAAAACTGTTTACATTTTATTCCGTGCAGAAGATCCGTTAGATACAACTGGAGTATTAACAGACGTTGATTATATAACAAATGGCTATCCAATTGTATTAAGTCCTTCTGCACTAGATACATCAACAGGATTGACAATAACTGCTAATGTATGTTTTACAAATGGAGATGTTAACTGTATTAAGTGCTTTACTAAAACAATTGCTCCTTACATTAACACAGATTGTTGTACTCTTACTTCTAGTACGACTAATACTATTGTTTATAAAATTTGTTATTCACCAACACCTTAAAAAATAAATATATGGCTAGCATTCAAAATTGTGTATATCAATCAGTTACGTTACAACCAGGTGAACCTTTTAATCTTCCATCAGGTGCTGAAATAATATCTGCTACAGATATTAATAGTTTATCAAGTACGTGTCCTCTTCCTACTGATTTAGAAGAGTCAGAATGTTATATAGTTTCATTTATAGCTAGAGAAGTTGATGGCACTAGACCTCCTTATCAAGGTGGTAGTGCAAGTGATAAAACTTTTTATATAAGAGGAATGGTAGTTAATGATATTTTTTATCCATTTGGCGGTTCGGGAGGAATAGTACCAGATGCTTCTGGTATATTTCCTGTAAATGATATAGTACCATATATAAGTGCTAATACAACTTTAAATAGTCTTTTAACAAATTTTGGATCAGGTAGTCATTTTGAAGGTGGTGCTGATGGGGCAGTATCAACTTTATGTTTTAAAACAATTCCATCTGTTGCTCAAGGTATGTATTTTATTTTGAACACTTTTATAATAGGAGCAGGTACTCCTGAACCTGTAACTACACTTAGAGTTTATCCTGAAACAAGAAGTAGCTTTGGACCAACAGCTGGTACTTGTAATTGTGGTTAAAAAATTTATAATAAACTAATGTCTTGTAACTGTAATACAGCTAATCCTAATTGTGAACCTTGTATGATATGTACACCTCCTGGTGTTACAGATCTTCCACAATGTACACCTGTTGATCCTTGTGAAGGACAGCAGGTTAATGGAAGTTGTGTTAAGTATAATGGTATAGATTTTAGTTGTTTAGGTGTAACAACAGGAGATGATATATTTCAAGTTATGTTTGCAATACTTGAATATTATACAGATCCGTCATCTTCAGAATGTTGTGATATTGGAGAAGGTGTAGTAGAATATGCTCCTCCTTTAACAACTACATCTACTACTACCACTTCAACAACATCCACTACTACAACTACTACAGCTCCTCCAGAGTGTTCTTATTATGAAGTTACAAATACAAGTGATATTGGTCCTAGTAATATTGAATATGTTCCTTGTAACTCTGAAGAATATATAGAATTACAAATTAATACTTCTATTTTTATTTGTGTAAATAATGCATACTCTATTAATGTAATAAGTGGAACTGTAAATTCTCAAAACTGGGGACCTTGTAATACAGTGGGACCTACAACCACAACAACCACTACCACTGTTCCTTGTCAGTGTGGTATATACACTGTACAAAATCTTTCAAATACAGGAACTACTATAACTTATACAGCTTGTGAAGAAGGGAACAGAATATTTATTACTCTACCTGCTCCTGGTAAAAAAACATTTGAAGTTTGTGCATGTAGTAATATATTAGGTAATGCTACAGCATCTTTACTAATAACAGGACCTAGTGAATCTTGTACAACAACCCCTACAACTACTACTACGACATCTACTACTAGTACAACAACAACTACTACTAGTACTACTACCACTACAACTACTGTTGCTCCTACATGTCGTTGTTATACAATAGAAAATCCTACAGAAATCTTCTTATCTTATAAATGGCGTAATTGTGATACTGGTGCAGTTACAAACTCAATTGTTGCTCCTGGTACTACAGCATATAAATGTTCATCAAATGAAATATCTGCTTCTGCTGGTTTAATAGTTGATGACTTAGGACTTTGTAGTGAAGTTAATTGTAATCCTCCAATAGAGGTAACAATAGGAGAATCAGCAGAGGAACTTTGTACTGGAGGAGGAACTCCTATAACAGTATCTGCTAACTCTTCTAATTTCTGTGATGCCACTGAATTTTATCTTCCAGTAGAATATGCAGAAAAGTATTACTATCTCTATAGTGGTGGTTATTATATTGCAATAGAAGAAATTGGAGATACAGGTGTATTTATTGTAACAATACCTTGTACTGGTTGTACAACTACTACTACCTCTACAACTACTACTACTACAACTATTTTATATTATTATTATAATGTATTACCATTTGATATGGAAATTTGTGAAACATACGGGGAGCCTATTGTAATGAGATCTACTTCACCTGTAACAGATTTGTATGTGTGTATTGGATCAGCTTATCAAGTATTAAGTGCAGCTTCTGGACCAACTTTTACTGCTGAGTTTACTGGAGTTAGTGGTAATAGTCCATGTACACCTCCTGTAGATTTTTTCTGCTCTTAAGTTTGTTAAAATTAACTAAATTATAAAATGTCTTTATCACTTATCATAACGTTAAATGATCCTGCTCCTGGAACAGGTCCTTTTGATATCTATTCTGTAGACGGGATAGGTAATATAACAGGTCCATTAGCTTCTGGTATACCAATAGAAACTATGATAAGTGGATATACTATTTATGGTGTGCCTAATGATGCTGTTAAAATATTAGTAGAGTCTAATAATGAGTATTGTCAAACAAGTATTGAAATTGTAATACCTATAACTACTACAACATCAACCACTACGTCTACAACTACAACAACATCTACGACTACCACTACTACATCTACTACTACTTCTACAACAACAACTAGTACAACTACTACGACTACATGTCCTCCAGAAAGTTTTGTAATGGAAGCTACAGGCGTAACTACTGTTACATTTACAGCATTTTCATCTACAGCTCCTGTAAAAATTATATGGGAAACTGGTGTAGAAGAAACGTGGAATCCAGGTAATCCAGTACCATCAAATACGTATGCATCTCCATATACAGGGGATATTATTATTCAGTCTTGTGATCTTAGTACAATACAAACATTAAGTTTTGGAACATCTGCTAATATATTACCATCAACAGCAACAATAGTAATTAATGATACTGAATTAACAAAACTAACAGGTTTAGTAACTTCTGATTTATTTTCACCTAGAATTAACTTTGTAAGTAATGGTGGTATTCTTTTTCCGTCTACGCTTTTATTACCACGTACACTTGTATCTTTTAAAACTGGTACAAATAATATGACTGGTCCAGTTGAACTTCTTCCATCATTAACAACATTCTATTGCTATGGTTCAAATACTATAAGTGGTCTTGTGGAAAATTTACCATTTACTCTTGAGTATATTGAAATAACAGGTTTAAATACAATGGACGTATTGGTGATATATCACCAAATGTAATAAGTTTTGTTATATTTGGTAATAATACAATACATGGTAAATTAAGTCAGATAATTGGGGCACCAGCTACACCTAGTCAAAGTAATACAAATCCTACTTTACAAACAATTAATCTTCTTGGAAATAATTATGTTAGTGGTGATCTTTCTGATATTAACTGGAGAAAAGTTACATTGTTTAATTTAGGTGGAAGACAAAATCAACCAACACCTGAAACAACTAGTTTCTTAACTGGTGACTTAGACGCTCTTCCTGTAGTTTCTGTTTTAGATGGTGGAGATGGAGTACATAAATTTAGAACTAACTTTCAAGTATTAGGACATTCTTTTGGATACAATATTATTACAGGTAATGTAAACAATTTCCCTGATGTTTTCTCATTTTATAGTTTACAAATTAGTGGTGAGAATAATCTTTTTACCAATACAAGTTATGCAGGAAACATTCCACTTGGTTATCCAGCTTATCCAGCTGGAGGATGGGGTAATACAATAAGTGGTAATATTGGTGACGTTCCTCACTCAGGTATGATTACAATGAGTTTTGCTGGTCGCAACACGATCACTGGAAATATTTCTACTTTCTTACCAGCTCCTAGATGTGATACATTCCAAATGACAGGGACTAATACAATATCTGGAGACATAACAGATTTGCCTCCTTTTGTAAGACAAGTTAATATTAAGGGTGCTAATAATGTAAACACATATAGTGCATCTAGAACATGGGCAGGTGGTATCACTCCTCCATTTGGTGGAACACCAGCATCTATGTGTAGATTTATTTTATTTTCTAGTGTTTTTGGTAATAGATTAAATAATCAAACTCAAATTAATAACTTAGTTACAGATTTAAATGCAAACAATCTTTGGGAAAACTATGGAGTTGTTCCAGCTGAAGTAGAAATTAGATCTGCATTTAGTCCATCTGGGGCAGCTATAGCTGAACTTGCTGCATTAAATACTAAGTTGTTACCTCCAAATATTGTAAGTCCAAATGGATTGGGTGCAACGGTGGTTAGTTAATAATTAAAATAATAAAAATGTCTTGTTGTTGTAATAATTCATATTCTGGTTTACCTTGTTGTTGTCCTACAGGATTTAGTACAACAACCACTACAACATGTCCTTTTGGTATATGCTGTGATCCCTCATGTAATAATGGAGAGATATGTGATGAAGTGTATTCCTCAAATTGTGCAGTTTATTCGGGACCTGAAATAGTATCAGAGTGTTTTACTATTCAACCTGGTATGAGACTTACAGATATTTTAGAAACTGTAATGACTTATATTTGTCCTACAACTACAACAACCACTCAACCATAACTTTAACAATTAGAATTATTAATAATGTCATGTTCTTGTACACATATTGATTACTGGAATCCCTGCCAATGTGGGGCTAGTGTTGTTAATGTTACAACTACTTCTACAACTACAACACTATGTCCTGATGGAGAACCATGTGAAGAGTCTATAGACTTAAACTGCATAATTTATTGCGGACCAGACATTCCATGCTGGGGTGTACAAACTGGTCAAACAGCACAAGAAATATTAAATTTAGTTATACAAGCAGCACTTAATACTTGTGGAGGATAAGTCATCCTTAAAGTTTTAAATAAAACCAAAAACCAACATATGAAGTTTATTTGCGTACAACCTGCCATAAACTATTACACCTGGCAGGTGGAAGTTATGATTAACAACTTTGTTAACAACGGTGTA
>Ga0315905_10008188_pt1 | contig 10560 bp, 7 predicted proteins | sample LakEriMetagenome_5_FD_203522 | JGI IMG/M metagenome (GOLD analysis project Ga0315905, IMG submission 203522) | Freshwater fungal communities from buoy surface, Lake Erie, Ohio, United States - Buoy 4 MA121 | ecosystem: Environmental > Aquatic > Freshwater > Lake | place: USA: Lake Erie, Ohio... | reverse complement strand
CCACGCTGACCGAATAACTGACTTGTAGGTGTTATTGGCTGATAACGAACAATGCGTAGATTTGACCTTATTTCATCACTTTGAGGATAGATTTTAAATAAACTACGCTTTGTGTCGTGATAAATAGGGTCAAGATAGTTGGTTGTGATTACCTCTGTCATTTTGTATTTCAATTTTAACATATAAGAAGATAAAAAATTAAAACAAATACTTTTTTAAAAAAAGTAAGTCAAAAACAGAAGGGGTTTTGGGGAAACCTTCCCCGATTAGACATTCACACGACCACGGAAAAATAAGTGTGCGAGGAAAGGAGTTGTAGCACTAACACCACCATCAGTAGTAATGTTAATACCAAACAATCCGTATGTAACACTGAAACCAAGGTCAAGACCAAGGAAAGCGAGCTTACCATCATCATTTTCAGTGATTGTGTTATAGTCAGCTACAATCATCTTGCTACTATCCATACTATCAAATGCGTGATACATAATTTCCTGAATGTTTTCAAGAGGGAAAGAAATAGGGACATCACGATTACCAATATTATATTCAACACGAACAATATTAGGTAAATTAGTAATTCGCAGATAGTTTTTAACTGGGTTAGTTAAATCTGCCTGGCTGTAAAATGCAATACTAAATTTCTCAACTGGATTAGGGATAGTGGCAGAAATTTGGGTTGTTGCACTCTTTAAATCGTATGTAGTGTAATTAATAACTTCCATAGAGATACCCTGTGAAGACTGTTCGGGAACATCAACCCAAACAAGGCGTAAATCACTCATACAAAATACCTGCTGTAATGAATTATTACCATCAACAATTTGCGAACCAAATAACGCATTCCTTGATTGAGCGAGTGTAATACGGAGCGTCATAGTTCCAGTTTTAGAATATGCTAAATCACCAGAAGTCTTATTAATGCAATTACGAAGCTTCATTGAGAAAGGAAGAGGTGCATTGGCACTCGTGGTTCCTCGTAGGAAGTTCTTTGTCATATCGTCATTTGCGAATTTAAGTTCGCTTGTATTATCAAGCTCTCCCTGAAGACCATCACGAGTTTGGTGTGTGGAAGTTTCAAGAGCAACATAACGACCATACTCACGGAAAGGCTCAACGAGAGAAGAACCGAAATATGTATCAACCTGCTGAATAAAACCGTGAGAACCAGCAAGAGCGTCATATTTAACGTCAAGACTTCCATCATATGAAACCCAACCAGCACTATCGGGATTATCTACATCACTAACAGGTTGCCACTCTGCAGGGTTGTCAGATTTAACACCACCAACATATAATTTACCTTCTAAACGCCAAGAACCTTGAACTACTTGACGACCTACATTGTTGCAAACAAACTGCACTGTGTCACCACCTTGATAATATGATTTAACAACATTAGGCTGAACTGCATTATAACGAAAGGTCTCCATTTTATATTTCAAATTTATGATATATAAAGATAAAAAATAAAGAAAAATAATGAATTAATATTTAGAGAGATTTAAGAATTGATTTGAAAAGATAAACCATCTTGCCTTTAAGCAGATTAGTTCCATCACTGTTAAGATTGAACTGAATAGTCCTAATAGCACCGTTTGGATTGAACTTCTCAAGAAGCTGAATTCGTTCAGGATAAACAACTTGCTTCTGGTCTAACTCTTGGATTTGTTTAACCTCAACACCCATCTCTTCCATAGTTTTGAGAAGACGGTCTTGATGAATAGCACCAGTAGCCACACCATTACCCTCAAGTAGAGTAATATCACGATTTGTTGTTTGTGTTCCATCAAGTGTTACTGTGTATGACACAACACCATCCTGCTTGGAAATGAGACAAGTGTTCTTACCTGTCCCAGTAGGCGTTAGAAGCATACACGCAACAGTTTCAGGTTCTACTTGGAATTGCCGAACGAAGTTAAGAGTATCAGTCATAAGGAATGGTTCTACTTTATATGAACGATAGAAACGGCTACACATACCAACATTTTGCTCGAACATAGAACGAGTGCTTTCGTTCATAGAAGTGATGACCTCAACCATCTCGGCTTTCTGGATAGACCAATTGTAGGCATCTGGACGCTGAATTGCGTTACCAACAACAGCATTATTTAACAATGGTCTTATATAAATACTTCCTGATGAATATAATGGAGCATCTCCTAATTCTTGCACTGGAACACTATTAACAATTGTCAATATAATAGCAATTTGATTATTGGTAGTGTCATAAGATATTGCTGACACTTTAATAGGAATAGTATATCCTTGGTTTAGATTACCAGAAACACTTTCATCATTTAAAACTGAAGCTAATAAAGTTTGATTTACATAAAAATTTGAGCTTCCTCTTGATAGGATGTAGCCAGTAAAATTTTGGCTTTCTTGATTATAACTTGAAAGGAATATTTTTTCCAATGGTTTAAGTTTCATACTAACAGTCCAACCAGCATTTACTGTAGAAGTGCCTAAATCAGCATCATCAGCAGGAAGTGTAATCACACCCATATCACTTAAAGTCCAAAGAATTTGAGGAACTGTTGTCTCACTTAATGCCTCATCTTTAGCACCCCATTTAGCTAATGTATATTTGAATGTTAAATCATCATAAGAACCAACACAATTAATCAAACCAGATAAATTAGTTTCAACACCTGCTTTAACTACTTTGACTTGTGCTTCATAAGCTTGATAAACATTTAAGTCTGCATCAGTAATTAAACCATTACCAATATATTCCGCCGGCTCTGTAGTTCCTTCGGCATCAACAGCTAATTCAGTATTAACTGGAGAACCTTCAACTGTAAAATTTAATTGTGATAATGTATTGCCTGCAGATAAAGTATTTGTCTGGTGATATTCGGTGTGTGTAAAGCAATTATTAAGATTTACGGCTAATTTATTTGTAGTATCAGGTGGATTTACTTCATCGTAGAAGCAAAGATTAGCAGGGTTGTATAACTCACTAATAACGGGGAAGATACTTTCAAGTTCAATTCCAACTGTCAAATCACCAAACTCATCACAAGACATAGCATCACAAGAAGCAATATCCATCAAATCACTTAAAGGAATAATTAGGACAACACCATTAGTCCCAGTTTCATTTTTTGTTCCATTCTCATAATCAACAAAAATTGATTGGAATTGATTATTTGAACTTGTGCTTAAACCACCACCAACAACACTTCGTTTTATATTATCAATACCAAGTTTCTTATTACCCCAAAGGGACAACCAATTCTCATCATCTATGTCATACTTATACTTGTTGAGATTGGCATTTAGCATATTAACATACTGTTCATATGCAAGACGGCCTTTCTTGGAACTATCAAGATAAACATTGCGGAAGATTGCTTTATTGTCATAGAATTCAATATCGGTTTTAGTAATTAATTTAATTGTTTGGGTTTCATTATTGCCATATGAAACAACTACTTCTTCCTTACCACTATCATTAATCGCACCAAAACCCCAATTGTAAGGAGTATCATCGCCAAGTTTAGGGTCAAATTGAAGAACTAAATGATGTTTAGCGAGATTACGGTATTGACCTTCATAATGGGGGAGGTCAAAATGCAGAACTTTGTTATTTACATTGAAAGCTCCTCCTTCACGAGCAAGTGTTCTTAAAATACGAGACATTTTATATTTCAATTTTAACATATAAGAAGATAAAAAAAATAAAACAAAAAAAGATTAAAAAAGTAAAGACAAAAAGGAGAGGGCTTTGGGAGACAGGCTGTCTCCCTACTTTTTCCTAAAAAGTATTACCCATCAATCAAGAGTGTAAGAGTTGCACCACCTGTAAGATTAATAGGAACGCCATCTTTTGTAATCCTTATCCTAAATGAATTTACATTCATATCATCTCTGTTGAATATGTTAAGGAAGATTGGATAATTAACATCAAATGAATAAAGTGTAGAATTTTCAGTTCCTATCTCTTCAAGCTTTTCTATTACATAAAGAATTGATTTGCGGTCTGGGTAATTGCTATTATAGGAGCTTAAATCAAAGTCAAGAAGTTCAACTATAATATCACCATACAATGATAGTCTTACTGCACCATTACCTTCAAAATTCTCGCTTGTATTATTAAGACCACCTATAAGTTTCGTATTAGTATTCAGTAAAGCGAACGCACCTTGTGTCATATCTAAAAGTAATGCTTTACCTGCTCTTATGCCAATATCACCACTGGGAGAACCACCTGATGCTTTTATGATAGTATATTCATTAGGAATATATTTTGTTCCATAATCTAGAATATTACCATCATTATCAATACTTTGTGTAGTTGTAGGAGTGTAATACGAACCACCAACTTTAATATCGCCAGCAATATTTTCTGCATTTGGAATAATTATAGCGTCATCTGTATTAAACTGAACTACAGGATAATAACCATCATTTTGAGTGTTAGGATAATTTATAGAATATGGTATTGAAAACCCTTGCGTCAATTCAATCGATAAATTTCTTGTATTGTCTTCATTATTTGTTCTATTTTCAACATAAACTTTAATTTTACCTTTTTCTAAAATAAAATATACTATGTCATATTGTTTAACTACGATATTTGTTTGAGTTGATGCACCATTATACCACACTTGATACTTAAAAACTCCCGCAACATTATTCCCCTTCACACACAAAATATAATCAGCTGGAGTTAATGTTGTTTTTGCTCTTGATTGTTGGTTTATTAAACCAAATGTTAAACCATCACCATTAACAAGAACCTCATTAATAACTAAATAATTAGCATTAACTTTAAATTGAAAACAACCCATCAACAATTTTTTATTACCTGTCATAAATACTTTACCATCAATAAAATCCTGTGCTGGTGCTCCATTAGTTTGCAATATATAATTAGCTTGTTCATTATATGTTAAATAAGTAGCAGGCAAAGGAAACGTTGTTGCATCGCTCAAACAATCTTCATTGAGCGGTTGCATTTGACAGTTAAACGATATTCTTTTAGTTAGCAAGTCAATGTTAGGCAAAATTTCAAAACCTCTTACCATATCACTCGTTAATGCCGTATTTAGAACCAGTTGTTTAAAATCCATTGCAGACAATATAGCATTAAATACTACTGACGGTAGTTGAGTTACATTAAATTTTCCTTGTTCTAATGTTCCAAATGATGCTACAGTATTAATCTGCCCTGATATACCAATTTTTACATTGGCTGGGATTTGGATAAGATTTGCGTCATTTGTTGAAAATGATGTTCCTTTCAAAGCCACTGATGCGTTTTTAGTGATTGTTATATTGTTTTGAATATTTACTGTAAAATCCGCTGGTGATGTTGTATTACCAGTTCCACCCCTATTTGTCGAACTTGCTAAACGAATTAACTGAACCATTTTATATTCTAATTTAACATATAAGAAGATAAAATTTAAAATCTTTATATCTCATAAATTAGAACATAATGTCTCAATTTGGTGTTATATCAAATCCCAATTCATCAACTAATCCTTTAATTGCTAATGGTGAATTTATTGGAACCGCTGAAAATGTCGCTCAATACGCAGGTCTTTATTATGCGATTGAATGTAGCACTAATGCAACCCTCGCATTAGAATTTTCACAAGATAGCGGGAATTGGTCGCAAGTAGAAGTTCTTAATGTTTCAGCAAATGTTTTAAAAGAAGGTCTCATAACAATCAAGAATAGATACTTTAGGTCTCGTGTTGTAAATTTGGAGGATGAAGCACAAACATTCCTACGACTATCAATCATATATAAACAAGTAATTCCATCTTCTTTAACAATTGACACATCTGGTCTTGCTACATCTGCAAATCAACTATTAACTAATAGCAATTTGGCGATTTTAAGTGATTGTGTAAGTGATAATAAACTTGCTGTGTCAGGAACTGTAAGTGTTGATACCACAGGGCTTGCAAGTGAGACTACTGCATTACAATCTTTATCTAATGTATCTGCATTACGAACATTTATTGAAACTTCGTTCAGTTTCTCACCAGATAAGAATTTGTGGGTTCAGGTTGATACAAGCGAAATTCCGGTTGATGTTGAGGTATCTAATCAAATTAGTGGATTTTCATTAGAAACTACACAACAGGATATACTTAACACCGTATCAAATCCACCTACTGCTACATTAATCCTTGATAGTCCAGAAGGTATTCAGGCATACGCTGATACAGTGCCGGCACCAACGGCTGATGCATATAAGCGTCCTGGATGGTCTTACACTAATACATCAGCAGGAAACAAATTCAATTACTACTTTTATAGTAATGGTAATACCACACAAACTTTAGGAGATATTACAGGTGCGTGGTGCATTTGTGAAAATGATAGCACTACCACAACAAGTTCAATAGTCAATCCCATTATAAGTATTTACACTGTAGGTAATTTGAATTTATGGTATCAGTCAAATCGTGTTTATGCGGGTAACACGAATATGGTGGCTGGTATGAAATATCTATGCTACTGGGGTGTTGAACCTACCGTATTTCCAGAATTACCTCGTATCCAATTAACTCTCGCAAGACAAACCGGAACTCTGCTTCCTGGTGAAACTGTATTAACGATGAGTGTTGGGTCTGATAGCGGTGCAGGTGCAGGATTAATTCGTAATTTGATGTCGCACGTAGCTTGGAAAAATTCTGCTAATGAATTTATAACTGAACTAATTGGCGATGCGGATTTTATCTCTACTGATGTGCGAATTCTTGATAAGCTTTCAACTGGTATTGCAGTTAGTGGAACGGTAAATATTGGAAATACTGGTAATTTTATGGGACCAACAGGCTATATAAGTGTTAGAAATCTTGATGGTTATAGTGGATTTACCGGTGTTCAAACTGTAAATGGGACTGTTTCTATTGGAAATACTGGTGATTTCTTCGGTCCTACTGGATATGTCAGTATTAGAAATCTTGATGGTTATAGCGGATTCACTGGCGTTCAAACTGTAAATGGAACTGTTTCTATTTCGAGTCTTCCAAGTGTTGAAATTAATAATTTCGCAACTTCTGGTCTTGCGAAAGAAATTACATTGGGCTCTTTATACACAACAACACTGGGAATGGCTTCAACCACCACAACTATTGGAACTAATACCGGATTACTCGCAGATTGTGTGAATAATGGGATTTATAATTTAGGTGTTAAAATCAGGGAAAGCAGTGCATTAGTTCAAGTTTCAAACGTTGGATTTGATAATTTGTCAAATCTCAATATTCCAGTTAGCTACATTAATAGCAATTTGGCATTAACTAATGGAAATTTAAGTATTTTATCTGGTGCCGTTGCTGATAATAAATTCCAGTGTAGTTTATCAGATAATCAAAAAGTAGTTATAAATGGCGGTTCTGTCAATATTCTATCTCTTCCAAGTGTTGCAATTTCCGGATTGGTTGATGTTAGCAATGTGGCATTTAACAATTTATCTAATATTGACATACCAATGTCATATATCAATTCTAATGTATCTGGTTTATCTTCTTGCGTGTCTCAATCTAATCTTAACGTGCATTGTTATGGTTCGTCTGATGGTAGTGCTTGGCATCACATAAAAACTAATGCTTCTGGCGTAATCCATACACATTTAGAAACAGTAGCAAGTGGAGCTTTATCTGCGACGGTTTCAAGTGGAGTATATAATGCTTTGGATGTCAGTGTTAAAAATTCAAGTTTAGGTGTGAATTCAGTCAATAGTGGTTCTTGGGGTAATTCTGTTAATAATGGTAGTCTAAATGGTAATCAATATACATCAGGATTTGATATATCGGCTTCTGCGTATGTATATGTAATTTATAGAGACGGAAGCACTGGTGTGTTTGATAGTATTTTAGTTGAGTTTAGCTTTGATAATTCCAACTGGTATTATTTAGGTGATAGCATATTCCCTTCTACGCCACAAGGTCAACAATACCGACAAGGAACACTGAATGACAAGCGGAAATATGGTTGGAATTTCGTTCGCTTCAAGAATAACGGCAATTCCAGTTTATCAAGTGTATATATAACAGTTCTTGGTAGTTCAATTTAAGCATTAAAGTAATATATTAAAACATTTTCGCCTTTTTTCATTGTTACATATTCTTTTTTACGATTTGTGTTTAACCATTCTATTCCTGTGAATACTGCGTAATCATCTATTTGCTCCGCATAAAGAACATATTGTCGGTCTCCTCTAAATATTACATCAGCCATTCTTTGAACTTTAATATCATCAACATTACCTCTTATTTCAACTTTTGCTATACTACTCTCTAATTCTTCGCCAAATATGTCAAAATATAACTTTTTAAAAAAAGTAGAGGAACTCATTTTATTTTTTAGTAATATTATATTCTCAAAATTATAATATTTGATAATTATAAATTAGAAGTTTTACGATTTAAATAATAATTTTTACGATGCCTAAAAATAATCCTGCATTATTCCAAGCAATTTTTGAGGCTGACGCCATAACTAAAAAAGCCTCTACTGAAGGGGACCGCAAGCTTCCCTCAAAAACCCCTGTTAAAACAAAAAAAGAGGGGGATATGGGGGAACCTTCCCCCTCCCCCTTTGATTTTGATAAATTACTTAACGCAGTAAAAGAAAGTATTTCAAAAGATACTAAACCTCCACGCAAGCCTCGTGAGAAACCAAGTGAAGAAGCATATAAGAGAACATTAGAAATCCTTGCAAAGGGAAGAGAAACTCGTAAGGCTAATATGCAGGCTAAAAAGGGGGACGCAACAAGGGACGATGCGTCCCTTCAAAACCCTCCACCTGTTGAGAAACCCATTGAGAAGCCTGTTGAAGGGGGCGGTTCCCCCAAAGCCCCCTCTGCGGGAGAAGAACATACAAAAACTACGAACAATCATCAGGGGGCTATGGGGGAGGCTTGCGTCCCCCAACCAAAAACTACGAACAATCATCAGAGGGCTATGGGGGAAACTCGTGTCCCCCAGTCAGGGGGTAATGGGGGAGGCTTGCGTCCCGACGCTGTCGGGCTTTCGTCTTCAAACACTACAAGTGTTGGAAGTCGTCCCCCACCAGTAATCTTTGGAAAAAATTTCCGTGCAAATATTAGTAGAAGGTAAAAATGAATTACAACGAATATTTAAATACATTGTCAAATTTTGGTGTGGTTAATGAACTACAACAACAAGCAACCCAAGCACTTACTGAAAAGAAAGACACTGATTTAACTGATTTAGCTTTTAGTTCAGGTGGAGTAGGTAAATTTGCTGAACGGGTAAAAGGTTATTATGACAAAGGAATGGAGCTTAAAGCCAAAGGTGAAGAAGCATACAAAGCATATCAGGAAAAAGGTATTGAGGGTGTAGCTGAAAAAATCCAACCTAAATTAGGAGAACTTGTAGGTAAAGGAAAGAAACTCGTTAGGACAGTAGAAGATGGTGGAGTTGAGAAGGGTATAGGAAAAATTAAAGAATTCGCAGGCAGTAAATTAGCTGAAGCTAAATCTAAATTAGATGAAGCAAAAAATATTGCAATGGCAGAGACTGAAAATGCTAAACTTAAATTAAAGGAAATTGGAAACATACCTGAAAATCTAAAAGAGCGTGGCGTTGGTAAAATACAAAAATTAATTGAGGAGCCAAGGAATGTTTTATCTCGTGACATAAAAAGAACTACCGAAAGCGTTAGGCAACAAATGGAAGATTTTGACCCTGAAGAAGGTATTAATATGATTAGTGGAATTTCAAGAGAAGCAGTTTCAAGTGTTGAAGCTCCTTCATTAACGGAGAGCTTCCCGCAGATTATGGAGATGAAGGACTTGACGCCAGTAGCTGAAGGTATTGAGAAAGCACCAGAAGTTGCTACAACCGCAGTTGAAGAGCTACAAAGAGTTCCCGAAACACTAACCGAAGTTGGTAAAGGTATGATACAACCAGTTGAAGATGTATTACAAGGAGTTAAGAGTTCAGCAGAACAAGGTATGGCTTCTGCAAAGAATGTAGTTGAAAGTAGCACATCTAAACTAATGAGTGCAGGCGAAGATTTGGCTAAAGGCGGAACTGAATTTGCAGAGAAGACAGCAAGTGAGGCTCTTGGTGCGGTTAGTGAAATTCCAATTATTGGAGAACTTGCAGATGTAGCCTTGGCTGGTTATTCACTATATGATTTACTTAAATCAAGACCTTCTGTTCCATCCACATTAACAAGTATTGGAGCGAGTTATGCAGCAGGACAAATCTAATTAACTTTTTTTCTTTTTATATATTAAATTAAAATGAGTATTAATAATATAATTGAGTTAAGCAGTTATGACCCTAATGCAAAAGTAAATAAATCAACTGACTTTGAAATAACAAGTTCAAACAAAGTCATATTAAATGAGGGTGATGTTGTATCAATTAAGAATGTATTTTTAGATACAAGACAATTTAGCACTGGTGCTTTAGTATTTGGCGAAGATGTAGAAATTAAGATTAGTTTTATTACTTATATGATGAATTGTTTTAATAATCAAAAAACGCTTTATTATAGTGATAATGGTAATTATGACAGCGAAAGGCTTTCCGCATTTTGGAATAACCAAACAGG
>Ga0315905_10008187_pt1 | contig 10560 bp, 13 predicted proteins | sample LakEriMetagenome_5_FD_203522 | JGI IMG/M metagenome (GOLD analysis project Ga0315905, IMG submission 203522) | Freshwater fungal communities from buoy surface, Lake Erie, Ohio, United States - Buoy 4 MA121 | ecosystem: Environmental > Aquatic > Freshwater > Lake | place: USA: Lake Erie, Ohio... | reverse complement strand
ATATATATCCGGAGAAGTAAAGGGTCCATTATTCACTACTGTCAGAAAGTCAGTGCCCTAGTATATTTGTTCTCCAAAGCTACTATATACAGATTTTTTGTTTTTTTAGAATGAGTACCCCGCTTTTGCTGAAGGCCAACGCCACCACCCGGCGCGAGTGCCTACGCACTTGCCATTTTTTTATTTCACACTTGACAATCGGCCCGTCCCCCTGGGCTTCCGCCCCGTCCCTTGCACCGCATACCACCACAGTGCCTCCAACGTCACCAGAAGCAAAGATGACGCCATCCGGTGCCCACGTACAGCAAGCTACAGCAGCTTCATGAACATCCCTGAGCCACACGGCCTCACAGGCTACTTTCCACTCTCCCCGGCCCCGCTCTGCCCCCTTGCCCATGCCCGCCCCCCCTCGCTCGCACACGCCCTGCGATATCACGTGTACCCTATATCGCCCCGCAGCGTCGTGTTGCAACGGGCACGGTGCTATCAAGCGCTGCGTGGGTACTCCATCCCATACACCATGGGTGGGTACCCCATCCCATACACCAGCACCCAGCGGATCCATTACCCTGTGTGTGTGTGTGTGTGTGTGTGTGTGTGTGTGTGTGTGTGCGTGTGCGTGTGTGTTGCGTGTGTGTGTCTGTGTGTATGAAACGGGGCATTGTGAGAGCCCCACTGCTCGAGCATGCATTCTCAAAAACGTCAGCACCCTAACACAAGCCCTACATAAACTCACTATGAAGAGCACTTTTGAGAATTTCCACAATGTTACATGCCAGATTACTACTGCGCAATCACAGATCCCGAAAAGAGTACTTTTGAGAATTTCCACATTGTCACATGCCAGATTACTACTGCGCGATCACAAGATCCCGAAATGAATGTCCAGTCATGGGAGGTCCCTTCACCCACGAACCACGGCCTCCAGCGCACACACGACACGCTGCTAGTTGAGAAGGGCAGGAGGCATGTGTCACGTCACTCAAAGCATGTGTGGATAGTTGGTGGTTAACTAATTTAATAGGGCAGGAGGCATGTGTAGTCCTATGACTCAATGACTGGAATTCACTATGATAACACTTACAAATTATTTACTAGTCCTATGGCTATAATTGACTACAACAACAGCTATGAATTCATGATATACAATGTATAGTACTGATAACAGTTATAAATTATTCACTAGTCCTATGGCGACAGTTGACCATAACAACAGTTATGAATTCATGATATCCAATGTATAGTATAAAAAATATTATTAAAAGATACAGGTCCCTACACACAAAAAATCTATGCGAGAATGCATGCATTCGCACGCTTTTAGGTGCACATACACGCACACACGCGTGCTGGGTCGGGCATGTATGCACGCAATGTGAGGACATTTCCATACCCAACACATGTACATCAAGGTTGTAGATCAAGCGCTTGCTCGGCGCAGGAATGGCTTATCTAATACACACACACACGCACACGCACACACACGCACACACACACAACACACACACACACACACACACACACACACACACACACACACAAAACACACACACACACACACAAATGCATAAAGGTAACGCATTCTCGGTCACACATGCACACCTGTCTGTGTGTCCCTCGATCACTGCCAAAGGACGCCACTGCAGCCCCTCTCCCGCTGTGTGCTCGGCCTCGCCGCCACGAACGCTTGCTTGCTGCGGCATGAGCACGTCATCTTGCGCCGCCGGCCGGGCCCGCGTATGGGCATGTGCAGCAAAAGATGGAGAAACCGCAGAAGACCTGGCCCACACGCGCAGCGTCTTGTCAAAGGAGCACGACACCAGGAAGCACCCGTCAGGCGAAAATGAAACGCCTGACACAATGTGCCTGTGTCCCCGCAACACGGCCTGTTCCGCGATCGCTTCTCCGTCGCCTCCGTCGTCGCGCAGCGACGACGGCTGACAGACGTGGATTACATGATCGCCGCTCGCCGACGCCACGAACCCCCCGTCCCGCGACACAGCAATGTCGCGCACGGTGCCGCTGTGCTTAGTCAGGGTTATGGCGCCCCATGCCGCGGCAAGGCTGTCCCCGCCGCCCTCTCCTGCGTCTGCGCGCTCGTCGTTGCAGTCCCCACCCTCTGCGCTAGCGCCGGGCATTGCCCGGAACGTGACAATATTCAGGCCGTGTCACTCGTTCAATGGCGGCACCTGATTGCGCTCACGCGCTGCAGCAGCCGTTGACGACAAGCTCGCACCGGCTCTTTGCCCTGGACATCCGTGTCGACATTCGACCGGGTGCCGTGGAAGCGCCCGGGTGCTCCGACCCGACCGCGGGTTACGTGTGGCCGTCTGCGTCCCTGCTTGCCGACTTCGTGCAAGGCAAGGCACTCGACTCGAAGCTCGCGGGAAAGCGCGTGCTGGAGCTAGGTGCCGATGCATACGCCCCGCACCATCGCCCCACTGCCAGTATACTGATTGTCGGCTAATCAACACCCATCTTTTTCAGCGTTTGCGCGCCGGCGGGCGCGCAGAGCACGTGCTTGGGACTGCGTGCCGGGCGCAACAACGCGTGGCGTTGGTGCGCGGTGCGACGAAATGAGAAAACCCGCGCGCGACGCCAGTTTTTAATATTTCCTGTTAAGTCTTGGGACATAGCAGATTTTGCGGCGTTCGAGGCAATCGCGTTTGCCACGTTATTTACCGGGTCGACCGAGGTTTTATCAGAGATGACTGCGCGGCGCGCGTTCGCGCGCCAGGCTTGGCCCACGGCCCTCCCGCACAAAAGCTCGACGACTGTCGACAATCAGTAGAACTTGCGCGCATCCCTGAACGGATAACAGATAGGGGAGGGAGTAATTGCTTTGTCAGTACACTGACTGCCAAGTGGGGGCTCTAGAAGGTGCAGGTAAAATTGTTTGTTTGCCCCGACCCGTCTTCGCAGGCGGCGGCACTGGCGTGCTGGGCATGGCTCTGGGAGGACTCGGAGCGGATGTCACCATCACCGACCTGCGCGACGGGCTGCCGCACATCGAGCGCAACCTCCAGCACAACGCAGCGCTGTGGGCGCAGACGGGCGCGCGTCGCCCCAACGTGCGAGAGCACGCTTGGGGTTCAGACATGGATTGGATTCGCGACCAGCGATTTGACTACGTGGTGGGCGCGGATCTGCTCTATTTTGGAGGGTGGGACCTCATGGCGATCGACACGCGCGAGCCGTTGCTACAGACACTGGCAGCCTCTATTTCTCCCACGTCAGAGGCCCTTTTGGTCTGGGTCGGTCGTCATCCTGCGAGGGAAGAGACCTTTGTCCGCGATGCTGCTAACCGCTTCCTGATACGCCTGCACACGGCCTCTCGCACAATCAACAGTGGCGGAGAGGGGTATGCATGGTCAGAGGTCCGCGTAGACCGTTTCGACAGAGAGAGAGAGATAGAGAGAGATTCTATTGGGAACGATTCTTCTGAGATCTCGCTTTCTGGGTGCCTTGTTGAGGGCATCCCCGTGTGTCTACAGATGTGGAGCATTGAAAAGACCTAGCCACATGCAGCTGGTAACTATTCCCCACTGTAATTTACCACAGAATCATTTTGTAATGAAATGTCTCAAATTGAACTCTACACCTTGTGTCCAGTACGGTCTTAGCTGTCTTTTCTGAAAAGTGAGAATGTTTCATCGTTCCCAAGGTGGGAACCGGAACACGCCGGGGAATAGTTACCAGCCGCAGGCGGACAAGCAGGGACTGAATCTCTTCAACTTGCGAGAATGTAGAATTATGTCCCACGGTTCGTTTTTTATTGTCAGCACTTGGAGAAAGTGCTTTTGGGAGCACGATGCAGGCGGTCGTTGCGCAACGACATGTGATGAGTTTTGAAGTTCCACAGCCACCATCGGATTATTCGTAGATTCAAAGAGAAACCAAATCTTCGGGCAGCAAGATTTTTTTTTTTGCTGCCCGAAGATTCGGTTTCTCTTTGAATCTACCAATAATCTGACGGTGGCTGTGGAACTTCAAAACTCATCACATGCCGAGACGTCACCTTCGTTTGCCCGGAGGCTGCTGGCGCTGGGTGTAGAGGCCAGCCGGTACTTGTTCGGGCAGCTTTTTCGAACGGCGGAACATGAGGTCGCTGAGCGTGGCAATCGACATTTCGCGCTCTCGGTGCACACCAGAGCGTACGCGGTGCATTGGCAGGAGAAGCGGCTTCGGCACCAGGCCGCGCTCTCTCCGGGCCATGTCTTGAATGCGCGGCGAGAATGGGGGCGGCGGGCCTTCTGCTCCGACTTCAAACCCTTTGATATAGCGGGGCGAAACGAGAGCCTCCAAGCAGCCCCACGGTTTGGAGATGGGCGGAGGCGGCACAACGCTTGCGCTGGACATGCTGGCGTGCAGTACCGGCAATCGCGGCAAGCGACCTACGCCGGCGACCTGCACTGTGCCTTGTGGCTTTGTCGCGTTCCCGGGGATCCCGTCAGGTGCAGGGACCCGCAGAGTGTCCAGCATGCGATCACGTGCAACTTTGGGATCGAAGCAGAATTCCAAAAATGATAACCCGCCGCACTCGCGCGCCTTCAAGACGGCGTCCATGGCAACCTTGGCGTTGGCCGCAGTGCAGACTATGCTTGGGGAGCGCGACTGCGTCCAGTCTTGCGGGAACGCGGTGACGTCGGCGGGGGAGTCAACGAAGCACCTGTCCGCGGCCACATCAACGCCCGTCGGGGAGTCGCAAACGGGCTGCTCCCACGCTGACGCGCTGCGCATCGGCTCTGCGGAACGATCTGCACACTTGGCGTTGTTGTTTTCAAACTTGGGCTCCCCAATGGCGGTAACAAACTCCACTGCAGGGTCACATTGTCCAAGCTCTGGAAGCTGCGCGTTGACCGAGCCAAAGGTCATGCGCATCTCCAGCGGGGACACAATCCGCTTCGACTGAAGGCCGGCGGGCTGGACGTGGCGCATCTCGCTCCGTGCGATGCCGAGCAGGCCCACCGGCTGCTTGCCCATGGTGTTGTACAGGCCACCCGAGGTCTTTGGCGTCCACCTGTGCTCGTAACCGAAGTTCTTGTCCTTGCGCCACAGAACTGAGTCCTTCGGGAACGCAGACGGGCTCTGGTCTGGAGGCCAGCACGACCACACCGCCCGTTCTGGCTTTTTGAGTTCCATTCCCTCCATATCAATATGGAGAGTTCCATTCCCTCCATATCCCTCCATATCTCTGCGCAGCCACGCTGAAAGTCAGCGGTTGTAACTCTGGAATAGCGTGCACCAATTGCTTACACATAAGGGTGTGCGGCCGACATGCGCAAGACGGTTCTTGCTTTGGCGATCCTCGCCAATGGTGAGCAAGCCGCCCCGGCACACGGTGCACCGCGTGCCGCTGGGCTGTCCGCTGCATGGGTCCGCCGCGACGCGCGGAGGCCGCGGCCCGGGCGCGTCGGGCAGTCGTGGCGCTGTCGCGGGACCGACCACTGCGGACGTATTTTGAGGATGAGTCGGCGACTTTCTCCACAAGTGCAATACATCAGTGGAAACCCCTTATGAAGCCGATCCCTCTGCATTCTCTACGGATAGCGCGACAGCTTGCGCCACGGCGGCCACTGCGCCCCGTGAAGCGCAGGGCATGTGTGCCGTCGTCTGCGAGAGACAGTGCGCCTTACTTACTACGTCTGTTGCCGATGCGGCAGGAGCGGCGGCGTTTGCGCCTGCCTCCCCTGCGCTGAGCCGCGGCGCCCAGCCGCCCCGCAGCATCCGCTCTGGAGCTGCTGCGGTCTGCATGACCGCCGACGGCACTCGGTCTGCTGCGTGACGCTCGTTGTGCCTGTGTAGTGCATGCCTGATCGCGCTTGCAATCAATGTTGGCGTGCTGTTGTCGCGGCCGTGCTGTGAGTCGCTGTGCGCAGAATCCAAGGATATTTCCATGTCGGCGATCTTTCCCTCGTATCTTGCCAGAAGCGACTGCATCAGCGCACACGCACGGTGCTGACTCGCCCCATCCACACGCACGTGCATGCGTACAGGGCGACGCGACGCGAGACGCTGGCAGCGTCTGCTGCCGCGGCGTTCGCCCTCCTCGCCCCGAACAAGCCTGCGGTGGCCGCCGGCCTGGCCCTCGGGTACGGCGTGTCGGAGAAAGATGCGAACGCACAGCTTTCTGCCTTTGGCCTTCCAACCATGGACAAGGTGTGTGTGTGTGTGTGTGTGTGTGTGTGTGTGTGTGTGTGTCGAAGCTACTGGGTGGACTAGCCGTAGTCTGGGTTGCTAGTGCGTTAGTTAGAGCCTTTGTGTCTGTATCTATGTATCTGTCTGTGTCTTGTGTTTGTGTTTGTGTTTGTGTTTGTGTTTGTCTTGTGTATGTGCATGTGTTCATATGAGTATGTGCTCCGTGTGTGTCTGTGTCCATCTGTGTCTGTTTGTGTGTCTGTGTCTATCGTTGTCTGTCTGCATCTGTCTGTCTGTGTCTGTTTGTCTGTCAGTCTGGCTGCCTGCCTGTCTGTGTACACAAATATCCATATACATCGTTTGCATTTGTAATGCGTGCATATGCCTAGAGTGATAACACGTCGATAATGCGCGTACACATTGGCATGTGTGTCTGCGTGCGTGTGCGTGTGTGCGGGCGAGCTTAACCATTATTTATTTTTGCATTTTTATTCGTAATTTAATTTTTTTCACTTTTATACACGTTTGCATGTGTGCGTGAGTGCGTGCGCGTTTCTGCGGGCGTAACAATATGTTGTACATTCTTTCCAGCAAAAAATCTTAGCCTTTGAAGCACAAAATCTTATCGTACGGAGTGCGTGCAGGTGCCCGGCGGGTTCAAGCCTCTCATCATCCCCGTGGGTGGCACACAGGTATGTCGCAACAAGCCCCGAACCCTAACATAAACTCTAAACCCTAACCCCTGAAGCCCAAAGCTGAACTGCCCGAAACACCAAGCCGGAAAAGCACTGCTCCTAAACTAGATCCTAAATCTAAACCCTAACCCGAAACAGGGAGCTAACAAGCATTGCCCAAAGACTAAACCCTAACCCTGAACCCTAACCCTGAACCCTGAAACCGAAACAGGGAGCTAACATCGACGGATCGAAGACTATTGAATCCATCGGCTCTGCCCTCACCCGCTCGGGGCTGAAAAAGGGCGAAAAGGTCCTCCTCAACTTTGTCTATCCCAGGTGATGATCTATATGATGCAGTGTTTCAGAATACAGAAAGAGTATGATGCAGTGTTTGAGTGAGAAAGAGAGAGAGAGAGAGAGAGAGAGAGAGAGAGAGAGAGAGAGAGAAGAAGAAGAAGAGAATGAGATAGAAAGAAAGGAGAGAGAGAAATGAGAGAGAGAGAGAGAAACGCACACACACACACACCGTGTCTACCCCAGCGCCTGGATAGTAAATGTTCCCATTGAAGACGGCAACGGAGAGAGTGGCACGGTGTCGGCGAACAACTACGTGAAGGGCGATTCGGCAGTGGTGTCAGCACTTCCTCTCGAGTCCGGCAAGAATATTGCGTCACAAGAAAAGGAATACTTCCAGGATTTGCTCACACAACAGGTGAGCCCTAAACCTCAAACCCTACACCCTAAACCAGGATTGGCTCGCACTACAGGTGTGCCGGAGGGTCTGTGGCAGAGACTAAACCCTGAACCCTACACAGGGTTTGACCCTAAACCCTAAACCCTAAACCCTAAACAGGTGTCGCAGGGTCTGTGGCAGAGTTTCAAGCCTAAACCCTAAACCTTAGGACCCTAAACCCTAAACCCTAAACCCTAAACAGGTGCCGCAGGGTCTGTGGCAGAGTTTCAAACTGGTCAAGAAAACCCCGGCTGGTGAGCAGGCAGGGCAGGAAGTAGTAGACATTGAGTACCGCTACGATCTCATCACCTCGGGGCCCATTGTGGGACGACATGGGTTCGCCAGGATCGTGCACGTGGGCGGGAGCGCGGTGGCGCTCGGAGCAACAACCTCTGACACACGTTTCAAGGTAGCCTAAACCCTGAACCCTAAACCCTAAACCCCAAGCCCTAGATATATTGACGTGTATACAGGAAATGTACTAGGGCACTGACTTTCGAAAATGTTTCAGGGCATGAAGGACGCGCTTGTAACTTCAGCCACATCCTTCCGCAGCACAAAGGTGCAGGCGGATCTATCACTTTCAGGATCCTCCTCCTCCCTTAAGAGTACCGCCGCCTACAGCCAAGAGGCAAAGGCCAGGTTGGCCGCCAAGGCTGAGGCTGAAGAGGAGGAGGAGGAGTGAAGTGCCTGAGGTTATCAGCGCGTCTTTTATGCCTGTCACATTTGACTCTCCTCCTCAAGTGTCTGAAGGAGGAGGAAGGGTAAGTGTGCCCGTTGCCATCGTGCCATCTGCTGCCTCTCTCACCCAAGAGAGAGAGGCAGCGACGAATATTAGTGTGCACGGGAAGCACAGATGGCGAAGGCCTTGCAATTGGGTTTTTTTTTTAATCGGATTTACCGAAGTGGGATACCCTAGGGAGGGCACAAGACAGACGTTCTGCTGCGAGACTGAAAGATGTTTGGGTAAGAGGCCGTTCGACCTCTGACCGATTATATTGAAATATAACGGCATTTCTCAGAAACAGTCGTGCAGTTTTTGCCAATCCAGTTCGTGCAGGTTTTGACCAATTTGTGGTACAGCCATACTTACAGTTTTGTCACGCTGTAGAGCTAAACCTATCTCAGAGACTGTGACTCCCCCGAAGGTCAACTTCGCTGATTCAAGTTTGTTAAGGGCACACTTAACATCCAACAAATGCGGGGTAATTTGAGTGCTCTGTGTTGAGCCCCTTTCAGTGAGGAGCGGTTGAGGTACAGAACATTTTACACCGTAGATCCGGAGCCCTACGCCCTTAGATCCTACACCTTTCACCGTACAATCTAACAAAATCTATCTCGCTGAAGAGGAGAGTCCACAGACGCGACCACGCTGACCCCGTGCGAGTGCGGGGACGCGGGCGCGAAGTGCAGATGCTCGTCTTCGTGCATGCCGCCCGCACCGCCTCCGCTTCCGCCTTCATCCACTGCCTCCCCGCCGTTGCCATCGTGCAATCCATCGCCGTCTATCCCGTCGTCCACAGCTCCTCCTCCTCCCGCGCTTTGGTGCAGAACAGCTTCTGCAGCACCACCTCCGCTGCCATGTGTCTCATGTTCGTGGGGGCCGCCTCCGTGCCGCAGCTCATCATCAGGATGCTCGTGCTGCTCTGGAGCCAGCGGCGGCAGATGCAGGGATGAGTCCTGGCACTCGTGTGACACCTCGTGTGAAGAGTCATGCCCCTCGTGGTGTGTGTTTGAGAGGGGGGGGAAGGGGTTGTGAGAGTGAGACGGTTCCTCCTCTGGTTCCTCCTCTGATTCCAGCTCCACGACTCCCTCGGTCCCGTACCCTCCATCTGCGCCACCTGCATGCTCGGCATGCGAATGCAGCGAGTGCGTCGCTTCGCCGAATACCCCCCCTTCCGCACCACCACAGTCATTCATCGCAGGATCAAGCATGCCGATGACATTGAGAGCGCCGCGACAATGCGCGTCCACTGACCCCGCTGTCGCATGGGCTGCGGCAGCGCTTGCATACCAGTGCGCCTGTGCGTGCTGGAGCGAGTACTGTGCCTGCAGCCATATGTGTCAGAGTCGCTTTTCATTGAGGGGCAGAGAGAGCATATACTGAGCGCATGCGCGCGCGCACGCAGCTTGGCGCACGCGCACAAACATGTCGATCCACACACACACACACACACACACATGCACACAAACACACACACACACACACACCTGCGGGTGGCGCAACTTGCGTTTTTTGGAGACGTGCGCGCCCGCATACACAGGCGCCCTGGACGCCGATGAAGACGACATTGGTCCCTGCTCGCCTCCATAGTCACACCCATACCACCCCCCCTCCCATCCCCCATATCTCGACATCCCTGTGGAAGGATAGTGCAGATGCGGGAGTTGGTGGGAAGGCAAGAGCGCCGGCCAACTATGAGGCGGGCGGAAATGCATGAGAGGCTGTGCCATTCCTGGTGCAGGAACTTGAGGCTGCAGGAGAAAAGGGTACCTGGCAGACATTCGCGCATGGACAAGTTGTGAGAGTGTGTAAATGTATAAATGTGTGTGTGTGTATGCACGTACATGTACATTCACAGCAAGCACATCCTGCACACATACCCCACAGCTGCTCCGGCCGCCCGCTCAACACCTGCTCCCGCCTTTCCCTTCCATGCCCTCGCCCGTCCCCCCCCCCCCCCCCCCCCCCCCCCCCTGGCGCGAGCGCCAGTCCTCCTCCCCTTGGTCGGCGGGGCTTCGTGCAAGTCAGCAGATGAGGCAGGATGTGCGGGAGCGTGCGAGTGCGATTGCAAGGGTGTAGGGGTGGAGGGGTTGGGGGGGGTATCGAAAGTGGGTGCAGCATCATCATCTGCGACCGCTGCGGCCTGCGCGGCGGCCGCGTCCTCAAAGCCCCCATGGCTCGATGGCTCCCTGTTGTATGGCGCGGGGACCGGCTTTTGGAAGCGAAGTGTGGCCGGTGCGGTGGTGGCTGCGATGAATTGCCGACGCAGGTGATCTGGCAGGGGGGGG
>Ga0315905_10008186_pt1 | contig 10560 bp, 11 predicted proteins | sample LakEriMetagenome_5_FD_203522 | JGI IMG/M metagenome (GOLD analysis project Ga0315905, IMG submission 203522) | Freshwater fungal communities from buoy surface, Lake Erie, Ohio, United States - Buoy 4 MA121 | ecosystem: Environmental > Aquatic > Freshwater > Lake | place: USA: Lake Erie, Ohio... | reverse complement strand
CAACTCGGTTGAGTGCCCGAGACGAAACAGATGATTGACTAGCGCGAGCGGCAGATACCCCTCCTGCTTCAGTCTCTTCAGCGACTTGGCACCATGGCGCTTCGAGAGCGGCGAGCCATCCGCGCTCGTGATCAAAGAAATATGGCCGTATGCCGGCGCTTTGAGATCCAAGGCCTCGGCGATCATCAGCTGGCGTGGCGTGTTCGACAGATGATCTTCACCGCGGAGAACGACCGTCACACCACTCAAGGCATCATCGACGATATTTGAGAAAAAGAACGCCGCCGAACCATCGGCGCGTTGCACGATGAAATCACCGATGTCCGCACACTCGAAGCGCTGCTCGCCGTGCACAAGGTCGACGAATTCGACGCGCCCGCTGTCGGGCACTTTGAAGCGCAGGGTGGGCTTGCGACCTTCGGCGAGTTTCGCGGCGCGCTGAGCTTCATCGAGATGCCGGCAGATACCCGCGTAGCGAGGTGGCTTACCGGAGGCGAGCTGGGTCTTGCGACTGATCTCGATCTCAAGCGGCGTGCAGTAGCAAGGATAGACGCGCCCCACGGCCGCGAGCCGATCGAGCGCCTGACGATAAACGTCGCCACGCTTGGACTGCTCGACGATCTCACCATCCCAAGCGAGCCCAAGCCACTGCAAGTCGTCCTTCAACTGCGCGGTGAACTCGGCCTTGCTGCGCTCGGCGTCGGTATCTTCGATGCGCAACAAGAAGCGACCGCCATCTCGTCGTGCGAGCAGCCAGTTAAAGAGCGCCGTTCGCGCATTGCCCAAATGCAGTTCGCCGCTCGGACTCGGGGCGAATCGGGTGGTCGTCGTCATCTCTTGGGGTAATCCAATCAGGCTGCTCGCAGGAGGAACTCAACTTTAACAGCATCGAAGGGAAAGACGATTTTTCCTGACTCATCGCGCTGCAAAACCCCTGCCTGCAGCAAGGCGTGGACATCGCCATGGACCGCCTTCACGTCGCGATGCACTCGGCGAGCGACTTCACGGATCGACAAGGCGCCGGCACCACAGAGCGACTTGATCAGCTCCCACCGCTTTAGGGTGAGAACTGCCCAAAGCAACTCGGGCGTAGCGAAGCTGATACGCGCCTCGCGCTCTGCTTTACCGCTTTTCGCCACTTTAGTGATTTCGGCGAACGTATCGGCCGTCGATTTGACATCAAGAATCACTGTTCGCACTGTTCCACCTCCTGATGTCGTTACGAAAATCGTCCATCAGCTTTTCGAGATCCCGAAAAACATACTCGCGCTCCCGCCCTTCCGTATGCCGATGGTCACCCTTGCCTCGCTCGTTGTCGTATCGGATTACGCAATTACCCCTAACTACATAAGCGAGCCGATACTTGAAACGATGCTCCGACGGAGGGAGCGGGCGCGGCAATCGCCAAATCACAACTTCGATAAAAGCATCTGCCGCCACTACCTCGCGGCGATTGACCAGCAGGGACGAAGCCATGTTGTACAACATACCAACACCACACATTGTTGGCAACAACTCCAACATTGAAAAAGAGACAAGGCAAGACGCATTTCTTTATGATTTCGCCTTGTGCGGCACCTCTTCGTCTCAGACCTGCATCTCGATGCCAGCGCGCCGGCGACGGTGCAGCGCTTCCTCAGGTTTTTAGAAGGCGAGGCTCGAGCAGCGGATTCGCTCTACATCCTGGGCGATCTGTTCGAGACCTGGATCGGCGATGACGACCCTGATCCGGCGCGTAGCCAAATCTGCGATGCGCTGCGCACGCTTACCGCCAGCGGCGTACCGGTCTACCTCATGTGCGGTAATCGAGACTTTCTGTACGGCGAGGCTTTCGAGCGACGAACCGGAGTCCAACTGCTCATGGATCCGACCGTTGCCACCATCGATGGGCAACGGATCCTGTTGACCCATGGTGATCTGCTCTGCACCGACGATGTGTCCTACCAGCAGCTTCGCTCGACAGTACGAGACCCCGCATTCAAGGATCGTGTTTCCAGCCTCTCCATCGAGGCACGCCAATGGATGGCCTCAGCCGCCCGTGCGGGCAGTCGTGCGCATGTCAGACAGACCGCTGCCGACATCATGGATGTGAATTCGAAAGCCGTGATCGCCGCCTTTGAAGCGACCTCCACACTGACCATGATCCACGGGCATACCCATCGTCCAGCGGAGCATCTTCACACCACGGCTAACGGCGTTGCTCGGCGTATCGTGTTAGCAGCGTGGGATGATAACGGGGAGGTGCTCGAGCTTGGTCCGAGCGGTTTCAAGCGGACGCCGGTCGCCCTGAGTGAAATCTGAACTCGGAGTCTGCTGAAGTCGCAAGCTCCGCCTCGATGACGGCGAGTTCTTCTAAACGCGACTGCCACGACTGCGATTTTTCGGCCTCTGGATGCGCTTTGCAATGCGCTTCAGCGAGGCGCAAGTACAACTCGAAGTGCCGAGCCTCAGAGGCCTCGAGACCCTCGTAGAGGCTCGCGACCGCTTCAGGTAACCCCTGCCCTGTTGGACGACCCGAAAGCAGTCGAAAGCGCTCACACGAACGCGCCTCGATGAGCGCTCCGGTCAACAATAGGTCGAGCTTACGAAAAGGCTCGTGTGTCTTCATGTTCGCACGCAGACCCGAGGCATAACGACCGGGCTTTTGCCGAAGGTATTTCACCCCTTCGGTCTGCATGAGTTTGTCGACCTGTTCGAAGTGGCGAAGCTCTTCACGCGCGAGCTTCGAGAGGCGCGTCGCAAGCGCTCGATCTTCCGGGTAAGCGAACATCAGTGCGAGTGCCGTAGAAGCCGCCTTCTTCTCGCAGTTGGCATGATCGGAGAGCAGCTCAGGCCAGCGACGCACGGCTTCATCGACCCAAGCCTCGGGCGTTGCCGCTTTCAAAGGACCGAACATCGACGACGTCATCAAAGTATCGGCCATCAAATGCCGCGAACGACCTTCAGGTTGCTCTGCGCAATGCGACGACGCGCCTGGGCAGCATCAGATCGTTCGTTGCGCAAGCGCTCGAGATATTCCGGCGTCACATCGCCCGTGACGTAAGTCCCTGAGAAACACGATGTATCGAACTCACTGACGCGCGCATCATCGTGCTGGCACGCGAGCACGAGATCTTCGAGATCCTGATAGACAAGCCAATCGGCACCAATCAGATCGCGCACTTCATCTTCGGTGCGACCCGCGGCCACGAGCTCACTGGCCGCGGGCATATCGATACCGTAGACGTTCGGATGGCGTACCGGCGGCGCTGCAGAAGCGAAATACACTTTCTTCGCACCCGCCTCGCGCGCGAGCTCGATGATCTGCGCCGAGGTCGTGCCGCGCACGATCGAATCGTCGATCAGCAGCACGTTTTTATTACGGAACTCGAGATCGATGGCGTTCAACTTCGAGCGCACCGACTTTTGTCGCTGCTCTTGGCCGGGCATGATGAACGTGCGGCCGATATAGCGGTTCTTGATGAAACCTTCGCGGAACTTCAGACCCAAGCCTTGCGCGAGCTGCAGTGCTGCGGTGCGGCTCGTATCGGGAATCGGGATGACGACGTCGATATCGTGATCGGGACGAAGACGACGGATCTTGTCGGCGAGTCGATCCCCCATGCGCATGCGAGCACGCTGCACCGACACGTTATCGATGATGCTGTCGGGCCGCGCGAAATACACATACTCGAAAATGCAGGGCGTATGCCCCACGATCGCGACACACTGCTGCGTGTTCAGACGGCCAGCTTCGTCAATGAACACCGCCTCACCGGGGGCGATGTCACGCAGAGTTTTGAACCCGAGCATATCGAGCGCGACCGACTCGGAGGCGAGCATGTACTCAAGCCCTTTGGGCGTCTCGCGCGAGCCGAGGATGAGCGGACGAATGCCATTCGGATCGCGAAAACCCAGGATGCCGTGACCGATCACCATCGCGACGACCGCATAGCCGCCGCGACAACGACGATACAGCGCCGTCACCGCAGCAAAAACGTCAGCGGCGGTGACGCGCGGTGTACCCACGCGCTGCAACTCAGAGGCGAGCACGTTGAGCAACACTTCGGAATCAGACGTGGTGTTGAGATGCCGACGCTCTTCGCGAATGAGCACCTCGGACAACTCGGCTGCATTCGTCAGATTGCCATTGTGACCAAGCACGATGCCGTAAGGCGCATTCACGTAGAACGGCTGCGACTCCGATGCACCACCCGCGCCCGCCGTCGGATAACGCACGTGACCGATGCCGATGTTGCCGCGCAGCTCCAGCATATCTTGCTGACTGAACACATCGCGCACGAGCCCGGAGCCCTTGCGCATCGATACGAGACCATCGACGGCCGTGACGATACCGGCTGCATCCTGACCACGGTGCTGCAGGATGGTCAGCGCGTCATAGAGGCGCTGATTGACCGGTCCCGTACCTACGATGCCTGCAATGCCACACATGAGTTATTCCTCAGTCGGAACCTTGGGAAGGTCGACGAATGTTTGCGAGCGCATGAGCGCATCAAAATCTACGAGACTGTCGAGTAGGTCTGCAGCGACCGTCGCCGAGGGCTGCAGCTTTGCCGCCTGCCACCAAGGTTCATCCTGCAAACCGAACTGCAATCCGATCAGAACGACAACCGCGATCACGATCGCACCGCGTGCCGCACCAAAGAGCAAACCCAACATACGATTGAGAGGCCCGAACACCGAGGACTGAATCGATCGGCTCAGAAAAACACCCGCAATCGAGACGACTGCATACGCCGCAATGCCGACCGCGACGCACGCCATCAAGCGACGCACCGTCACGCTGTCGATGCTCGATTCGAGCCAAGGAGCCACGGCTTCACCGTAGTGGGAACCGAGATAGAGGGCTGCAACCCAAGCGAGGATGCTGAAGACTTCGGCGACGAGACCGCGCACCATTCCCCAGACCGCGAAAATCAGAAAGATCGCGAGGATGAGGTAATCCAACGCCGTCATGCCATGTCCCTAGGAAGGCGCGCGAATGCGTGATCGAATTCTACCGGATCGAGAAGGCCTCAGGGCGCCGAAACGACGCTGCCCTTGTGACCCGCCGCGGCTAGGCGCTTAGAGAGCGCTTCAGCCGCCTTTCGGTCAGCCTCCGGCCCCACTCGCACCCGGTGAAGCGGCTTCGCCCCGTCGATCTTCGTCACGACAACGGCGAACTTCTTTTTGCGCAACTCGGTCGCGAGGCGATTCGCGCTCGCTTGGTTCGAGAACACACCGATCTGCACAAAGTAGCCCATCTCGGGCGCCGCGACGGGCTTCGGTTCCGGTGCGACCGGCGCTGACGCAGCGGGCGTCGCAGCGGGCGTCGCGGCGGGCGTCGTGGCGGGTGCCGCAGCCGGCGGTGGCGCTAGGGTTGGTGCAGGCGTCGGTGCAGCAGGGGTAGGTGCCGGCGCTTCGACGGCGGGCGGCGGAGCCTCGGTCTGCTCGCTGAGGTCAAAGTCGTAGGTCTGGACCGGCTGATCGACTCCGCCTGCGGTGCCGGTCGGTGCCGTGCGAGCACCACCCTCTCCCGTCAGCATCTCCGGCAACAAAATCACCGCGAGCAGAATGAGCAGCGCGGCACCGGTGAGACGATTTCGAAGGGCTGTATCCACTTGCGAAATTATACGCCAAGCCAGTCGAGCGCCGGCCCAACGACATGGAAGGAGCCGAGGACCACGATACGATCGTTCGGTCCTGCGATCGCTCGCGCCAAGGCGCAAGCCTCATCAACCGATGGCGTCATACCGATCACGGTCGCACTCGATGGTAGTTCGGCACGAAGTTGCTCGGCCGTTCGACCGCGCGCACCGTCGAGGCCGCAGAGTACCCAAGCGCCGATGACGGATACGAGCTCGCTAAAAATCTCACCCGCATTTTTGTCGGACAGAACGCCAACGACACCGATCACGCGCGCCCTAGGCGGCAGCGTCGCGAGTGCTTTGGCCAACTCCCGCGCGGCATCGGGGTTGTGTGCGACATCGAGTATCCACTCGCAAGCCGAACCCAAAGGGTCTGGGATGCGCTGGCAACGACCGCGCAACTGCGCCGATTGCAAGGCACGCGCACGCGCTTCGAAATCGAGCGGTGCTCGCAACCCGAGTTCACCTCTTTTGACAATCAGCGCCTCGAACGCCGAGATTGCGGCAGCTGCATTTTGCCGCTGTACCGGGCCGCTCAGTACCGGCTCGGGGATCGTGCTCCAATCCTTGGGCGGCCAGATCGCGAGGCAATCGAAGATGCGTAATGCGTCGTGCACGCTCTGCGGCATATCGGGGCTGCCGAGAACAACCGGCGATCCGACTCGAAAAATACCCGCCTTCTCTCGTCCGATGTCTTCACGGGTAGGCCCGAGCCACTCCATGTGATCGAGTCCAACCGACGTGAGCACGGCGACATCGGCATCGATGATGTTGGTCGCATCCAAACGACCGCCAAGACCGACCTCGATGATGGCGACATCCACCTTCGCGTCGATAAAGGCGAGGTATGCCGCCAACGTGCCGTATTCGAAAAACGTCAGCGCCACATCGTCGCGTGCTGCTTCGATTTTTTCAAAGATATCGATCAACGATTCATCGAGGATCGGCGTGCCATCGATGGCGATGCGCTCGTTGTAGCGCTGAAGATGCGGCGAGGTGTAGGTGCCAACACGAAGTCCGGCGTGACGGGCCAACGATGTCAAATAGGCGACCGTCGATCCTTTGCCGTTGGTACCCCCAACGATCACCGAAGGAATGCGCCAGGGCAGAATGCCGAGTCGAGTGGCGACCGCGCGTACGCGGTCGAGGCCGAGTTCTATCGCGTTGGGATGCTGCGCTTGCTGATGCGCAAGCCAATCATCGAGGCGCATCGGACGACGGCACGGGCTCGGGAGCAGGCTGTCGCATCAAGATGCGCAGTGACTGTGCGAGGCGCGCGCGCATATCGCGACGATCGACGATCATGTCGATCACGCCGTGATCGAGCAAAAACTCGCTGCGCTGAAAGCCCTCGGGCAACTTCTCGCGTACGGTTTGTTCGATGACGCGCGGGCCGGCAAAGCCAATCAGCGCCTTCGGTTCCGCGACGTTGAGATCGCCTAACATCGCAAGACTCGCGGAGACACCACCGGTCGTCGGATCGGTGAGAACAGAAATGAATGGGATACCCGCAGCCGACAACTCGGCGATCGCCGCACTCGTCTTGGCCATCTGCAGCAACGACAACAGGGCTTCCTGCATTCGCGCGCCACCACTCGCCGAGAAACAAATCAGCGGTACACGATGCTTCAGCGCATGATCGGCAGCGCGTCTGAAACGCTCACCCACCACCGAGCCCATCGAGCCACCAAGAAATTGAAACTCGAACGCACAAGCGACGACGGGCATCGACTCAAGCTGGCCCGCCATGACGATCAGCGCATCTTTCTCGCCGGTGCTCTTCTGCGCGGCTGACAGACGATCTTTGTAGCGCTTGCTATCGCGAAACTTGAGCGGATCTTCCGGAGTGACTTTACTCGCCAACTCGACGGCCGTGCCTTCATCGAGAAAGCGCAGCAGACGATCGCGCGCACCAATACGCATGTGATGCGAGCACTTCGGACAGACATGCAAATTGCGCTCGAGCTCAGCGCGATAGAGCGGCGAGTCACAGGCGGTGCATTTGATCCACAAGCCCTCGGGGACCGATCGCGAACGCCGCTCGGTCTTGATCCGTGACGGAACGATTTTTTCGAACCAGGCCATGGGCGCGACTATACCGGAACGGGCAAGGCGAAGGCCGCCGGGTAGTCGATCCGGCGCAGACAGAGCCCCTCCGCCGGGGCCGTCGGTGCATTCCGCCTTCGATCGCGACTCGCGAGCAATGTCGCCACCTCGTCCGGCACCCTCTCGCCACGGCCGACCGCCATCAGGAGGCCCGCGATGTTGCGAACCATGTGGTGCAGGAAAGCATTCGCAGCGATATCGAAATACACGAGCGGCCCCTCGCGTCTCACCACGAGGCTATCGACGCGACGGATCGGCGATCGCGACTGACACTCGGCTGCGCGAAAGGCGCTGAAATCATGCTCGCCGATCAGATGCTGAGCGCCGGCTTGCATCGCCTCGACATCGAGCGGCATCGCGACCCAGGTGCTCGTAGCAGCGTGTAGCGCCGAACGCGTGGCTCGATTGAAGAACGTGTAGCGATAGTGACGCCGCTGCGCCGAAAACCGCGCATGAAAAAAATCCGGCACCGGCACCGCCCAAGCGACACTCAGTTGACGCGACAGATGTGCGTTGGCGCCCAAAGCCCAAGCGCGTGCGGATCGACGAACGGAGGTGTCGAAGTGCACGACCTGTCCGGCGGCGTGCACGCCCGCATCCGTGCGACCCCCACAAATCAACTCGACGGAAGTATCGGCGACGTTGGACAACGCAGCCTCCAACTCGCCTTGCACGGTCTTCAAGCCGGGCTGCTGCTGCCAGCCGCAGAAATGCGTGCCGTCATATTCGACCCCAAGGGCCCAGCGCATCATGACTTCGGCAGCGAATCCAGCAGACGCAGGGCTTCGGCGCGTTGCGCCTCGTCACCGATCTTGAGCGCCGCCTGCAACTCGAGCAACGCCGAACGATAGTCGCCCATTTCGATGTAAGCGCGCGCAAGGTCGATCATGCTGCCTGCTTCATTGAGAGGTGGCGGGTCGCCTTCGAGATCGAGCGGATCCAAGCTCGGCGGCTCGACCACCGGTGCAGCACGACTCGTAGGTGCGCGCATCAAGGCATCGGGCATCACGTCGTTTGCGATGAGAGCATCGGTCGCCATAACAGGGCTTGGCGAAACCACCGGCTCCGACATCGTTGCCGCCGGCTTGATCGGCGGCAGATCGAAGGTCATCTCCTTGGCAGGCTCGACGGTGGCTTGCGCGGTGGAGAGATCCCTTTCAGCGCGGCGCGAACGCAGCCACAGCGCCATCGCGAGTACGAGCGTGAGCACGATGAAGATCGGCGACAGCCACCAGAGACTCGCGAGCGTGCTTTGCCAAGACTCCGCCTGCGCAGCTCGCGCCTGCAATAGCTGCAGTTCTTTGCTGCGCTCTTCGAGTAACCGCTTCGATTCGGCCAGTTGCGCTTCGATACGCGCCATACGTTGCTCAAGCGCGATCAGCGCTTGTGCCTCGGGCGTGATGGCGGCCGCAGGTTCCGGCGTCACTTGCGATGGTGGAACAAGCCGCACCCGCGACTCGGCACTGGAGTTGGTCGATGGCGTGACGACGGGGGCAGCAGACGCTGGCGTCGCGATCGTTCGCGCAGGCGGCGTGTTGACCGGCGTTGCCGGCGCGGGCGTCACGATTTTCGGCGCAGCGCTCGGCGCCTGCGGCGGCACGACTTGCGTGCGCCAAATATTCAGTTGCCTCGAAACCTCTGACATCGCCTCGGCAGCCGGCACCGCACGAATCTGCTCAGGGCTAGGCAGTCGCAGCGCAGCGCCGCGCTGCATATCGCTCATACCGTTGCCGAACGCCTCGGGATTATTTCGATAGATACTCACCATCGTCTGCGCGAGGGTCGTGCCGGTCGTGGTGGACCACTCACGCGCGATCGACATCAACGTTTCACCGGTACGGACGAGCCGCGTCTCACCACTGCCCGTGCGGTAGATGTTTTCTTCGGGTACCGGCTTCTCAACCGGCACCGGCGGTTGTTCTGGCCCGGGCGCCTCTTGCCCAAACGAGACTGGCACGCTGACACTGACCACCAGCGCGAGCAGTGTCGTCAGTGCATTAGCAGGGCGGCGCAGCATGCGAGCATCAGCCTCCATCAAAGATAGTCGCGTGTCAGGATCTCGGCGATCTGCACACTATTGGTCGCAGCGCCTTTGCGGATGTTGTCGGAAACGATCCAGAGATTGAGGCCGCGTTCATGCGAGATATCCTCTCGGATGCGCCCGACGAACACGCGATCGTCATTCGCCGCCTCGACAGCCGCGGTCGGGTAGCCACCCGGCTTGCGGGTGTCGATCACCTTCACACCCGGCGCTTTCTCTAGGAGCTTATGAGCCTCGGCCGCAGTCAACTTGCGCGCGGTCTCGATGCTCACCACCTCCGAGTGACCAAAGAATACCGGCACGCGTACCGCGGTGGCATTCACGCGGATATCGGGGTCGTTGAAGATCTTGCGGGTCTCCCAGAACATCTTCATTTCTTCTTTGGTGTAGCCGTTATCCTGGAACTTGTCGATCTGCGGCACTACGTTGAAGGCGATCTGCGCGGCGACCACCTTGGGCTTGACGGGCCCTTTGCCGCTCATCAGCGCCACGCTCTGCGCGGCGAGCTCTTCGACCGCCTCTTTGCCGGCGCCGGAGACCGACTGGTAGGTCGCGACATTGATGCGCTCGATCTTAGCCGCATCGTGCAGCGGCTTCAGCGCCACCAACATCTGAATGGTCGAGCAATTGGGATTGGCGATGATGCGTCGCTGCTTGAACTGCGCGATCGCCTCCGGATTCACCTCAGGCACGACGAGCGGAATATCTTCGTCGTAACGAAACTCCGAAGTGTTGTCGATCACGACGCACCCAGCAGCCGCCGCTTTCGGCGCATAAATTCGCGAG
>Ga0315905_10008185_pt1 | contig 10560 bp, 7 predicted proteins | sample LakEriMetagenome_5_FD_203522 | JGI IMG/M metagenome (GOLD analysis project Ga0315905, IMG submission 203522) | Freshwater fungal communities from buoy surface, Lake Erie, Ohio, United States - Buoy 4 MA121 | ecosystem: Environmental > Aquatic > Freshwater > Lake | place: USA: Lake Erie, Ohio... | reverse complement strand
CTGCCCGGGTTTTGAAGAAACAAGACCCCGCCTACATGACCCGCCACAACACACGCTCACTGCGTCGGCTCTTTCTGGCCGGTGAGCCGCTGGATGAGCCAACAGCCCGATGGATCTCAGACGCGCTCGGAGGCGTTCGAATCATCGACAACTACTGGCAGACCGAGACAGGATGGCCCATTCTCTCGGCGCAACACGGGATCGAGGTCACCGAGACGAAATTCGGCAGTCCCAGCTTCCCTGCCTATGGCTACGACGTCAAACTCGTGCATGAGTCGACCTTTGAGGAGGTGGGCGCGAACGAAAAGGGCATGCTCTGTGTGATGCCGCCGCTTCCCCCCGGATGTCTTCAGACGGTCTGGGGCGATGATGACCGGTTCGTCAAGACCTACTTCTCAAGCGTGCCCGGCCGACAGCTCTACTCTACCTTCGACTATGCCACCCGAGACGAGGACGGCTATTACTTCATCCTGGGCCGCACAGACGATGTCATCAATGTCGCAGGCCACCGGCTCGGCACCCGGGAAATTGAGGAGGCCATCCAGGCGCACAAGAATGTGGCAGAGGTCGCTGTGGTGGGCGTCAGTGATGCCCTCAAGGGGCAGGTGCCGATGGCCTTCGCCGTGCTCAAGGACACCTCCATGCTTACAACGCCGGAAGGAGAGCGGGCTGAAGAGAAGGCAATCATGGCGACCGTGGACCGAGAGATTGGTGCCATCGCACGTCCGTCTCGAATCCACTTCGTGACGCTTCTGCCCAAGACGCGCTCGGGGAAACTGCTGCGTCGGGCGATGCAGGCCCTCGCCGAGGGAAAGGACCCAGGCGACATGACCACCCTGGAGGATCCGAGCGCCCTCGATCAGATCAGGCGCGCACTCGCCTGAGTCCCGTCAGTTAAAAAAGTCGCGGACCTTTTCCATCCAGCTCTTGCTCTGGGGGCTGTGGCGGTCGCCACCCTCCTCGAGCGAGGCCTCAAAGTCCTCGAGAATTCGGCGCTGACGATCGTTGAGCTTGACCGGCGTCTCCACCACAACGTGGCAGTAGAGGTCACCCGCCACACTAGAACGCACGTTTCGAATGCCCTTGCCACGCAGCCGAAAAGTCTTCCCGGTCTGGGTGCCCTCTGGGAGGTCAAAGCTCGCCTTGCCGTTGAGCGTGGGGACATCAATGGACCCGCCCAAGGCGGCTCTGGCAAAACTCACCGGCACTTCGCAATGGAGGTCGTCACCCTCGCGCTGAAAGACGCGATGGGGCTTGATTGAGACCTCAACATAGAGGTCCCCGGAGGGTCCGCCGTTTAGGCCGGGTTCGCCGTTTCCGCTCGAACGAATCCGCATGCCGTCGTCAATGCCGGCAGGAATCTTAACCTCGAGGGTCTTCTGTTTGCGGATTCGACCAACGCCATCGCAGGCGGTGCAGGGATTTGGAATGGTCTTGCCACTACCACGGCAGGACGGACAGGTCTGTTGAATGCTAAAGAAACCCTGTTGCATGCGGACCTGGCCCTGCCCGCCGCAGGTCTTGCAGGTCTCGGCCTTGGTGCCGGGCTTGGCGCCGGTTCCGTCGCAGGTGTCACAGGTCTCCCAGCTGGGTACCTTGATCTCGGTCGTAAAGCCTGCAGCCGCCTGCTCGAGGGTGATCTCCATGGAGTAGCGCAGGTCACTGCCACGATAGACATTGCTTCTGCCGCCACCACCCCCGCGGCCGCCAGCCGCGCCGAAGATGTCGCCGAAGATGTCACCAAAGGCCTCGGAGAAGTTGCCAAATCCCGCACCGCCAGGACCCCCTCCGGCATTGGGGTCGACCCCCGCGTGCCCAAAGCGGTCGTACGCCGCCCGCTTGTCCGCGTCCGTGAGCATCTCATAGGCCTCTTTGGCCTCCTTGAACTTCTCCTCCGCGGCTGCATCACCCGGATTTCGGTCCGGGTGATACTTCATCGCGAGCTTGCGGTAGGCCTTCTTGAGCTCCTCATCGGAGGCGTTCTTGGCAACCCCCAGCACCTCATAGTAGTCACGCTTGGACATTTAATCGCGCTTCACTTCCTTAAACTCAGCGTCCACGATGTCCTCGGTGCCCGCATTGCCTGAACCCGAACCACCGGCTGCACCAGAACCAGCTGCACCCGCTGCAGCCTGGGCCTCAGCATAAACCTTCTCGCCCAGGGTCTGTGAGGCCTTCATCAAGTTGTCGGTCTTGGCCTCGATCTCTGCCTTGTCCTCGCCGGTCAGTGCCGCCTCAAGCGCCTTGATCGCCTCCTCGATCTTGGCCTTCTCATCTGCTGAGAGCTTGCTGCCATGCTCGTCCAGTGACTTCTTCACCGAGTGGACCATCGCCTCACCGGAGTTGCGCGCCTGAACCAGCTCAACCCGCTGCTTGTCGGACTCAGCATTGGCCTCGGCATCGGCCACCATCTTTTTGATCTCGTCATCCGAGAGGCCCGAGTTGGCCTTGATGGTGATCTTGTTCTCTTTGCCCGTTGCCTTGTCCTTAGCAGAGACATGAAGGATTCCGTTAGCATCGATGTCAAAGGTGACCTCAATCTGCGGGGTGCCTCTTGGCGAGGGGGGAATGCCCTCGAGGTTGAACTCACCCAACATCTTGTTGGCATTGGCCAGCTCTCGCTCCCCCTGGTAGACCTTGATGGTCACCGCGGGCTGATTGTCGTCCGCCGTCGAGAAGACCTGAGAGAACTTCGTCGGAATGGTGGTGTTCTTCTGGATCATCTTGGTCATCACGCCGCCAAGCGTCTCAATGCCCAGCGAGAGGGGTGTGACATCGAGCAGCAGGACGTCCTTTCGGTCGCCCGAGAGCACGGAGCCCTGAATGGCTGCACCCACCGCCACCGCCTCATCCGGGTTCACATCCTTGCGTGGCTCTTTTCCGAAAAAGCCCTTCACGGCATCCTGAACCTTGGGCATCCGCGTCATACCCCCGACCAGAATGACATCGTCAATCTGGCTGGCGGACAGGCCAGCGTCCTTGAGAGCAACCCTACAGGGCTCAATAGTGCGGCTGATCAGGTCGTCAACAAGCGACTCGAGCTTGGCTCGGGTGAGCTTAAAGGTGAGGTGAACCGGTGCGCCGTTGGCCATGGCGATATAGGGCTCGTTCAGCTCGGTCTGCTGGCTGGATGAGAGCTCGATCTTGGCACGCTCGGCCGCAGCCTTGATACGCTGCAGGGCAATGGGGTCCTTGGAGAGGTCAACGCCGTTGATCTTCTTAAACTCATCAATGATGTGGTCAATGATGCGCTGATCGAAGTCTTCTCCACCAAGGAAGGTGTCGCCGTTGGTGGAGAGCACCTCAAACTGCTTCTCGCCATCGACATCTGCGATCTCAATGATGGAGACATCGAAGGTACCCCCACCCAGGTCATAGACGGCCACCTTGCGATCACGTCCATCGGCCTTGTCCAGTCCGAAGGCCAGTGCGGCCGCCGTGGGCTCATTGATGATGCGCTTCACGTCGAGCCCGGCGATCCGGCCGGCATCCTTTGTGGCCTGGCGTTGGGCGTCATTGAAGTAGGCGGGCACGGTGATCACGGCCTCTGTGACCTCCTGACCCAGGTAGTCCTCCGCCGTCTTCTTCATCTTGCGAAGCACCTCCGCGGAGACCTGTGGGGGCGCAAGCTTCTTGTCCCGTACACCCACCCAGGCATCTCCGTTCTCGGCCTTCACAATCTGAAAGGGCATGAGATCAATATCCTTCTGAACCTCCTTGTCCGCGAACTTGCGGCCAATCAGCCGCTTGACGGCGTAGAGGGTGTTCTTCGGATTGGTCACTGCCTGGCGCTTGGCCGGGGCCCCCACCAGAATCTCGCCATCTTCCATGTAGGCGATGATGGACGGGGTCGTTCGAGCGCCCTCGCTGTTCTCAATGACCTTGGGCTGGCCCGCCTCCATAATCGCCACGCAGGAGTTCGTGGTCCCGAGGTCAATTCCAATCATCTTTGCCATTTTGTGTTCCTCTTTGAAAAAGTTGGGTATGAGCAAAAAGTGGGGATGAGGGCCGTCGAATTCAAGCCCCCTTCTCCCTCAGAGGCGCTGCCTACTGGGCGACCACGACCAGGGCAGGCCGCAGCACCCGCTCACCGATGAGGTAGCCCTTCTGCATCACCGCAACGACATGACCACTGGGCACCGCGGGCTGTGCAGTTGCCCCATCGACCATGGAGACCGCCTGGTGGTGGTTGGGATTGAACTTCTCGCCTGTCGGGCTGAGGGCCCTGAGCCGGCCTCGCTCGAAGGCCTGTTGGAGCTGCCGGAGCGTGAGCTCCACACCCCCACGAAGGCCCTCGAGGGTCTGTTCCGGAAGGCTGAGCGCTGTCTCCATACTGTCCGCCACGGGGAGCATCGCCTCGGCGAAACTCTCGATCGCAAACTTGCTAGCGTTTGCAAGCTCGGTCGAGTGGCGCCTGCGCATGTTCTCAAGCTCTGCGGCGAGCCGCATGAGCTGGTCCTCTCGCTCCGCCAGCTTGGTGATCAGGGCGGAGGGGTCGGACGAGGCGGGCTCAGCGGATCCGAGTGAGCCCTGTTCGGCCGGGGCAGCGCCGGTCGCGGAGGCCGCGGCTTGAGCGGCCAGAACCTCGGCAGCGGTGGGGGGTTGATCGGCTGGGGTCTGGGACATCATGTTCTCCGTCAAATTGAATAAGACCTAGCCGGGAGATGGGGGTCATTCAGGGAATTTCAAGTCCCCCTGCCCGCCGAGTCTTGGTCACCATTTCTTCACGCGGATGTCACGGCAATGACTTATCCAGCCCATACTGTGCGGCGGTGCATATCCTCACGGTCACAGACGCCTGGGAGCCCCAAGTCAACGGGGTCGTCCGGACCATTCAGGCGACCAATCGGGTGCTGGAGGCCTGGGGGCACGCGACAAGCCTGATCACCCCGCTGGACTTTCGGACGATTCCCTGTCCGACCTACCCCGAGATCCGCCTGGCACTGTTTCCGGCCCAGTTGATCCGGGAACGCATCCTCGCCAGCCGGCCGGACGCCATTCACATCGCGACCGAGGGTCCATTGGGCTGGGCGGCCCGCAGCCTCTGCCGGCGCCTCAGAATTCCCTTTGTGACGGCCTACCACACCCGCTTTCCCGAATACATTTGCGCCCGCTCTGGCGTTCCGCTTGCCCTCAGCTACAGGCTCTTTCGCCACTTTCACAACGCAGCGGCCGCAGTGCTCGCCCCCACGCCAGCCATCATTCAAGATCTTCAGGCACGCGGGTTTCGGAATGTTCAGTTCTGGTCTCGCGGCGTCAATCACGACATCTTCAAGCCCTCGGAGCCCTTGGCCGTCGATGGCAGACAGCCCCCGGTCTTTTTGTTCGTGGGGCGGGTGGCCGTCGAGAAGAACATCCAGGCCTTCCTGGACCTGGACCTCCCGGGTGAAAAATGGGTCGCCGGCGAGGGGCCATCGCTCGAGAGCCTGCGGCGGCGCTACCCATCCGTGCGGTTCTTCGGGGTGATGTCCCAGGCCGAGCTCGCCCGCCTCTACAGCGGGGCGAATGTCTTTGTGTTTCCGAGCCGAACCGACACCTTTGGGCTCGTTATGGTGGAGGCAATGGCCTGTGGCCTTCCGGTCGCCGCCTACCCCGTTGAGGGCCCCATTGACGTGATTGGCAGCAGCGATGCTGGTGTGCTCTCGCAAGACCTCCGAGCGGCCTGCCTTCAGGCGATGGAGATTCCCAAGGATAGGGCCATCGCGCGAGCCGCAGAATTTAGCTGGGAGAAGGCGACAGGGGAGTTCCTCTCAATCCATCAGGCCCACGCCATCGACTGGAACGGGCCGCCCGCTCGCCTGAAGAGCTAGTCCTGCGCGCCCAATGACAGAGCCCGACCTCGGGCGATGGCACGATCGGCAGCGTCCTCGGATGACTCGGGGCGCACCGGCCAGCCAAGCGTCTCCTGCTCAATGAGAGTCGACAGCAGCCCAACCGCCTCCTCGCTGTCATTGAGACAGGGAATGAAGGTGTACTGCTCCCCGCCAGCAGAGAGGAATTCCTCTTTCCCTTCCATGGCAATCTCCTCGAGCGTCTCGAGGCAGTCGGAGATGAAGCCCGGGCAGACTACATCGAGACGCTTGACGCCCGCGAGCGGAAGCTGGTCAAACAGTTCGGCCGTGTAGGGCTTGAGCCACTCGGCAGGGCCGAACCGGGACTGAAAGGACACGCGCCACTCCGAGTCCGTGAGCCCGAGCGCTGTGGCAATGAGACGGCCCGTCTTATGGCACTCACAATGGTAGGGGTCGCCCTTGAGCAGGCTGCGCTTGGGCACGCCATGAAAACTCATTAGCAGGAAGTCGCCCCGGCCGTGGGTGGCCCAATGACTGCGAATCGAGTTCGCCACGGCCCGGATGTAGGCAGGATGATCGTGGAAATGCCGAATGGTTCGGAGGGCGGGCGGACTCCGCATCGCAGCCAAGGCGTCGTAGACCTTGTCGAAGACCGTCGCGGTCGTGCTCGCCGAGAACTGCGGATACAGCGGCAGCACCAGGACACGGTTCACACCCTTTGACTTCAGGCGGTCGAGCCCGGTCGCAATGGATGGCTCTCCGTATCGCATGGCGAGCTCGACCTCGACATCGAGGCCCCGCGATCGGAGTGCCTCTGCTGTTCTGGCTCGTTGGCGCTCAGAATAGACCCGAAGCGGAGAGCCCTCGGGCATCCAGACCGATGCGTACTTCGCGGCGGACTTCTTCGGCCGGGTATTCAGGATGATGAGGTTCAGAAGCGGCCACCAGACAAGCTTTGGAATCTCGACGACGCGCGGGTCGGACAGAAACTCCTTGAGATACTTTCGAAGCGCCGACGCCGTGGGTGCCTCCGGGGTGCCCAGGTTCACGAGCAGCACACCAACCCGCAGTCGGCTGCCGTGCTGAAAGGGGCGTTCGTCGAGGACAGCCGAGGCTGGCAGGGGAAGCGTCATGAATTGCGAGGAGAGGAAAGCACGGTTGAGACCAGCCGCGCTGTGATGTCTACAATTGGAATCACTCGATCATAAGCCATTCGGGTTGGACCAATCACCCCAAGGGTGCCCACCACCCGCCCATTGACCTCGTAGGGCGCTGTGACGACGGAGAGCTCCTCCGCGGGGACCAGTTCGGAGTCACCTCCGATAAAAATCTGAACGCCCTGAGCCAGCACGGCCCGCTCGAGTAGCCGAGAGATGAGGGTCTTCTGTTCGAAGACATCAAACAGGTGACGAAGTCGGTGCACATCCGCTGACCACTCCGAGACATCCATCAACCTTCTCTCTCCGGAGATGACGATGTCATCCTTCGGGTCAGACAATGCTGCAGACCCCTCCTCGACGGCCTTGCGCATGAGGTTGGCCACATCGTCTCGCAGGTCTCGAAGCTCTTGCGACAAGCGGGCTCGAACTTCATCCAGGGTCAGCCCGGCATAGAATGCCGTCAGCATGTTGCCCGCCTCCACCAGCCGCTCGGGGGCAAGCTCTTGCTCCACTGAGATGATCTTGTTGATCACCTCACCCTCGGATGTTACGAGGATGAGCAGAAGACGCCGCTCCCCGAGCCTCAGGAATTCTGCATGTCGAAAGGACCCGTCTCGTCTAGGGGCGCTGACCACTCCTGCAAACTGGGACAGGTTTGAGAGCAGGGCCGCCGCAGCGGAGATCACACGGCTTGGCGCGTCGAATGGCAAAGCCCCTTCCATGAGCCTGGTCGCCGCAGGCTCCAGCGGCTGTACCGTGAGCAGGGAGTCTACGAAGAGCCGGTAGCCCTTTGGCGTGGGCACTCGGCCAGCAGAGGTGTGCGGGCTCGCAACCAGACCCATCTCCTCCAGATCGGACATGACGTTCCGAATGGTGGCCGGTGAAAGCTCGAGGCCGGAGAACCTGGAGAGCGCGCGCGAGCCGACAGGCTGGCCCTCGGCAATATAGCGCTCAATCAGGGTTTTTAAGAGTCGGGAGGATCGGTCATCCATGACGAGCATTTTAAGGATGCTTTGCAGATGCTGTGATCTAATCCCCGCATGAATGCGCAGCGTGCCCTCATCGCGATCTTTGGAAGGCCCCAGACGCCAAGCCTGCGCGCGCACTTCGAGGCCGTCATCGACTGTATTCAGCGCACATTGCCCGGCGTTGAAATTGGCCTTGAGCAGGAAGCGGCTCGCGGGAACGACCTAGAGAATGGGCCGGGAATCCGCCTAGAGAGTCTCGCTCAGCTCGCACAGGACGCTTCCCTCGCGCTCGTACTCGGAGGGGATGGCACCCTCATCGGCGTCGCCCGTCACATGGCTCCTTACCAAGTTCCGGTCATCGGCATCAACCTGGGACGTCTCGGATTCATGACCGACCTTAGCATCGAGGCGCTGGAGACCGAGCTCCCGCCACTGCTGCGCGGCGATGGTGACCTGGAAGCGCGCAACATGCTGAAGGTCACTGTGCTCCGGCGGGCCATGCCCTCGGGGGACTGGGAGGCCGTGTTCTCTGCAGTTGCGCTGAACGACACCGTTATCAGCCGAGGCTCAATCAGCCGCATGACGGAGCTAGAGGTCTTCGTCGACGGAAGCTATATGCAGACCCTTCGAGCCGACGGACTCATCGTCTCAACGCCAACGGGGTCCACAGCCTACGCACTCTCCGCCTCCGGCTCGATTCTGCACCCCCGGCTCAAGGGCGTCATCCTCGTGCCCGTGGCGCCCCAGGCCCTCGCGAGCCGGCCCGTTGTGCTGCCGCAGGACACCACCGTGACGGTCTTGGTCAATGACGGTGCAGGCACGGAGCTACACTGCGACATGCAGGCCATGACCTCGCTGGAGGACGGTGACCAGATCCTCGTGGAGACCGCGCCCGACCCCGTGCTCTTGCTTCACCCGAAGGGCCACGACTACTTCTCAGTGCTCAGACGTAAGCTCCACTGGAGCGCTAATCCACTCTACCTGGGCAGACCTGACCCTCACTTCCCGACCCGTGGAGGCGAACCGTCCTGAGAAGCGAGCCCTCATGCTGCGTACCCTTACCATCCAAGACTTCGTCACGGTCGACCGCCTCACCCTCGACCTCCAGGCTGGATTCTCAGCCCTCACCGGCGAGACAGGCGCCGGAAAATCCATTCTGTTCGATGCGCTGGGCCTCCTGCTAGGAGATCGCGCAGAGGCGAGTGCCATCCGCGGTGGTGCGAGCAAGGCCGAGATCTCCGCAGAGTTTGAGCTCACCCCAGAGGCCCATCAGGCCTTGGCGGACCTTGCCGATGAACTCGGCCTCAGCATCGACGAGCCGCTCATCCTGCTCAAGAGAAGCCTGGAGGCCAATGGGCGGTCGCGAGCCTGGATCAATGGCCAGCCGGCTAGCGTCTCGCAGCTCAAGGCGCTCGGTGAACACCTCGTGAGCGTGCACGGACAGCATGCCCACCACGACCTCCTTCGCACAGGTGCCCAGCGTGCACTCCTCGATCGCCAGGCTGGGCTCGAGCCACTTGTCGCCGAAATGTCCGCCACCTATCGCGAGTGGTCTGCCTGCCGAACGGCGCTCGAGCGGGCCCAGGCCGAGGCCGACCAGCAGCGTCAGCAGCGCGAAGAGCTCCAGTGGAAGCTCGACCTCCTGCTGGCTGCGAGTCCTCAGGCCGGCGAATGGGAGGCCCTGGAGCAGGAGCAGAAGGCACTCTCTGCGGGCGCCGAGCTGATCTCAGTCACTCAGGAGTCCCTCGCCCAACTCTCCGAGGCCGACGACCCCATGCTCACCCAGATCTCCAGGCTTTGCGGTCGACTGGAGGGGTTGACCGAGGCTGATCCCCGCCTCGAGCCCGTCGCCAGTGGGATTCGGTCAGGCCTCATCGAACTGGAAGAGGCCACGGCCCTCTTGCAACGATATGTGGACCGGCTAGAGATCGACCCAGAGCGGCTGTCAGCGGTCGAGTCGCGACTCTCGGAGCTCCACGGCCTGTCCCGCCGACTCAAGCACCCGCCCGAGGACTTGCCGGCGCTTCAAGCGAGCCTCTCCGAGGCGATCCATGCACTCGACCAGGCCAACGATATCCGCGCCCTGAGCAGAGCACTGGGCGAGGCAGAGCAGCGCGCACGAGCCGTTGGGGCGGCCCTCTCAGAGAAGCGTCGAACAGCCGCGTCGGCGCTCTCGGCCGCCGTCAACCAGTGGCTTGCCGAACTGTCGATGAAGGGCAGCGACTTCCATGTGAGCCTGCTCCCAAAGGAGCAGCCGAGTGCCTCCGGCTTTGAAGAGGTCCTGTTCCTGCTGCAGCATGCGGGGCAGCCAGAGCCCCAGTCTCTGTCAAAAATTGCCTCTGGAGGAGAGCTCTCCCGGGTTGGCCTGGCCATTGCCGCGGTGGCCGCACAGGGCACCGCGTGCACGACGCTCCTTTTTGACGAGGTGGACGCCGGGATCGGAGGCAACACAGGGCATGTGGTGGGCCGCCTTCTTCGCTCCCTCGGGGCCTCACATCAGGTGCTCGCAGTGACCCACCTGCCTCAGGTGGCCGCAAGGGCCCATCACCACGCGCGCGTCTCCAAGAACACCGATGCCCTGCCCGCATTGAGCACGGTGGTCCAACTGGGGCCCGAGGAGCGCGTTGAGGAGATTGCTCG
>Ga0315905_10008183_pt1 | contig 10563 bp, 8 predicted proteins | sample LakEriMetagenome_5_FD_203522 | JGI IMG/M metagenome (GOLD analysis project Ga0315905, IMG submission 203522) | Freshwater fungal communities from buoy surface, Lake Erie, Ohio, United States - Buoy 4 MA121 | ecosystem: Environmental > Aquatic > Freshwater > Lake | place: USA: Lake Erie, Ohio... | reverse complement strand
TGGTGCCCTCGGCAGGAGCGGAAAAATGGTCGTAGGGCACCGATGGCGCCGGCGTGAGAATCCCGGCGGGCATGTAGCCTTTGGCGTTGGCATTGCCGTTGACGGTGATGTCGGAAAGATAACTCAGCAGCTTGGTGGCGCGGTCTTTTTTGGAAGCAAAGGTGAAAAGCTGCGGGTTGGTGTCGATGAACCGCGTCGTGGCATCGCCGGCGCGGAAGACCGGATCGGCGATGACGTTTTCAAGAAAGGGAATGTTGGTTTTGACACCGCGAATCCGGAACTCGCGCAGCGCCCGATCCATGCGGTCGAGCGCGATGGGATAGGTGCGGCCAAACACGGTGACCTTCACCAGCATCGAGTCGTAGTAGGGCGTGATCACTGCATTCTGGGTGCCGAGTGCGCCGTCGAGGCGGATGCCAAATCCACCGGCGCTGCGATAGGTGAGGATCTTGCCAAAGTCCGGCGTGAAGTTGCTTTCCGGATCCTCGGTGGTGATGCGGCACTGGATCGCAAAGCCGGATTTCTCGACTTTGTTCTGCGCGGGCAGGTCCATCACCTTGTCGTGCAGTTTGTGACCCATCGCGATCTGGATCTGCGACTGCACGATGTCGATCGAGGTGATTTCCTCGGTGACGGTGTGCTCGACCTGAATGCGCGGGTTCATTTCGATGAAATACCAATCGCCGGATTCCGCATCGACGAGAAACTCCACGGTTCCAGCGTGGGTGTAGTTCACCTCCCGAGCGATGGCGAGCGAGGCGTTGCACAATCCCGCTATGATGGTGGGGTCGATGCCGTAGCTAGGCGCCATCTCGATAACCTTCTGGTGCCGACGCTGCACCGAGCAGTCGCGCTCGTGGAGATGCAGCACGTTGCCGTGTTTGTCAGCCAGAATCTGCACTTCGATGTGTTTGGCGCGACCGACGAATTTCTCAAGAAACACCGCACCGTTGCCAAACGCGCGTTGCGCTTCACTCTGGGCCTCGTCGAGCATTGCTTCGAGGTCTTTTTCCTCGCGCACCACCCGCATGCCCCGCCCGCCGCCACCAAATGCAGCTTTGATGATCAGCGGGAAGCCGATCTTGCGGGCCGCTTTCATCGCTTCCTTGCGGTCTTCCACCGGTTCCGCCGTGCCTTGCAGGGTCGGCACGTTCAGTTTTTCAGCGACCCCGCGCGCGGCGGTTTTGTCGCCCATGCGATCGAGAATCGCCGCGTCCGGACCGATGAAAATGATGCCGTTTTTTTCACAGGCGCGTGCGAAATCGGGGTTCTCCGAGAGAAACCCGTAACCGGGATGGATCGCGTCCACACCTTTTTCCACCGCGATGGCGACAATGCCCTCGATGTCGAGATACGCACCGAGAGGTCCTTTGTCCTTGTTGAGTTGATAGGCTTCATCCGCTTTGAATCGGTGTGGACAAAATCGATCCTCGTGAGCGTAGATCGCCACGGTGCGGATGCCCAGTTCGGTGGCGGCGCGCATCACCCGGATCGCGATTTCGGAACGATTGGCCACGAGGATTTTCTTGATGGGGCGTATCTGGGTTTTCGGCATGTCGGGCCATGCATAGTCGGGATTGCGGCGGAGGTAAATGGAAAAATGCCGCCGCGCGGAGTAGGTAACGCCCGAGTTGCTGTTGCCGTTCTTTCGCCCACTTTCACTATTGCCACAGCAGATAAACTCGCTATGCTCCAGTCATGAGCAAAACTCGGATAGTCCTCGCCGACATCCTTTCCGGGCGCTCGGATGCAAACATTGCCTTTGCCGATCTCTGCCACCTTCTTGAGCGCGGCGGCTTTACCCACCGTCAAGGAGGGGTAGCCATCTGATTTTCCACAAGGCAGAGGTGGAGGAAATTCTCAATTTGCAGCCACTCGGAAACAAAGCCAAAGCCTATCAAGTCAAGCAGGTGCGGAACCTCATTCTTAAATACCAACTCAACATCGACTGACATGCGCTACGAAATCATCATCTATTGGAGCCGCGAAGATCATGCATTCCTCGCGGAAGTCCCCGAACTCTCTGGCTGCATGGCCGACGGAGCCAGCTACGAAGAAGCCCTGGCCAACGCCCAACTGGTCATCGCCGAATGGATCGAAACTGCTCAAGCCATAGGCCGCCCCATTCCCGAACCCAAAGGCAAACTCGCCTACGCTTGAAATTCGCAAGATTATGATCATTTGTCTGGGAAATTGTCATGGCGTCTGTTTTTGACAGGATTTCAGGATTCCAGGATTTGGGGGCAGGGAAATTCTCCCCGGGGAGCGCCTGCGTCCCGCAGGCTGCGTCCGGCATCCTGCCGGGCGCGGGTTTTTGCGGAAGATCAGGCAATTGATCAGCAAACAGGGAAATTTCTCCGAAAGTTCCGGTGGGGGCAGGCTTGTTTGCTCATGACCCTACATCCTGTCTCACCCGGCTTGTTTGCGAATGATGTCGTGGGGCAAAGCTAGGGAATACCGGGGCGTGGAGTAGTCAATCCCACCAGAACGCCAAAGACCGAAAACAATACCGCAACCCCGTGACCGTGACCCGGCCGGGCTGAGGGGCGTGGCATGCGAAGAGGGACGAACAGGAGCTAGCGGAGGCAGCGGAGATTGAAAGAGTCATCCAAGGGCCAAAGGTCCTGAAGATAAGAAGGAGCCATATATCGCAAGAGCGCCAAAGGTCCTGAAGATGAGAAGGAGCCATACATCGCAAGAGCGCCAAAGGCCCTGAAGATGAAAAGAGACCATAGATTGCAAGAGGGCCAAAGGCCCTGAACAAACCAGCCCAGGGCAACGCCCTGGGTACGGCCAGCACCAGGTGTGGAGCCCTGAAAGGGCGGCACAAAAGCGTTGTCCCGCCCTTTCAGGGCTGAATCATCTCAAAAACTCCCAACCCAGGGCGTTGCCCTGGGCTGGCTTGTCGTGGGCCCTCGGCCCGGAAGAGATGGAACCTGGAACATGAAATGGGGATAGACAATTTGCAGGCAAATGAACCATTGTCATTCCACCTCGATACGGGTCGAAAATACGCATGATAGGCTGCGCTGCATATGCTGATATCACCAAGGAAGTCGCGCTCCGCTCCCTACCTCGGAAAGTCGCCTGATATGGCAATCGCGTGAAGCAAAGCCTTTTACGCGACACCCGCGCCGCGACAATTTCCTTGTCATGGCGTGAGGATTGGTGTCTTTTACAGAAAGTCATCCCCGTCTGATATCACCCGGCAGGATGCTACCAACAAAGACTGTTCGGCAAAACAAACTTTAAATCAAATAAGCTCAAATGAACAAACAAAGCGCGTTAATTCTAGCATTCGGTTTTATTATAGGAACGGTCATTATCAGCTTCGGCTGTGTCTCACTTGGAAGATCAATAATCCTAGCGGTTAATGAATCAAGAGCACCGCATCAAATTGACTTGAAGCTTATTGGAGATAGTCCTCTTGTTTCGTCTCAATTCCCCGATAAACTCGAAGTAAAGTTAGTGGGCGGGAATTCTCCAGTTGAACTTGAGGTAAATGGTAAATTCATAAATCACCCAATTCGCATCCTTACTGAAACCAAATAAGGATAAGCATTTAATATCAGGTTGAACAGCCGAACAACAAAGGGTGCTGCGGAGGCGAGGAACGAACCTGCGGCTGCGCCCGTGGTTGAAAAAGTCCGATGCGACCTCTGACTCGTCCTTATGCGTTTTGTGTTGGCAGCCGGTCTTGCGGGAGTGCTGGCTTTGCGGGTTGGTGACCGGTTGGGTGAGGGTGATAATTGACTACTTCCCAGACAAACGAACATCCTACATTCTCTCTATCTCGATCGCCGCGCTGCAACTACCTGCGATTTTTTACTTGTTTTCATCGCTAGCGTGAGATGTGTTGTTGAGCGTTATGCATGAAACACATCAGTTGTTCGGGTTGCGCTTGGATGGCAAGGTCGCTTGGGTGACCGGAAGCAGCCGGGGATTGGGAAAAGCCATGGCGGTGTTGCTGGCCAAACTCGGTGCCCGGGTGGTGGTCAATTGTTTTTCCAATATCAAAATGGGCCAGCAGGTGGTCGATGAAATCATCGCGTCGGGCGGTCAGGCAACCCTGGTGGCGGGCGATGTCATGGATCAGGCGGAAGTCAACCGCATGGCCGATGAGATCGAAGCGCTCTGGGGCGGAGTGGACATTCTGGTGACCAACGCCACCCCGCCGCAACCGGTCAAACGCATCGAAGATTACACCTGGGAGGAATACCAATCGATGTATGATGCCTTCGTCAAAAGCCCGTTCCTGTTGTCGCAGCGGCTGTTGCCCGGCATGAAAGCGAGCCGCTGGGGGCGCATCATCCAGATCACCAGCGAGGTGTTTCATGTCGGCATGCCGGTTTATTCCGCCTACGTCGCCGCCAAGGGCGGGCAGATCGGCTGGTCGCGTTCGATGGCCAATGAACTGGCAGGCGAGGGGATCACGGTGAATTGTGTCGCACCGGGCTGGATTCCCGTCGAACGCCACGCCAATGATTCGCAGGACGCGAAGGACGCGTATGTGAAAACCGTGCCTGTCGGCCGCTGGGGCACGCCCGACGACGCGGCCTGGGCGGTGGCGTGGTTCGCCAGCAACGAGGCGGGCTTCCTGACCGGACAAACCCTGATCGTCAATGGCGGTCGCAGCCTCAATTGACCTGGACCGTGCCGCAGTCCTCCTCATGGTTGAGCACAACGGTCGCCATCGCCCGGGCGATCCTGCACGACCGCACCACCCGCCGCAAGTGGCTGGGCTGCGGCGCTTTGTTGATGCTCGGGGTTTTCGCCCTCGGCCTGTGGGGCATCGATGGCTGGCTCGGGCAGTCGCCGCTGCGATTCATCATCTGGTGGCTCGGTTGCGCCGCGCTGACGATAATCATCATGCTCTTTGCGCTCTACGACGCGCTTGCCGTCATTCGCGAGGAACGCAGTCGGACGCGCTGATATGACATGTTGTGAAACCCCGCGATTGAGCTAGAATCCCGCCGTGACCCCGCCTCCGCGATATCCGCTGATTTTCAATCCCAAGGCGCGCAGCCAGCGGGCGCAGCGTGCCTCAAGTTTCATCATGGAACGCGCGACGCGCTTTGTGATGTATGCGACCAACACCCCGGAAGAAGCCCGGGACCTGGCGACCAAGTTTGCCGCCGATGGCGAGCCGGTGGTTGTCGCCGCAGGAGGTGACGGCACCCTGAATGCCGTGGTGCAGGGGCTCTCCGGAACGACCACGGCCCTCGGGGTGATCCCCTCCGGCACGATGAATGTTTTCGCCCGTGAGCTGGGGATTCCCTATGGCAACCTCGACAAGGCCTTCGAGGTGATCGAAAGCGGATACATCCGCGAAATCGATTTGTTCGAGGTGAATCACGCGCCGTTCATGCAAATGGCGGGCATCGGATTCGATGCGATGGTCATCGAGGAAACGACCTGGGAAAGCAAAAAGATGCTCGGCCCGCTGGCCTATCTGCTGGCCGCTGTGAAGGTTCTCGGAGAAAAGCCGCCGACAATCGAATTGGTCACCTCCGATGGCCGACGCGAGGAAGGGGTCGCGGTATTTGTCGGCAACGGCGCGCTCTACGGCGGGCAGTTGCCGCTGTTCCGCAAGGCGAGCAATCAGGATCAAATGATGGACATGCTGGTCTTCAAGGAGTCGGGCTACCGTTTCGTGCTCGATTCCTTTGCCGGTCTGGCTCGCGGTGGAGTCGACCTCGCGGACTCGGTGGCGCACATGCAGTCGGACGATTTCATCGTGAAAAGTGCAAGCGACTTCCCGATCCAGGTCGATGGCGAATATCTGGGTCGATCAAACGAAGCGAGTTTCCGCGCCGCGGAGCGACGCCTGCGGGTCTTGGCCCCCGAACAACCGATGGTCAGCCGCTTCAGCGAGGCAATGAAATCCTTCTGGGAATGGACCCGGAAAATCCAGGGGCTGGAGTGATTTCTTGGAAAAGTTGTGACGAAGGTCTGTTTCCCGCGGGGACGTGAGAAGATCGATGAATGATTGATTTTTTATTTGAGATTAGTGCCCTTTGATTCCGCTTTCTCCTGCATGATCACCCGCGACGTTTGACGATTTTGGTCACTTGATTTTCCAACATTGGCTTGACTTGTTAAATTTTCCGGCTGTTGTGTGATTTATGCGTAAGTCTTGTCTATGGTCATTGCTGACGTGGGTCTTTCTCTGCGGCATCCAACCTTTGCACGCAGGGATGACCTCCTACGGTGTGGATGTCGTGGCGGGGTTTCGTTTACAGGCTTTGTCGTTTTTTCTGTTATTACTTCTGCTCTTGAGTTGGGGCTTGAAACGACTCTGGAATGGACTGCGCGGAGCCTTTCCCTCGTGGCCGGTTTTGAATTTTCGATGGGCCTTCGGTTTGTTGCTTTTGTTTGGGATGCTGATTCATGTGGTGTTGACGATGATCGCTGGCGCGCGCGAACTAATGACCCCGGCGGCATGGGAGAAAGATGGTTCACGATATCGATTGCGCGCGATTCCCGGTAGCGACGGCGTTCCTCGCAGTATGCGGTTAGCAAGTGTGGAGGAAATCAAAGAGCGGATTTGGAATTATACCTTGGAGCATAAAGGCGATGTGCCAGATGGACCGTTTGGAGGTGAGATTCCTTGGAAAGAGTGGCGGGCGCCAAGCGGAGGAGTGTATTGTTATCTCGCATGTAAGAGCATTGGCGGCGGTAGAGAGTTGTTGCTCTATGAACCTGCGGAAGCTGGTAGCAAGCGATTTGTGTTGCTGCGCGATGGCAGCATTGAGGAATGGAGTGAATCAAAAATTTATCACGCTTTGGAGAACTGAGTCATGGAACAAGAATCGAAGAAGCATGGTTGTTTTAGTCAGGGTATGATGCTTTTCCTGGCAACGGCAATGGCAATGGTGGTTCTTTTTCTTGCAGTAATGGCTGGAGCTTCATTCGTCGTTGAAGTTCCGCTTTATATCGCATTTGGTTGGATATTTTTCCTCAAGGACAATCTAATGAGAATGCATTTCGGTTGGGAAATGATCGGCAGTTCGTTGATCGGATGGGTCTTTTGCTTGTGGCTTACGCATGCCTTCTGCCAGTGGGTGGTGCGGCAAAAAAACCTGGCACCGTGGCGTTTTTTGCAAACCCTGAGGCTTAATTTGCTGGTGTTCTTGTTCTTTGCCGCCTCATGTGCTCTGGTGGGTTGCATCCATCAATCCATCTGGCTTTTCAATAACCCCGTAGTAGTCGATCGATCCAAGAATCGTGATAAAATACGTGCTATTTCAGAGATGAAGCAGATCTATCTGTTGCTCATGGAATATGAATCAGAGCATGGGGTCTTTCCTGATTCACTTCAGGCTTTGCAATCGGAAGGTCTCGCGGGTCGTGGGGAAGTTCTTTACGCTCGTATGGGGCAAATGAGAGAGCCTTATCTGTATTTTGGCAAGGGACTGAGCACCTCGCAGCGAGGGGATCATGTGATCCTGGCCTCGCCGTTTCTTTATAATGATCGCATCGGGTATTTGCGCATCGATGGCTCTGCAAGAGATGAAAAATTTCCCGGTGGCAGGCGCGGTGAAGATCAATTCCAACAAATGATTCGCGAGGGCATTTGGCCAAAAGATAGTGCTCAGCAGCCTCAATAGATTGACATGAGATGGGGGCCATGCGGTGGCGACAGCCCCGCCATCAACGCTCTCCGCGCCGCCTTGCTGAAGTGCCTGAAGGAATTGACGACACCGGAGTGGATGGGAGTGTTGCGGGAGGGTATGGATTCGCCCGCTTTAACGTATTGCCAATGTCCCGCTTTCGGGTTAGGGTGCCTCCATTGCCAAAACATTCAACGCTTTTACTTCCCACGGGTATTTCGTGATAACGTTTCCCGAAGCGTCCGTTCCTGCTGCGATGCGTGATGTCTTCATCTCCACGGTCAAAGCTGAGTGGCTGGTAAGGCAGAGCAAACTCACCGTTGCCGATGCCAAGCACCTCGCTGACATGGTGGACACGGGATGGTGGCAGCAGAACAAGGCACGCATCCTCAAGTCCATCGGCGAGGCATGAGCGAGCCGGCCATCATTGATGCCAACCGGCTATTCAGCGATTTGATTTCGGGGCGGCATCGATTGCTGACACTGTTTCAGGGCACCCTGAGTTCGAGTTCTTTTGCCCGAAGTATGTTTTCATCGAACTGTTCAAGCACAAGGAAGACATCGCTGCGGCTAGCGCTCTGGCCGAGGCGGATCTGCTCTCGGTGTTGCACTCACTGCTTCAGCACGTCCATTTCTTCGACGAAGATGCAGTAAGCATTGGCTCATGGGCCGAGGCATGGCGTCTCTGTCGCGACGTGGATCAAAACGACACTGCCTACATTGCCCTGACGCTCGATCTCGATGGCCGTCTCTGGACCGGAGACAAGGAATTGGAGATGGGATCGCGCAAAAAGGGATTCGACAGGTTCTTCTTGCCCCCAAGACCATAGCCGCCGCACCGGCAGACCCAACCGCCACCTCTAACTCTTCACCTTGATCGATGACGCGAAGGATAATCTCGCGCACAGCTTGCGCAAGGAGACGGCGTCCGCCGTGCGTCGGGTGTTGCGTTTGTTTGGCTTCAAGTTCACGCCCAACCCCGGCGAACTCCCGGAAGTGGAGCCGACGACAGGACCAACGCCGGCGATTTAATGGCCGGGGGAAAACTCTTCAACATTTGCCCAGAGGAAGAATTTCAACCACGGATTGCACGGATCATCACGGATAAGAAACCAAAAGGGGAGGGCTTGGGGGCATTTTCGTCAGCACCAATTTTGGAATGGCTGGACTTCCGGCTGATTTTTAGATCTCCCTCCGTGCAAACCCGGTAAATCCGTGGTTGAAGCTCTTCGTTCTCCCGCATGTGCGGACCCTGCCGGCTGGTGGTTTGGGAAGCGGGAGAGGGGAACCGTGGGTTGTTGGCACCGGGTGCACAATCGGTTCGAATGCCTGCATTTCTCAAGGTCAGGCGGTTTTTTGGAAGATGTCTTGCATGAGCGGTCGGGATCGGCCAACTTGACGCGCGTAGCATCATCCGCCATGTCGCCCATTTTAAGGAAAATTTTAGGAATGAACTGGGTGCTGGTGCTGACGATGTATGGATTGTTGATTTTCGGCATTTTCGCCATCGAAAGCGCGGCCCGGCATCTCGACGGCGGCGGGGCACTCTTCGCGGAAAAGCAGAAGAACTGGATTGTGATTGGGTCGGTGATCTATTTCGTCACCTCTTTGGTCGATTACCGGTGGATCCGCTGGTTGGCGCTTCCGATCTATTGCGTCAGTCTCGTCTGCATGGGCATGGTGATGGGGAGCGACGAGGAGGTCCACCAGTTGCGGTTGGGACCGATCATTTTTCAACCCGCCCAGTTGGGTGTGGCCTCGGGCGTGCTGATGTTGTCCTGGCTGTTGCAGGATCTGCCGCGATTGCACCGGATTTTCGGGATGCCGATTGTGCGCATCGGCATCATCAGTGTGCTGTCGGGGCTGCCGTTTCTGATGGTGATGAAAATGGGCGATATGGGGTCGGCGCTGGTTTGGATTCCCGTCGCCATCGTCGCTTTGCTCATCGGTGGTGTGCCGTTCCGCTATTTGTCGTTGATGTCGATCCTGTGCGTTGGCGTGGTGCCGGTGATCAATTTGGTGGTGTTGCCGTTGGTCTCGGAGCGGGGTCCGGAAAGGATCAAGTTGTATTTGGACATGCTTGAGGATAAACCTGTCGATATCGCTGGTGCCGCCTACGCCCCGTATTATGTGTCCATGGCGGTCGGCAAGGCCGGATGGTCGGGAATTGGCTGGAATGCGCCGTCGGAGCGCGGGTCCCTGCATGCGAAGCGCTACATTCCCTGGAAAACGGCGCACAACGACTTCATCTTCAGCGTGCTTGCCGAAGAACAGGGCTTTCGCGGCAGTCTGCTGTTGCTGACCGCTTTTGCCTTGCTGTTGATCCAAAGTCTGTTCATTTCATTTTACAGCAGGGACCTGACAGGTCGTTTGGTGGTGACCTGTGTGGTGGCATTTTTCTTCGCCCACATCTTTGAAAACATAGGCATGTGTGTCCTGATCATGCCGATCACCGGAATTCCGCTGCCGCTGATCAGTTATTCGGGCACGTTTGTGGTCATGTGCATGTTCATGCTCGGTCTGGTCCAGAGCGTTTGGATTCATCGCAATGCCATGGAAATCGTCAAATTGCCTCGAAATACCTGATCGCAAGGGTTTATCGAGCGATTGGCGAAATTTTTTGTGTGAATATTTTGTTGCATTCATGATTTGTTTTACTATAATTGTATCGTTCCCCGTTTCGGAAGAAGTATCGAGAGTGTCTGGGGGGAGACTCTTGGTTGCCGAGACGGGGTTCGTTTTTTTTGCGGGTCGTCCATTTCAACAAATGGCAAGAGCGGCAGGAGGTGGGGAAAAGTCGATTGAAGGCTTGCGCGAATCGCGTAGATGCGTATTTTTTCCGCGATACAACATAAGCAACATTCATGAGCAGCGAACACCAGTCATTTCAGGCCGAAGTCAGGCAACTATTGGACATTGTCATCCACTCGCTCTACACGGATCGGGAAAT
>Ga0315905_10008182_pt1 | contig 10563 bp, 7 predicted proteins | sample LakEriMetagenome_5_FD_203522 | JGI IMG/M metagenome (GOLD analysis project Ga0315905, IMG submission 203522) | Freshwater fungal communities from buoy surface, Lake Erie, Ohio, United States - Buoy 4 MA121 | ecosystem: Environmental > Aquatic > Freshwater > Lake | place: USA: Lake Erie, Ohio... | reverse complement strand
CGCTTAGGCCCCGATCGTACAGCGCGGCCTGCTGGATTTCTCCCGTGAGTTGGCCATTGGTTGCGCCGGTATGCCGTTTACCCAGCAGCACGTGAGCATCACCTGCGGCAAATATCGGCAGTTCGGCAACATGATAGCTTTTGCCGATCATTGCGCCGTTGCGATACATGGTGAGGCTGTTGTCGGCACGATAGACCGCAACCATGTGGATCAACTCGTTGGGGCCGGCGGTTTCATCCACAACTTCAAGCTCCCGCGTGCGAGTGAAGTTATTACTTCCCAGTATCCATTTCTTCGGCTGTTTTTCGGCAAAGACGATCGCGTCAAAAATAGACCCGTTGGCATTTTCGAGGGAAATCACGGCACCACCGGCTTGATCCAGAGTGGCCAGGGTCAGCCAAGCCTCAATGGTTTTTTCACGAATGTCGCGCGACAATGGTTCGGAGACAAAAAAGTCCCCGTCCTTGCGCAGCTGCAAACGACCTTTTTCGATGATTGCAGAACCCTGCAGTTTTCCAGCGGCTTTCAACGCGTCCGCATCGTCGAATTTCCATCGCATCATGGCAACAGGCCCGACCACCGCGGGGCGTTGCGGCTGTTTTGCATATGCGAGCCTGGTGCCATCAGCATCGATTTTCGCGATCTGTTCTGTTAGAGCCACCAGCTGTTTCTCCAGTGCTTGTTTACCTGCCTGCTTGTCTTTGCTTTCCGCGGTTCCTTCGATCATGCGCTCGCCGTGTTTGACGCCCTCGAAAACCGATTTCATGCGGTAGTAATCCTCGTGAGGAATTGGATCGAACTTATGAGCGTGGCAGCGGGCGCAATTCACCGTAAGCCCGAGAAACGATTGCCCCACAACGCCTAACAAATCTTCGAGCTCGTCCTCGCGGGTGATCATTTTTTGACTGGGATTGGCTTGGGAGTTACCCGCCTGATCCCAAGGACCGCAGACCAACAGACTTGGTCCGATCATACCCTCGCTGGTCAACGGCTCCATCGCGTCGCCCGCCACCTGTTCTTTCATGAACTGGTCATAGGGTTTGTCGTCGTTGAAGCTCTTGATCGCATAGTCGCGATAGTGCCAGGCATTGTCGCGAAGAGTGTCGTATTCAAATCCCTGGCTCTCCGTGTAGCGGGCCACGTCCAGCCAGTGGCGGCCCCAGCGCTCGCCGTAATGAGGTGAGGCGAGCAACCGCTCGACCAAGTTTTCATAGGCTTGGGGAGAGCTGTCAGCAATGAAAGCTCTGCTTTCCTCCGGCGTCGGTGGCAACCCTGTTAGATCGAAACTCAATCGACGAATCAGCGTTGCGCGATCAGCTTCGGGGGAAAAGATCAGGCCTTCTTTTTGCAAGCGGGCAGCAATGAAGTCATCAATCCCCGCGCCCGCAGGTTTTTTAATCGGCTGCAGCGACCACAGATCGCTGCGCACCTCGGCGACTTTGCGATCATCCGGCCAGTTCGCTCCCTGGTCAATCCAGGTTTTCAGCAGGGCGATTTGATCGGCGTGCAATCGCTCGCCCTTGGACGGCATGAACTTCCCCTTGTCGCGTTCGGTGACCAGGTGGATCAATTTGCTTTCGTCGGCTTTGCCCGACACGATGACTTGCCCGTCATCACCGCCGCGCAGCGCAAACACTTTTGCATCAAGCCGCAGGCCGCCTTTTTGTTTTTCCGGGCCGTGGCATTTCACGCAGTGCTCTTCAAGGACCGGCTCGATGTCGCGTTTGAAATCGACCGGCCCTACCGAGTCCGCTGTCGCCCTGGCAAGGCCCAGCATCAGCAGAGCCCCAGCAAAGTAAATAGGCGACAACGACATGTCAGTGATAAATCAAGGAGCCGGTTTTGGTGCCGGATCCGCCCAGCTTGCTTTTGCTTTTACAAGTTGCTCGTCGCTCAGACCGAAGGCCTTGAGCACGCCAAGTGCCATCATTTCATTTCCTGCTGGATTCATGTGCACGCCGTCACCGGTGAGGATGTTGCCTTTTTTCTCGGCACCCGCTTTGGTGATGATGGCTTGCATATCGGCATTTAAATCCGCAAGCAGGCATTTTTTCTCTTTCGACAGTTCCTTGAGGAAGTCATTGTAGACAGCCAATTTCTGATTATTGGGATTCGGCTGGTCCTCGCCGATCATGGTTGATGTCAGGATCATCACCTTGACACCGGCAGTTTGGCACTGGTCGACAATCTTGGTGATGTTGATCTTGTATTGATCGAGCGGCACTCCGTTAGCACCGTGCCAAACATCGTTCACTCCGCAGCTCAGCGTCATCCAATCGGGTTTTTTGCTCAATGCATCACGATCCAGTCGTTCAAGCATGTTGTTAGACTTGTGGCCGCTGATTCCCGCAGGGATGGCAGTGGTTTTCACACCGGCGGCCTCGAGGCCCTTGATCACCAAGGTGACGTAGCCTTTCGGGCCGGCACCGGCTTGGGTGATCGAGTCGCCCATAAAAGCGATTTTTTGTCCTTCTTTCACCGCGATCTCCCCGGCCATCAAAGTACTTCCCGTCATCAGCGCTGCCGCTGCGATCATGTTGAATATGTTTTTCATGTTGTTTTCGTAATTTCCTTTAATGGTAAAATAATCATTTTGCCTTGACCGGCTCCAGCACCTTTTTCTCCGGGTAATCCAGCCCCTCGCGGCTGTCATACACCGACTTCAGCCAGGCCTGCATTTCTTTTTTCATGCGCGCTGTAACCTCGGGCAGTTTGTCCACTAGATCGGTTTTTTCAGATAAGTCATTGATGAGATCGTAGAGTTCGTATTTGTCCGCACCGCGTCGATGCAGTTTGTATTGGTTGTCGCTCCATGCCAAATGACCATCTTCCAGGCTGCTTTCACCGTGATGAAAGAAACCGATCGGCCGAGGGCGCTGCTTCATTTTTCCGTCGAACAACGGCAGCAGGCTCAGGCCATCGATAGGCAGTACCTGGTTAGGCAACTGGATTTTAAGGATGTCCATTACCGTCGGATAGATGTCGCTGGTCACAGCGGCAACCTCGGTGATTGCCGGTTTGTTGATTCGCGACGGCCACTCAACAATGCCCGGCACGCGGATGCCGCCTTCCCAAAGCTCGCCCTTATGGCCGCGCAGGTTTTTGTTTGAACCGAAGGCGTCCGGCTCCTTGTTTTCATCCATCCACGCGCCGTTGTCGCTGTTGAACCAGAGAATCGTGTTGTCGGCGATGCCGAGTTTGCGCAGTCCGCTGCGCAACGCGCCCATGCTGCGGTCGACGCCGATGATTTCGCCATAATACGGCGAACCGCCGGCCGCTTTGAGATCCTCGGGGGTCGGTTGCAGCGGGACGTGCGGGCTACCAAACCAGACAACCGCAAGAAACGGTTTGCCATCTTTGTTGCTTTTTTCGATGAACTTCAAGGCCTCGGAGACGATGACATCGGACCCGTCGCCCTTGGTTTTCTCCGGCACGCCGTTGTGGCCGAAGGTCCAATCGGGTTCGAAGTAATTCGAGACCGAGAACGACTCGTCAAAGCCGACATTAAGGGGTGAAAAGCGTTCGGTATTGGCGATCACCTTGCCCGGTCCGGGAACTCCGTTGAGATGCCACTTGCCGAAGTGCGCCGTTGTATATCCCACGGTTTTGACCGCCTGGGCGATGGTGACTTCCTGTTGGCGAAGGGTCATGCCCGGCCAGAGGCAGTTCATCCGGTAGGGATGCCGACCGGTCATCACGCTAGCGCGCGTGGGCGAGCAACTCGGATGGGCGGAATAAAAACGATTGAAACGAAGTCCACCTGCAGCCATCGCATCGAGATTAGGCGTTGGGATTTTTTTCAGACCGTTGTATCCAACATCGCCCCATCCCTGGTCATCGGTCATGCACAGGATGATGTTTGGCTTGGCGGAGTCAGCCGCCTGCGCAGTGACGAATGCAAGGGCGCTCAAGGCGCTGAATAGAGCGGATTTCACGGTCGAATTTTTATGAGGTGCGGCACTGGTGGTTTTACCGCAGAGCATAACGCGCGCAAAACGAGCCATCTTTCATCCCAAGTCAAACAGCAAGGCCTCGCTGTTGGCGGTGGCGTGAATGATGAAAGGCCCCTCCGACTCCGCATGCACGGCATCGCCGTCTTGCAAGCATTCACCGTGGACCGCAAGTTCACCGCGAATCACCTGCAACCACAAACCGCGATCTTTCGCAAGGTCATGACTCAATGCTTCGCCTGCTTTCAATCGAATCCGATACACATCCGCGTCCTGATGGATCAATGCCGAATCATCGCGACCATCCGCAGAAATCACCAGCACCTTTTTTTCATGATCGCTGCCTGGTTGCGGGTGCCACTCGGTGTAGGATGGGGTAAGCCCATTTTCCCGTGGCGTGATCCAGATTTGCAAAAACCGCGCATCGCTAGTTTTGCTGGGGTTGAATTCGCTGTGGATCACTCCCAAACCCGCGCTCATGAGTTGAATTTGCCCGGGCGAAAGGATGCGGCCGTTGCCCATGCTGTCGTGGTGTTCCAATTGTCCCTCCACCACGTAACTGAAAATCTCCATGTTGCGATGTGGATGAGCAGGGAAACCACCGCCTGCCGCGACCCGATCCTGATTGATAACCCGTAGCGAGCGAAAGCCCATGTGCTGCGGATCGTAGTAATCGGCGAAACTAAACGTGTGGTATGAATCGAGCCAGCCGTGGTTGGCGTGACCACGATCCAGTGATTTTCTGACAATGACGTTCATATCACTCTGATGGGTGCCATGGGATCGTCGCCAGTCAACAGGTGATCATGGCTTTTTCTCGACTGCTGGTTCCGCAGGCTTTTTCGCGCCCGCTTTTTCCAGCAGTTCGGCGAGATGCTTCACGTAGGCCTCGGGGCCGCCTTCGCGATAGCCGATATCCTCGGAAAGTTTTTTGCCCTCAGCATCAAGAAGCAGGACCGTCGGGTATCCTTCGAGGGGATATTGCTTTTCGAGTTCCTTGTTCTGTTTTTTCAAATCGGCCGCCTGTTCTTTCTTGCGGGGGAAATCAACATCCATCAGTACCAGGTTTTTCGCGGCGTATTCCTTGAAGGCTTTTTGTGCAAAAACCTCCTTGTCGAGCTTAATGCACCAGCCGCACCAGTCGGACCCAGTGAAGTCAATCAGGATCGGTTTGTTTTCGGCCTTGGCTTTCGCTTTGGCTTGTTCCCAGTTAGTCATCCAGCCTTCTCCACCAGCAAGGGCGAAGGAACTGCAGAAAAAAAATGCGGCGGTGATGCGTGTGATGTTTTTCATACCATGCCTCTTAGCGATGTCGCCGGCGATTTTTGTTCATCGTTTCTTTTGTCGCAATTGTTCCAGCCTGCTGAGCGGTTTTTCAGCGGGTGCTGCCACAGGTGGGCCTTGCGGCGGAGCGGCTTGGGTCGCCGCAACAGGTTGCGCGGGGGCGGGGCCCGATGGCGCATCGATCCGCAACACTCCGCCCATGGCACACTGGTGTGCGATGCTGCGGCCGTTTTGAGGGATCAGGATTTTGCAAAACAAGTTCTGGTGCTTGCCGATCGTCGCATCGGCGGCGACATCAAGCTTGAAATTCAGCTCCTTGCTGCTTTTGTCGAACGGCATTACCACCGCCTTGACTCCGTGCGGCAGGCCCAGCAATTCCGCACTGGCATTGCCTTCAAAGGGTGTCGCGATTTGAAGTTTGCCGAGAATCAATGTCGCCTTTTTTTGTTCGGTGGCGGCCATTTCGAGACTCATGGTAAGGAATGGTTCGGCCACGGTCAGCGTGGCAAGTTTCGAGGAAACCAGCACCGTTCCTTTGGGGGTTTTCGTTTCAGCGAGTATTACGATTGGCCAAGAGCCGGGAACGGCATCGTTGCTGGCATTGATTTCATAAACCGCCGCTGCGGCATCCTTGGCGACGTCGAGCGTAACCGGGGCACCGATTCCCGGCGGCGACCAGAGAAATCGCAGCACGACCGGCTCGGCAAATCCCGGCGCGCGGAGGATTTTGACGTTCAGCGGCAAAATGCCGTTTTTGACGATCGGCACGGCAGGTTGTTCTAGCTCGATTTGCAAAGGTGCTTCATCGATCACCGCCATGCTGATGCGGTCGACCGAGGTGCCGTGATAGGATCCCTGGTTGTTGATGTCGACGTGTTCGATGCGTTCGCTCAACAGCCCCGTGAGTCTCTGCGGAGCGCCATCACCCGCTGCCTTGAGCTGGATTTGATACAAGCCTCCCGCCACTGGCGCATCCGCCGTCGCCTCTAACAGGACAGGAAATGCAGTAGCGTTTTTGGGAACGACAGGCGCGGTCATGGTCATGCCCGCCGGCAAGGAATCCGCTTGAAGACGGAGTTCGCAGCCGACATTTTCACGGGTGAAATTCACCACCGTGGCGTAACGATTGCCACGCGGCACGGTGAGCATTTTCCACTTCTGGGTCTGGCCGCGATCGACGGTGGGCAGCGCGGCAGCAATCGCGGGAGATTTTTCGGAAATTTCTACCCGATAGGTGAAATCCTCGCGACCCTTGCGCAGTTTGTCGGTGATGCGGACGAAATAGTCACCGTCACCAGGACAAGGCCAGACCAACGAGCTGTCGAGACCTCCTTGATCGTCGTTGCCTAAGATTTTTTTTCCAGCGGCATCGTGCAGGGTGAGCACCGAATCTAGTGGCGAACGCAACGCCAGCGCCAGAACCTTGATGACGAGCTGCTGGTCTTTTTTTGCGCTGAAGCGGAACCAGTCGCCATCCTTATCCGCCGCGATGATTCCCTGCGCGGCGCAGGGAAGAGCAGGCAGCACGGTGGCTTTCTTGAACTCGTTGTTCGGCTCGATTTCATTCGCGTAGTTTAGTCCGCTCATTGCAATCCAGTTCGGCGAGGGCGCGGAAAGATTGCCGCTCACGGCGAAAAGCGGAAACGGGTTCGGACCAGCCGGAGGCAGGATCACAGACTGCTTGATCGGTCCGGAGGGATCGCCGAGAAAGGTGAATTCGATTGTTTCCCCAGGTTTCGCGCCGCAGGGGAAAACCGCAGCGGGACGCGGGGCGGTGGAAATGTGCAGCCGATACTTGCACTTGTCATTGCCCTCGTATGCGGCTTCGCGGACGACAATCCGATAGTCGCCGTCTTCCGGTGCGACAATCGATGCATAACTGTCGGTGCGCAACAACGGCGTGTCGTCGCGGGCACTTAGTTCGAAACGACGCGGGTCGAGAATCGCCACGAAGGCATCGAACATTTCCTGACCGAGCCGCATGGCCTCAACTTCAGCCGTGAGGCGCTGGCCTTTTTTCATACTACAAACATAGTAGTCCTCATCCTCCAGTTTGACTACCCCGTGCACGGTGGTGTCGGCCGCGATTTTCTGCGCCTGTTCGAAGCTATTGTTCGGCTCCACTTCATCGACAACCGAAAACTGGCCGACCATGAAAAGTTTCATCTCGGTGATGCCACCGGAGCAGCGCACGCGCAGCGGGTGTTCGCCGAGCGGAGCATCCGCGGCGATGCGGGCCATCGCGGTGAAATGCTTGTCATCGACGACCTTGATGTCGGTGATCGCCAGCCCCTTATGATAGCAAAGAATCTCCTTCACGTCGTCGAGGCGTTCGCCGTGAAAATGTAGCTGCACCGACGTGCCGCGCTGCCCGCCCGGCGGCTGCACGATGGACAGCAGCGGGGAGAACGCTTGGGCTGCGGCGGTGAGCAACAGCAGTAGCAGGGCATGGAGGACGGCGGGTTTCACGGCATCAACCGGTCATGCTTTCTTGGCAAGAATTTCCTCGATGATCCGACCGCCATCGCAGATTTCGATGGGCCGGTTGCCCGGCGCCATTAGCTCCTTATCGGCAGAGATGCCGATCTGATTGTACACCGTGGTCGCGAGGTCGGCCACCGACACTGGTTCGTTTTCTGGTTCGGCACCGAGAGCATCCGAGCTGCCATGCACATATCCCCCTTTGACTCCGCCGCCGGCGAGCATGGTCGAGAACACCCGCGGCCAGTGGTCGCGACCACCGGTGGGCCCTATTTTCGGTGAGCGGCCGAATTCACTGGTGACCATCACCAATGTGGAATCGAGCATTCCGCGTTGATGCAGGTCGTTGATCAAAGCGGCAATCGCCTGGTCGGTCGGCGGCAGGTTGGTTTGGATGCCGGCCTTGATGTTGTCGTGGTGGTCCCAGCCACCTGCGGTCAGGGAAACAAAGCGCACCCCGGCTTCGACAAGCCTGCGCGCAAGGATCATCCGCTGCCCCGCCTGGGTGCGACCGTATTCATCGCGCAATGCCGCCGGCTCCGCCTCCAGATTGAAAGCCTCGCGCGCCTGCTGCGAGGAAATCAATTTGTACGCATGCTGGTAAAATGCATCCATCGAATCGAGCTCGTCCGATTTCTCCATGCTGCGGAAATGTTGATCGACCGTCTGCAACAACGATTGCCGGCGCGCGAATCGTTCGTCGCTGACGCCGTTGGGCAAACTCAGGTCGCGGACTTTGAAGTCTTTTTGCGCGGGATCAGCACCGAGAGCGAAGGGGCCAAACGCGGAGCTCAGATATCCGGAGTTCGCGTATTCGTTTGGCACGCTGGGAATGCAAACATAAGGCGGCAGGTTGTTCCGCGGTCCGAGTTCGTGCGAAATGATCGACCCGATCGACGGATACTCCACTGCAGGCGACGGCCGGTAGCCGGTGAACATGTTGTGTGTGCCGCGTTCGTGAGCCGCCTCGCCGTGGGTCATCGAGCGGATGATGGTGATCTTGTCCGCCACTCCGGCAGTTTTTTTCATGAACTCACCAAACTGCACACCGGCGATTTTCGTGTCGATCGCACCAAAAGGCCCGCGGTATTCCGAAGGGGCGAGCGGCTTGGGATCGAACGACTCCTGATGCGCCAGTCCGCCGGGCAGGAAGATGTGGATGACCCCTTTGGCGACCCCTTCCTTGGTTTCATAGAATTTCTGCGCCGCACTCGCCTGTTTTTGCAGGAATCCCGGCAGCGTCAGGCCAAGACCGCCGAGCAGGCCAACGTAGAAAAACTCGCGCCTTGAGGAATACTGTTCGAGGGGATTGCCGGGGCACTTCGGTTTCATGGGGATCGATGGGGATGATAACCGCTTCGCGTGTTTCTGCAAAGAGTCAATCGTCGACTACGCGATGCATCACAATCATGTTTCAGCGAAGTGGCGGCTTGCAATCTTCCGGCCGCTTTGCAAGAGTCCCGCCATGGGGAAATGGCTGCTGATTTTGCTGACGATCGCGCACGCCGCCGCCGCGCCCACCGCTGAAAAGAACCAGGGGAAAAGGCAGCTGCGCTTTCTGCCGGTGGGCGACATGCCTCCTTTCCGACAGGAGATTCGCAATGGCGTGCGCTATGAACTCGAGCCCGACCCCGGATCGATCCCGCCGGGTCTGGTGCAGCTTTCAGTGGGCAAAGATAAGGCCGTCGAGACCACCCTGAACTTGGGAAATTTCTCCCCTTCCCTGCCCTGGCCCGCTGGTCTGCAGCAGCTGGAGTTGATGCAAAAAACCGCCGACGTTTTCAAAAAATGGCACGAAGTCACCCTGCCGGAACAAGGTGACCTCGCGGTGCTGCTGTGGCGCGATCCCAAGGTCAACAGCTGGGAGTCCGCCCGATCTGCGGTGCTCGGCGACGGCCTGGAAGCCTTCCCCGCAGGCAGCATCCGGCTGGTGAACACGATCCCCTCGCTGGTGAAAATGGTTTTCGCCGACAAAGCGGTGGAGTTGAAACCCGGCGTTTGCCAGGTGGAGGTATTGAGCAAGGAAATCACCCCCGTGCAAATTTCCGCCCAGGATGCCAAGGGCGACTGGCACGTGGTGTATCAAAGCGCCCTCACCCAGAACCCCGGTGAACGCGGCAATGTGATCGTCTATCGCGCCGATGGCGAATCCCCGCGCAGCCCGGTGAAGGTGCTCTGCCTGCGCGAGCAAGCCCCTGTTCCTCCGGAAAAAAAACCGCCGCCCGTGAACGCACCGAAAGTGAAATAGCATAAAGCTTTTGCCACCACGCCATTGCAAAACTGCAAGCGGTGCTCTGTTGACCTCTTCCCAATGAAGAGTCCATTCTCGCGAAGAAACCTTGCGGAAAACTCTCGAAAAAAAGCCAAAGTTTTTTCATTCTACGCCGCGTCATCATAATTTGGGAGGACAGGCGTCCTCGCCTGTCTCGGCAAACAGGCTTCCAGCCTGTTTCTTCGCTTGCCATCCGTTTTGACATGCTAAGCAACAGCATCATCAACGATTGTGACGGCGGGCATGTGTCGAGCCGAGCGCTCTCGCAGTCCAGCCGTGATGTCACGCGTGAGTTGGCCACTTTTAGCTAATTTGTCTGTCCCCACCTCATTGGGTGAAGGTAATTCACGTTAGTTATCGACCCATCCCCCACCGGAGCGCTCGGAGTTCGTTCCCCGCATTTTGATTGCGTATCGCTTACAACGTGTTTTTATCCAGATACGGAAATTTACCTCGATTTCGAATAGGCCAGCTGTCATAACCAAGTTGCGACGCAAAGAATATTCGTCGCACCTCTTTTCTCAATGAATCTCGACACCGCAATCGAACGACTCTACTCACTCAACGTCGGCATCA
>Ga0315905_10008178_pt1 | contig 10564 bp, 3 predicted proteins | sample LakEriMetagenome_5_FD_203522 | JGI IMG/M metagenome (GOLD analysis project Ga0315905, IMG submission 203522) | Freshwater fungal communities from buoy surface, Lake Erie, Ohio, United States - Buoy 4 MA121 | ecosystem: Environmental > Aquatic > Freshwater > Lake | place: USA: Lake Erie, Ohio... | reverse complement strand
ACTCATCAAAAATCCATACCTTTATGGCGGATTGACTTTGGCTGGTTCAAACGAGGACAAAGTTGTAGAAGCACTTGTAAAGCGACCACCATACAAGGACGGACTATACTTTGCCGATACGTTTGTCGTGGGCAACCACATCTTCGGTAAAGAAACTAAGGCATCTGCTCGTATTGTAGACTCACAAACAGTTCCAGGAACTAGGTTCCATAAAATATTCTTGACTGATTTGGTTGGAAATTTCAGACTTTCGGAAGATGCTTCGACTAAAGTTAGAATTCACTATACAAGCGGATTCTCAGCAGCGTTCGCAACTGGTGATACCGCAAACCAATATGTTAATGTGATTGGTCTTACGCTTTCTGCATCGGGTGTTATCACATCGTATGACCATTACAATCGAAGTGTTGTCATTGACACCACGTTCGGTTCATTTACATCGGGCAAGACTTTAACATTCTCTGGTGGGTATACTTTAAGTGGAGCAAACATCGCAGACTTGGATGAAGAGTTTGGTGAACAGTTTGGTCAAATGAATTTTGGTTCTACCAGTGGAACGGTCGGGTTGACGTTCGGCAATGATGAAATCTTTGGTAGGTTTGCATCAACAGCATTTGCTCCAAGAGTTATTGCTGATCTTGGGGAATACAGACTAACTACAAGACTTACTCTTGTAAACTCTAGTGCATTTACAGATGGCATAATTGCAGGATCAAATGCATTTGACGGAACTTTATCACAAGTAGATTCCACCACACTGAAAAAGGTAACAGCGGATATTGTCGATTTTACCGTTGCTGGTGGCGTTGGATTCACGGGAATTGCACAGTTGTCTAATGTGAAGGGATCATTCAACTCATCAGATCAGTTGATATTCACTCCATACGGAACTACTGCTGACACAAGTCTTACTACAGTAACCATCAATGCGATTAGCAATCCCGACCTTGATATAGGTTCTGGAGATTTGTTATACATAGAAAATATACGACCAGTTCAAAGAAATATAGAACAAATGGAACAATTCAAAATCTTGATTGGGTTCTAGGAGCAATAGCAGATGTCGTCTTACGATTCAGAACTTTTCAACACAAGTCCATATTACGATGATTTCAATGAGGACAAGAAGTTCTTGCGGATGCTCTTCCGCCCTGGATATGCGGTTCAGTCTAGAGAACTGACCCAACTACAGACTATTTTACAAAACCAAATCGAACGATTTGGTAATCATGTTTTCAAGGATGGAAGCCGCATAATTGGCGGTGATATTTCCACCCAAACATTAGATTTTGTTCGTTTGTTGCCATCAACAGTAGCAAGCCCATCTGCAACTCTAACCGCAGAAGATATCGTTGGCAACAACCTCATTCAACTTGATGGTGGCGGCAATGTTGTAGCAAAGGCAAAGGTTTTAGACTTTCTTGCAACATATAGCGATTCAGATCCCTATGCTGTCGCTATTGTTTCATACCTTTCGGGTGTTACATTCACTGCTGGTATTACTCTTACAACAGACGGAACTCCTGCATCAGTAGTAACTGTTGCACCATCAAGTTCTACAGTCCCATACGGCGGCAAATCTAAAGTTGTATCTGTTGGCAGTGGTATCTACTACATCAATGGTTCTTTTGTTAAAACCGACAATCAGTTAGAACCAGCATATCAAGTTACGAATTTTATTCGTGACTTCTCAACACCAACTGGTGTGATGGGATTTGATGTAAGAAACACAATAGTTACAGAGAAAGATGACTATACGATCAAGGATCCTGCCAATGGGAGTTACAACTATAATGCTCCTGGCGCACACCGATATAAAATCGATCTCGTTCTTTCTTTTGCTGACAGCCCATCAGAAAATTTCATAAGTCTTGTAAATTACATCGACGGAACTGTTGTCAAGAAATACGACTATACGCAATACTCTGATATCATGGATTTGTTTGCGAAACGAACGTATGAAGAGAGTGGCAACTATGTTTCATCCAACTTTGATATCACGTTCAAAGAAGGTGGAGATACATTTGCTTACGCAGAAATAAGTGCTGGCAAGGCATACGTCTATGGCTATGAGTATGAGAGTCGATTCAAAGACATCATTGAAATACCAAAAGCAAGAACCACAGCCGATTTCACGAATATCAGAACCAATAATTTTTACGGTAACTATATTCGCGGCGACTGTGATAACACATGTTCTCTAACCACACCGTTACAAAGTATTGATGTGGACGATTACACAGTTGAATACGAAATATATGGAGCCACAGCAGCACTTACAGTTAATGAATATGCGCTTGGTGGATTTGCGAACAATGCATCCAAATTGGCGTTTACTGCTTGGTTGGTTTCAGCAGAACCTATAGTTTCTAGTACTGTATATTCTACAGAAGCATCGGGTTCAAAAATACCATTTGTTGCTCGTATATCACACTACAGTCCATCGGGACTAACAGCAACAAATGGTCATCCTTTGAATCTCTTCTATCTTAATAGAAAGACTTTTGTTTCCACAAAGATATTGTCTGATATAACGCTAGAAGCAGGAACAGCAGTTCCCGTGGTTACAGCACCAAATCAACGTGCATTGCTCTATCCACTTAATTCAAATGCGTCAACAACAATGATTAAGACTGTTGATAGCCTTGAATACATCAGAGAAGCATCAGTATCATTCTCATGGGCTGCTGGTACACAAAGCAAAGATGTTTTGTTGAATTTGGGATCTGACTACAACTGGTGTACCTCGACAGGTGAAGTTCCTACACTTGGTCCTGTTTCGATAGATGCCGCTGACGGTTATTACATTTTACATAATGATTCTAAAACATTATATCGGGTGGTATTGCCAACCACAGAACTAGCAGCAGGCACAAAACGAGTCACGGGTGTAATTTCTGCTGATGGTGATAAAGTAAGAATTTCTGCAACGAATATTCCTACGGGTCAATATTGGCTTGTCGGAAAGACCAAGTATAAAACACAAGAAGGTCAAAATCTTACTTCCATAAGAACAAAAACACTAACAGATGCAGTAGATTCATTTGTATCAACGAGTGGAAATTCGAATCGTGTCAACAACAACTCTTGGCAACGGCTCATCATATCTGATGACAGTGGTAATCCAAGTCAAATACTCTTTAGACTTACAAATACAGATGTGAATTCAATTCAGAGTATAGTTGATTCTACAGGATTGGATATTACCAACAGATTCCGTTTCCACACAGGACAACAAGATTCATTCTATAGTTGGGGCGTTCTGTATGTGAAGCCAGAATACTTGTATCTGTATAAGGCAGGAACCACCTTTAATTTCACGGTAACGTACAAATACTTTAAACACTCTGGAAGCGGTCCGTTTGTTGCCAATTCCTATGCGGGTATTTCATATGAAAATATACCAACCTATGTTAGCCCAACATCAGGCAAAGCATATCAGTTGGCAAATATGGTTGACTTCAGACACAATCTTGTGGTAGAAGGATATGTTTCAATCACATCGGCTGGTGCAATAGGTTCATTTGTTTCGGGAACAAATGCTCCATCATCGCTAAATCGTGTTGTTTACAAGCACGTTGGTGGCGTATACACCATGCAAAACAGTATATTCAATGACCACGAAGCATATCTCCCTCGCATCGACAAGATAGCAATCTCCCGCAACATAGCGGCAGATGGTGATGATACAACAGTATTCAGAATACCCGGTTCTGCAAATGAGTCACCAGTTGCACCAGAAGATCTCCGTGATGCCATGACACTTTATTCAATCAGTGTTCCTGCATACACGTTTAACGCAGCGGATATAAAGGGAGAGGGTGCTGGTGTTGATCGATTTACAATGAAGGATATAAATGATCTTTCTGATCGAATCGACAATCTTGAGCAATTTGCTGTCCTTTCAGATCTTGAAGCAAGCATTGCTAGTACAGATTTAACTCTCTCAAATGGAAACGAAGGAATCAAGAGAGCAATTTTGGTTGATGCATTTGAGGGACATTCCATCGGTGATGTGATGAACGAAGACTACAGATGCTCTGTTGACTTCGAACACGGAGAACTTCGTCCAGCATTCATATCAGATGCTTTCAAGTTTGAATACACAGGAGTTGCTGCTGGCACAACGACCACAGTAGACAACATCTTCTGTGCTTCATATACACAACATGCAACTCCAGTTGCAGAACAACAAAAAGCAAGTTCAAGAATAAAGGTGAATCAATTTGGTTTGCCTAATTGGGTTGGTCAACTCAAGATAACTCCCCATGCCGATTATTGGTATGACGCTATAAGAAGACCTTATATAAAGAATAATGACACTGGGCGTAACGATGCTTGGGTTTCTGGTGACATGGGTAGAAAACTACCAATATCTGCCGAACTCTACCCCGATGATGTTTATACAAAGGGACACGGAACTCAATGGGCAGATTGGGAAAGTAACTGGAGTGGAATTGCAGTTGATGTTGATGCTGAAAGAAAAGCAAACAACAAGTTCTTCTCCACAGCCCGTAAGAAAGAATCTGCTGCGACTGCCATTCAAGAGGCATTCCGTGCAAGAGATCAAGTAACTAGGTTCACCGAAGAGTCGCAGCAAAATAGAAAAGATACCCTTTCATTCGACATCAGAACTGATAAGAACTATCTCAATATCGCTTCTGACACTATTTTGAATCAGAGTGTGATTCCTTACGTCAGAGAGAAGCCAATCACCATTAGTGCCTACAACATGAAACCAAAGACGAATGTCTATGTTTTCTTCGATGATACTAATATTACATCTCAATGCACGTTGAATGGTGCTTCTGGTTCAACATATTTCACAACATCAGATAGTGGATCATTGCTCAATGTGCAATACACCATAGCACCAGGTACGTTCTTGGTTGGTGAAAAGGGTGTTCGAATCGTTGATGATTCAAATGGCGTGATTGCAAATGCCACGACTATAGCGGAAGGTACATACTACGTTGTTGGAATTAAGAAAGATAATCCGATTGATGTAGCATCTATCAGATTACCCGAATTGAGAAGACAAACACCAAGCAGCAACAAGTTTGTTTCCAATCCGCTTCAACGCGGAAAGAATTTCAACTCGACCAAATATGATCAATGGATTGATCCACTTGCTCAAACATTCCTCGTGGATTCAAATGAACATCCAGATGGCATCTACTTGGAGAGTGTGGATCTTTACTTTAGTGAGAAGGATTCAACACTTCCCGTTACTATAGAGATTTGCCCAACTGTTAGTGGTCTACCACAGACATCTTACATTGTTCCATTCAGCACTGTTGTTAAGTCTCCCAGCAATGTTGTTGTAGACAATACAAAGCCTGTTGCAACAAACTTTAAATTCTCATCCCCAGTCTATTTGCAACCCGGACAATACGCAATTCTCATTAGAGCAAACACAACAAAGTATTCTTTGTTTGCTGCTTCTATAGGAGAAAAGGATATTACAACGGGACAAAGAATATCGTCAACCTTTATGGGTGGATCTTTGTTCAATACAAGCAATAGTGATGTTGGATCAGCAGATCAAAGCACAGATTTGACGTTTAAACTTAATAGGTGTCAGTTCTCAACTGTGGATAACGTCACACTTGAGAATGCTCTTCCCCCCAAGGCACGACGAGTTGCCATTCTCCAACCAAATCTTTATGCATTTACCCCGCCAAATGTAAGTCTTATCACCACGATCAATATTGATGGGTCTAACTATTCAGCAACTCTGTATAGAAACTTCACCCTCCCATCAGAGAAAACAGTTGATGGTGCTGGAGATATCGATTTGCAAATAGTGGTGAGTAATCAAAGTCAAGGTAAGAATACCTTCATGGTTGATCTTGATAGAAGCAATGTTGTTGGTGTTGGATATGTCGTGAAGAACGTAGTCAGTTCTTCAAACACGACCAGCGAACTCGCACCTTTCAGTGGCAGCATTGATGACACCGCAAGATACATCACAAGAGAGATGAAGATTGCGAATAGACAAAAAGCAAAAGAACTCAAGGTTGTATTTGATACAAACAATCCAAAAAACACAAAAGTGGATGTATATGCTAAGACATACATCTTTGGAACTTCTGATGCTACAGGAGAAGTTGGTCGCCCATACAGCGCACTAACTCTTGATACCACAAGTGGATTCTATCAGGACAACTCTTTTGTCAGTGGAACAAACCCATCTGATTTCAGAGAAGTGTCTTACACCCTAAGCGGAGTATCAGATTTCGACACATTTGCTGTAAAGATCTGTTTGTACACAGACAACAAAGCCCTTGTACCTGTCATCAAGAATCTCAAGGTAGTAGCACTCTCATGAAAGACTACATCAGAGATAAGAACAACGGTCTACTTGTTTTCTCCAATCCCGAAAAGGAAAAGGAGATTATGCACAGAAGAAAATTGACAGAAGAAATAAAGTCTCTTAAGGACGAGATAAATATACTTAAGAGGCAAGTAAACGAACTTCTAGTAAAGAGAAACTGAGATGCCGACTGGTCCAGCAAATAGTAACTACATAATCCCGCAGTTGACACTGGCTGATACCTTCTATGAATGGTATACGCTTACCAATAGCGAGATCATCGACAAATTGAATCGCATCAAGGTGTATGAAGTAGACGGCGCAACTGGTATTGCGGTTAATCGGGGTGATGATGGTGTTGCTACAGTGTATATCGACACGGTTATTCCTGGCGACCATACCTTTACGGGTAATATTACGTTTGATGGAACCGTAACCACGGTAAACACAAACCTTGTCACAATTGATGACTACAACCTCGTTCTCGGTGCGGTCAACTCAAGTGGTGGAACGGGTGGAACTTCCGATTCTATCATTACCAACGCGGGTGGTGGTGGTATCGTAATCGCTGGTGCTTGCGGAGACAAGTATTTCCTCTGGAAGGCTTTTGATGGGGGGAAGACTTATACTGCATGGAGAATTAGTGATAGTCTTGCCTTTGCTGGTGATGCAAAACTTTATTCAGCAAACAACAAGTTTGTTTTGAGTGAGGGAAATGATAATACACCAGCATCTAAGTTGATGGTGACAACGCACGGTGGTGGAAACACCATAGATGTAGAAACATACTTCGATTCACCAGGAGCCACTTATGGAGCAATGTCGTTCCTCAGTGATGGCTCTTCAAGAATGATAAACTCCTCTCTCATCAAGAGATTTGATGGGGTATCAAATATTTCTGCCATTGGTCTTACCTTTGGTATGGTTGTCCGCCATGATGTAAATACTGGTGGAATAACTCTAGCAAAAGCAGACAATGTTTCAAACGCAGAATCTCTTGGTATTGCAGTCCATGTTAGTAGCACAAGTCAGATTGTGGATGTTAACACCATTGGATATGTCACAGGAAATTTTGCTAACTGCATTGCTAGTATAGATGCAACCTCTTCGCTGGGAACTGGTGAGTTTTACTTCTTATCAGATTCAGATGCAGGAAAGATCACAAAGACTGCTCCAACAATAACAGGAACAGTTAGAAAGCCCATACTTTATGCACTCGGCTCAAACAAAGCCATGGTGATGAATTATGTCGGCAATAAAGTTGTTGATATCGACACGCTCTATTCTAAGTTGAATGCATCGACTGTTGTCATCAAACACGATCCAAATTACTTCTCTATAGGAGATACCGTTCGCTTTGAAGAAGGCATTACGTCAGCGACAATGCCTCATGGTTCTTATGTAAAGGCTTCTTGTAACAACGTCGAAGAAGCAGAAGCACTCGGAATAATCTCCAAGGTTACTTACGCGGGTAACTCAGCAGCATCTCTCATGACTGTTTCGGGTTATATTGATTTGTCTGCTTCGGGTCTTACCTTTACACCAGGATCAGTATATTTCCTCGCAGCAGAAGAAGGTTCTCTCACAGTACAACCACCGAATACAGTGAATCAAGTTAGAAAGCCGATGATGGTTGCTATCACACCAACATCTGGTATTGTACAAAATTATGTCGGTTTGTTGGTCAATACCAATACAGACACAGGCACAAGCATTCTTATTCCTGAGAGCGGATCTGGATTCAAGAATAAGTTGATAAATGGAAATTTCGATTTCTGGCAAAGAGGCACGACGTTCTCATACAGAAATCCAACATCAGAATCAGACAGATATAATGCAGATCGTTGGAAGTTGGTTAATAGTGGCGGAAGTACCGCAGATCGACTAAACATTTCAACAAATCGTAGTTCATTGGCTCTTGGAGATCTTGCAGATTCATCTGCGTATTCTAGATACGCAATGCAAATGCAAATTGGAACTGGTGGATATACGGCTGGAAGCCAAACGTATCTGTTCCAACGAGTTGAAGGAATAGAACACTTCCCATCTGGATATGCAACTATCTCTTTCTATGCAAAGGCTTCAGTAGCAAATGCACGATTGGGTGTTTCATTCAGACGTGATTTTGGTGGTGGAACTGCACCAGACTATGCAACTACGGGTGTTGAACCAAACTCCCAAAAGGAACCTGGTTTCACTATGGTTCTCCCAACACGATGGACTCGATTTAGCCACACATTTGCACTACCCGACTCATCTAATGGATTGATCGGATCGTGTGGTAATGACGGTCCGGAAATACGCTTCTTTGTTCGTGCGGGTTCAGATTTGGTTGGCGAAGACGTAACAGAAGCAATCAATCCAAATTTGGCTGGCGTGAACGATTATTCAATCTATCTTGCACAAGTTCAGTTTGAGTATGGTCAAAATGCATCGCCGTTTGAGTTGAACGACAAGACAACTGAACTAAACAGATGCAAGAGATATTACCAAACGACAAATGTGAACACGCCATTTAGAGGTTTTACTGCTGGATCATCTTTGATCACATCGGATCCAGACAGTATTTTCATACCAAATTTTAGCAAATATGATGTTCGATATCCGATTGATATTAGAAATGGGACATCATCCACGGTTGATATAAAGGAAGATGGTACATCTTCGTTCGATATGCCTGTTAAATCCAATAAGGGCTTCCGTGGAACAAGAAGTGTGATTGGGGACAGATTTATAAATTATCAAGTGGAATCCGAACTATAAGAGGAATACAATGGGTAGTAGCGCGTTTGATCCAGTAGCATTAGCCGATACACGATCTGTCAAGAATAAGATTACTCATGCTGGTATTACAGGTGAAGTTTTATCTGTTGGAGATGTAGTTCGATGGGATCCCGTTACTGATTTATACATGCTTGCAAAAGCAAACTCTCAAAACAATGCAAATTTCTTGGGAGTCATCGAATCTATAAATGCTACAGATTTCTCCATTGTATATTCTGGAGAAATATCGCTTCCCGATTCGTTAATGTCTACGATTAGCGGATCGACTGGATCATACATTCTGTATCTCTCCGATACCAACGCAGGAAAGTTGACAACAACTGCGCCGACTTCACCCGGAAGTGTGATCAAACCAGTTATCATAATTTCTAGTACAGGCGTTGATGGCAGTGGGATAAATCAGATTGATGGTGTTGTTGTAAATACGGCGGGTGATGTTATTGTCGGAGACTCGGCAGTTGATATCAGCGATATACAACCCGTTGGTTCCATTCTTGCTTTTGCAGGAACAACCCATGATATTCCAGATGGTTGGTCTATCTGCGATGGCGGGTTTTTAAATATCACCACATATTCCGATTTATACGCTGCTCTCAATGATGGGCAGTTGTATGGATTTATTCAAGGTATGACTCTTAACAAACTAGCGGGGACACAAGCCCTCAATGCCAGTAATGTGATAGGTCGAACATTTTATGTGTCTAAGGCAGGAATTGATGGACAAATAGAATGCACAATTCTTGCAGGAACACCAAATGCGGATGGTACCGTAGTGACTGGAGTCAGCGCATTTGTTAATCCGTTATTTGTAGATGGATCAAATATTGGCAGACACCACGATAATCAACTTGCAAACGGTGATTCCATTCGTATTGATGATATTGATTCAGTTTACACGGTAGTGAGTCCAACAAAAACAGAATTCAAGAAACCAGATTTGAGAGCAAGGTTCATCATTGGCGATTCTCGGGGTATCACGGGTCTTGTTAATTCTGCATTCAACAACTATACAGTTGGAACATTTGGTGGAGAAGAAGAACACACTCTTAGTACAGATGAGATACCAATCCACAGTCACGGATTATCATTATCATCATTCATCACCACATCGGGTCCTATCGGTGTTTCGTTCAATCTCGTTACAAATCAAGTAGGCGGACATAAACACCCCAACGTAGATATTGAAAGACAAAAAGCCTTTGCTTCTGGTTCTGGTCAACACGATGTTTTTGTCCATAAACCTGGTGTTCCATCACAATTAGCCGAAGCGGGGGCGCATAACCATACCGTCAACGGAACTATAAACATAAGTGCAAATGGGCTTACGCCAACTGTTGCTGGAACCATCGGAAATGCTGGTGCTAATGGCGCACACAACAATGTTCCACAACACATGGTTGCCGTTTGGATCATCAAAACCAGAAAAGACTCAGTTGCGAAAATCTATCGCCTTGGTCCGTCTGG
>Ga0315905_10008176_pt1 | contig 10565 bp, 8 predicted proteins | sample LakEriMetagenome_5_FD_203522 | JGI IMG/M metagenome (GOLD analysis project Ga0315905, IMG submission 203522) | Freshwater fungal communities from buoy surface, Lake Erie, Ohio, United States - Buoy 4 MA121 | ecosystem: Environmental > Aquatic > Freshwater > Lake | place: USA: Lake Erie, Ohio... | reverse complement strand
CCATTACAATTCCTACTTTAAGGGGTTTTATCAAATCGTCAAGTTGATAATGGTTGCACCACTGCAGGAGTATCTTCTTTGAAAGGAAACGGTCTGCGATATTTTGCGCAGAAAGGGTTATAAATTCCTCGGTAAACCAAGGGTTGTTGAGCGATGCTTCTTTGACTGCCAGTTGCCAGTTTTCGGATTTTGAACGAATATAATCTCCCAATTTTACCAATACATCAATCCGATTTTGTAAATTCATAGTGTTGTTATTACTTTACATCAAAATTACAACAGATGGCTATAAAGATTACAGATGAATGTATCAATTGTGGGGCCTGTGAGCCCGAATGTCCAAATAATGCCATTTATGAAGGTGGTGTGGAGTGGGCTGTTTCAGATGGCACTTCAGTAAAAGGTCATTTTCAATTGATGGATGGATCAAACGTAGATGCTGATCAGCGCAACACCCCAGTCAGCAACGATACTTACTACATAACCCCCAACAAATGTACCGAGTGTCAAGGTTTTCATGAAGAGCCCCAATGCGCAGCCGTTTGTCCGGTTGATTGTTGCGTACCCGATGAATTGTACAGGGAAACCGTTGATGAATTGCTCCAGAAAAAAGAAAAACTCCACTTGTAATTTCCCTCAAATCTTTTTTCTTAACTGTCTTAAATTTTAGCAAAATCTGCTTTTAGATGCCCAATAGTACCCTAAGATTTATTTTTATTTCATTCTTGTTGATTGGGTTTTTATATTCCTGTAAGGAAAAAGAAAAAAGGCCAAGGGAAGAAAAAGCCATGAAAAGCCTGGAATTGCTTGGAGTTGATCGTGAGTTTTCAGAAATGAGCAAGAAAGAAGGAATGAAAGCAGCTTATTTGCATTTTTTGGATGACAGTAGTGGTGTGTTGCTCAGAGCAGATCATTTGCCCTTCATAGCCGCTAATGCAATTGATTATATAGCCCAGCAAAATGATTTGACTTATACCTTGAGTTGGGATCCTCATCATGCTGAAATAGCTGAATCCGGTGAGTTGGGCTTCACTTATGGCATTTACCTCATCCGACCTAAGTCGATTGATACTTCCATTTATGGAACCTACACTAATTTTTGGAAAAAAAATGCTCTTGGAAAGTGGAGGCTAATGATGAACAGTTATAATGAAGGGATAGGAGAGTAGTTGATTATTTCCGAATTTTTCAGCTAATGTCTGTTGTTCAAAATAGCAATACTTACATTCATCAAAAAAACAGCGGAATTTTTAATTATATTCATTGTGAACAAAATTTCAATCGTGAAAAAAAACATTGCTTTGGTAACTGGTGGTTATTCCGGCGAATCAGTGATTTCCTATAAAAGTGCTGAGGCAGTGCTTCCTCAACTGGATGCTGACAAATGGAATGTTTATGTCATTGATATTAATAAGAATGGATGGTTTCATAAGTCGGATAATCCAAGCATATCACCCGTTGATAAAAATGATTTTTCAATTCAGGTCAATGGAGAAAAACTGCTCTTTGATGCTGCTTTAATTGTTTTACATGGAACTCCGGGTGAAGACGGAAAACTACAGGGATATTTTGATTGTCTAAATATTCCTTACACTTCGTGTAACGCAGCAAGTTCTGCGTTAACCTTTAATAAGCGGTATACTGTTGCAGTGGCGGCCTTTGCAGGAATACCAGTAGCCAAATCGGTTCATTTATTCAAAGATTCAGCCCCAGCACCCGATAATATTCTCCAATCCCTGTGCCTTCCTTTGTTTGTAAAACCCAATAATGGGGGAAGTAGCTTGGGTATTAGTAAGGTAAAAACAGCAGAAGAACTTCCCGCAGCTATAGACAAAGCATTTGCGGAAGACGAACAAGTGCTGGTGGAGGAGTTTATTTCAGGAAGGGAATTTACCATTGGTGTTTTCAAACATAAGGGTAATATCATAACATTGCCAATTACAGAAATTATTTCCGAAAATGAGTTTTTTGATTATCAGGCTAAATACGAAGGAGCAAGCAAAGAAGTAACGCCTGCTGAATTAGAGGAGTCGATTGCAGCATCCATAAGGCAGTCGGCAAGTAAAGCTTATGAAGTTTTCAATTGCAAGGGGGTTGTCCGCATAGATTTTATATTCAATAAGGAAGTTAACAAACCTTATCTTTTGGAAATCAATACGGTACCCGGTCAGAGTGCGGCAAGCATTATACCTCAGCAAGTAAGTGCAATGGGATGGAGTCTAAAAGATTTCTACAACGCATTGATAGAAGAGTGCTTTTAGTACTATAGGACAAGCAAGACATTTTTAAATTAACTAAGTTTGTAAATCACTTTTATTGTGTTTTCATTTATAACAAATAAACCGTTTTGGGTAAACCTGCTTGTTGCGGTTGTGCTGACCTTTGCCATTTTTTTTGGTATCCTTCAGTTGTTGGGGGTAATTACCAATCATGGCGAATATTTGAAAGTTCCTTCTGTAATGGGTAAAAATACCAATGAAGCAATTAAGTATCTCGAAGATAAAGGTTTTGATGTGGTGATTCAGGATTCTGTTTATACGGATACAGCAAAGATGGGAATTGTGTTGAAGCAGCTTCCTGATCCCAACAGCACAGTTAAAATTAACCGAACCATATTATTAACGGTAAACAGAATTACTCTTCCATTGATTGATATGCCGGCATTGGAAGGTAAAACACTGAATTTCGCACTAGAAATTTTAAGAAGAAGCCATTTAAAACTTGGGGATACCATTTTTCAGCCTGATTTTATGAAAGGTTCCGTGATAAGTCAGCAATTCAGGAGAGATAAAATTGCACCAGGAAGTAAACTCCCGTGGGGTAGCGCAGTTGACCTTGTAGTTGGAAGTGGTTTGAATGAAGAACCCATACCTGTTCCTGATTTATCTGGGTTAACCTATGAAGAAGCAAAAATTTTATTGGAGGAACAAGGCATATTACTCGGTGCTGTTTTTCCCGACCCCGATGTTACAGATACCTTAAGTGCTTTTGTTTGGAAACAGATACCTCCTGTTAAAAATGAACAAAAGGAAATTATTTTCATTAAACCCGGACAATTGATAGACTTATGGCTTTCTCTTCAAAGGAAATTGCCTGAAGATTCCCTCAACCTAAATCAACCATAGCATATGCAAATCATAACCATTCAGGAGTTAAAAGCCAGAATTAAGGCCGAAGAAAAATTCAATCTTATAGATGTCAGGCAGCCCGAAGAACATACTGAATTCAATATCGGCGGTTTGTTGTTGCCATTGGGAAATATTGTTGCTATGCAAATTGATGATATTGAAGAGCTTAAAAACCAAGAAATAATTTGTTACTGCAGAGCAGGTCAAAGGAGCATGCAGGCTTGCATGATGCTCGAATCATTTGGATTTACCAATGTAAAATCTTTACATGGTGGAATGATGGCTTGGCAATCAGAAACAGACAATTGATAGCTACAGCCTTACGGTTATCCCTCCAATTATATTGAATGTTGCCATTGGGTAGTAATAATTTTCAGTAGTCAATTCATTGTTGATGTAATAACTGAAAGTATAACCATTGGCTACATATTTTTGGGAAAAAAGATTGTTTCCTTGAATGAAAAACAGGGCGCGATGCTTTTTAGAAATACTCAGATTGAAATCAACTCTGATATCCTGCGTATAATAAGCGGGTAATGACCTGGATTTATTTGATGTGTTATCCATAAACTGCCGGCTTACATATTTCCCCATACACCTGATTTCTATATTTCTTATCGGATTTGCCCAAAGTTCCCAAGCGCTTATCATGAAAGGGGAGAAGGACAAGTCTGTTTTTTTGTAGTTGATTTTTTCCTGACCTAAATAGTTGTAGTTCTCATCGTATTTATCGATGTATTCGCTGAAATCAATAGCCTTATTTGTGCTTAGTGTAAGGTTGGCCGATAGTTTTATTTTTTCGCTCATTTTCATAGTTCCTTCAAGTTCTATTCCTGCCCTATAGCTCTTGTCGATATTTTTTCTGGTATAGGCATATACATCATTTACTTCCCCGGTCAACACCAGTTGGTTCTTGTAAAACATGAAATAGGTATTGATAGCCCAATAACCATTTTTATATTTTTTTTCCATACCCAACTCGAAATCGTGGAGGCTTTCCGGTTTCGGAGCCTCATCTAAAGCGGTTTCAAAGTCATCACGATTGGGTTCTTTTTGTGCACTAGAGTAAGAGAAATATATCTTTTTGTTCGACTTTTGGTAAGTTATACCGGCTTTAGGATTGATGAAATGGTATTTATTATCTACAATCAGGTTAGGATTAGCCCTGAATCCATTGATGTTGTAGCTTACGTTTCTGCTTTGCAGATCAATATAGGTTTCCCATTTTGTTTGGTATTTTTTCGTCCATTTTAAAAATACGGCTTGTTCGTTTTTGTTTGCATTCAGGCTATACCACCTAATGTTATCAGGAACAGCTTGCGGGCTTTCTGTATCAATTATTTCGCCATAATGCTCGCCTTTGTAATTGCTGATGTTTCCTCCCAGGATAAAAGTACTTTTAGGGGTATTGTAATGAAGAGAAAAAATTGATCCGAAATAAATATTATTGAGCCAAAGTTGTCTGATTAAATTTATCTCTCTGATGGTATCTGAACCATTGATGTAATCAGGTAAATAATAATTAGAAAGTGATTGATTGGATTTGTATTGTTCGAAATAACCCTTCCCGGTAGTTGTAAAAAAAGCAATATTGTATTTTAATCGTGGAGTTAGTGTTTGGTTGTAAAAAAACTGATAGTGCGTTTGCGTGTAATTGTCGGTTTCGTTGTCATAAGGTGTTCCCGATTTTTCTGTACCTGCAGGATTGTAGGTTCTGTTGGTATCCAAAGTAGTTTCATTGATACCAAACCATGCGGCATATGTTTTTTCTTTTCCGGAGAAAACGTTCAGCCTAAAGGAATGATTCTTATCAAGATAAGCTGCGCTGGTATAAAAAGATTGAAGCTTTGTTTTTGCTCGGTCTACGTATCCATCACTTGAAATTTGACTTAGTCTTCCTGAAAAAATAAAATGATTTTTAATCAAACCTGAATTTACAAGTAATGTGTTTTTAAGGGTGTTGTATGAACCAAAACTGTTGTTGAATAGAATAGACTTTTCTGTTTCATTTTCATTGGTGCTGATGTTTACTGATGCACCGAAAGCACCTGATCCGTTGGTGGAGCTTCCAACACCTCTTTGGATTTGTATAGAATTGGCAGAGGAAGCAATATCGGGGAGATTCACCAAAAAAGTACCTTGACTTTCAGCATCATTGTAGGGAATTCCGTTTATGGTGAAATTGATTCTTGTAGCGTCGGTTCCTCTGATTCTCAAACCGGTATAACCAACTCCGTTACCTGCATCTGAATTTGCCTGTATAGAAGGTGTTTGGTTCATGATAAATGGCAAATCAACACCGATGTTGTTTTTTTGAATTTGCAGTTTATCCAAGGTTGTTTTTGCAATAGGCAAATTATCAGAAACACGAATTGCTTTCACCTCAAGTGGTTGCATCAGCGTGGTGTCTTTGTTTTGCTTTTGTGCAAAGGAAGAGTAGTGAGCTAAGCAGTTTAAAATAATCAGAGAAAAAAAGAATCTTTTCATGTTAATGGGTTTACATGTTCAGATTCAGGGATGTTCAATCAAAATGAATTGAAATCTTATTTGTTCTCCCTTCGCAGGCATTATCCTGATCAGGTAAACGGGTATAATCTCAGCTGTCATTTAAGAAAGCACCCCGGAATCAAAAATGGTTAATAATCAGTTGCAAAGATAATGAAAAATCAATCTTCTCAAAATATCATTTGGACCAAACAAATAAAAACATTAGTTTTGCAACGCGAAGTAGAGCAGCGGTAGCTCGTCGGGCTCATAACCCGAAGGTCAGAAGTTCGATCCTTCTCTTCGCAACTTTGAGGCTCGAGAGATCGGGCCTTTTATTTTTTATTCCGAGATCAATGAAAGTAGGTTTTGTAAATATATTCGGCAAACCCAATGCGGGGAAAAGCACTCTGCTCAATGCCATTATGGGCGAAAAACTTGCCATTGTATCGCATAAGGTACAAACCACCCGCCATCGCATCAAAGCAATTTACAACACCGATGATTGTCAGGTTATTTTTTCAGATACTCCCGGAATTATTGAACCCAAATATAAGCTGCATGAAAAAATGATGCAGGCAGTTAAGGGAAGTTTGGAAGATGCTGATCTTGCCCTTTTAATAGTTGATGCAAACGATGACGTGGAAGATTCGAATGCTATTTTTGAAAAATTACATCTCAAGGTTCCAGCTATAGTAATCATCAACAAATCAGATTCCATAAAATCGAAAGAGAAACTACAGCAGGTTGTTGATTTTTTCAAAGTAAAAACTTACTGTAAGGAAACCATTTGTATTTCTGCTTTAAAGAAAAAAGGAATTGATGAGCTATTAAACAGGGTATTATTTTATTTGCCTGAAGGAATGCCCTTTTTTGAAGGTGATGATTTGAGCGATCTTCCAACCAAATTTTTTGTGGGCGAGATGATTAGAGAAAAAATATTCGAGTTGTATCAGGAAGAACTTCCTTACCACAGTGCCATACTTGTCCGAGAATTCAAAGAAAAAACTACCTTGATAAAAATTTCAGCAGACATTATTGTTCAGCGAGAAACCCAAAAGGGAATTATAATTGGAGAGGGAGGTACAATGATTAAAAAACTGGGAACCCTGGCAAGGAAGGATATTGAAGCCTTTTTGCAGCAGAAGGTTTTTTTGGAATTGTTTGTAAAGGTTCGTTCAAAGTGGAGAGACAATGATATTTTTTTGAGGGAGTATGGTTACTAAAAATAAAATATTGTCATCAACCAACTCTGTAATTTAGCTTTTTGATTTTTTAAATCGATTCAAATTTTTAAAAATGAGTTTCACAGTTGCTATAGCCGGAAGACCCAATGTGGGGAAAAGTACTTTTTTTAATCGCTTGCTAGAGCAGAGAAAAGCAATTGTTGATGATGTTAGCGGCGTTACAAGAGATCGTCAATATGGTGTTGCTGAATGGACCGGCAAAAGTTTCAATCTAATAGATACAGGTGGCTTTGTTCCTCAAAGCGAAGATATTTTTGAGATAGAAATCGCTAAGCAAGTGAACATTGCTATTGAAGAGGCCAATGTGATTGTTTTCATGGTTGATGCATCAAGCGGCATTACCAATTTGGATGAAGCAATGGCCGATTTATTGAGAAGAAGTCAAAAGCCTGTTTTACTGGCAGTAAACAAAGTGGACAATCATCAACGTATGTTGGAAGCCGCTGAATTTTACAGCCTCGGTTTTGAAGAAATTTATTTTCTTTCTTCCATCAGTGGAAGTGGGACGGGAGAGTTGCTCGACGCGGTTGTTGCACATATGAAAGAGGATGACCTTTATGCCGAAATTTTAAACAATGATATTCCAAAATTTGCAATAATTGGTCAGCCTAATGTTGGTAAATCTTCTTTACTGAATGCGCTCATAGGAAAGGAACGAACTATTGTTAGCGACATTGCCGGAACAACCAGAGATACCATTCATACCCATTATAATCTTTTCAACAAAGAATTTATTTTAATTGATACGGCGGGTATAAGAAAAAAAAATAAGGTGCATGAAGATCTGGAATTTTATTCTGTAATTAGAGCTATTAAGGCGATGGATGAGGCAGATATTTGCATGCTGCTAATTGATGCGGGTAAAGGCATAACAGCACAGGATCTTTCCATTTATGCCTTAGCAGTTAAAAAAGGGAAGGGGATAGTGGTTTTGGTAAACAAATGGGATTTAATCAGTAAAGAAACCAACACTGCAAGAGATTACGAAAAAGAACTCAAGAATAGATTAGCGCCATTTAACGATGTACCAATTGTTTTCATTTCTGTAATTGAAAAGCAAAGAATTTTTAAAGGCATTGAATCTGCCCTCGAAATTTTTGAAAACAAACACAGAAAAATTTCTACCTCACAGTTGAATGATGTAATGCTGAAAGCGATTGAGCAATATCACCCGCCTGTTGTTAGAGGAAATGCGATCAAAATAAAATACGTTACACAACTTCCAACTCGTACCCCAAGTTTTGCCTTCTTTTGCAATTATCCCGACGATATAAAACAGCCCTACCAAAACTACTTGGAGAATAAACTCCGTGAGCATTTCAACTTCAAAGGGGTGCCCGTCCGATTGTTTTTTAGAAAAAAATAATAAATTTAGATGGATTTGAATTGAATAAATATTTAATAAAATATCCAGTGTGTAGTAAAAATTAGATAAACAAGTAGGTATAAACACTTATTTTAATACTTTTCTGTATTATGTTAATGTTTTGTTATTGACTTTTCAAAAAAACAAGCTAGCTTGTGAACAATTTCTACCCTACCAGAAGCTCCCTTAATTCTATTATCTAAAGCTGAATAATTTTTTAATTCAATCGTATTTTATGATGTCATCCTCTGCTATTCCTTATCCCCAAACCGCTAAAAGTGTTAAGAGCGTATTTGCATTTTTTTTTCTACCATTATTCGCTTTACTAAGCAGTACATTTTTTGCTAATGCGCAGGTTTCGGTAAACGTCACAGCCCAAAACGACACTATCTGTCAGGGTGAATCTATGACCCTGACTGCCAATGCAAGTGGGACCGGTGCTTTAAGTTATGTTTGGACTCCTGGCTCTTCAACTTCTTCCAGTGTCAGTGTTTCACCTTCAGCTACTACACAATATAAGGTGATAGTAACCGATGAGAATAACGATACAGACTCCGCTTTTTTCACTTTAGCAGTAGTAAATGCCTCAGAAGGTGACACCACAGCATCTGCATGTAACACTTTTTCATGGTATGGTTCTAACTACAATGTATCAGGGGATTATGATTATACGTTAACCAATTATTTGGGCTGCGATTCTATACTTACGCTTCATCTAACTATTTTCAGTTCAACCTTCGATCATGATACCATTTCAGCATGTGTTTCCTACCTGTGGAATGGCACAACTTATTCAAGCTCTGGTGTTTATTCTTATTCCTTTAATAATGCAAACGGTTGCGCTTCAATTGACACACTGCATCTAACTATAAATTCTCCAACAAATAACTCATATGACAGTACAGCTTGTGAGAGTTATAATTGGCATGGTGTTACTTACAGCACCAGCGGAACGTATGTGTATACCTACACTAATGCTAATGGCTGCGCATCAGCGGATACTTTACACCTCACCATTAATTATGGTACTCACAATGTATTGAGGGATACAGCATGTGATAGTTATGTTTGGCAAGGTATAACACTTACAAGTTCCGGGACCTACATTTATAACTACAACAACAACGACAGTTGTGCATCAGCCGACACTTTATTTCTGGTGATCAAGGCAAGCACACACAACAGTGAGACAAGAACGGAGTGTGACAGTTATACTTGGAATTCAATAACGTACACGGAGTCGGGCGATTACACTTATTCCTATACCAATGCGAATGGTTGTCCTTCAGCGGATACGTTGCATTTAACTATAGTTACGAGTACGCATAATATTTTTGACACTACAGTATGCGAGAGCTACACCTGGCATGCGATAACACGCACAACAAGCGGAACTTATACGCGCAGTTATACGAATGCGAGTGGCTGCGCATCAATGGATACTTTACACCTCACCGTTAATTATGGTACACACAATGTATTGAGGGATACAGCATGTGACAGTTATGTTTGGCAAGGTACAACACGTACAAGTTCCGGGACCTACATTTATAACTACAACAACAACGACAGTTGTGCATCAGCCGACACTTTATTTCTGGTGATCAAGGCAAGTACGCACAACAGTGTTACACGTACAGAGTGTGACAGTTATTTGTGGAACGATTCTACTTATACAGAGACTGGAGATTATGTTTACAGCTATACCAATGCAAATGATTGTCCTTCTGCAGATACGTTGCATTTAACGATAGTTGCGAGCACCCACAACAGCTACGATTCAACAGCATGTGAAAGTTATACTTGGCATGGAGTGACTTACAGCACTAGTGGAACGTATGTTTATACCTACACTAATGGCAATGGTTGTGCATCTGCTGATACTATGAATTTGACCATAAATTATGGTACGCACAATGTGGTAAGAGATACGGCATGTGATACCTACACTTGGCATGATGTGGAGTATACTACTTCGGGTACTAAGTTGTATAGTTATACTAATGTGAATGGTTGTGCATCTGTAGATACCTTGTTCTTGGTGATCAAGGCAAGTACGCACAACAGTGTTACACGTACAGAGTGTGACAGTTATTTGTGGAACGATTCTACTTATACAGAGACTGGAGATTATGTTTACAGCTACACCAATGCAAATGGTTGCTTATCAGCGGATACTTTACATCTTACCATTGTGGCTAGCACCCACAACAGCTACGATTCAACAGCATGTGAAAGTTATACTTGGCATGGAGTGACTTACAGCACTAGTGGAACGTATGTTTATACCTACACTAATGGCAATGGCTGTGCATCTGCAGATACGATGAATTTGACCAT
>Ga0315905_10008175_pt1 | contig 10565 bp, 7 predicted proteins | sample LakEriMetagenome_5_FD_203522 | JGI IMG/M metagenome (GOLD analysis project Ga0315905, IMG submission 203522) | Freshwater fungal communities from buoy surface, Lake Erie, Ohio, United States - Buoy 4 MA121 | ecosystem: Environmental > Aquatic > Freshwater > Lake | place: USA: Lake Erie, Ohio... | reverse complement strand
TTTAGGGTTTAGGTTTAGGGTTTAGGTTTAGAGTTTATGTAGCCACCAGGGGGCGACACTATGCGTTGGTGGACCCAATAGGTTTAGGGTTTAGATTGAAGGGTTTAGGGTTTAGTTTTAAGGGTTTAGGGTTTAGGTAACCACCAGGAGGCGACACGCGGCGTTGGTGATGCCTGGGTCGTTACACAGCACCGCTGCGTCGTCATCCAATACCGCATGCGCGCGCAGACCTATTGTATGTAATATATAATTAATATTGAATGTATCATATAATAGGCTATGCCATACATCATATATATGCATAATAAACATATTATATAGCGCACAGACCTGTTTCCTCTAGCAACTCCCGCAACGCCGTGTCCTGTCCCAAAAAGAAAAATCTCAAATGTCAGGTCCCTAGTAGATTTTATCTATAAAGTCACTACGTACTGACTTTTGAGGGAAAAAATCTGTGGACCTTGAAGTCTTCCCCCGCCCCGACCAAGCCCGCCGGTGCTTCCAGACACATGCTGCCGAGGGGAGGGCGGTATTGGCTAATGAGGATGACCTGGGATATATATAATAAATGTAGTTACTATAGACGTATATTATCTCTATATCTATGTATCTATGTATCTATATAGATATATCTATATAGATACATAGAGAGATATAATACATAGTTGATATGCATATATTATATACATTTCTCTGTCTGTCTATCTATCTTCTATCTGTCTTGACCAGGGAGAGCAAAGGGACAAGCGAATGCCCCCCAAAAAACATCAGAAAGGCTCACCTCGGCCAGACGGCCGTTAATTCGCAGCACGGGCAAGATTGCGACAGCGCTAGCCTGCCGCAGCACCACACAAACATACACAGACACAGACACAGACACAGACACGGACACAGACACACACACACACACACACACACACAGCATCATTCAATTGGCCTCCACGTGCCGTGTCTATGGACATACCGGGGGACTGCAAAGTATTGGTATTTCCCATTGTAGACTGTGTACGGATAGGAATCTTAATATGTGTTCATGCGTCTGTGTATCCTACTGCGATTGTGCCTAATTTTTCATTTACGCCCCCTCACCCTACAGCGTTAGAGTGCTATCGGGTTATTCACTTTCGATAACAGCTCAGGGGAGTGTCGTGACACAATTCTTCGCGGCGCAGCCGCGGGCACGGGTGCGACGTGCCTGGGGCGCCATGAGCGGTGAGCCGGGCTGCGCCGGAAAGGGGCGCTCGGCAGCGTCCCACTCGCGCTGGAGAGAAATTCTGGAAATTCAGTGTCCTGGTATATTTCCCATTTAAATTTCGCTATCAATGGGAGTTTTCAGAATTTTTGCCTGGCGCCCTTTGTTGTCCTGCCACTGGAGCTTGACGAGCTGCAGCCACCGCGTGGACCCTACGGTCGTCTTGCCTAGGATCTTGGGCTCGCCCGCCTCGCCTGTGCACGAATCCTCACCAAACGTTAGCGCCTTGCGAGGACGGGGTTCTCTACAACTGGGCTGGGTTTATATTTACTATACAAATGTAACTTTTCTGGGTGATCAACAAAACACGTCGGACGTGCAGCGATTTAAAGCTGGCGTTAGTGATCGTCAGTCAGCGTCCGCCATGAGCGACTGCGCGTGAATCTCGTCGACGCCCTCCCTCAAAAATCTCTCAGGCGTCCACTTTCGCGCCCACAGCCACTTTTCGAAGCCCACGCCCACTCTCGCGACGCTTGCCTGAAGACATCTGGCAGAGCGCGCGAGAGCGCGCGTGGGATCTATCTATCTATCCCATCTATCTGTATAATACAACTACGATATGTATTATACAGATAGATACACCTGCACTGCCTGCCCCCGCGCTCGCCGCCAGCCTGCGCGCCCCCGCAAGGCGGCACGCAGCGGAAGATGGGAGAGAGCGCCGCAGAGGACGAGCCAAGGATGAAGCCCAGGCGCCGTACACCGGGGGCGACACAAAGCAGGCCCGCGGCGCGAGCGGTAGCCCACTGGTCCCGCGCTGAAAAAAGGCCAAGGATGCGGCGACGGCTAAGCCTGCCCTCATCTTCTTCCGGAGGCCCGTCTACTCACGAACCGTCGCAACGGAAGCCCAGCGAGCTGCAGTGTAAGAGAAGAGGATCAGGGAAGGGAGGGTCGGACGAGGCCTGCGCCCAATGGCGGTGGAGGCAGACGCCCCAGCGTCGCGCCCGGGGGCCACCCTGACCGAGTTCAACGACTTCATTCAGCATGGGGGGCTCGGCAAGAACAGGAACCCGCTCGCGGACAACCCCGGCAAGGTCGAGGACCTCGCGGTGGCCTTCTACCGACTCAACGAGGACCCCAAGGAGAGCCCGAACCTGCAGGTCGAAGCCGGCGACGACTACAGCTTCCTCATGGACCTGCTTGACGACAAGCGCGTGCTGCACGACTGCGACCTCGCGCTCGCGCTGCTCCGGATGTTGAAGGTGCTGTCGCGCAAGCTCAACAACAGGAACAACATGGAGCTCGAGGACATTGAGACCGTCGCCAAGTATCTCCGTGGTACAGAGTCCTCGTCCGTGTCGGCCGAGGCCGCGAGCATCTTGCTCAACGCGTGCTACGAAAAGGAAAACGTGAGCCTCGCCATCAAGGCTCAGGCGGTCGTCGACCTCTCCTGGCTCCTGGACTCCGACAGCGAAGACGTCGCCGCAAACGCGACGGGCGCGCTGCAGTCTCTGTCTTACCAGGAGGAGGGCCGCACGCACATCAGAGAAATAGACATCCTGGACCACATTTTCCCCCTGCTCTCGCACTCCAGCGAAAAGGTGCGCACGCGCGCTGTGGGCGTGATCCACAACATGTCCTCGGACGTGCCGTCGATAGCCGTCATCCGCATGGGCGGCGCCATCAAAGAACTCGTCACGCTGCTGAGCGACCCACAAGTGCACATCTGCAGCAGCGCCGCGGGCGCCATCCAGAATCTGTCGCGCGAGCAGCTTAGCAAGGAGATGATCAGGGAAGTGGGAGGCGTGCCGCCGCTCATGGACCTGCTCTTTGGCCGCGACGTCCAGACGCAAGTGTGCGCGGCAGGCGCGTTGCTCAATATCTTGGGGCCGCAACTGGAAACCGACCCTGTCACAGGCGTGCAGCAGGTGGCCCACACACATAAGGACACATAAGACACATACAAGAACACATGCTCAATCTTCACAAGCAAAAGGTTGCAGGCGAGAGACGCAGCGCTGCGGCAATGTGTGTGTGCGTGTGTGTGAGAGAGAGAGAGGCAGAGAGAGAGAGAGAGAGCGAGTGAGAGAGCAATCCCCTACACACGGCGTTGCCTAGGCAGCTCCATTTAGGATGTGTTCCCTGTATACGCACCCTAAACACGGCGTTGCCAAGCAGCTCACGCTGGTCAGCTGCGTAGCAAAGCAAGTGCACGTGTGCTGCCATGTGTAAAGTGTGTGTGTGTGTGTGTGTGCGTGTGTGTGTGTGTGCGCGCGCGCGCGTGATACAAAAATACGTATCCACACACATACATACATACACACACACACACATACATACATACATACATACATACACACATACATACATACATACACTTACACATACATATATTAAATGCTTGGTAGCGCACACAACAAATCTTGCGCGAGCGGCTGAGGAGCCAACGCTGCTTAGCGCACGCTCCTGCACGCACGCGCGGCGCACAGTGTGAGCGCTCTCGCGCACGTAAGCAGCCAACGTTTACGTGCACGCGTGCGTGTGTGCATGAGTTCTCTGTAGACGTTGTGCTCTATGTAGAATGTGTTCTCCACAGAAATTGTTCTCCACAGGATGTGTTCTCTACAGAATGTGTTCTCCACAGAGTGTGTCCTCTGTTGAATGTGTTCTCTAGATAAGTAACGTTGATGCGCTCGCGTACATATTGCATTTCTTTTCTATACAATATGTTCTCTTATGTCCTCTATAGAATGTGTTCTCTATGTAAGCAGCTGGGTAACGTTGATGCGCACGCATGCGTGTGGCGACCGTGTGCTAAAAGTGTGAATGAAATGCCACCTTGCTTACGCCTACATGCACACACGCAGCCGGCGGCATTGAATTGCATGGCCATGTAATTGAAGGGGGGGGGGAAAGTTACTAACCTAAACCATAAACAGCCGTGCCACGTGGCGCAACGTGCGGCATTGACCCGCTTGGTCATGTTGTCGCTAGTCACGGGCGCCGTCTTTGACGGCCTTTATGGCGAGGACGACGACGAATAACGCCTTAATGCCGCACCAGCGCGCAGGCATGCAGATGCAGGAGGAGGATCGGTTTATTCAAAGCGAGCTATGAGGGAGGCAGGACCATCTAGAGGCAGGACCATCTGGTCTTGTCTCTCTTCTCCCCTCGAGACTCATCCAAAGTCTTGAGACACACAGACTGAGACACACACAGACACACAGACTGAGACACACAGACACACAGACACCTCACAAGACCATCTGATAACTGGTCTGAATCAGGATGACACACACACACACACACACACACACACACAGCGTACGGAGCAGACAGCCGAGACACACACAGACACACACAGACACACACAGACACACAGACTGAGACGGTAGACTCTCTTCGTTTCGGACCAGGAGAGGGGCAGGGAGCTTTCGGCGAGATTGGTGGTGGTGGTGGTGAAGGAAGCGCTGAGGATCATCGATGCACGTTGTGTCCTCGTTGCGCCGAGGGGGTCGGCACCATGGCTCTCTCGCGCGCGCTCTCTCTCTTTCTCTCTCTCTTGCTCGTTCAATGACGCCACAGAACTTTGGCGGCATTGAACGAGCAAGAGAGAGAGATGGACGAGGACGGTCACAAGGGTACCTAGTACTACCTGTGTCTCCCCTCCTCCTGTATGAACATACAGGAGGAGGGGAGACACGTGCATACAGGAGGAGGGGAGATACCTGTATCTCCCCTACCTGTCTCTTCTCCCCTGTATTGTATGCACACGCCGACCCCGCTTTCTCAAGAGCTCGCTGTCGCGGCAACAAAACAGGCACTTTTGTACAATATTTTATTATTTTTTGAGATATTTCGTCTTCGGAACATTCATCAAATTGTAGGAGCGGGTGTAAGAAATCGCTGGTTTGTATTGAGTTGCCTCATGTCCGAGGGAAGTGAGAAGGAAAGAGAGAAGTTGAGAGAGTTAGAGAAGGAGGGAGAGAAGTTGAGAGAGTTGCCTCGTGTCCGCGGGGAGTGAAGTTCTCTCAACTTCTCTTTCTCTCCTCTCTCTCTCTCAGTCTGGGCCCTCTTAAGGGTGGACCTAAACCCCCGGTCCGAAAATTTGGAAGAAATACGATTTCGGTACGGCCGGTGCAAACGGGAATTTCTCCCATACCGGCCTGGGTTGAGCTGGGAAGTAAGGTGGGGAGAGGGAGGCCGATAGGACCGCGCCGTTTTGGGTAGCGGGCCTCGGGGAGCGCCGCCGTTTGGCAGGCATGTTCAGCAGGTCACTCTCTTGAACATATGTTCCCTCAGTATGCAGCGGACGCAACCCCGCCCCGCTAGACCCGCGCAAGCACCCGCAACAATGCCATGCGCTGCGTTTTGGTGGGTGAAGAGCGTGACGGGGATTAATGCGGGTCTAGCGGGGCGGGGTTGCGTCCGGTACATACCGAGGGAACATATGTTCAAGAGGGTGCCAAACGGCGGGGCTCCCCGAGGCCCGCTACCCAAAACGGCGCGGTCCTATCGGAGTGACACACACACCTCACTTCCCAGCTCAATCCAGGTCCGGTATGGTAGAAATTCCAGTTTGCACCGGTCGGAATTACCGAAATAGTTCTGGTACGTAGGTTCTGCAAATTTTCGGACCGGGGGTTTAGGTCCACCCTTAAGTGTTGCCGAAAGGCGTGCCACAAGGCCAAACGGAGAGTGGGGGTATAGTATTCGCCGCCATGTGCTGGGGAACGAGCGCCCAGAGGCGGTGTCACCCGCAAGAGGCGTTGTACTTACGTTGTACTTACGTTGCAGTAATAAAACACACTTACCGACCTTCAGTCATCTCTCTCTCTCTCTCTCTCTCTCTCTCTCTCTCTCTCTGGCCCTCGAATACATGTACTGCTTATTGCCCGAAATTTGACCTATTGAATGCGCTCATTCGGATATGCCTGCCCAGTTGAGGTAAGCCGATCCAGACAGAGAACACATCTGTAGTGCACGTGCAAACACGTCTGCCTCGCTGGGCATCCATTCTCTGCAGCCGCTTGGGGCCAGCTGCGTAATCGCCGCAATTGTTTTTTGCCCCCCCACACATGGCACATGGCGAGAGACGAGAGACCAGTCTCGCCCCCCCGATAGCGCCCCCTGTCGACGCGTTGAGAAGGTGCTCCGTCAGACAGGAGCCCTAGTTATTAGTACTATCTAATAGTATCAGTTAACTAACGCTCCCGTCCGAGTAATTTGACGGGGTCTTGACCTGCAACAAAAAGTGTTTGTGGGCGGAGAGAAAGAGCGAGAGAGCGAGAGAGTGAGAGAGCGAGAGAGCGAGAGAGAGAAAAGAGAAAGGCAACAGAGGGATGAGGGTACTTCCATCGAGTTATTCCGGGCCAGTGCGGGCTGCTGTGGCATCCTCTGTCCGGACGACGTTCTTGGCGCCGCCTGTGCGGGCTTCGGAATTTCCCTGGGCAGGAGACTCAGTGGGTAGTACTGATGGGGGAGGGATTTGGATTCAAGACGTGCCTCCCACGCCGGCTATTACGCTTTTGCGCGCATGTCGAAGCTTTATTCGAAACTATCCCTCGCAGTCGGCTCTCTGAGGTGCAGGATCAGAGTTACCAGGGACAGGCTCAGAGCCCCGAAATGGGAGCAGCTCATCGCGCAGGCGCGCCGCATTGGGTGCAGAAGTTGTTGACTGGTCCGAGTGCTACTCCACACACACAAACTCGTCCTTGCTGCCCGTCACCTGACACAGCACCGAGATCCTGCAGGGACATTTGGATGGCCGCTGCGATTTGCTCGTCTGTGTCCATCCTTTCGAGGCTTATTGCCTGTCGTGCTGCCTGCGGGGGGGCTCCTGATGGTGCACGCTGTGCCGGGGGTTGCGGGGCTGCTGCACCGCCCTGCGGATTGGCGCCGCTCACAATCGCTGCGCTGTTTGCGTAGGCTTCAAGAGCCTCTGCCGCCATAATCATGCCGCGCTGCACGCCTCCGAGGATGATACCCGCGGCGCCTGCGCTCGGGGCAGTCTTCGGTGGCTGCCGTGCAGCCTGCGGTGAGGCGCCTGATGGTGCACGCAGTGCCGGGGGCGGCAGGGCTGCTGCACCGCCTTGCGCATCATCTCTGTGTGCATACGCCTCCAGTCTCTCTGCCGCCATAGTCATGCCGCGCTGCACATTTCCGAGGATGATTCCCGCCGTGCCGGCACTCGATGCAGGCGTCTGCCGCTGCGCTGCTTTCGAAGCCGCCACCGCAGCAAGGCGCCCTGCCTGAGCCGCCGCCGAACCAGCCGCCGACGCCGCCGCTGGCTTAAGTTTGCTAGCAACACCTGTGATAGATCTCTTGAGTGCCTGCTCTTGAGGAGCTGGTGGCGGTGGCCGCATGGGCGGCTGCTGAGGACAGGCAGGGTGGAGCGCCTGTGCCGCTTTGTGTGCGTCGGCAGCCGGCGGTGCCGACGCACACACCCGGGGGTGTGGTTGAAGAAAATCTTCAATCGCATGCCTCAAGGCATGATTGGGCATCAGCGTTCTGTCCGTCACGTCGACGCCCGACAGTGGGCAGCGCGACGACTGGTTCAGATGCGCTTGGATATTTTTCCGTTCAAACGTGTGTCCCGTCTGTAAGCAGGTTGAGACGAGGCGTCAGCTGACGCCAACGACGAGGCAGGCGGGGGGGCAGGAGGAGGGGAGGAGGAGATCGGTACCGCAACGAGGAAGACGGGGTCCGTCATCACGTCGAGGCCGATCGGACAGCAGAAGGCCAGAGGCACATCGTCTCCGTCCGCCGCCATTCGGCCTACCCACACCCACACGCGCGCTACCGAACAAAAACCGGTATGCGGCGCATATGCGGCGCACGGTCAGGGCGCCGGGTTAGAACGCCGATCTCCATCCGCAAGGTTGCCGCATGCTAACGATCTCCGCCGACCCGATCACTCCAATTTATTAAAGGACTACACCCAAGAGCAAAAACTCAAAAAAAAGTTTTTTGTTTTTTTACCTGCCACGAACCACTCAAGATCTTGCATGGCTTTTGTGCTTTAGTCGGAAGGTGGGTTGACGCTTCCTAGGAAGCGCGACTATGAGGCAGGTCAGTCTGCTGGACGGCGGCGTTGTATTGCCGCAGCCACGCCGCACGAGCAACGGGTCCATCGCGCGCCAGCGAACAGGTCGTTATTTCACTCCGTCTTTGAGACGGACTCCAAACAATGCGGCAGCAGGCCCCGCGTTCTTGCCCACCGCCACAAAGCACGCCAAATCACGCCCGCGCACGCACGCGTGTGTATATCGTCCACGAGCGAAAACGTTTGGTACGCTCGTGGACGATATAATGCTTTTTTGAAGACTCGAGCAGGGGTCGCGGTGTTTTGGAGATCGGGGGATGAGATGGGGTCAGAGGGGGGGACAAAGAGGGGGTTAGGTATTTTGAAAACTCGCACACTCACTCCCGGCGCACGCAGAAGCGCGACGGAGGGTGCTGGCGCTGCTCCTCTTGCTCGTGGCTGCGACGGCCGAAGTAAAGGGAACCGATGCGCCTGGGACCGTGGAGCCGCCGAGCGTGCGAATCATCAGTCCAGTGCACGGCGCTGTGCTGCGCGAGCATCACGTGTCTGTGCATGCGGAGGTGCATTTGCTCTGCCTTCGTGTGTTACGCACGTGCGCCTCCGTGCATACTAGGAATAATATCAGAGTGGTAGCATTAATGATTGATGCAGACATGCATGGCGGCATGCCAGACGCGCACACACCCTTGTGCACCTGCGCACGCATCTGCACACCCTTGTGCACCTGCGCACGCATCTGCACACACGCTGGAGAGTCCTGCAGCCAGACACATGCACAGGGCTTTGAGACGCGTTGGAACCAGTGTGTAAAATATTTTGCGAATGCTTTGTATTTTTTATCTATTCACACAATCTCCTCGCTTATATTATAGTGCATGCACACACGCAAGGTGACGGGATTCGACATGAGTTTAGAGAGCGGCTGTGCAATAGTCTACCTCAACACTCAGGTATGCTAATGTAAAGTAGGTCTCTTTTGCTCCTTAGTAGGCCTCTTTTGCCTCTACACTAGGCCTCATTTGCTAGGCTCAGGTATGCCGGAGCCTCTCTGGGATGCTTGCCTGCCATGTCAAAAGAGAGAGAGTCAGTGGATACGTGTACGTGTATGTATGGGTGGCAGATACGTGTATGTATGCCTGTGCCTATTTAGGATGCTCTTGTATGCCTGTGCCTATTTAGGATGCTCTATTTGTATGCCTGTGCCTATTTAGGATGTATGTCTGTGCCTATTTAGGATGCTCCATTTAGGATGCCTGTGCCTATTTAGGATGCTCTTGCCACCGATACACGTATCTACTGACGCTCTTTTTTTTTTTTTAAATCCAGTCATGAGGACATTGAGGGCTATACACATGAGCACCAAACCGTCATGGTCATGTCATGTGACACATGCCGGCTTGGTGCTCATGTGTAAAGCCCTCAATGTCCTCCTCCCCCCGCCAACCCTAAACCCGAAACTCTAAACCCCAAACTCGAAAGCCTAAACCCTCCTCTTGTCGTGTAGCGTCTCTTCGCAACCATGTGTCGTCCCGTGACAACTTCGTTTCTTCGCCCGCAGCGCCGACATAAAGCCTGCGCCGCCCAGATCACTGTCGACCTTGCCGACGTTCGCGACGGGCTTTCGGTGTGTGTGTGTGTGTGTGTGTGTGTGTGTGTGTGAACATGTTTGCTCGTGTGTGTGTGCGCGCGCGCGAGTGCGTGCACGCGAGCATGTGTGTGCTGGTGTGTGGGAGAGTGCGTGCCTAGCTCTCTGTCTCTCTGTCTGTCTGTCTGTCAAAAGAGACCTATATATTGTCCAAAGAGACCTATATATTGTCCAAAGAGACCTATATATTGTCCAAAGAGACCTATATATTGTCAAAAGAGACCTATATATTGTCAAAAGAGACCTATACATTGTCAAAAGAGACCTATATATTGTCAAAAGAGACCTATATATTGTCAAAAGAGACCTATATATTGTCAAAAGAGACCTATATATTGTCAAAAGAGACCTATATATTGTCCAAAGAGACCTATACATTGTCAAAAGAGACCTATATATTGTCAAAAGAGACCTATATATTGTCCAAAGAGACCTATATATTGTCAAAAGAGACCTATACATTGTCAAAAGAGACCTATATATTGTCCAAAGAGACCTATATATTGTCCAAAGAGACCTATATATTGTCCAAAGAGACCTATATATTGTCCAAAGAGACCTATATATTGTCCAAAGAGACCTATACATTGTCAAAAGAGACCTATACATTGTCAAAAGAGACCTATACATTGTCAAAAGAGACCTATACATTGTCAAAAGAGACCTATACATTGTCAAAAGAG
>Ga0315905_10008174_pt1 | contig 10567 bp, 5 predicted proteins | sample LakEriMetagenome_5_FD_203522 | JGI IMG/M metagenome (GOLD analysis project Ga0315905, IMG submission 203522) | Freshwater fungal communities from buoy surface, Lake Erie, Ohio, United States - Buoy 4 MA121 | ecosystem: Environmental > Aquatic > Freshwater > Lake | place: USA: Lake Erie, Ohio... | reverse complement strand
GCAGGGCCAGCAGGGGTCTCCGGGGCTGGAGCCAAAACCACGGTGGTGGTGTTGCCCGAGGGCGCCCTGCCCCTGGGCCAGCCGCTGCCGCGAGCCGCCACCGCCGAGGTGCTGGCCGGTGGCTTCCGCCAGCAAAACGGCAGCGTGCGCAGCAGCGTGTTGCGCTTTGGCCCGGGGGAGCGGTACGCCAGCGGCGCCGTGGACAAGCACCGGTTGGTGCCCCTGGGGGAATGGGTGCCGTTGGCGCGGCTGGTGCGATGGAGTGGTTTGTCGGCGGTGGGTGGCCTGGATGGCGGAGCCGCCTCCAGGCTGTTGCCCCGCCCTGCCGGAGCGATCGGGGTGGCGATTTGCTATGAGCTGGCCGATGGCACCGCCCTGGCCCAAGCCAGCCGCGACGGGGCGCGCTGGTTGTTGGCCAGCGCCAACCTGGATCCCTATCCCCTGGCCCTGCAGGCCCAGTTCACGGCCCTGGCCAGGCTGCGGGCCATCGAGACGGGACGTTGGCTTGTGGGTGTGGCCAATACGGGCCCCAGCCTGGTGGTGGATGCCAGCGGCGAGGTGCGCTCGACCTTGCCGGTGGGGATCGCCGCGCTCCAGACGGTGACGGTGCGCCAACGCCAGTCGCTGACGGCCTACGACCGCTGGGGGAATGGGCCCCTGCTGCTGGGGTGGCTGCTGGCCCTTTTGCTGCGCTTCTGGCCACGACCAGCGGGCGTCGGCAACGCTTCGGGGCCAATGCAGGACAAGTTGTGATGGGCGGCTTGGCTGAAATTTGCGGCCCCCGGCTTGGCCCTGAATTGGCGGCCTTTAGATGAGCCCCGCGGGCGGGTTGGGGGGCCGAGACGGCTGGCGGTCGTGTTGGTGGCGGCCCTGTTCGCGGCCCTGCTGGCGGCCCTGCTGACGATATTGTTGACGGCCGTGGCGAAACAGCCAGGGTCGCTCGATGCCGCCGGGCACCCGCCAGATGCCAAAGCGATGGCGGCTGGCTCGGTATTCGGCATCGAGATACTCGTTGGCATCGCACTGCCCCAGGTATTTGGGGTATACAAAAGCCTGACCGTCTTCGACGAGGGCCAGGTTGAGGTTGACGTCGCCGATCACCTCGGCGACGGTGCGTCCGTAGCGATCGGTGTTGAGGGGATGGATCGTCACCTGCCGCTGCAGGGGCAGGCGGATTTGCAGATAGCGGCGGGCCTGGTCGCCGTAGGGCACCTGGGCCATCTCGGGGGCGTCGATGCAGGCCAGCCGTATCGTCTCCAGTTTGTCGCCGTGCTGGACCCGAATGGTGTCGCCATCGCCGATCGAAACGACCCGGGCGCGAAAGTCGGATTCGGCTCTGGCGGGGGCGATCTGCAGCCAGGCCAATGCGGACAGGCCGGCCAGGCTGGTGATCAGGGCGATGGGGGCAAGCCTGGGGTGCATTGATGCAGGTGCCATTAATTTGCCAGGTTGGGCCCTGGCTAGTCCGAATATGCCATTCAAGGCAGCATCTACAGCAACTTGAGCCCCTCCCGCTGGGTGTAAATGACTAGGACAGTGACAGGTGCGCGAAAGCGCTGAAATGACATCTTGGCAACTGATACAAAGATATGTCTCGCTGATTACAGAAGCCAGGGTGCCATGGCCTAAATTAAGAGATTCTATTCACAGTACTTCTCGGCATGGGCTTGGAACAGGGGTCAAGCGTTTCTTTGGAACCGCAACCAGGCATTGAGCAAAAAAAGATTGAGCGCGCCAAACAAAATATCAAGGCAAGTCAGTCTGTCTCAGCCTTTTCCAGCGAAAAAGAAGAGGAATACGAAAAAAGCATCAGGTCTGTGTATCAGCTACAACAGTGGCACTTTGAACAAGAAGAATTAAAAAAACAAAATATAGCGAATGCTTTAGACAGTCAAATTAAGGCACCTCGAAAAATTCGTACTTCTGCGGCCGCAACCAATAAGGCTCATTCTCCCGTAAGGGCCTGGTTGAGGCCAGATCACCAGGATAGGCGATTTGTCGCGTTGCCCTTTAAAGGACTCGGCGAACAAATTAAAGGACTCGAAGAACGAATTTCAACACTCAACAACTGCCAAAGACCACTTTTTGAATATGATTCACTACTCAAGGATGAGATGCTTGACCATGCAATGAAGGTGATTCAAGAAGCCCTAAATACCCAAATATCTGCAGTGTTCTTGATTGACAAAAAGGGTATGCTCAAACGTTACAGCCTGTATGGAATAACAAGTTTAAGTCAAAGTATATCTCCAAATTGGTTTCCTAACGAAGAATATACTATAAGTACAAATAGCTTTGTTGGAAAGACCGCCTTGGCAAGTCATACACACAAACACCACTCTAATACTAGTCGATTTGGCGAACTACATTATTCTGGTACGACTGACACGATTGATCAAGATATGGACAACGAGGAAGACAATTTAGATAAGTACAAAGAAAGTTGTGGAGAAATCCACCAAATAGTCACCCTGCCTATTAATAATCATTTCCGTACGGTAGGAGTACTTCGTATTATCAATAAAATTGATCCATCGTCAAGGAAAGTCCTTAAGAACAGTACATTTAGCGATAGCGATGTTATTTATTTATCACTATTTGCATCAGAGATTGGCGCTGCACTACTCAATTTTGAACGAGACTCAAACCGCCGTTTGTTCGCCTCCTTGATGAAGGAGACTTGTCGACCCGAACCGACAGATGATGCGGATAAACCCTTGTCACAAGTTGAACGGACAAGAAAATTTGTGGACATCGCATTAAATAAGATAGTCAAAAATGAGTCTTCTCCATTCAATTTTGCTATCATAAGATTTTTGTGCGACGATAAAAATAAAAGAATTTCGCGCGTAGCATCAATCGCAGCTTATAATAATGAATTGAACGAAGGCAGAGTCAACGACCCTATCAAAATTGATAAACATAATTCATTTGTGAGCTATGTTGTAACTTCCAAGCAACATATCGTAATTTCAGATATTTCAAACAAGATTGATAGATTTCATAATAATCCTTGGATAGCAAATCAAAAATTTTCTACCTTTTGTTGCTTTCCATTACAATGCAGAAAAAAAGGTGTATTTGGAACTCTTTCTCTATATACTGGTTATAGATACACATACGATGCTAAAAGTACCGAACTTCTTCAGAGCTTTTGCGATGCTCTCAGTGCATTCTTATACTTAGAAAAACTAGACACGAAAAGCAAAGAAGAAAGAATAAATACAAAAGAATCTGAAAAAAATGAAAAATTAGGAAAAATATCCTTGGATGAGCAACTAGAATTAGCTTGGAAACTCTTTTTTAAGGGTTCTTAACTGATATCCATCCAATGAATATTTCCCTGTTCATCGCCTATGACCAGAATAGTTCGATCATACATCTCGTACTTTGCAAATGTTTTCAATTCATAATCACTAGTGAATAAAATATTACCAACATGCATTTGATGCACTTCCTTATCCTTATCTCGTATATATTCCCAACTCCGTATAGTCTTATCTTCGGATATGGTAACATAGTTGCCATTATCAAGTTGTATCAGGTCATTAACAATACTTGTATGTCCCTCAAGCGTGTGCAGTAGATCTAATTCAGCTTTCCCATCGTCCCACCTCCATATAGAAACAATATAATTTGAATGACTTATAGCAATATTCTTTTCGTGATTCCAAATGCGTAAGGGACGAATTAGACTAGAGGAGGAACGACCACTACTTATCTTCCCAAAATCATCCGATTTAATCTTAAATGAACTAACCTTATCTGATTGAAAGTTAAATATTGAAAACACTTCCTCATTACTTGGAATACTGGGCCAACACAATAGCTGATAATTATTTATTTCATACAAAAACTCAACTGAACCATTTTTACATGCCTGTCGAGTATAAAAGTCGAAACTAGTTTTATTGTAACTCGGGACATGGATGATACGGCCATCCATACAACCAAAAACATATCCTAGATGTTTTGACTTAATCACACTCACTGGTTCATAATTCGATCTTATTTCATTATATATATGAAAAGGCTTGGTTTCAACGTCGTATGATGTGGCTGAGGAAAAGGAGAATATCTCATACAAAAACAGACCTCCAGTTTTGCGAATGACAAACTCAGATTTATCTAATTGAAAGAAGCGGAAGCTCGCGTAGGCTTCACCCTCATCAAAAACATTAAGATCTAATCGAAAATGGGGTTCAAGATAATTAAGATCACATTTATTTTCAAAAATTACTAATCTTAATGGATCCCAAATATACAGTGTGCCATCGGAACCAAATGTAAATACTTTCTTATCATCATCAAATGAAGTAATCCACACGACAGAAGTACGATGGGATCTTTGGAAAGATATAGATTGCATATCTGTATCCCAAATTGAAATTTTAATAAATTGGTCTCCTGCTGTATTTACCTTAATAGATGCGGAGGCTAGTTGGTGTTTACCTTGTATGTCACGAGATAATGCAAGACAATCTATAGGCGATTCATTATAGCCTAGTTCTAGCTCAGGTTCATCATCTTGAATTTTGTTCATTTTTTTGTAATAAATTATAGGACTATCTTTTAAAGAATAGTAAATATAATTATCATCAGTCATATAAAATGAAATAACATTGACCGATGCCCAGCTATTAACCTCTTCACCTATACTTTTCAAAATGTCAACAGTATAGCATCTAGTTTGATTAGAATCACCAAAACGTGTAATAACATGTAGTTTAGAGTCATATCGGCTTATTGCAATAACATTAGTTAAAATACCGAAATTAGATAAAAGACTTAATTGATAAGCTTCTAGAGAGGTTGGGATGCCATATACAAGTTCACTTTCCTCACTATATATGTCCCATTTGTTTACAAGCCCATCCGAAGTAATTGAGAAAAACTCATTATCAGAAAATCCAGAAAGATGAACTATTTGTGAATCATTAGTTTGGCAAGCTTTAGCATATTCGATTTCCTTCAAGAGTTCCCCACCTTCAGCACCCCATACGCGTAGAGTTTGGTCGTCTGATGCTGATATGAGGAAAGACGCATTTTTGTAGCGCATAGCCAAGAGGGAATTAATTGCATCAGCATGACCGGGTAGATCTCTAATAAACTGTAAACTATAACGATTCCATATGATTATTTTTTTATCTCGTGATGCTGAGGCTATGAGATCAGGAGAGTGTTTAAGCTCGACTATACTGGACACCTCAGCGTCATGCTTTGCTTTATTTCCAATTGCTTCGGAGTATATAATGGTGCTGTTATATTCGCCTTTACTTAGTTCCCAGGACCATAAGCTCCCGTCTGCAAGCCCAAGGTATACGAATTTTATATCACTTGAAATACAAAGAGAGGTAACTTTATTCGCGGGTTTGACTGAAGATCCAAATTGGGGTATGGGGATCGAGATAGAGCGCGCCAATTGTGGTTTGAATAGACTGGGAGTTAAGGGGACGGCAAGCTTTTTATGCACGGGTCTGACACTTCTGAGTTCACGAATAATATTTTTTAGACCATTATTAATAGCCTCCTTATCATTCATTGGAGCCAAGCGGGCCAAAAGCTGTGAGGGCAACTGAATAGGTTGGTTACGTAAAATCTGCTCTGATTGACCAAGGGCTCGCAGTAGCATCTTGAGTACGGGCTCCTGGCCGGCATCATTGACACCTGCTATCTGAAAATCATCAAGTAACGTGTTAATACTTGTATGTTCTAATCGTGCTTGGATCCAATCAACGCTTGTGAGTAGCTTCGAAATAATCTCGGGGCGCTCCTTATCGTTTAGATGGCTCGTCAAATGGCGGGCAAGGTAGGAGCGTATATGAGCCGTACCCTTCTCAACTTCGTCTAAAGCCCATTTATGTATCATATCTTTTGCCTGTTTTCGGTCAACCTTGAATGGGTTCGCTTTAGGTTTAGAATTTTGTACATCCAATTCACTTAACCACTGGGTCAGGGAAACATGCTCAAAGCTAACGAAGGTCTTCTTCTCTTTAGGAGAGTCCTTATAGATAAGTAGGGTGTCCAAGGGGTGCAGACTTGTTCTGATCTGTTTTAGATCGCAGCCAATGATAGCAGCAAGTTCGATTAGGCCAAGGGGCTCCATTGCCTCGCACATTACCCCAAGAATACAGCGTGTATACTCGTAGATATCCATGGCGGGAAAGCCGCGTTCAAATGTGAGACTGTAGAAAAGATCAATGCCTGGGGGCAAAGCTTGAAGATCATCAATATTCAGTAGTGGTATTTGATCAGCTTCAAGAGCCTTTAACATAGATTCGACATAAAGGAATTTGCCCTTGCTGTTCTTAAACGAGCTTAGATAATGCGCAACATCAAGTGCAGACAGGCTTGCTAAGGAAAGTTTTCGGGAAAGCTTTTCCGATTTACAACGCGCCTCTACATAATTAAACAAGTCATCGAGATTCTTGGGATCTTTATCCTCTAACGTCTCAACATCGTGCTTGAATCTTTCTTGTATGCGATTTTTCACGTGATCGTCATTGCGGCTAGTGGCCAATACCCTTAGCCAATGAGGCGGGGAGGTATGAAGGGTTAATAGATCCACAATCGTGACACCCTTAGCCTCACCCGCAGTTGGCCGGTGGCTGATGGCAACATCAAGGGCATCCACTATGAGAAGGTGATTAATATCGGGCTCGGGTATTTGATGAAGAGTAGCGACCACCGCTTGGTCCCAAGCCTCTACAGGTTTTTGGGTAGAATCAACCAGCAGTTTCCGCAGGTGACTGGCTTCGGGCGCTTGCAGGAGCAAGCGATAGGAAGGAAGCGATCTCACTAGCTGAGCTGCCACACTGGAAACAAAACGCCCAGGTGAAAGCGTATCGTTTACTCCACCTTGGCAGAAGTGCTCAGCTGCCAAGGGCAAGCCGGAGCATTGGTCCATGACGAGTTTTGCCAAAAAAGCCGTTTTACCCACGCCATAGGCTGCGGTTAGCAACAGAGCGCGTTCTGCGTTTGGATCTTGAACCCACTCGCGCACTTTTGTAAATAACCATTCACGTCCGTAAAAAAACTTGCATCGCTCAGCCCGGTAGGGTCCAAAATCCCATGGGCTGAGCCAAGACCAATCAAGAGGAGTGTGCTTAAGCTCCAGGAGAGCATCACAGATATGGTTATATAGATTTTCAGTATTTTTGAAGAATTTGACGATGTGATTACTTTTAACTTTATTCTTAAAAGCATCTTGGTTCATATGCCTCTCACCTGACTGAAGAACCTCAACAGGAAGCTTGGAATCAACGGAGTTATCATCCAAAATAAATACAAATATCTTTTTGTTCTCTTTAAGGGCAGTATTATATTCATGTTCGGTGTGGGATATACCCTCCGAAGTCAAGGAACCATACCGCATACCGATGATGCCTATGTATACATCGCACTCCTTAACCAATCTCGCATCATAGTCTTCCGGAGTGCTCGGATCGGCTGTAAAAGCCTCCATCTCTATGCACTTATGATTGAATTTTTCCACTGCTTCCTTGGCTCGGGCCACATAAGTTTTGTCGTTAGAGAAATCAGGATATTTGCTGAATTCATTTGTATGAGATAAAAATACTTTAAGGGAAGAAAGCGGAATATTAGTCAAGATTACACCCCTTTTGCTATGTCTGCGGGGTGACTGATCTTCTCAGAAGAGACAGCAATGTACATTGGATAGAGAACACTTCCAAAATGATACCATATCAGCTCTTAATTGAAAACAGAAAGTATCAGCCGATCCAAGCGATCCTTACTGCACTCATACGGCGTATGTGTCAGTATCAATTGCTACAGTGAAATGACGATTGTGCCTTGGGGCCTGCTAGCAACTTACCCCTGGACGGCACAAATCAAATGGTTGCAACCTGGTTGGCCACCCAGGTGAACCGATTTGCGTGCTTGACTTGACAAAACAGTCAAATGTGCGCAATATAGTGGAAGATTCGTACCCTTATTGACGATGGCAGAAACTATGCTTCCATTTTCTAAAACTTGATTCAGGAATTAAAACCAATGAATCTAATCTCAAACTAAAAACTGCCTTAAGACCCATGCAGGATTCTTTCAAAACCTACAGAGAGTTGCTCGCCGAACGGAAGGGCCGTGGTTTCTCAGAACAATTTCTCACAGAGCTTCTGCGCTCAGTGCTGCCAGAGCTGGTCACGATGCATGACAGACAACGTGCGCATGGTCACATTTCCCCAGATACTCTGATCCATAATCCGAAAACTCTTCAAGCAGGCTTAAAGCCATCCGATGAGGAAGTACACGCTGACCAATTCAGCGTCGCAAAAGATATCCATGACCTTGGCGTTGCGATAATTACTCTGCTCACTGGCAAAAGACTGGAAGAAATGCAAGATATCAATGGCCTCTCATGCTGGCAGGACGAACGTCTTGTAAGCGATAACTTTGCAGCTGTTTTAAATAAAGCTATTTCAAATAAGTCTGATCTATGTTTCACTGATGCGAAGGCAATGCTATATTCTTTGGATTCTGATAACAACGAAGCTTTTGCATCATCGCCGAGGAATTCATATTCCTCTAAATTAGAAGAAGATAGCCTTAATCGTTTTTATAGTATTTCAAATGACAATGTATTGAGAAATGTTAGGGATTTTAAATTTACCTCAAAATCAAAATTCTATTTTCTTCCAATTATTGGCGCGTTGTTGGCTGCGGGTATTGCCATTATTATTGGAGCTACGAGGCAAAGAGTGGCATCAAACATCTCCCTACCGGGATCAAGCCTTAATCCTGATCAAGCCCTGAATCTTAAATCAGTCATAAGCAATACATTGAATCGGGACTCTGAACCAAATAACAGCAATGTTTACTTCAGTGGTATCAGCCTCCCAATTACTAATCACCTTTGCAATAAAAAAGGTACTTTTTGTATTTACAATCTTGCAAATTTAATTAAACAAGAATCTGGACAATCGACGTATAGTTTCTCTGAGATGCATAATGGTGAACAAGTTGATATTAAAGGAACAATTGTAATAACAGACCTAAAAAGAGATGGCGATAAGCGCGCATATACCTTTTCGTTTAGTGATGATCAGAATACCACAAGTCAAGGTTGGGCTGCTGCTGGCTCATTCAGGTTAGATCAAGATAGTTCAAGACCAGGAATCTTGACAATTTTTAAGACGCAGCAGAGTTTTGGGCCGAAAACTCCGGTTGGATTGGAGAATACTGCCTACCTCTTCCCTCAATAAAAGCCAAGCGAAGCCAGATTAATATAACTCAACATTTACACCGTTAATAGCTGCCTTTAAATACTCAGTAGCACTTGTATAGGTACCAAGCTCCGCACTCCTCAGGAGGCGCTCGGGCCTTGCGGTACAACTGCAGCTAGCCCGGAGGAGCCTCCCCGTCATCTCTTCGAGGTTGAAGCGGCGATTGAATCGATAACAGAAGGCACCAAAGTAGCGATCAGCATACTTATCAAAATTTAGGGCGTGGAACATTCCGCTGAAGCTGGTTTTTAAGTTGCTGATCACGGTGTTTATCCAGCGGAAATCAGGCAGATCCTTGGGATGGCGGCCATTAACGACCACTGGCTGATGAAGGCAGCCCACCTCTGCCACAGCACGGAAACAGGCCAGCCCATCGGAGATCACCTCACATCCTCTTGCCAAGGCGTCCTGGGCCCAGTCTGCGATCGCTGCAAAGGAGAAGGTTTCAACCTTGGCTACCTTCACGTGAATGGGATGGCCAGCTTCATCAAGGGAGACGGCGGCGACGATTGGCACCTTGTTCTCTGAGCCGCGACCAGGCTTGCCGCCATTGTGTTCTCCGCCCAGGTAAGCATCATCCAGCTGAACCTTTCCCCGCAATACATAGGATTTGTCCCGCTCACTCATCGCTTGCATAATCTTGTTGTGAATCAACCATGCAGTGCGGTAGCTTACGCCCAACTTTCTCATCAGGGAGAGTGAAGAAATGCCTGTTTTAGCGTCCCCCACCAGATAGAATGCTTGGAACCACTTGGTAAGTGAAAGCTTGGTGGCTTCCATGATTGTTCCTGCTGTGACAGTAGTCTGATGACGGCAACTTCGGCACTGATAGCGCGTGTGGCGACGCCCATACACAAGACCATGCTCCTGCCCTCCACATCGGGGACAGCGGAATCCATTTGGCCAGCGGGCTTCCTCTAGTGCTGCCTCGCATTGCTCCTCGGTGCCGTACAGCTCTAGGAACTGCGACAATGACATTCCAGGCTGGAACTGGATCCGGTTCATGGGCATGGAATCAGTCCTGATACATGCGTACCAGTCTAGCCCAAAAGACCCCTCGCGGAGCTTTCCGCCTAATCAAGTAGTAGCATGGATAATTAACATTTAGATCTTCACCCTTTAACTCATAGAAATGTTATAATTGCTGAGTATATCATGTTAGATGTTCCCGGCTGTCCTATGCCAAGAGCTAGCGGACCAGACCCATTCACGATCGGATGTAAAATTTTATTACGCTTTCTAGGTCGGCCAGCATTAATAAGCAATAAATATGCTTATTATTGGTTATATTAATTTATTTTTGTATGACAAATCAACTCAAG
>Ga0315905_10008172_pt1 | contig 10568 bp, 13 predicted proteins | sample LakEriMetagenome_5_FD_203522 | JGI IMG/M metagenome (GOLD analysis project Ga0315905, IMG submission 203522) | Freshwater fungal communities from buoy surface, Lake Erie, Ohio, United States - Buoy 4 MA121 | ecosystem: Environmental > Aquatic > Freshwater > Lake | place: USA: Lake Erie, Ohio... | reverse complement strand
CTCTCTCACGCGCGCGCGCGCTGTAGTAGGTCTCTTTTGACACTGTAGTAGGTCTCTTTTAGGAGAGATAATGTATCTCTCTCTCACGCGCGCGCGCGCTCGCCCTCTCTCGCGCTCACTCGCTCTCGCTCTCGGTCTCATACATAAAGACACAAGGGCACATGCAAGCATAGTTGGGTTTAGTTAAATTAGTTGACTAAACTAAACTAGTCATACAAAAAGACGTAAGGGCACACGCAAGGCACACACACACATGCACATTGAGCAATGAACCAAACAAAGCAAAATGAACTAAACGTGTAAACTAAAAAAAAAACACAAGCAGTAAACCAACACTAGCAAACCAACCTAATCTTGCAAACTAAATTAAACTAAACACACATGCACATTGAGCATACAGGAGGGTAGACCAAGGAAGAAAACACCAGCCAAGTTTAGTTGAGTTTACTATTTTAGTCTCCTTCATTTACTACTTTGGTTTGGTTTCCTTACAGTAGGGTAGACCAGAACGAGGCTGTCACACCAGCGAAGGCTCTCAACTGTGAGCAGTTAGTTTAGTTTAGTTGTGGGGGCGGAGGAAGGGGAGGGGGGGGGTGGATCAGTGTGTGTGCGTATGTGCATGGTGATGAACTACGTAAACCAAACTAAACTAAGTAAACTAAACTAAATACGGATCAGTGTGTGTGTGTATGTGCATGCAACTGCTGTGTATGATGATGTGACACTGTATGATGATGTGACACTGTGTATGATGATGTGACACTGTGTATGTGCATGCAACTGCTGTGCCAACGTTTGACTTCCTGCAGGGTTGAGTCGACTAGATTTCCTCATACCTGACGGGTTGACTCGACTAAATTTTATAGTAAATTACCTGCATATACGACATGAGTGTCATTCTTGAGCTGCCAGCGACCAGAGAGAGAGATGGAGAGAGAGAGAGGGAGAGACAGAGAGAGACAGAGAGAGACAGAGAGAGACAGAGAGAGACAGAGAGAGACAGAGAGAGCAAGAAGGGTGGGTAAGAGACAAAGAGAGGGAGCGGGGGGGGGTAGAGAAGGATTTCGCACATAGATTCTCTTGTCAGCCTCAGCCGCATCAAATGTCCCGCATCAAACACTAGTCGAAGTACAAGTTTGTCCTGCATTCATCGCTAGACGATGCAGACAGTAAGTAACATAAACCTGCGGCTGATTGTGTTCAAGGAAATAGCCTTCACGCTCCTTGGCAGAGAGCAGAGGCTCAAAGCCGCGCGTGTCGCCCTGCGACACCTCTGCCGGCATCTCGTACAGATTAATTCGCCGCACCTGCAACACGGTATGCGTAGCGTAGAGGGTGAGAGAAAAAAGACTGCTGGATCCTAGCGACGACGCAGCGCTGGCAAGCCATCAATCTCAATTCCATTTCTCCAACATCTACGCAGCGCCACCTCGTGGCCCGCGAGGGCGAGGCCCTTGGCCGCGGAGTCGGCGATGGCGTGGCTAAACGACGCCGATCCGATGGGGTTAGCACAGACAATGAAGACCTTCTTCTGCACACTCGGGATGCCTGCGCCGCGCAACGTGCGTCCCCGCCGGCGTCAATGCGCAAAGGGAGTGCGCTTGCGCACAGCGCGCGCCGCGGACTTCATCGCCCGCGGGAAGTCTCGAAGGACGACCATACGCACCTCCATACGGCGGAGGCGGGATCAGTGACGTGAGCCGGTTGGCGCGCCGCCACACCAGGTTGCGGAGCGGCTCTAGTGCCTGCTTGAGCCCCATTTTTTAAGGCCCCGCAAACAAGTAGGATGGCAAAACCAGGTCACACGTCCACGCTGCCACGTGTGGTGAGGAGGGGCGAGGAGGAGTGGGCCTCGTAGCGGCCGGTGGGCGCGATGGGGATATCATGGTGGCGTATGGCCTTTATCTTTGGACCAGCGGTTGCGCGCGGCGACATCAGCTCTTTCTCCCTGTACACGCCTTTCATCTTCGGTGAGCCCTGCGCGTCTCGCTCCGGGTGGGGGCCGCGCGTTCGGGGCGTGGTCGCGGGCATGTCATCGGGTAGCACCGCGCAGCCCCCTCCTGGCAACTCGGGGTGAGGGGCGGCGTCGTGTGCCCTGCAGGCGCGGTGCTCGCCGCTGGCGTGTGTCGGCTGCTCTCGCCTTGCCCAACGTCTACTGACGCGCTTTGGCTGCTCTTCTTCCGTTGCTCGGTGCCGCTCCCGCGGGGTGCGCACAACCCCGCTGCAGGGCACTTGCTGTCGCGGACCGTCAAAAAGTGGAAGGATAAGGTCAAACTAAGAGGATGGCCGCACAAGGTGAGAGGCCATGCTTTGTGGCCTCGCACGGGGCCGGAAGTTGATCGCAGTACGGGTGCCGGAGCTTTCTCGCGTATACCAATGCCGTAGCGTTTGCGCAAAACCGTCAGATTTACACAATATTTTGAACATCGCTGCACGCTGAGAATCTCGCCGCGTGCCTCAACCCCCCTCTCCGCCGACAAGGCTCTGGATAGTATAGTAACAACACACTTCTTCGCCGAGCAGGTGTCAAGCGAGGAAACGAATAAGTGGCGACTCAGAGTGGCGAGGGAAATATGCTACGTGATCGCATTCCTGGGACTGTGTCACTATATGAAGTCGGAAACGCGCTCGCTCTTCAACTTCTTTCTTTCTTCGTTTATCAATCCCATGTTGCGCTTCTGGTTCCCGCAGCGCGCCAAAGGCCCTCTGCGGCACGGGCTGCCGATGTGGGACACGACCTGGGGCAATCTGCTTGTGTACACCCTCATTATCGTCGGTCTCATCGGGTCGTGGTTCATGCAGGGCATCGACCACATCTTCCTGGGTTTCCTCTTCCTGCAGGCGGTGCCAGAGCTGCAGAAGCGCTTCTGGATGCGGCCGATGGAGCACCTCTATCTCGTCATCGGCATCCTTGCCGTGTGCTTCCCCTTCTTTTCTATCGGGCTCATGGCGTGGTATTTGCCGAGTTACCTGGAGATGCTGCCCAAGCCCTACCTCCTGGCGCTGTGCACAGTGGCGAACGCCAGGCCGTCGGTGCCTGACCACTACCTCACCCTTGGTGTGAGCCCGGACGCCGACATGAAGACCATCAAAAAGGTGTTCCGCGAAGAGAGCAAAGAGCTACATCCGGACAAGGTGGGCGATGACCCGGTGAAGCTAGCGAGGTTTCATGCCATCCAGACAGCGGCGGATGCCCTCACGAAGGGCCGCGCCGAGTATGACAAGAGTATTGAAAACCAGGAACTCAACGAGATGGTGCCGAGGTGTTACGCTTTCCTGGTCATGATGGGCTACTGGCTGCTGCACTCGCTCATTGACTGGAACGACGTGGAGCAGATGCGCGACAGCCACAAGGATATGCTGCGCGATCACATCCTCGCCGACCGCCCCATTGACCTTAAAGCCATCGGGCTGCCGGACTCTGAGGAGGGCTTCGAGACTCTCAAAGAGTACTGCGAGCCCACGGACATTGAGCTGCCGTTCCTCTCTAACAAGAAGGACGACATTCTGGAGATGCGCAAGCTTCTCGAGATCGCTGGCATCCGCCTCGCGCCCTTTCCCGAGGTCACGGGCAAAGTCGAGAAGATCCTCCAGGAGGTGGTGCTCGGGTCAAAGGATTCGAAGAACCTCAAGGACATCAACACCAGCCCTTCCTGCTACAACGGCTACACGCTAAAGGTGGAAAACACCGACAACGTCAACGGAGAGACCACGATCGTCGACTACAAGGGAGGCAGCGATCGTATTGCGACTGTTCATCCGTCGCTGCCCTTCGTGCCCATGCCGGACCAAGCGCGCTTCACGCTCAAGAAGGAGGGCGTGCAGAGGGACACGTCTGGCATACTGGGGTTTCACCCGTTCAGGCATATGAATCAGATTTTCGTGCTGGGGCAGGGCGAGGGCGAACTGAAGCTCCACACCGCCGAGGGCTACTACAATGGCTACACCTTTGAAGTCAAGAATGGCAAGACGCTGGTGGGCCGCCAACGGATCTACGAGTACTGGCCTGCGCAGCGCAAGGTGGTGCTTGAGGGGCCGCTCCTCACACTCGCCGGCAAGGAAGACGCCAGCTTAAAGCCGGCGCCGGGCTCGGAGTACACAATCTATCCGGAGAACCTGATCCCAGCGCCGCGCAAGCGCTTTGCGACAGAAAGCGGCGCCTCGGCGCCCGCCATCACGCAAGTCGCGGCGTCGGTCGCTCTCCCCCCCGCTCCCCAGAATCAGTGCACGGCTGCCTGCACCCGTGCAGCCATCACGCGTGCCGCCGTCTTGGTTGCGCGTTTCGGGTGATGCGGGATTGGGCAGCGAATGGTGGTGGTGATTGGGGTGACGGATGTGGGTCTGTGGTGTCGGCAGGTGATGGCGACACCGAAGAACATCGTTGGGGCGCCCAAGGGATCCGTTGCGGCCACGCGCAACGTCAAAAGTAAAATTCAGCGGCACAAAGCCTACACGAAGAAGGCCAAGGGCTCGGGAATGGGTTGCTGCGTAATGTGAAGCGGCGGGGGGAGTGATTGCCGGCACACAGCACGCAGCATTCCGCGGGAGGCGCGGCGTGTTGTCATGCCGAGAGCCTCAGGAGGGCCAAGCTGCTTGTCAGAGTTGCTTTTGAGTGGCCAGCGTTGCTTTGAGTTGCTTGGCCCTTGTTCCTAGTCGCCTGCAGGCTGTCTTGCTCATCGGTGTGTGCCTGTACTATCACTGTAGACTGTCTGGGCGTTATTGCACATGTTGGGATAGCGTGTTCCTGTGCCCGCTCCAGCGTGCCCTGCGCGTGTCTCTCTTGCCGCGTCCTCAACAACCTCTCCTTTCCCACCCCACGGCGGCATCCGATGCAACTGTCCGCGTTGGATATTTTCTTTCAAAGTTCAAGTTTCTGTTTGATCACTTCCAACACCTAGGCTCAACACCTCACAACTCCAGCAGGAGGAGGAGGGTTTGGATTTATTCAATTATACCACAGAGGGACCCAGAACGCCTGCAATCAAGCTGGGACGCGTCATTAAAGCCCAACGAGAGCAAAGGGCTATGCTCCCCTGTCTCCCGTGGTTGGACGGTCCGACCCTTGTCTATCATGCGCTACACGCAATCAACGCCCAGCACTTGCTCCCTCCAACTGTAGCGACGGATGTGGAGAGGGAGGAGAGAGTCAGGGCGGGGAAGAGGAGAGTATGTTCCGATATCATCAGTTGCAAGTTCGTGACAGCAGGTCCCACACGCACACACGCACGCGCGCGCACACTCACACGCATTACCGCCGCACACCAGGCCTCTTCGCGGATATACCCAGATCCTTGTGAGTCCAGGTTGCGGAAGAAACGTTCCAGCTCTTCTGCCTGCGTGTGATAAGAGCGTGCGCGCAGTGTATGAGCGAGGCAAGGAGACAGGGAGGGTGTAATCGCAGGGATGCGGCAGCGCGCGCGCCCGAGGGGTGAGAGCAAGGGAGCGGAGAAAGCATAAATTATGGATGTGTAGGACAAGAAGCATGGCAGCTACGCCATGGAGCGCCTCTTTGAGGAACCATGCTGCTGAAACATTTGCGGTTGGCCCGCAAACAGTTGGCCCGCAGAGTTTGCGCATTCACGTTACGGCTCTCGTCACACAGCGCCTACTATGGATCCCATCATCTCCGTCGCATGCATGTATGCACACGCTCGCTCGCTCCCACGCATGCATGCACGCATGTGCGCATGCACACCGCACGCATTCGTTGTGAACCATGCATGCACCAAGAAGTGCCCCACCGACAAGTCAAGTTCAAGCGAAGCGGCTGCAGCCTTGAGGTCCTTCAGAGAAATCAAGCCGTCTTTGTCAACATCGAAGGCAGAGTAGCCCTATAGACCAAATCATGTGAGTAGCAGAGAGCACGCTGGCCGGGGATGGGAGGGAACGAAGGGCGAGGGGAGGGTGAGGAGATAAAAACGAGAGGGAAAGCAATGGTGTAGAAAGGCAATTCGAGGTTGGCAGCCTTTTGCGGGGGCGCGAATCACCAACAGGGTGCTTGCATCTCTATCTGTGTCTCGCTTTTTCTACGGTGAGAGATGAAATGGTACCTTCTTCGCGCTCAAGCTGTTGTACTCGAGGGTTTCTTGCAAAAAACTCGCCACCTGAGAAAGGGCACGCAACGGGAAGCAGGGTTGGTGCAGAGAGGATGAGAGTTAGACCATACAACTCACGGGCAATCTCCCCAAAATTTACATCGAATCGAGCACGACAGTGCTAGACGAAGGAGCAAGACAGTGCAAGAGGCTACCCTTGACGTCGCTTGAGTTCGAGGAACACCAGCGTTGCTGTTGCGCCCAGGCCTGCTACTGGATACCCCCCATGGGCTATGGGCCATGGCCGTGGGTGGGCTGGCATGACTGCGTTGATGAGGCATGTCCTGCTTGGACTCGGCGGGCTTGGTGATGGTAGATGCCCTTCGCATCACCTCTGCCCACTCCTCTCTGGCGATGCGTGTGATAGACAGACATAAAATGCATCAAATACTGACACGTTATCTGTCTGTCTGTTTGCTTGTCAAGCACCGCTCACAATTTCATAACGCTCACACCTGGTGATCAGACCGTCTTGATCCCTGTCCAAAAAAGTAGCAAGCTCTATGATATCCTCTCTACGAACGTCCTCGATCTGCATTCGTTTGAACGTCTTGTCCAAATCATTAGCCGAGATCTTGCCGTCGCGATCATAATCAAACGCCTCGAACCCCTGTTTTTTAAGGTGGGCTTGAAAGACTCGTACACAATTTCAGAGTTTTTACAGCAAAATCTTGTCAAGGGGCCGCAACAAAATGCGTCAATCTGTCACAACTCTTTGTTTTCAAATACGCTGTGTTTTCAAATACGCTGCTACAAGAAGTGAATCGATGTGGACAACGCGAAAGGTGTCTGTAGGCCGTGGTAAGTTCATCCGTATGCTGGCAGTGAGGCGAGGGCGCGCGTGACCTGTTCTGGCGTCAAATCGTTGTACGCGAAAACCTCAGCAATGAAGTCGATCATCCGCATAAGCTGAGGTGGAAGCACCTCATTAAGCACGCTACTCGCGCTTGCACCATTCAGTGCCCGCAGCCATTCTTCTTTCGTAATCACCTGCCGGCCCGTGACATCAATGGTCGCGAGATAATTGAATGCATCCGTCAAATCTCCTTCCTGAACATCCAGGTCCAGTCGCCGCGCCACTCCAAAGAGATCCGCGCGACTGACGAGCCCATCCCTATCGAGATCAAATGCCTTGTATCCTCTCTCAGCCGTCAGCTTGTTGTAGACGAGGGTTGCCGATATCATATCCAGAGTTGTCTGGGATAAAGACGCCATCGAGTTAGTGGCACAGCCGACTCCTTCAAAAGGCTACCATGCTCTGATGTCAATATCCCTCTAATGCTCAGACTTCTACTCGTCGGACGCTGAGTGTATTCCTGCAGTTATTTCATATATCTTACAAAGCATTTTCATCCATCAGTCACCACGCCTCCTGGAAAAAACGGTACGGGCCCGCTATAATAGATGCATACTCTCTGTGATGAAAGAGCTGAAAGAACCTGAACATTGGGAGGTAGATTACGACCGACAGGACCTTGATCATCGTCAAGCAAGTCCTGCACATCACGACCCCACCGTCCCGACGGTTCCTTCAGTAATAATCGGGTGTCCTGCATATCTAACCTTGCGTACTTGCAAACAGGCACAGGTACCATGTGTACGGACATACCAAACGAAAGATTACCTCTGGCAGTTGAGGGTTGCGGCGCGTTGCTGGCCCATTTCTGCTATCGCTGTTGAGGTTGCTTTCTCCATCGTGGTTGCCATTGCTGTTGGGGCCCGAGCTTGATCCATTGGATTTGTGCTTGGCTCTTTGGATCCAGTTTGAAGCGGCGAGAACAGTAGCAAAGGCCGCTGGCCGCCGACTTTCAGGCGCAGGAACAGGATCTGTGGGAGGCTGGAGCAACTGTTGGCGGCTGCCTTCCTTCCTGAGGTTTCCAGCGTCCTCTTCTCGCATGCCAACCCGCTCATAATACCGTGCTAATTCACGGAACCTGCACCACACGCCCCCGCATGTTCAGGCAAATACAACAAAGGGATTGCCCCCCGGCTGGACGCGCACGCATCCGCCATCATGTCATGGCGAGCATCTGAATTGATCTCTTACCTCGCGGCACCGTCCACGTCACCTTCCAGAGCCAACTCCTCTGCTCGTTTCATCGCCATTTCGGCCCAGTCCAGACTTTCTTGAAGATCGTCCTCCAGCTCATTCGCCTCCCGTATCAATCGAACCCATACTTGTCTATGCGCAAGAATGCATGCAGGTCAGTCTTCCAGAAAATTTGCAGGTGCGTGAATAAAAAAAAAAAACCATTGCCGGTCCGGGCTATTTCGGTCACGGGATGTATGTATGCACGTGCGTATGCACATGTGTGCATACACATGCGTGCACATGCAATTGCGTGTGCGAGAGGGAGTCAGTGCGCGAGTGCATGCGTACAGCACGCACACGTGGCGGGTACACAATGATTCAAGTGTCTACAGCCATATCCCAGCGCTTTGCATTCAATATTCGCTGGCAGGGTGTGTCAGTGTGCGTGTGCGTGTGCGCTGCTGGGCTCCACGATTGTCTGCGCAACCTGTCAATATCTTCGTGCACTGCCAGTCCGAGGGCCTTGAATAAACTTCGAAAGTTTTCTTCAGTTACTTCCAGCTCCGTTGCCTCTACCGACCTGAGCAAGTCTTCGAACGAGATCCTGCCATCCTTGTCGACATCAAACATGTCGAATCCATCTTCCGGATTGACGTCGGCGTCGCGAAGGAATTGTGCCATGGCCTCCACAGCCGGAGCCATTTGAGCCGGCCTCAGAAGCGGTGCTCTACGGCGCACTTGCCGCGCTGATACCCACATCGAGTCCACAACCTTTTCAAATTCCGTGAGGTGCGTCGACAGGCGACATTCGGGGTGCGCCTTCAAGGCGAACATGGCAGCCGAAAGCCGCGAGAGGACATCGATTGTGTCTGACCGGTCGCCGTCACCGCCGGCGCGCCCCTGTGCTTGGCCTTCCACCGGCTGCGCCCAGTCACCATACCCAGAAGGGAGCCCAGCAGGTGTGCTGGTCGGCGGGAACGCCGAACCACCCTGCCTCCCCTCCACCGCATGTCAGTGGACTACCGAGTCGCATCATCAAGACTCGCATGGCAGCGCAGTTGTGGCAGCCACCTGTCCCTGCATAGCCTTGGCTGGCATAGCGATGACTACGCGTGACGGACCAGACATTCTGCGTCCCTGCGGGGCCCCCAACACCCTTTCTACTACAGGGACGCCGTTACTTGTAGTTCCCCAATTTTGGGACAATTTTGGTCATGTCTTCGAAAGAGATCCATTTCCTTATTTTAATACATGTAGCTTCTGAAGTTGATCGGAAAACCACTCGTTTGCAGGGGTTATCTTTAGTATTGCAGTAGATTAAAGATTGATCGGAAAAGCACTCGTTTGGAGTGGCTTATCTTTAGTATTGCAGTAGACTAAAGATAGTCGGAGCCATTCAAGGATTTCGGAAACCAAAAGCCCAAGGCGAGCGCACCTCAGGGAAACAGTCTGCAGGAGTGAGAAATGGGGGAGGGGGCAGCCGGGACGATCGGCTGCGCATAGCTGCGCTGGCTAATATCCGGGCTACGGTCCGTCTCGTAGGCTCTGCTTCGAGATAAGCTGCGCGGCCGTCGTTGCGCGAAAGGTCCAGAGGGATTCTGATGTTTCTCACACCGCCTTGCAGGGTATGTATACTAATATCTCTTCTGCCCTGGTGCGTCATGGGGAAGAACCGCAACTGCTGGCCCGGAGACGAACACTGCAACGACGATGCTGACCTACACCCTGCACTTGTTCAATTTCGAGCACGCGACTGCGGGGCGAATTTCAGCCTACAGGTCAGTCGGAAGGAGGAGAGCACCTCATTTGACGTGCCCGTTTCGGAAATCAAGGACTTGTCCTATTTTCTTCGACCTTCTTACCAAGTGTTCGGCTGCGAGTTGCCAGGGGTGCCCATCGACGGTAGGGGCATGATTCACCTATCCGACACAATAACGAGGATAAAAATCGATGTTGGGCTTGCTAGCCGCGCCCCAAACACCCAACTCTGGTTGGAGAATATTCCCGGCTTGGTTGTCTTCGGCTTTGAGCCCAATTTGCAGGCGGTAAGTGATATGCTGTCTGGACGCAGCGACAGAGGGCTATCACATGCCACTGAGCCGCATCTCGACCAAAAGTACGTGGGAAGTCAGATGTTTCTTTTGCCAGTCGCGCTCGGAAGTAGTCGAGGGCAAGAGGATTTCTATGCCACGAAGAACCCGGCTTGTTCAAGTCTGCTGGAGCCGGATGTCAAAAAGATCCTTGATGGTGGAGCGGGTGCCGAGTGCGGGGAGTCCGAGATGTACCCTGTCGCGGTGCTGACTCTCTCCGACCTGCTGTCGAAAATACCGTGGGGAAGTGAGGGCGATTCAGGTGTGTTCCCGATCGTCGAGCACATCAAGACCGACGCACAGGGCTATGACGTTGAGGTCCTGCGGGGAGCCTGCCGGTACCTCAGTGAA
>Ga0315905_10008170_pt1 | contig 10569 bp, 16 predicted proteins | sample LakEriMetagenome_5_FD_203522 | JGI IMG/M metagenome (GOLD analysis project Ga0315905, IMG submission 203522) | Freshwater fungal communities from buoy surface, Lake Erie, Ohio, United States - Buoy 4 MA121 | ecosystem: Environmental > Aquatic > Freshwater > Lake | place: USA: Lake Erie, Ohio... | reverse complement strand
ATCCTCATCCCCACCATCATCTTCGTCATCTACCAGGGTTTCGCCGCGGACCAGGACAACGAGGACTTCTTCGACACCTATGACCAGCGCCGCAAATAAATAAATTCCCGCCGCTACCCACTCGGGGTACGAGGGTTTCTACTTGACTCTTCTACTTATCAATACACAAACAGAAAACCCACCTCGCTGTTTTCAGTTAGTTTGCGCTGCTTGCAGCGCAGTTCGGAGCCGGCGAGCCTACGCAGCCACCCACAGCGCCGCCCGGGGACGGCTCAGCAGGGCCACGCCAGTGTCATCGGGAGCCCTCCCTCGCCAATAACTAAATTGCCCAGCCATCCTCTCGGGATACCATCGCGCACGTGGCGTCCGGTACGGGCCTGATTGGGGAGGCGGCGCCGGGAGGGTGACATCTAGACGCAGACCGTGATCACGAGGCGACTTCGTGACCCATTTCGGGCCGGAGCGGACCCGGGCAATAGAGTCTCAGCATAGGCCGCCTGGGCAACTCCGGTGTCTGGGAGGGGGATTACGGGTAGGGGGTCCGGGTACGCCGGAATGAGTTCTGTACGGGCTCGGTGACCTTCAAGAGAATTGGTTTCTTTTGTTTTCCAATTAAACACTCAACACACACCCGGGCCCATCCTAGCCTGAGTCAAACCGTGAGTGCAGTTCATCATCACCGTGACTGCGGCACTGTGCCGCGGCGGCATCACTGAGTGTGTGTTGAGTGTTTAATTGGAAACTTGAAACCGTGACCGTGACAAAGAACTTGCCAGTGAAACCGTGACCAATTCTCTTTAAGCCTGAGGTCACCGAGCCGAGTGTGTGTTCAAGTTGATTGTTTCAAAGTTTCAAGAGTCAAGTTCCGAGTCAAGTTCCGAGCCTGAGGCAACTTAGTCTGGCACGGTATTTTTAAGGACCGCCGAGCCACTCGGAGTCACAAACTCAGGCTTTGAAATCATCATGATGTATTTTTATTTTTTAGCCGGACCCGGGACACGAACCCTTATGGCGATCAATAGGGGGGAGGCCGTACTGACTGCACTTGTTTGCGCGTGTCTGCTGGGTGGATGCGCACGAGCTGCACCGACCAATGCGATCGAGGACTACTACTCCCGCCTCGGCGTGCTCGCCACTGCGACCCAGATGGAGATCAAGAAGGCCTACCACCAGATGTCGATCAAGTGAGAGCCCGGTCCTCGCAGCAGTGGAGCTACGCCGCAGCCGTGCGGGCGCGGAGCTGACCAGCTGTCATGTTGCGCAGGTATCATCCTGACAAGAATCGAGGGTCGAAGGAGGCCGAGGCCAAATTCATCAAGATCCAGCAAGCGTATGAGGTGCTCAAGGATGAGAAACAGCGCCGCGCCTACGACGCCGCGCGCAAATATTCATCGTCTCGATCCTCCTCCCGCGGCGCACAGCAACCTGGAGATGGCCAGCAGGGTGATGCCTTATCTCAAAAGTAAGTGCCCTAATACATTTTCTATATAAAATTCACTTATATAGGACTTTTGAGAATAGATGCCACAGCGGGTGATGGCTTTTCATTCGATTTCAATGGGCGTGACATGAAGTTTGAGGACATCATGGTTCTCCTGAAGCAGTGGGAGCAACAGGCGCCGATTGACATCCGCGAAGCCACCACACGATTCAAGACTTTCGTGGATGTGTGTCTCCCCCCGCCCTTCACACACTTGCTCGCTCGGAAGCAGGCCTGCTTCCCTGCATCCGTCCATGAGAGAGAGGGAGAGAGCGCGCGTTCGCGCGCGCGAGAGAGAAAGAGAGAGAGAGAAAGAGACAGCGCGCGCGCGTCTGTGAATACATATGCATACATACACATATATCGTATGTACGTATGTATACATACATTATATACTGTGTGTGTGTGTGTGTGTGTGTGTGTGTTTGTGTGTCTGTGTCTGTGTATGTGTGTGTGTATATGTGTGAGTGTGTGTGTGTGTGTGTGTGTGTGTGTGTGTGTGTGTGTGTGTGTGTGTGTGTATGTTTATTGATCTAACGCAGGGGATCACGGACGCACACGTCAAAAGAGACCTAATTAGTGTCAAAAGAGACCTAATTGATCTAACGCAGGGGATCACGGACGCACACGTCATGGTCTTTTTGGACAGCATGCTACCCGTCAACGCAACCGACACATGGGGCACGAGCATTGCAAAACGCACATTCCGATCAGTCTTATGGTATCGCCCTGCTTTAGAATGTATTCTCTTACTGCTTTAGAATGTGTTCTTTCACTAGGTATTGCCGCGGACGATCAGTCTTATGGTATCGCCCCGGACTAGTCCGCCAGTTCGTGCATGCCCTGCTTTAGAATGTATTCTCTTACTGCTTTAGAATGTGTTCTTTCACTAGGTATTGCCGCGGACTAGTCCGCCGGCTCGTTCACGACCTCAAGTTTGAGTTTATCTTTGACACCACAGAGCCTCCTTCCAGAAGCTCCAGGCGGGCCTCCTCCTCCTCCTCCTCCTCCTCCTCACGGCACTCGTCAAGCAGTGGTCGCCGTCCTCCAACTGCAGACGACCTATAAGTATCCTTCAATTAGAATGTGTTCTCTTACTTCCTGTTTTAGAATGTGTTCTCCTGCAGACGACTTACAAGAGAGGAGGTCCTGGACGCGTGTCTGAGTGTCAATCCCAACTAAACCTAACTAAACTTAACTAAACTTTATATAGAATATGTTCCTTGACGTCATTCAAGGACGCGTGTCTGAGTGTCAATCCCAACCTAACTAAACCTAACTAAACCTAACTAAACTTAACCGAACCTTTAGAATATGTTCCTTGACGCCATTCAAGCTAAGCTTACTAGTGACAGAGGGAGGTGTAAGGTTTAGGACTTAGGGTCCATCTCTCTTTTTTTGAAGTTTTTTTTTCAGGGCTTAGAGTCTATCTTTTTCTGTTTCGCCAGGGTTTAGGGTTTAGGGTTTAGGGTTCAGTGTCCATGTCTCTCTGTTTCGCCAGCGAGGCAGAGTAGAGGTCTCTTTTGACACTAGTGTAGTTCTCTTTTGACACTAGTGTAGTTCTCTTTTGACACTATTGTAGGCAGAGTCTGAGATTGGGACTTGAACGCGAGTACTTTCGCACAAAGTTCTAGGTGTGCCCCCCCCTCCGGTTTAGCTTCTTCGCGTGCTGCGGCGAGCGGGCATGAGGAGGATCGGAGAGGAGTTTTCAGGGGGTGTGTGTTGAGTGTTTATTTGTAAGGTCACCGGTCACGGAAGATCAGGGAGTCATGCGGCACTGGTGACGGGATGGCTACAGCATCATCCCTTCCCTCGAGCGTGCAGATGCTCGCGCGTGCCCTGAAGACATCGTCCTCCTCACATGACATGCATCCTCCTCCTCATATGAAACCGGCACTAGCCCAAGATGCGCGCGCGTGCCCTGCTGCAGACATCCCCCCCCTGCTTCCCCACTGCTCCCCCACCCCCCCCTGACTCCCGGGGAACTTTATTAAACTCTGTTATCGCGATAGCAGCGGTTGGGAAAGAGCTGGGAACTGGGGTAATAAATTGAAGAATAAATGAGTAAATGAATAAAGATCTGTACGTCGTTGGCCTCTCAAACTAGACTAGTTAGTGTCAAAAGTGACCGATAGAGAACTGTACGTCGTCGGCCCTCCCCCTATTGTCTGCAGCTGCTCAGCCAGCAAATGAGGCCTATTAAAGGGGCAAATGCGGCCTAATAACGGGGCAAAAGAGAGCTATCCTCCCCCTACTCTCTTCCCTGCAGCTGCTCAGTCAGAAAATCTGCTCCTGGGGCATGCACGACGCCCCGGGCCTGCCACCAAAACAAAAAGTCACAAAAGTCAGTGCCCTAGTATATTTACTATACAAAACTCACTATACAATGGACTATTGAGACTAGAGGCCGCAGCGGCGACAACGGGCTCGGCGTAGATGTCATCTTTGAGCGTGCTCCAGATCAACTGCTTGTACTTTTTCTGGAGCTTCTGAACCAGTCTCAGGGGGTCTCCCTGCGGGACGTCAGGAAACACCGGTGTACTCTTTAGCTGCCAGGCCTGTTCGAATTTGAGAAGTTCCTCGAGGAAGGCAGGCTGCTGTATGGGGCGGTCCTCGCGAAGGGCCGCGCCGACTTTGGAGAAGAAAAGTTCCCACCGTGGCAGGTAGTAGTCCGCCATGAGCCCGCTCCACTGCTTGGAGGCGTAGTCTGCGATCTCCCCGCGCGGACCCCAGAGGGTGATGAGGTTGCGGGCGTTGAATTCTAAGAGGACCTTCTCCTCGTCTGTCCTCCCCCATGCCCGCGCAGCCCCTACCCACTTGCCTAGAAGCATGTGTCCCTGGGTGGCGAGCAACGCACCCACGTTACGTATCATCCCAAGCATGAGTCAACCTAAATAGTGTCAAAAGAGACCTAATTAGTGTCAAAAGAGACCTGGGTGCCGAGCAACTCATCCAAGTCACGTATCATCCCGAGCATGAGCTGCATCTGCTCCTCAGCGAGTGTTGTGCTCGTGATGCTGCCCGTGGGGAGGGGAACGCCCTGCTTGGTCTTGGCATAGACGTAGCCAGCGATCTGCACAAAAAGTCTTGCAAATAGGTCCGAGAGTACTTGCCGCGTCACATCGACCATGTCGAAGACTGCAGCCGCTGGCGCCATGTAACCGTCGGAGCCTGAAGGGAGGGTAGCCTCGACAAGTTTCGTCCACGCATTGACGAGCGAAGTTTCCGGGTAGTGCCGCCGGATGGGCATGAAATCAGAATTAGGTATCCACCCCGTATAGAGATCTAGGCGTGGCCGGCTCTCTATCATACTCTTCACCTGTAGTGTCAAAAGAGACCTAATTAGTGTCAAAAGAGACCTAATTAGTGTCGGCCGGCTCTCAATCATACTCTTCACCTGGCCCATCTGCGTAGTGGGGCAGCTGTAGACAGTGTCCCCGATCTCGCGCCATGCAGCCTGCGCCAGTGATACCCGCTCCGCTGGTGCCCCTGGTCCCAGGCGGCGCTCGGCCCAGTCATTGAGCCATGACTCAACCTAGTTAGTGTCAAAAGAGACCTAATTAGTGTTAAATGAGACCTAATTAGAGACTTAATTAGTGTCAAAAGAGACCTAATAAGTGTCAAAAGAGACCTAATTAGTGTCAAAAGAGACCTAATTAGTGTCAAAAGAGACCTAATTAGTGTCAAAAGAGACCTAATTAGTGTAATACACACCGTTACAGGAGAGTGACGCCAGCGCATCTCGGCCATGAGTTCGTACACGGCGGGGTTTTGTTCGATTCCTTCAGTCGTGATGCCCACGCCCTCCATGGTGTGTGACTGCTGCTTTGCTTCCACGGGATCTTTCGCGATGACCTGCATCCAGTCATACATGCTAACTAGTGTCAAAAGAGACCAATGAGTGTCAAAAGAGACCTGTTAGTGTCAAAAGAGACCTATTAGTGTTCGCGATGACCTGCATCCGGCCATACATGCCGGAGTTGCCCCCGAAGGAGTGGAGCATATTCCAGACCCACCTGTAGTGTCAAAAGAGACCTCATCAGTGTCAAAAGAGACCTCATTAGTGTCAAAAGAGACCTGTTAGTGTCAAAAGAGACCTAATTAGTGGAGCATATTCCAGACCCACCGGCGCTTTTCGATAGGCGTAGGCCTCGCGAGATCCTTTCGTTTCCACACAGGGAACACGTCGGTAAAAAGATCTAGGAGGATCATCCGCTGCTGCGGGACGCCCTTAAGGTACGCCTCGAGCTGCGGCTGCTGCCAGAAGCGCGCATCGTTCATGAAGAGCCAACCCTGCATGAGCCATATGGCCTTGGGGTCTGCGGCCTCCATGGACTTGATCACGGCATCTGCTGACTCTGTTAGGTAATGCAGGCCCGCGTCCCTGTGTGTGTGTGTGTGTGTGTGTGTGTGTGTGTGTGTGTGTGTGTGTGTATTACGCACGCACACACGTAGTGCGAGTCTTGATCACGAAATCTCTATACATATACCCCGCAGAAGCTGTTGGTCGGTTTTCATTGAAGGTGTCGCATGAGTAGATATGGTCGGTGCCGTACGTGTTGATAACCTCTTGCACAAAGGTGCGCCCGATCTCCCGGAAGAGGGGGTCTTTAGGCGCCACCATTAAAACGCAACAGTTTTCCTCCGAAAAGCCGCCCCAGTTTCCATGCCTCGAGTACAGCGCTTCGGGATGCACTGTTTGCATGGCCTCTGGCACACCACCTGCAAACCCTGGGAGCACCGGCGTCATTCCTAGAGAGCGTTCGCGCTCGAGAATGCGGTGCTGGAGAGTCTCCTGGCCGTCGATCCACGAAGTTGGGAGCCCCCCGCCCCACGACTTGATGTTAATCATGCGGTTCCACGCAAGGAATGCAGGCCCTATGTATACATATATATATATATATATATATATATGTTCCTATATAATATATAGATATATTATATATTATATATATGTTATATATATGTATATATTATATTATATATATTATGTACATATCATACGTGTAAACATATAATATATATATACCAGTAAAGTATTTGGCCGTCTGCGCGTGTGTGAGGCCCATCTTGATGAAGACTCGCTGCATCACTGCTTCTTGCCCAGTGAGGGCGAGCGGGAGGTTTATGCCGTTCATGGCCATCCAGTCGATCTCGCGCTCCCATCTCCCCCAATCCCACCACGCTTGTGAGTAGCTGTGCGTGCACACGTTTTCGTAGTAGCCCCAGCGCACCAAGCTCTTGCGCGTGATGGGCTTGCCGACGGCGGGCAGCTCCGTGGGCAGCTGCAGCGGAAACTTGGACATCCACGAGGTGTCGACCTTGCAGTAGTAGCGCAGGTACCAGTTGAGGGCCGAGGCCACGGAGACGCCGCTGGTGCCGGTGAGGCGGATGCGAGGCCCGCTGACGGCATGATTCATGTGCCTGGGCGGCTCTACGTCGTGGATCTCAAAGGAGTCGGCATCGAGCTGGGAGCCTTTGGGGGTCACCGTAACCTGGAAAAGCGCCGCCGCGTCTCTGCCCACCACCCGTCGCACCAGGTCCACCGCCGCCGCTTGCCGCTCGACTACCGAGTACTTGCTGGCGCCCTTTTTGAGGGGTCTGCGCTTCAGGGCGTCTTCATCGCCCTCCGAGCGCAGCGCCTGCTGCGGCGCGCCCGCGGCGGCACCACTGTGACCTTGGTTCTTGACGGTGATGAAGGGCCGCTGCGGGGCCTCCTTGGCCTCGCTGAAGCCGTGCGCGACAAAATAGACGCACACGACGATCCAAAGGCCGAGCAGAACGCCGACACACACGGTCAGCCAGCCCCCGCACTGGCTCGCGCCTTGCTTCCTTCCGGGCTTCTTGGGCGGCATGATCGCCGGCATCTCCAGAGGAGTTGCGCGCGAACTCACGAAAATTGCATCGTTCTGATCACACACATCCTGTGCCCTCTGCTACGTCAACGCTGTCTGTCGCTCCACGGCAGCGCGCGCAGCTCGCACGCCACTCGCTTCTGCCGCCGCTCTAGACACCGTAACCACCAGCGCAGGCATGGTAAAGAGACACATGGGAGAGAGACGCATGGGAGAGAGACACATGGAAAGAGACAGAGAGAGACAGACCTCGACGCCCTCTCAGGGCAAGAGAGGGCAAAAGAGACACATCGGAGAGATGCACATGGAGAAACAACAACTCAAACATGGTAGAGAGAAACACATGGTAGAGAGAGACACATGGACAGAGACATGTAAACTGCTCGTTTAGGTGCACCCAACACACAGGTCTACCCGTGACGGGCATGGAGGACTAGCTGTTAAGCCAGCGGCGCGCCAGAGTGAGCCCCATGCAGGGCGTCATGTGCCGCGCGCAAGAGGGCGCGCCGTGCTCAGGTGCGTGCGCTGCAATCAGGGTGACGCTTGACCGTGCGCATTGGCTCCGAGTACTGAGTGTGGAGAGAATGTGTAAGAGAGTCATTGTCCTGTCGTGTTTGTGTGTGCAGCGTACCGCCACTATGAGCTCTCTGGCGCGCGACTTCTGCAATATCCGCGGGGCGCGCCCGCGTGCGGCGCCGCGCCTCGCCGCCACGTTGACGTGACCGCGTGCGAGGTGCGGGCGCAGCGCGACCCCGTAGACTCGGGGTGCTTTTTCAAGCTGATACGGGGCGGGCTCAAGCTCGAGTTCATGTGCCCGAGCGCGGATGAGTGTACGGCCTGGGTGGCAGCGCTCTCGCGCGCCGCAGCAGCTGAGCATCCCCAGCATGACACGCCTATGCCGCGCTACACGGACCTGGAGGACTCGGAGGGCGGCATAGGCGTGTCGGTGCAGCAGCACGCGAGCGGCTTCCCTGTCGTCTGCCTCGTAGACCCGCGGGGTCCCGCGGCGCAGAGCGGGATGGAGGCGGGCGTGCTCATCTGCGCGATCTCGGGCACGTCTGTGCGCGGCATGCCACTCCCGCAGGTCGCGGAGCTCTTGGTGGGCCCTCCCGGCTCGGTCGTCGACCTAGTGCTCGGCGAGCACGACGGCCGCGGCGCGCCAGCGCGGGCGCCGAGCGTGCGTTTGACCCGCACCAATCTCAGCTCCCTAGCCGAGGTGGCGTCACGCACGGCCCCACGCCCGGCCCCACGCCCGGCCCCACCCGCGATGCCATCGGTGCGGAGTGACGACCCCGTGGTCCAGAAGCTGCGCAGCGACCTCTGCTCCTTTTACAAACGCGTGGCGCCCGAGAAAAGTGGGAGGGTGGCGATGATAGTGCAAGACTTTGTTTCGCGCGGCGCGACGTCCGAGGAGTTGCAGCACCTCAACGACGAGCTCCTTGCGACGTACGGCGCGGACCTCTCCAGCGTCAACACTTCCGTCAGCAGTACAACGCTTGGCATCAACGCCTGCGGGAGGGAGGGTATTTCTTTGTACTCTGTTCGCGGATACAGCTCGTTCGAGGGAGAGAGGGAGGGAGGGTTGGTGGTTGGGGGTCGGCCCTTCTCCATCTCCAGTGTCTTCACCCCCGACTACTTTAGCGACGACGTATGTGCTTTTCAAATGCCAGCTCCGCGGCTCGTTGCGCAAGATCGCAGTGCACTCGACACTAGCGCCCGACACACGAACTCGGACGCGCGCGCGGACTCTGACGCGGGCATTGTCCGCACGCCCATGGCAGAAGACCCGCACAGTGCCGCGCGTGTCGAGGCAGCTCATTCTCAAAAGTCAGCGCCCTAGTATACTTACTACTACACAAACTTAATATGTAGTGACTTTTGAATTTTTTTTTGAATTAGCGTGTCGAGGCAGGGCGTTCCGACACCGTCTTAGTTACGGACACGGGGGGCGCCGCTCCTTCCGCACATTCCGCACATGCTGAACCCGGAGGAAACCTCCACGCGCAATCCGGCCGCACGTTGCAGTACACGAACTGGGAAGACGGCCTCTCGCGTGCACACACACACACACACACACACACAGGCGTGCGCCCACACACACACACCCTCACCCACCCACACACACAACGGCAAGGGGCGGGTTGTGACACGTCACAATCCGACGAGTCACGTGACGTGCGTTACACAGACTTGGAGGACGAGAACACGTTCCCCAATATCCAAGAATATCCTAGAACAGATTCTCTATTTGTGGGCTGTAACGGTAGTGACACAGACTTGGAGGAGGACGATACAGAGGGGGGGGGACAGGGGGGAGGACCGAGGAGAGGCCGTAGTGCCAAGGCAACTTTTCCTCAAAGTCCTAGCTATAAGTGACTTTATGTACATAAAAAAAAATCCTTGCTATAGTGACTTTGAATAGTCAACATAATAATAGGGTGCTGATTTTTGAGAATTTGTGTCAGGGAGGAAGGGCATTCGCTTTTCGCCATGCGCCTCCTCCATCTCCATCCCCCGCCCACGACCAGTTTCCACACTTGAACGAGCTACGTCTGCAATTTGCTTCGGACAGTCGCGCCCTGCGCACCTTTTCGAACCAACATGCCAACCAACATGCGAACCAACATGCCGCCTTTGCCAACCAACATGCCGCCGTGCACGCGGCCCCTATCCCTACACGTGAAACGCACGCTCGCGCGCCGGTGCCGGGACCGTGCCGACAGAGGAGGAGCATCACGCTGCAGAGGAGACGGCGCGCGGGGGAGGGTGGACAGGGGGAGTGGGGGGGAAGGTGGGGGGTTAAGGGGGCTGCTGATGTTGGGCTTCGATTGGACTGCGGTGGTCCTATCGATGGTTGCTCCAGTGTCCATGCCCGTGTTGTTCTCTCCTTTGGGCTGGCGGTGCGATGTGTGTGTGTGTGTGTTTGGGGGGTGGGGGGTGCTTGGGCGTGTGCGTGGGCGTGTGCGTGGGCGTGTGCGTGTGCTTGTGCGTGTGTACACACACGTCAGATACACGAGGTAGCTGACAGCATACAACACATCACATACACACACACACAATGCACACACACACACACACACGCGTCAGATACAAGGGGCACAACCTGGCAGCATACGTACACGAACACATACGCACAACACACACACACACACACACACACACACACACACACACACACACACACACACACACACACACACACACACACACACACACACAAACACACACACACAC